>Ga0316624_10000010_pt1 | contig 53825 bp, 49 predicted proteins | sample OWC_Aug_N3_C1_D5_FD_207657 | JGI IMG/M metagenome (GOLD analysis project Ga0316624, IMG submission 207657) | Wetland soil microbial communities from Old Woman Creek delta, Ohio, United States - OWC_Aug_N3_C1_D5_A | ecosystem: Environmental > Terrestrial > Soil > Wetlands | place: USA: Ohio... | reverse complement strand
TCTACACATCAGCGTTGGCGTGTATCCACAGGATCAACTCCACATAATCGAGGGGTCTACATAATCGGCCTTATGTGGAGCGCTACATAAGGCCGAGGAGCCGCCATGCATGGCAAGCGGGATTCACTGATTTCCATCCCCGATAGACTTTATTCCTCGCTATCAAAAATGCTGCCGAAAAGCTGCCGAAGCCATGTCATTTCATGACATTTTTACGGCACTGCGCCAAAAATATAAAACAAAAAAGCCGCTATAGATTAGCGGCTTAGTGATTCTTGTGTGGCGGAGAGGGCGGGATTCGAACCCGCGGTGGGGTATTACCCCACACACGCTTTCCAGGCGTGCGACTTAAACCGCTCATCCACCTCTCCGAAAGGGCGCGCAGAATAAACTAGAACGCGTTTTACCGCAATCAAAAATGATCACGCCAATCGCGCAGCGCGGTGAAAATGGCTATTTCACTGGTGTCTTTCAAGCCGCGGGCTTGCAGGGTTTGGATGAGTTCGGGGCTGTTGCAGCGCAAGAATGGGTTGGTGGCCTTTTCCACGGCGATCGTTGATGGGAGGGTTGGGCGATTCGCCTTGCGCAGGCTCATGGTCTCCGCGAAGCGGCGTTGGATGTCTTCATTGTTCGGCTCGCAGGCCAGCGCAAACGGCATGTTGTAGGCGGTGTATTCATGGGCACAATAGACGCGCGTGTCGCCGGGCAGGGCGGCGAGGCGTTGCAGTGAATGCTGCAATTGCGCGAGCGTCCCCTCGAAGTTCTTGCCGCAAGCCCCGCCGAACAGCACGTCGCCGCAAAATACCATCTGCGGTGCGATGAAAGCGATATGGTCGTCGAGGTGGCCGGGTATCGCGATGATGTCGAAGGCGATGTCCAGTCCGTCAAGCCGCAACCGGTCGCCTTCGCGCAAGTCATGGGTGATGTGCGGGTTGTTCGGATGGCTTCGCCCATACACCGGCACGTTATATACTCCGCGCAATTCTTCGATGCCATCGACATGGTCGTGGTGGCGGTGGGTGCACAGGATTGCCTCCAGTTGCAGGCCGTTCCTGTGCAGGAAGTCCAGTGCCGGGAAGGCTTCGCCCGGATCGACGGCAACGGCATGGTGTTCGTGCTGGAGCAGCCAGATGTAATTGTCTTGCAGGGCAGGGATGGCGGTGATGGTTAGCATGATTAAAACAGGTATCCGATGCCGAATTGTAAGTTAAGCGCGCAGAGTTTGAGTGAATGGTTCGCCAGCGAGCAGGGCGGCTATGTGCTGGCGCGCGAGCAGGCGTACTTCGACCGCACGGTAGCCGACATCTTCGGGTTCAATGCCATGCAAGTGGGCGTGCCGGAGCAGGATTTTCTGCGCAACAGTCGCATTCCGCTGCGTTTTTCCGCCGGGAACCAGACCGGCAATGCCGTGCGCATGGCCTGCACTGAATTGCCGTTCGAGTGCGACAGTCTGGACTTGGTGCTGATGCCGCATGTGCTGGAATTCTCCGACAACCCGCACCAGATATTGCGCGAGGTGGAGCGTGTGCTGATGCCGGAAGGCAACCTCATCATCAGCGGATTCAATCCGTTCAGCCTGTGGGGTCTGCATCGCGCGCTGGGCAGGAAGCAGGGGCATCCATGGTGTGGTCAGTTCATCGCGCTGACGCGACTGAAGGACTGGCTGGCGCTGCTGGGCTTCGAGGTGGTAGGCGGACGTTTCGCCGCCTATGCGCCGCCATTTCACCACGGCAAGTGGCTGAACCGATACGCCTTCATGGAAAAGGCGGGCGACCGCTGGTGGGCGGTAAGCGGTGGCGTTTATTTCCTGCATGCCGTGAAGCGGGTGCCGGGAATGCGGCTGATCAAACCGCAATGGAGCAAGGGCTTGGTGGGTAAGCTGCTGCCGGTGGCGCCGAAGTTGAACAACAGAATCACTCATAGAACGATCGAACAAGAATGAACAGCGAAATCGCAGCAAGGGGAACACCGTCAGACGCTCGAGCGTCGTCCAGTCATGACGTAGTAGAAATATTCACCGATGGTGCCTGCAAGGGTAATCCGGGGGTGGGCGGATGGGGCGCGCTGTTGCGCACCAAGGGCAAGGAACGCGAATTGTTCGGCGGCGAAGCGCATACGACCAACAACCGGATGGAACTGCTGGCAGCGATTTCCGCGCTGCAGGCGTTGAAGCGCCATTGCCATGTGCGTCTGCACACCGACTCGAAGTATGTGCAGCAGGGCATCAGCGAGTGGGTACATAACTGGAAGAAGCGCGGCTGGAAAACTGCTGACAAGAAACCGGTTAAGAACGAGGATTTGTGGCGCAGGCTGGATGCATTGGCCACGCAGCATCACGTCGAATGGGTTTGGGTAAAAGGCCACGCCGGGCATGACGAAAACGAACGCGCCGATGCGTTGGCGAATCGCGGGGTGGAATTGGTGCAGGGAGGCGGCGATGCGTAAGATCGTGCTGGATACGGAAACGACCGGCCTTGACCCCAAGCAGGGTCATCGCATTATAGAAGTTGCGGCGATCGAAATGGATGGCCGCAAAGTCTCCGGGCGTACCTTTCACCGTTACATCAACCCGGAGCGCGATATCGACGAGGGCGCCGCTGCGGTGCATGGCCTGACGCTGGAACGCCTGCAGGACGAACCAAAATTCGCCGAGGTCGCCCCTGCGCTGCTGGAATTCATTGATGGTGCAGAGCTCATCATTCACAACGCGCCATTCGATATCGGCTTCCTCAACGCTGAACTGGCGCTTGCCGGGCTGCCGTTATTGGATAACCCGGTGATTGACACCCTGAAGGTCGCCAAGGAGTTACATCCGGGGAAGAAGAATAACCTGGATGCGCTGTGCGACCGCTACCAGATCGACAACTCGCACCGTACCTTGCACGGCGCCTTGCTCGATACCGAGCTGCTGGCGGAAGTCTATCTGGGCATGACGCGGGGGCAGGAAAGCCTGCTGGGCGAAGAACGATCCGACGAAGATGGCGTGCAATTCGCTGCCACCGGCGAGGCAATACGTTTGAGCGTGCGTGTGCTGGCGGCCAGCGAAGACGAATTGGCGCTGCATAGCGCCCAATTGGCTGACATCGAGAAAGCGAGCAAAGGAGCATGCGTGTGGAAAAAACTGGAAGGACAAATGCCCTCCTGAAGTGGTCGCGGCGCATCCGTTGGTCGCTGATGTTGGCGGTGCTCGCCTATCTCGGTGTATGCGCCTATATGTGGGCAACACAGCGGCAACATATCTTCGAACCAACGCAAGCCTTGCAGACCACGCCCGACCGGCTGGGGATGAAATTCGAGGAGTTGACGATTCCATCCGGCTCGATACAGGAACGCGGCGAACTTTACGCCTGGTGGATTCCGGCTGGCCTTGCCGATGCGCCGACCATGCTTTATTTGCATGGCAACGACAAAAACGTGGGTTACGCCCGCGACATCGATCGTGCTGCACGGCTGCATGGCATGGGTTACAACGTCCTGACATTTGATTATCGCGGCTTTGGCAAGAGCACGGACGGCCCGCCGAGCGAGGCCAAAGTATATGAGGATGCGGAGTCAGCCTGGGGCTATTTGACCAGACAACGTACCATCGACCCGCGACGTATCTTTATCTACGGCCACTCGTTAGGGGGTGCGGTTGCCATCGACCTTGCGACACATCACCCCGAAGCAGCGGGCGTAATCACCGAAAGCACTTTTACTTCGATGACGGATGTCGCGAAACTCGAATATCCACTGCTGCCGGTCGATCTGCTCATTAACCAGCGCTTCGATTCGCTGCACAAAGTCGGGAGTTTACGCATTCCTTTCCTGCTTATTCATGGCACGTGGGATAAGCTTGTTCCCTACCAAATGAGTCAGCGTCTTTATGAAAGGGCGCCACAACCGAAATTCCTCAAGTTGGTCGAGGGGGGCGAACACGGTAACTCGGGCGTTATCGCGCCGGTGGAGTTCAACGGGATCATCCACGAGTTCACCCAGCACTATTCAGATAGCACACCGCATTGATGAAAGAACTGAAAACGGATGTATTGATTATCGGCGCGGGTGCCGCAGGCATGATGTGCGCCCTGACCGCCGCCCAACGCGGACGATCTGTGCTGCTGCTCGATCATTCGGCCAAGCTTGCGGAGAAGATCCGTATCTCCGGCGGCGGGCGCTGCAACTTCACCAATCTCAACGCCAAACCGGAAAATTATATTTCGCAGAATCCGCATTTCTGTCGCTCCGCGCTGGCGCGCTTCACGCCGCAGCATTTCATCGACATGCTGCAGAAACATGGCATCGGCTATCACGAAAAGACGCTCGGCCAGTTGTTCTGCGACGACGAATCGGAGGCGATCATCGCCATGCTCAAGTCGGAATGCGATGCGGCTGGCGTGCGCTGGTGCATGCCCTGCGGCGCGGAAAGGATCGAGCGCAGCGATGCGTTTTATGTAACTACCCCGCGCGGCAGATACCGCGCCGACTCGCTGGTCATCGCCACCGGCGGCATCTCCATCCCCAAGATCGGCGCAACGCCGTTCGGCTACAAAGTCGCCGAGCAGTTCGGCATCCCCGTTACCAAACTCAAACCGGGCCTGGTGCCGCTCAGCTTTCACCCGGCAGAATGGGCGATGTACGCCGAATTGTCCGGCGCCTCTGTGGATGCGGTGGTGAGCTTCGGCAAGCACAGCTTCCGCGAAAACCTGCTGTTCACCCATCGCGGCTTGAGCGGCCCGGCCATCCTGCAAATTTCATCTTACTGGGAACACGGCAAGCCGCTTTCCATCGACCTGCTGCCCGATCACGACCTGAGCGAAATATTCACGCAGCAGCGCGGCAGCAAAATGTTGCTGAGCAATTTTCTGGCGCAGTACCTGCCTAAACGTCTGGCCGAGATCGTTGCCACCCAATGGCTGAACAACAAACCGCTCAACCAGTATGCGGAGAAAGAATTGCGCATGCTGGCCGACAAGCTGAAGGATTGGCAGATCACCCCGACCGGAACCTTGGGGTACAGCAAGGCGGAGGTGACCTGCGGCGGCGTGGATACCCGTGCACTGTCGTCCAAGACGATGGAGTGCAACGATGTGCCCGGATTGTATTTCATCGGCGAAGTGCAGGATGTCACCGGTCAGCTTGGCGGCTACAACTTCCAGTGGGCTTGGGCATCGGGGTATGCCGCCGGGCAATCCGTTTAATGCTATAGTTTTCGCTAGGCAATTCAGTCCAACTAAGGAGATTCGACGATGCGCGTGCTATTGATGCTGGTGATGACGATGTTGTTGAGCGGCTGCGGCTACAACGATTTCCAAACGAAAGATGAACAGATCAAGGCCGACTGGTCAGAAGTGCTGAACCAGTACCAGCGCCGCTTCGACCTGATTCCCAATTTGGTCAACACGGTCAAGGGCTACGCGCAGCAGGAAAAAGATGTGCTGATCGGCGTGACCGAGGCGCGCGCCAAGGTGGGCACCATTCAGGCGACGCCGGCACTGATCAACGATCCCAAGGCGTTTGCCCAGTTCCAGGCGGCACAAGGCGAGCTGACGCAGGCCTTGAGCAAGCTGATGGTGGTGTCGGAAAACTATCCGCAACTGAAATCGGACGCAGTGTTCCGCGACCTGCAGGCACAACTCGAAGGCACCGAGAACCGTATTACCGTAGCGCGCAACCGTTACATCAAAGCCGTACAGGATTACAACGTGCTGACGCGCTCTTTCCCGACCAACCTGACGGCCATGATGTTCAGCTATAGCGTCAAGCCCTCGTTCACGGTGGAAGATGAAAAAGCCGTGTCGAAGGCGCCGGCGGTCGACTTCTCCGCTCCCAAGGCTGCACCCGCAAAATAAATGAAGCGGCTCTGGACGCTTGTTCTTCTGCTTGCGCTGCTGCTGTGTGGCACAGCGCAGGCGGAAGTCGCGGTCCCACAACTGAAGCAGCGCGTCACCGACCTGACCTCCACTCTCGATGCTTCGCAGGTTCAAGCCCTGGAAGCGCGCCTGGCGGCTTTTGAAGCCAGCAAAGGTTCGCAGATCGCCGTGCTGATGCTACCAAGCACGCAGCCGGAAACCATTGAGCAATTCGGTATTCGCGTTGCCGATGCGTGGAAGCTGGGCCGCAAAGGCGTGGATGATGGCGTGCTGCTGCTCATCGCCAAGGATGACCACAAGCTGCGCATTGAAGTCGGTTATGGTCTGGAAGGCGCTCTGAACGATGCGACGACGAAACGCATCGTATCCGAGGTCATTTCACCCAACCTCAAGCGCGGTGAGTTTTACGCGGGTATTGACGCTGGCGTGACTTCCATCATCAAGGTCATCGAAGGCGAACCGCTACCACCGCCTGCACCTCGCGCATCAACCCAACCCGGCGATGGTTCGGATAGCTTTGGCCAATTAGTCGGCGCCGGATTCGTGATCTTCATGATCGGCAACATCATCTTGCGCCAGTTGCTGGGGCGGCTGCCCAGCGGGCTGATCGTCGGCGGCGTGATTGGTGTCATTGCTTGGGTGATGTTGCTGTCGCTGGCATGGGCGATTGCAGCAGGCATTGTAGCTTTTGTGCTGTCGCTGCTCTTCGGATTGAGCGGACGCGGCTCATCCTTTCCAACCGGCTGGGGCGGCGGCGGGGGAAGTTGGGGTGGCGGAGGCGGCAGCTTTGGCGGCGGCGACTTCGGCGGGGGCGGCGGCAGCTTCGGTGGCGGCGGCGCATCGGGGGACTGGTAAATGGACATCAAGCGTATCCTCAAACATCTTTCAATCGGTCACGCCTCGATGCGCCGGACATTCCCGCGCGCAACGCTGGACGAGATCGAGCGCACCATTGCCGAAGTCGAAAAAACGCATGCCGGGCAGATCCGTTTTGCCGTCGAGGCCGCGCTGGAACTAAAGCCTTTACTGGCCGGGCAGACCGCGCGGGAACGCGCAATCGAAGTGTTCTCGCAACTGCGCATATGGGATACCGAACACAACAACGGCGTGCTGATCTATTTGCTGCTGGCGGATCGCGATGTCGAGATCGTTGCCGACCGCGGCGTCCATGCCAAGCTGGGGCAGCAAGTGTGGGAAGCGATCTGCCAAGGCATGGAAACCGCATTCCGCCAAGGCAAGTTCGAGGAAGGCGTCATTGCCGGTATCCACGATGTAGGCGCACATCTTGCCCGGCATTACCCGCACGCCGGCGCCAAGACCAACGAATTGCCGGACCAGCCCGTCCTGATCTGAGTCCCCCGTCGTGACCGTCGAAACCGAACTCAAGCTGCACATCGCGCCTGAGCATCTGCAAAAGCTCAAGCGCCATCCATTCATACGCTCGCTCTCTGCCGGTCGCGCCATTACCCAAAAGCTCTACAGCATCTACTACGACACCGCCCAACTCGAACTGCGCCAACACGCGATGGCTTTGCGTCTGCGCCGGGTGGGCAAACAATGGGTTCAGACACTGAAGGGCGGCGGGCAGGTGAGCGCGGGGTTGCATCAACGCAACGAATGGGAGACGCCGGTGCCTACCGAGCAACTGGATTTCGATGCGCTCAAAGCCTGCGGCGGCGAATTGCCACACGGCGTGCGCAACCGCTTGCAGCCCGCTTTTGTCACCGACTTCACGCGCAACATGCGGCTGCTCGATTACGAGGGAGCGCAGATCGAGTTGTGCCTGGATAGCGGTGAGATACGTGCCGGACAAGCGAGCTGCCCGATCTCGGAGCTCGAGCTCGAGCTCAAATCCGGCGAACCCCAGCAACTCTTCAAACTCGCCTTGGCCTTGCTCGACATCGTGCCGCTGGAGGTGGAACACACCAGCAAGGCGGAATACGGCTACCTGCTGTTCTCGGCAGCGAAACCATCCGCGAACAAAGGAAAATTCCCGGCCCTGAAAAAATCGCAAAGTATCGCCAGCGCTTTGCAGAGCCTGATCGGCACATGTCTGGCGCATGTGCAGGCCAACGTGCCGGGGGCGCTGCTGAAACTGGACGAGGAATACCTGCATCAAGTGCGCGTCGGCTTGCGCCGATTGCGAGTGGTGCTCTCGATCGCGCAACGTTTTCACCCCGACGATGAGCTGGCGGCCCTGCATAAGCAGGTGGCCGAGCTATGCGTAGAACTGGGGCGTTTGCGCGAATGGGATGTGTTCGTCACGCAAACACTGGCGCCGATCTGCACCCGCCTGCCGGAACATGCCGGACTGCGCGACGTGCTGAAGGTCAGCGAACGGGCGCGCAAGAAGCAGCATGCAGGAATGGAAGGCAGCCTCGCTTCGCAGGAATTCCAGCGCATGCTGTTGCGCTTCGGCGCATGGATGTACCGCGACCAAATGGGCAATTCGGAAACAACGCTGACGCAGTTTGCCACACAAGCCTTGGATAAGCGCGACAAACAAGTCCTTAAACACGGGCAGCAATTGGTCGGCGAGGACGCCGCGCAACTGCATGCCTTGCGCATCGCCTGCAAAAAGCTGCGCTACTGCATCGAGATGTTCGGCTCATTGTTCGCCGACGGTAAAGCCAAAGACTACGTGGCAGCCTTAACCGAACTGCAGGATATCCTGGGTGCCTTGAACGATATTGCCGTGGCCCATCGCCTGCTGCACGAGTTGGATAATGCCGAACGGCACGACACACTGGCACTCATACGCGGCTGGATGGAGCACGACTATGCGGTACGCGTCGCCGAATTCGGCAAAGTGTGGAAACGGTTCACAGCGCAAAAAAGATTTTGGGCGTAGCAAATAAAAATCCCCGCTGAACGGGGATTTTTATTCTTGTATATCTACAATCAACTCAATCTTATTTTGCGACTTGCCTTTCCCTGATTTCGTCCAGTGTCTTGCAGTCGATGCACAAGGTTGCTGTGGGGCGTGCTTCCAGGCGGCTCAGGCCGATTTCCACGCCGCACTTGTCGCAGTAGCCGTAGTCACCGGCGTCAATCCGACCCAACATTTTGTCGATGTTCTTGATCAGCTTGCGCTCGCGGTCGCGGTTGCGCAATTCAAGGCTCATGTCGGATTCCTGGCTGGCGCGATCATTCGGATCGGCAAACACGGTAGCCTCATCCTGCATGGTATGGACAGTGCGATCAATGTCTTCGCTCAATCCCTGTTTAATCCCGTTCAGAACACTGCGGAAGTGCTCAAGCTGGTTGGGATTCATGTACGCCTCGCCTTTTTTGGCCTTGTACGGGGCTGGGGTTTTGCTGGCTTGTACGGGCATTAGGTCAGTCTCCAAAAGGTGGTGCTAAATTTTTCAAGCGCGCTTTAATACCAGAAAGAAATTCCCGTCGCAACAGAAAATTGCAGGCGGCGTAGTTCACAACACCCTAACTCCTTGTTTTTCCAGCATGCCAACCAGCAGGATCAAGGGCAGTCCAATCAGCGCATTGGGGTCGTTCCCCTCTATGCGGCCGATCAGGGCGATGCCCAGGCCTTCTGTTTTGGCACTGCCGGCGCAATGATACGGTTGCTCCTTTTTCAGATAGCGTTCGATCTCATCGTCGCTCAGGTTGCGATAGCTGACTTTAGTGATCGCTACATCAGTCTGCATGTCGCCGGTTGCGGCGTTCAACAAGGAAAGCGCAGTGTAGAAAACCACTGTCTTGCCACGCATGGAGCTCAGTTGTCGTACCGCGTTGTCATGGTTAAGGGGCTTGCCAATCTGCTGCCCGTCCAGCAATGCCACTTGATCTGAACCGATGATCAACGCGTCGGGGAAGCGCTTGGCAACCACCTGTGCCTTGATCTGCGCCAGACGCCACGAGGTTTGTTCCGCGCTTTCTCCTGGAAGAGGGGTTTCATCGACATCGGGTGCGGCAGTTTGAAAGGGTATTTGCAGGGTGGAAAGCAGCTGACTTCTATATATGGAGGTTGAGGCAAGAACAAGAGGCTGAGAATTCAAGATGTTCCTTAACGGCGTCTTTGACAGAGAAGGTCGGAATATATATCATGCGCGCCTCATGTTTGCACGGCCTTTCATAGATAGCGTGGACTTTGCCCGAAACGGCAGGGAAATACGCGGCGAGATAGCGGTGTCCGAGCTGTCGAGATTGAGCGATGTACTGGCGAAATCCGAAGGGGCACTGACTTATATAGTACGTGGCCATCATGAAGATAGCGGAGACATTCTGGAAATATCCCTGCAGGGGATGTGCACCTTAAGGTGTCAACGTTGTCTAAATGAGCTTGATTACCCGGTGAATATGCTCTCCCGGTTGCGCTTGCTCCCGGCAGACAAGCTGGATGCGTCTGAAGAAGACGATGATGAGCTAGATGCTATCGAAGCTAGCCTTAAGCTGGATGTGGTGGCATTGATTGAAGACGAGTTGCTGTTGGAGTTGCCTTTTGCGCCCAAGCACCCCGAAGGGGAGTGCGCCCCGACAGCGAACGATTTACAACAGAAGGCAAGTCCGTTCGCGGTGCTGGCCGGATTAAAGAAGTAAAACTGGTTTTTTGAGGAGTGATAAATGGCAGTTCAGCAGAATAAAAAATCCCCGTCCAAACGCGGGATGCATCGTGCGCATGATTTCTTGACCGCCCCGGCACTGGCCATCGAGCCAACCACTGGCGAACCACATCTGCGTCACCACATCAGCCCCAGCGGCGTCTATCGCGGCAAGAAAGTCGTCAAGACCAAGGGCGAATAAGCCCGCGGTATTCTGCGAGGCTCTCGCACTGTGCGAGAGCCGAACTTCGTCCATATCTCGCCTGAGAGGATCGCCCGGTGGATATCACGATAGCCATTGATGCCATGGGAGGCGACCACGGGACACGGGTAACCGTTCCCGCGGCTGTCGCTTACCTGAAGAAACATCCTGACGATACTGTGGTGCTGGTCGGTCTGCCTGATGCCATCGAGGCAGAGTTGAATAAACTCGGCTTCGCGGATCGCGCTCGTCTGCGCATTCATGCTGCAACCGAAGTGGTGGGCATGGATGAATCACCCCAGTCCGCTTTGCGTGGAAAGAAAGATTCTTCCATGCGCGTCTCCATTAATCTGGTCAAGAGCGGCGAAGCCTCGGCCTGCGTCAGCGCGGGTAATACCGGCGCACTGATGGCGACAGCACGCTATGTGCTAAAGACCTTGCCCGGCATTGACCGTCCCGCCATCGCTTCCTTTTTGCCCACCATAAACGGTCAGGTCTGCATGCTCGATCTGGGCGCGAATGTGGATTGCACAGCCGAACATCTGCTTCAGTTTGCATTGATGGGCAGTACGCTGGTGTCAGCGCTCGACCATAAGGGACAACCGACAGTCGGCCTGTTGAACATCGGCAGCGAAGACATCAAGGGTAACGAGGTGGTGAAGCAGGCTGGCGAGTTGCTGCAATCGAGTGACCTCAATTTTTACGGCAACGTGGAAGGCGACGACATTTTCAAGGGTGTCACTGATGTCGTGGTATGCGACGGCTTCGTCGGCAACGTCGCCTTGAAGACTGCCGAGGGCGTGGCCAAAATGATGGCCGGCTTCCTGAAAGAGGGTTTCAGCCAGAACTTGTTGACGAAATTGGCAGCGCTGTTTTCCATGCCGGTCCTCAGAGCTTTCAAACACAGACTGGATCCGCGCCGCTATAACGGTGCCAGTTTCCTTGGTCTCAAAGGCATCGTGGTGAAAAGCCACGGCTCTGCCGACTCATTTGCCTTCCTTTGCGCCATCGAACGCGCCGCCGAAGAGGCGCGCGGCGGCATGCTGAATCACATCAGCGAGCACATCGAAAAATGGCATCAATCACGCCAACAAACAGCAGGAGAGGCGATTTGACTCATTCCAAGATCATCGGCACGGGCAGCTATTTGCCCGCCAAGGTGCTGACCAACTACGACCTCGAAAAGATCGTCGATACCTCGCATGACTGGATCGTAACGCGCAGCGGTATTGTCGAGCGCCACATCGCGGCAGACAATGAACTGACCAGCGACCTGGCGCTGCAGGCCAGCCGCAACGCGATCGAGGCCGCCGGCATCAGTGCCAGCGAAATCGATCTGATCATCGTAGCCACTACTTCGCCCGATCACCTGTTCCCCAGCACCGCCTGTGTCCTGCAGGACAAGCTCGGCATCAAGAGCCACGGCCCGGCGTTCGATATTCAGGCGGTATGCGGCGGCTTCGTCTATGCGCTGAACACTGCGGACTTGTATATCCGCGGCGGGCAGGCCAAAACCGCGCTGGTGGTCGGCGCTGAAGTGCTGTCGCGCATGCTGGACTGGAATGACCGCACCACTTGCGTGCTGTTCGGTGACGGTGCCGGCGCCGTGGTACTGCGCGCCTCCGACAAGCCTGGCATCGTTAGCAGCAAACTGCACGCTGACGGCAGCCATCGCGGCATGCTGATGGCTGCGGGAAACATCCGCAACGGCAAGATCGACGGCGATCCCTTCATCAAGATGGACGGGCAGGCGGTATTCAAGTTCGCCGTCAAGGTGTTAAGCGATGTGGTGGAAGAGATACTGGAAGAGCAAAAACTGACTGGCGCGGACATCAGCTGGATGGTCCCGCACCAGGCCAACATCCGCATCATCGAAGCGACCGCCAAGAAGCTCGGCCTCGGCATGGATAACGTGGTGGTGACCGTTGCCAACCACGGCAACACTTCGGCCGCCTCAATCCCGCTGGCATTGGATACGGCGGTTCGCGACGGGCGCATCAAGGCGGGGCAGAACATCATTATTGAAGCTGTAGGTGGCGGGTTCACCTGGGGCGCGACATTAATCAAGTGGTAGGTTAACAATATGGCTAACTTTGCTTTCGTATTCCCCGGTCAGGGTTCCCAATCGCGCGGCATGATGAACGGCTATGGCGATTTCGCCGCCGTGCGCGACACCTTCACTGAAGCGTCCGACGTGCTGAAGCAGGACCTGTGGCAACTGGTCGCCGAAGGTGCCGATGCCGACCTGAACGCCACCGTGAACACCCAGCCCATCATGCTGACAGCCGGTGTGGCGGTGTATCGCGCCTGGCAATCGCAAAACGGTGCGAAACCGGCCATCGTGGCCGGGCATAGTCTGGGTGAATACACCGCGCTGGTTGCGGCGGGTGCCTTGAGTTTTGCCGACGCCTTGCCGTTGGTACGTTTCCGTGCCCAGTGCATGCAGCAGGCCGTGCCGGAAGGCGTGGGCGGTATCGCAGCGATCCTCGGCCTGGACGATGACGTTGTTCGCGCCGTGTGTGCTGAAGGTGCCCAAGGCGAGGTGCTGGAAGCCGTGAATTTCAATTCTCCTGGACAAGTCGTCATTGCCGGTAATCGCGCCGCGGTGGAACGCGGCATGGAACTGGCCAAAGCCAAGGGCGCAAAACGCGCCATCATGCTGCCGATGAGCGTTCCATCGCATTGCAGCCTGCTAAAAGGTGCTGCAGAACAACTACGTACGTATCTCGGCAACGTCACCGTGCAAGCCCCGGCCATTCCGGTATTGCACAACGCCGACGTTGCTTCATATAGCGATGCCTCCAAGATCAAAGACGCCTTGGTGCGCCAGCTGTATTCGCCGGTGCGCTGGGTTGAAACGGTACAGGCATTTGGTAAACAAGGCATTACCCATAACGTAGAATGCGCGCCTGGCAAGGTGCTGGCCGGACTGAACAAGCGCATCGATACTAACCAACAGGCAATGGCCATCAATGACGGCGAAGCACTAAGAGCCGCATTGGCTGCACTCGCATAAAGGGAACGGAGTATGACGCTACAAGGACAAATCGCATTGGTGACAGGCGCTTCGCGCGGAATCGGTCAGGCTATCGCACTGGAGCTAGGCAAGCAGGGCGCAACCGTAATCGGCACTGCCACCAGCGACAACGGCGCGCAAGCCATCAGCACTTATCTGGATGCAGCAGGCGTCAAGGGCAAGGGGTTCGCCCTGAACGTTAACGACGCGGCGCAGACCGAACAAGTGCTGGCAGCGATTCGCGAACAGTTCGGCGAAATTTCCATCCTCGTAAACAATGCGGGCATTACCAAAGACAACCTGCTGGCACGCATGACCGACGAAGAGTGGGATGACGTGCTGGCAACCAACCTCAAGTCCGTATTTCGTCTGAGCCGCGCCGTATTGCGCGCCATGATGAAAGCCCGCGGCGGCCGCATCATCAGCATTTCCTCGGTAGTCGGCAGCATGGGAAACGCGGGGCAGACCAACTATGCCGCCTCCAAGGCCGGCATGGCCGGATTCACCAAATCGCTGGCGCAAGAAATCGGCAGTCGCAACATCACCGTGAATTGCGTCGCCCCGGGCTTTATCGATACCGACATGACGCTGGCACTGGGCGAGGAGCAACGGGCGAAGCTGGTTGAGCACGTGCCGCTGAAACGCCTCGGGCAACCAGCTGATATCGCGGCTGCAGTAGCCTTTTTGGCTAGTCCTGCCGCGGCATATATCACCGGCGTCACCTTGCATGTGAACGGCGGCATGTACATGGAGTAGCGTGTTGTTTGGGAATTCGGCGCAAGTTTGGTAGAATGCTCGCGCTTTTTGAACTTTAATCAGAGTAGGAGAATCAGGGATGTCTAACGAACAACGCGTCAAAAAAATCGTTGCAGAGCAACTGGGTGTGAACGAGTCCGAAGTCAAGAACGAGTCTTCTTTTGTGAACGACTTGGGCGCCGACTCTCTGGACACAGTGGAACTGGTCATGGCCTTGGAAGAAGAGTTCGGCGTTGAGATCCCTGACGAAGATGCAGAGAAGATCACCACCGTGCAACAAGCGCTCGACTACGTCAACGCGCATTCCAAGTAATTTTAGTCTAATCGTTTCTTTCCGTAGCGGAGTCCAGTTTGGCTAGGCGCAGAGTTGTAGTGACCGGATTGGGCGTGATTTCGCCCGTCGGTATCGGGGTTGCCGAAACATGGCAAAACATCGTGGCAGGCAAATCTGGTATCGGGCGTATCACCCGCTTCGATCCTAGTGCCTTCGCCTGCCAGGTGGCAGGCGAGGTCAACGGGTTCGACGTGACTCAATACCTCCCAGCCAAGGATGCACGGCGCATGGATCGCTTCGTTCATTTCGGCCTCGTGGCCGGCATGGAGGCATTCAAGGATTCTGGTCTGGTCGTTACGGAACAGAACGCCGAGCGCATTGGCGTGTGTATCAGCTCCGGTATCGGCGGTCTTCCGATGATCGAAGATACTCACAACGACTATCTGGCCGGTGGCCCGCGCAAAATTTCGCCGTTCTTCATTCCCGGCACCATCATCAACATGATCTCCGGCAACTTGTCCATCATGTATGGATTGAAGGGCCCGAATTTCTCCGTGGTCACCGCATGTACTACCGGTACGCACAGTATCGGCGAGTCTGCGCGCATCATCGAATATGGCGATGCCGACGTGATGATCGCTGGTGGTTCCGAAGCGACCGTCTCGCCACTGGCAATCGGTGGCTTCTCTTCCGCCAAGGCTTTGTCCACCCGCAACGATGATCCCGCGACTGCCAGCCGTCCATGGGACAAGGATCGCGACGGCTTCGTAATGGGTGAGGGTTCTGGCGTACTGGTGCTCGAAGAGTACGAGCATGCCAAGGCTCGCGGTGCCAAGATTTATTGCGAGCTTACAGGCTATGGCATGAGCGCCGACGCTTACCACATGACTGCACCGAGCACTGATGGCCCGAAACGCAGCATGATCAATGCGTTACGCAATGCGGGGTTGAATCCGGATCAAGTGCAATACGTCAACGCGCATGGCACATCAACTCCTTTGGGCGACAAGAACGAAACCGAAGCTATCAAACTGGCTTTCGGCGATCACGCCAAGAAACTGGTGGTGAACTCCACCAAATCGATGACCGGTCACTTGCTGGGCGGGGCGGGCGGCATTGAGTCGCTGTTCTGCGTACTGGCAATCCATCATCAAATCTCGCCGCCCACCATCAACATCTTCGAACAGGATCCGGAATGCGATCTGGACTACTGCGCGAATACCGCCCGCCAGATGAAGATCGACGTGGCAGTAAACAACAATTTCGGCTTCGGCGGAACCAACGGCTCTCTGGTATTCCGCAAGGTCTGATCCAGCGCCGTGATGCTGGTCAATGGCTCACTTGGCAACACAATTAACGCAGAAGATCGCGGCTTGTCATACGGGGATGGCGTGTTTCGCACCCTGCGTATGCAAGCCGGCAATCCCGTCTGCTGGGAACGCCAGTATGCCAAGCTGCGCCATGATTGCGACGCCCTGAGAATTCCCTGTCCTTCCGCGCTGGTGCTTTCCAGCGAACTGAAACAACTGGGCGAAAGCCAAACCGAGGGGGTCGCCAAGATCATCATTACCCGAGGTGTTTCTGCGAGGGGCTACGCAACCGCATTCCAATCCGAAGCAACTCGCATACTCAACGTCACTCCTGCGGTCGCGTATCCGGCAGACTACACCAAACAAGGCATACGCATGCATGTCTGCAAAACACGGTTGGGGCATCAGTCATTGCTGGCCGGGATTAAACACCTTAATCGCCTTGAAAACGTGTTCGCAGCAAGCGAATGGCAAGATCAGGATGTGCCGGAAGGTTTGTTGAGCGACATCTCCGGTCATATCATCTCAGGCACACGCAGCAACCTGTTCATGTTGCGCGACAGCATGCTTTATACGCCAAGCCTCACGCGTTGCGGCGTGGCTGGCGTACAGCGCGACCGGGTGATTGATTGGGCCAGGCAGCACGGAGTGATGTGCAAAATAGCCAATTTTCGCATGGAAGAATTGGTGCTGGCTGATGAGATTTTTCTGGTGAACAGCGTGTTTGGACTGTGGCCGGTGCGCGAACTTGGCGATTACCGACGCACTCAGCATCCGGTGGCGTGGAAAATACAAGAGTGGTTGAGCAATGAAAGTCATTAAGGAACTGATATTGTGGCTGCTGTTCTTGCTGTTCATCGCAGCCGGCCTGTTTGCGTACTACGCGCGCACCCCGATCCCGCTGGAGCACGCTCCTTTCGAGTTCGCGCTGAAGCAGGGCAGCAGTCTGAAAAGCGCTGCCCATCAGATTCAGCAAGCCGGCGGCCTGCACAACGAATGGCTATTCGTTTTGCTGGGCAGAAGTCTGGGCAAGGCAACGCAGATCAAACCGGGCAATTACCAGTTGGAGCGCGAAGTCACCCCGCTACAACTTCTGAACATGATCAGCAAGGGCCAGATTGCGCAGAGTTCGCTGACCATCATAGAAGGCACTACCTTCAAGCAGTTGCGTGACACGTTGAATGCGGATTCCACGCTGCGCCATGATAGCGCCTCCCTGTCGGATGCCGAAATATTGAAGCGCATCGGCGCAACCGAATCCGCTCCCGAAGGATTGTTTTTTCCGGACACCTACAATTACGCCAGCGGTAGCAGCGACCTCATCGTGTTGAAACGCGCCTACCAGCTGATGCAGCGAAACCTGCAGGAAAACTGGGACAAACGCGACACCAACCTTCCGTTTGAAACGCCTTATGAAGCGTTGATCCTGGCCTCCATCGTGGAAAAAGAAACAGGCCAGCCCAGTGATCGCCCCATGATTGCCTCAGTCTTCATCAATCGTCTGCGCAAGAACATGCGCCTGCAAACCGATCCGTCGGTCATTTACGGTATGGGCGACAAATTCGACGGCAACCTGCGCAAACGTGATCTGACCCGCGATACCCCTTACAATACCTATACTCGAAACGGGTTGACTCCGACCCCGATTGCCTTGCCTGGACTGGCTGCCTTGCAGGCCGCGCTGCATCCTGCTCCGAGTTCCGCCCTCTATTTTGTGGCACGCGGCGATGGCAGCTCGCAATTCTCGAACACATTGACCGAACATAACAACGCCGTTAACCACTACCAACTTAAACAAAAATGAGCTCGGCAAAATTCATCACTTTTGAAGGTGTAGATGGGGCAGGGAAGAGCACTCATCTGGAATGGTTCACCAATATCCTGCGCCAGCGCGGCATCGAGCTGCTGGTGACGCGCGAACCTGGTGGAACGCCGCTCGGAGAACGTTTGCGCGAGATCCTGCTGAATCAGCCCATGCATGCCGAAACCGAGACTATGCTGATGTTCGCGGCACGCCGCGAGCATGTAGAGCAGGTCATCCGTCCTGCTCTGCAACGTGGCGTTTGGGTCATCTCAGACCGTTTTAGCGATGCCAGTTTTGCCTATCAAGGCGGTGGCAGAGGGGTGCCGCTGGAAAAATTGGAGCAACTGGAGCAATGGGTGCATGGTGACCTGCAACCTGATCTGACTTTGCTGTTCGATATCCCTATCGAAGTTGCGCGCCAACGCCTGTCCAATAACGCAAGTCTGGACCGCTTCGAACAGGAGCGTGGCGAATTTTTCGAACGTGTTCGTCAGGCCTACCTTGCCAGGGCTGCGAAAACGCCGCAGCGGTTTGCTGTTATTCATGCCGAGCAGACCATGCCTGAAGTTCAGCAGGCACTGGCAAAAATCGCCGCAACGCTTTGAAATGAAGCCACTCTATCCTTGGCAGCATGAATCATGGACCGCCCTGCAAGGGCTGCGCAGCAGGTTGCCGCATGCGCTCTTGCTGAAGGGCGCACAAGGCATCGGCAAGCTTGATCTGGCAGTCAATTTTGCCCAGTCATTGCTGTGCGAAAAGCCAACGGACGATGGAGTGGCTTGTCAGGAATGCAACTCATGCCATTGGTTCGAACAAGACAGTCACCCTGATTTCCGGCTTATTCAACCTGATGCGCTGAGCGCGCAGGACGAGGGCGAAGAAAAATCAGGCGGCAAAAAGCCTTCACGCGAGATATCGGTGGACCAGATACGTGACCTGTCCAGTTTCTCCAACCTGTCGGCCCACTGCGGCGGCTATCGTGTCGTGGTCATCAATCCGGCAGAGTCAATGAATCTCAATGCGGCCAATTCGTTGCTCAAGACATTGGAAGAACCAACCGGCAAGTTGTTGTTTCTCCTGGTCACCCACAAACCTCAACAACTGCTTCCGACCATCCTCAGCCGCTGTCTGAGCTTTACCGTTCATACCCCCGCGCGTGAAATCGGTGCAGCTTGGCTCGCCCAGCAGGGGGTAGCCAATCCTGAGCACGCGCTGGCGCAAACCGGGTTCGCCCCTCTGCAGGCCTTGGATTGGTCTGAATCGGGCGAGGGGGCGGAAGAGCGCGGTATCCTGCTGGCCGCCGTCCGCCAACCCTCAAAGCTGGATGCGCTGGCGCTGGCCGATACTCTGCAGCGTAGCGCTCCGGTGCATGTTATTCATTGTCTGCAGCAATGGTGCCATGATCTGGCGAGTGCCAAACTGGCCGGTTCAGTACGCTATTTCCCGGAACAGACCGATACCATTATCAGACTGGCGGATGGACTCTCATCTGCTGCGTTGATGCGTTTTCAAAAGGAGTTGCTGGAATCCCGCCGCGCTGCTTTTCATCCGCTTAACCCGAGGTTGTTTCTGGAATCCCTTTTATTGTCCTACCGCCAGTTGTTCGCGGCCTGATCGCAACCCCATGTTCATCGATTCACATTGCCACCTTAATTTCCCTGGCTTGGTTGAAGACCTCGACACCATTCTCGCCAACATGCGCGCCAACGAGGTTTCCCATGCGCTCTGCGTGTCGGTTGAACTAGCAACTTTTCCGCAGGTACTTGAACTGGCTGAGCGCTATGAAAACCTGTATGCCTCGGTTGGCGTGCATCCCGATCATGAACTAGAGAACGAGCCATCCCAGGCTGAACTGGTACGTTTGGCCCAGCATCCCAAGGTCATCGCTATCGGCGAGACTGGACTGGATTACTACCGGCTGACCGGCGATCTGGAATGGCAACGCACACGCTTCCGTAATCATATCCGCGCCGCCAAAGAAAGCGGCAAGCCGCTAATCATTCATACGCGATCAGCTGCCCAAGATACTTTGCGCATCATGGCCGAGGAAGATGCCGGCAGCATCGGCGGCGTGATGCACTGTTTCACCGAAAATTTGGAGGTCGCCAATGCCGCGATAGAGATGGGGTTCTTCATCTCTTTTTCCGGCATCCTGACTTTCAAGAACGCAACAATCATCAAGGAAGTCGCGCAGAACATCCCGCTTGAAAAAATCCTGATCGAGACCGATTCTCCATACCTTGCGCCAACTCCGCACCGGGGTAAGACCAACCAGCCATCCTACGTAAAACACGTAGCGGAAGAGATTGCCAGACTACGGAATCTGACTGTCGAAGAAGTTGGCAATGCGACTAGCCAGAATTTCCGCAAACTATTCCTTGAAAAATCGATTAGTTCGTAATCGACTGATATCTAATATAAATCAATCGAAATTGCGCCACCGGTGCAGATCTTCCATTACTCAATTATTCGCATAATGTATAGGTCGTAAGCCCGTATTCATTGGGTTTTCAGCGAGTTGGAAGGATTTCCTAGACTGCAAAACTGTACCGACTTTCCGCATGTTCATGATTTTCCGATCTCCTGTCAAAGTAAAAATGGATTTCATACCAGCCTCAATTCCGGCTTTTTCGCCGGATCCTTGCCACTACGCCTGCGCATTTGTGGCCCTCTACGGCCCTCGGTGATCGTGTACGGGTAGAGCACCTCCCAGTAGCCGTTTTCCTGCTGGCGGCCTGCCAAACGGCCCGCAAGGAGCAGGGCACGCACCCTGCGCGGACTGACTGACCAATCCTTGGCGACCATCGAAACCGGCAAGTAGGAATCCATCAGCAGCCGTGCACGCTGCTGCGCCACAAACAGCGGGTCTTGGGGCGGCAGCAGTTCCAACGTGCTCTTGTCGTGTTCGTCCTTCATCGCGTAGCCCCTTTCCTTTCCGTTACTGTCACGCTAATGCGGCCCTCTTCCGGCTGGCGTCGGCGGTCAGGGAAGGGCAGCACGGTTGATGCAGTTTTCTGCCGCCCTGAGCTGGCGTACATCTGCCGCCACAGTCGCGCCTGTGCGAACACGTGTTCGACGTTTTGCAGCCACGCGGCATCGAAGGCGCGGCCCGCTGGGCTGAACAACTGGTGATTTCGGAGCGTCCAGCCTTCCCATGCCGAACAAGGCAAGGCGAAGCCGCGCAGGATGCGGAGCATCCGGTAGGCCATCCACGGGATACGAGCGCCGCCCGTTTCCCAGTTCTGGATGGTGCGAACGGTGACGTTCAATTCCTCGGCAGCTTGGACGCGTGTCAGGCCGGATTGCTTGCGCAGGTCGGCGAAGTCCTGCGGGCAGATCCACTTCCGGCGGCGGCTCACCAGTGCCTCCCGCCAACGAGTTGAGCAGGCGGATAAACCCACCATTTGTTGGAATGGGCGTGCTTGCGTGCACCAACGATACGACCGGCCTTCGCAAGTCTCCGAAGCTGTTGTTCGGACTTTCCGACCATCGTGGAGAACGCGGCAAGACTGACGCCATCTCGAGATAATTGAGGTGCGATCATGCTGGCCTCCCTTCCAGAATCTCGCGAGCGCCGGACAGGTAGTGGATTGCCTCCAGTATGTCGGGATGCGGGAATTCGTCGCATTCTTCGAGCCAGCAGATCTCATTCAGCAGCGCGAAGGACACCGCGCTGCGCTGTTCCTCGGTGAAGGTGAAAGTCAGGCTTGTTGGCTGGCCTGCCGCATCAGCGGTGGCTCCGCCATCCGCAGCGGCGGCAGCCGCCAGGTCAAAACCGTCTTCCAGAGAACGATGGCCATCCGCTTGGAGTGTTTCCTGATGCGGCCGGCGCAGATCGGCAGGCAGCCCATGCGGGCTAGTGCCAAAGTCAACGACCCCTTGGGTTTGGTTCTTCGAATCACTCATGGCAGCCTCCCAAAGTCAGGGCCGAGACGGGTGCCAAGGTGGAACAGTTTATTGAGGGTGCAAAACAAGCCGGAAGCCGCGAGCCATAAGGCTTGCGGCTAGGTTTTGGGGGGTGTTCCTGATTCTCCAATTGGAGAATTAGTTGCAGTGGTACTAACACTGCAACTTTGAAACCCGAGGCTTTCCAGATCGACCGAAAAAGGGCTTCGGTGGCTAATTGCGCGTATGTAAAACGCGAAACCATACCGCCAACCGTTCCGACCTCAGTTGGGGTTTCTTTCGCATAATGTATATTATGTCAAATTGCAGAAATCAGGAAAGGCCGGAATTATGCACTTGCCCCACTTCGCAGAAACTCACGCAAACGCCCTATTAGGAACCAAGACCTTGTCTGCAATTCCGGCGCGCCTCAGCATTGAAAGATGCTCCCGCTCATCAAGCAAGGCTAATTTGGACAAATAAGCGATGTTCTTTTCGATCGCTTCCATATAAAAATTGCGCTCGATTCCAAACCAATCCTTAAAGTAGAAAACCAACTTTGTGTAGACCCCGTCATACTCGACGTCAAGCCGCTGCCGCACCATCTTGTAGAAACTCTGTGTTTGGCGCAGTAATTCAAGCGGGCTTTTATAGCCATTAAAGTTGGCCTCTTTGAACTCTTCATATAAGAACAGCAGCTTTTCCAAATAGGTGCGATCCGCCATTTGGCCAATAAGATCGGCCGTACTCACAATTTGTCCGAGCAGGCGCACGCGTTCATTCAAGAAGGCAATTTGATCAAACTGCAGGTCCAAATCGGTAGTTTGAATCATGGGGGTCAATGACGCTCCCCACGCAGGCGGAAACCCTCGATATTCAAGATAATGCCGCATGAATTCGATACCGCGCCTGACATGGATTTGCATGAACCGCGCGCCGGTTCCCGCTTCAGTGCCGCACTCCTGTGCAAAACCAATATCGTGCATCAAGGAGGCGATCACAACCAGAGTGATATCGCTGTTTCTTAAAGTGGCGCCGGAAACATGCATGCCATGCAACAACCGTACCGCGCACAAAAAAACGTCCAAAGTATGATGTAAATCGTGAAATGGAGTCTTGATGGCGCAGTAGCCTGGGTAATTGCCATTGAATATATCCACCGTGTCACGGAACACGTTGCGGATATCCGACAAATCATAGTCGGGGTTAATGCAGCTGATAATTTCTGCAGCTTTGACCCAAACTTCAATCGGGTTCTCGTTGCTAAACAGATTCTGGATTGAGTCTGATACCTGATCGTTTTTCATTCGAAATCAACGTCACTAATTAATAACGCGCCAGCCCACTTTTCCAACAACAGAACCTTCCTTCTGCACTTTCCCCCATCCAAAATCTCCCCGGTATGCCAAGGAGTTGCAGGATTATTTTGAATATCCTGTCTAATAGATTTCCACATATTTCCAGAATCGCGTTGACAATGGCATGTGAAAAATTAGCTAACTCAGTGCGCAGTATACACCCTTGATTGTTGTGGTTTTACCAGCTTTTAGGGGCAATGTCCAAAAAAAATACGCTGCCTATGGATCCAGGAAAACTTTGGAACTAACTTCAAATGCGCTCACGCCCTTCGCGCCGACGGGATCAGCGGAATTATCTGCCGGCTTAGACGTTCGGCAATTGGCCCCGAACATATGCGCTTTTCGATGCCCAACCCAGAACGACGCGCATGAAAAAACCCGCCGAAGCGGGTTTTCTTATTATTGTTTATTGTTGGTGGGCGATACTGGGTTCGAACCAGTGACCCCTGCCGTGTGAAGGCAGTGCTCTACCGCTGAGCTAACCGCCCGATCAAGGGCGCGCATTTAATCATAGGCAGTAGCCGCGGTCAATTTGTTTATCCGTAATACCCATCTGTCGTAGAATGCGCGCCTTCATTTCGTGCATCACAACAGGAAAGCAACATGACCGTCCGCACCCGTTTCGCCCCTAGTCCAACTGGTTATCTTCACATCGGCGGCGCGCGCACCGCGTTGTTCTCATGGGCTTATGCGCGCAAGCACGGCGGCACCTTCATCCTGCGCATCGAAGATACCGATGTCGAGCGCTCCACGCCGGAAGCCGTGCAAGCCATCCTGGATGGCATGAACTGGCTCAAGCTGAACTACGACGAAGGCCCCTACTACCAGATGCAGCGCATGCCGCGCTATAAAGAAGTTATCCAGCAGATGCTGGCTGCAGGCAAGGCCTACTATTGCTACACCTCTCCGGTCGAACTGGATGCGATGCGCGAGGCGCAGCGCGCGCGCGGTGAGAAGCCCCGCTACGACGGGACCTGGCGCCCCGAGCCGGGCAAAACTCTGCCGCCCGTTCCCGCCGACGTGAAACCCGTGGTGCGCTTCAAGAACCCGACTGAAGGCGTCGTCGCCTGGAAAGACATGGTCAAAGGCCATATCGAATTCAGCAACAGCGAACTGGACGACCTCATCATCGCCCGTTCGGACGGCACGCCGACTTACAACTTCTGCGTGGTGGTGGACGACTGGGACATGGGCATCACCCAGGTGATCCGCGGCGACGATCACGTCAACAACACTCCGCGCCAGATCAACATCCTCAAGGCGCTCGACGCAACCGTGCCCAGTTATGCTCACCTGTCGATGATCCTCGGCGACGACGGCACCAAGCTCTCCAAGCGTCACGGTGCTGTCAGTGTGATGCAGTACGATGAAGACGGCTACCTGCCCGAGGCAGTCATCAACTATCTCGCGCGTTTGGGCTGGTCGCATGGCGATGCAGAAGTATTCTCGGTCGAGCAGTTCTGCGAATGGTTCGACCTTGACCACATCACGCCCTCCGCTGCACAGTTCAATACCGAAAAGCTGAACTGGCTGAACAACCACTACCTCAAGCTGACTGACAACGAGAAGCTGGCCGCCATGGTGCGCCCGCGCCTCGAAGCACGCGGTATCAAGGTTTCTGACAGCCCAGCCCTGTCCTCCATCTGCGCTCTATATAAAGAGCGTGTCGCCACGCTGAACGAGTTGGCCGATGCTGCGGAAGTTTTTTACATTGACCTGCATCCGGATCAAGCGCACCTGGATGCGCAGCTTTCCGCCGAAGCCATCCCTGCCTTGCGCGAACTCGCGCAACAATTCGCCACCGTCACATGGGAAGCTGCAGCCATCAGCGCCGCCATCAAGGAAGTCATCGGCAAGCATGGATTGAAGATGCCCAAGGTCGCCATGCCATTGCGCGTGATGTTGACCGGCCAAACACAGACGCCTTCTGTCGATGCATTAGTAGCGTTGTTCCCGCGCGAGATGGTGTTGGCACGCATCGAAAAGAATCTCGCGAAAAAAACCGCCTGACTTGCTTTACAAGGCAGGGGGCCGTCACTATAATGCGCGCTCTTTTCGGGGCCACCCTTGGGGGGTATAGCTCAGCTGGGAGAGCGCTTGCATGGCATGCAAGAGGTCAGCGGTTCGATCCCGCTTACCTCCACCAAAGAAAAGAAGTAACGAAGTCCCCTTCGTCTAGAGGCCTAGGACACCGCCCTTTCACGGCGATAACACGAGTTCGAATCTCGTAGGGGACGCCAATTCGGTTGCACGTTTTTTCTGGACGTTGCAACGATAGAACAAGAGATACAGACAGCCCTTCGGGGCTTTTTTGTTGCAGCGAAGTCGTCTGCATCTTCAGATTCAAGAAGTCCCCTTCGTCTAGAGGCCTAGGACACCGCCCTTTCACGGCGATAACACGAGTTCGAATCTCGTAGGGGACGCCAAATACAGATGGGCACTTGAGATCACCAAGTGCCCATTTTCATTTGCTGAAGCACTTGGGCAGGCAATCGCCCCACCATCACCTTACTTCAGCGTAGGCGCGTTGCTGTCACGCACAAAACTTCCGCTGCCAGCATCAGTCGGTACTTGCGGCAATGTTCCTCCGGCACTTTCCGTCAGCATTGAGATGACATCCGACGGAAGTCTATTGACCCCTTTCGCTTTCCGGCAGGCGTTTGATCATTGTTCGCTGATTCTAAAGTGTTATACGCACATACTTGCGGTCAAGCGTATAACATTTGATCTCTCCAGCCAGTAAATTCCCACATAACATTTTTGCTGAACCGTCTCCCTAAAGTGGCGATTTCGCGCGCCGCCCAGCTTTTCAAGTTGATTTTGTTGCAAAAACACCACAATCCCCAGGTTTTTTGGATAACACCATTTACTCATGGGTTAATATTCCCCATTTGCCGCACCCCTTGTTCAACACTCAACGTTTTGGTTATGAATATGAAATATTCACGAATATTGCTGTTGTGTATTGCAGGACTAAGCTTGGTGACAGAAGTAGCAGTGGCAGCCGATGAAGATGCGTTTCTCGGGCAGATCCGCGCCCCCTCAGAACAAGCTATGGGATATGGTCGAAGTGCGATCTGGACTTTGCCTCTCGTAGCAACTCAATATCAACCATCACACCCCACTCCCGCGATGCAAGCTGCCTTGCAGGCCCAGCAAGACGCACGCTTCCTCGATGCGATGATCCTGCTCGACGATGAACGCAAAAGCGGCAAGGTCAGCGGCGATGCCGAAGTGGAGCTGAATCTGCTGCGCGCCAGTTTCCTGCTGCAAGGCAATCAATCCCGGGAGACGTTAGAAACCCTCGCTCCTTTGCTATCCAATACCCAGCATGCTGCGGATGCCTATGCGCTTACCGCCATGGCCCACCTGCAACAAGGGCAAATGCAGGAGGCGCTAAACGCAGCGCAGCGTGGGCAAAGCCTAGGCGGCGGCATTCTGCCGCATCTGGCGTTGTCCTATTCTCTGCAAGGCATGGGACGCCTGGCAGAAGCACGCGACGTGATGCATGGCTTCAATACCCAGACCCCGCAATCAGCAATCGCCTTGGCGCGCGAGGCTGAACTCGCGTTGACGCTCGACCAGATTCAACCGGCCGAGACGCTGGCAAGTCAGGCGCGTCAAATCGATGCCACACACTCCTATGTCATCGCCGTGAGCGGCCTGGTCTATCTGATAGACGGACATGCACGGGAAGCCAAGGCCGCATTTGAAGCTGCATTGAAGCGCGACCCCAAAGATGCCAAGGCATTGCTGGGCGCAGGCCTGGCCGAATCAAAGCTCGGCAACCTAAAGGCCGGGCAGGAAAAACTCCAGGCCGCCAATGACGCTGACCCCAACAACGCTTTGATCCTCACCTACCTCGGTCGTTCCCAGCTGCAGGCGGGCGACACAAAATCCGCACTGGCAAGCTGGCACAGCGCCCAACAGGCCGACCCCAAGGACCCCATGCCCTGGCTGTATCAAGCCCAGGCCGAACTTGCAGGCAACCAGCCAATGGCCGCCCGCGCAAGCCTGCAGCAGGCGCAAGAACGCATCGGTAATCGCGCCGTGTATCGCGGCGAACGCCTCCTCAAGGAAGACCGGCAAGTGCTCGATGCCAACCTTGCAGAGGTGCAGCGCCAGCTGGGCATGGAAGGTCTCGCCTTCCAGACACTGGACGACTCGATTGGAGAGAAAAGCCCATCCACCTTACGCAACCAGGCTGATGTGCTGCAAGGCCAGCGCTTTGCCGAATCGGCCCGGCGCAGCCTGGTGCTGCAAAGCATGTTCAATGAAAGGCCGGGCAACCTGCCTGCCGAGCTGGATATTTATGGTGATGGCGCAGGGCAGACCGGCGCGACAACCCCGCAGCACGGCGCAGTCAGCGAACTCAGCGCCCAGCAAGCCAGCTACAACAATTACGACGAACTGTTCGGTCGGCGCGCTGCGCTGGAGGCGGACGGCATAAAGGGCAGCCAGAACACCACAGGGGAGCAGATTCGTGCGGGCGTGGGGAGCGACACGCTGGGCATGGGCATAGCCCAGCGCCAATTCAAGACCGACGGCAGTGCGCCGTTCGAGAGTCTGGATAACCGCATCTGGCAAGGTATCGCGCAATGGCGGCTGACCCGGACCACGCAGGTGTTTATATCGCACCAGAGCTTTGACTCAACGCACGGCGAGACGTTTTACCCGGCTGACCCGTTGGGCTTCGGCTCATACAACATGATCGAAGATAAAAGCAAGGTCACGCGCCTAGGGCTGCGCCATAGCCTGAGCGACAGTAGCGAACTGCGCGGCTTGTGGAGTTACCAGCAGACCGATCAGACGATCAATTCCGAATTCATTGGCAACACGCTGCCTTATAGCAACATGCCGCCTTTCTTCGGGCCAACGCTACCCTTTCCCCAATTTTCGCAATACGCCAGCAGCAGTGCTCACAGTGTCGAGCTGCAGTATCGCAGCAGTGGACCAGGCTATACCACACAGTGGGGAGTGCAACAGACTCGCGGAGAATTTGTTAGCGTGAGCGCCAACATGAATCTTTCGACGACAAACCAGCAATTTTATATGGCCCGGCAGCAGGCGCTAGGTCCGCAGTGGCAACTGGATGCGGGATTGGGCTGGGGGAAAATTGATAAGCAGGATAATTTACGTAACCTGCTGGATAACAGCACCTACCTGTCGCGCTGGCTGCCCAAACTGGGCATAGTCTATGCGCCGGATGCCGCCTCGCATGTTCGACTTGCTGCGTGGCAAGGCATGGGAGCCAGCGGCGCGGGCGACGCAACGCTAGCGCCAGTCAGTCTGGCAGGTGTAGTGCTGAGCCGCCCCGGCGACGACGGCAGGGTGGTGCGGGCCGTTGCGCTGGGCGCGGACAGGCAATTGAATCCTTCCTGGCTGCTGGATGCGGAAGCGCAGCAGCGTAGGACTGAGCTTCCGGGCGTTCAACAAACCGGGCAAATACTGTCTAACTTTGAAGTCGACGAATCGAAACTGATGTTGCACTGGCAACCGCAGGATAAGCCTTTAGGCGTGAGCTTGGCCTACGACTATGAGCGCACCCAGAACGACCCTCAAGCCATCGCACTGGATTCGGTCAACGAACAGACCCTGCGCTCACAGCAACTGGAACTGCGTTGGCTTGCGGGCGAACAATGGAGGGTGAATCTAAAATGGAGCCATAATCAGGTCAACGGGACGCAGAAGTCGACGGATCTCAATACTTTCATGCCGATCTTGCTCGGGTATCAGGACAGCTTCAACCAGGTGGACGCCGGTGTGAGTTGGCAATTCAACCGCGCGCGCGACGTCTTGATCTTCGGTGTGCGCAACGCCGCCGGTACAAACTTTAAATACCTGGATACCGACCCGCTTAACCCGCGTTTCAGCAACGGGCGGCTGGGGTATGCGAAGCTCAAACTGGCTTGGTGAGAAAGAGGGCTTCGCGTCGCAATGGCGGCCAGCACTGCGCAAGAGGAAGAGTAAAGTTTTTCAACCATAAAAAGGGGGAGTATGACCATGAGTAGAAGCATCCTGTTGTTCTTGAGTGTCTTGAGCCTTATTACGCTGGCCGTGGTAGCACAAAGGAACATGTCCACCACTGCAAGGGGTGTTCCTGTCACCACCACTCCGAGCATGCCCACCACTCCGTTTCCGGAAGTGCCTTTCACGGCAATTCGCAGCCCCTCTTCCACTACAGCCTGTCCTGTAGGGTGCGTATATATGAATTGTCCGCCGCCCAGCGGCCCTTATGCATGCTGCAAAAAAACAGTATCTGGATATCAAGCGTGCTGAAATAGCGGGCGCATCCCATTATGGAAAAACGACAATGGCGAGCCAGCCGGCATAACGGATTAACCATATCACTCTAGCCCGCCGGCGCACCTAGGCGCCTGTCGTTAGGTACCACAAAAAAAAGAGCCAGAGAACGATCTCTGGCTTTTTCTTTGTGCGAATATCCGCATGAGGCCATGGCTGGTAGTGGCGACGATCTCCGCACAATGGTGCTAACGAATCGAGCTTTGCCGTTTTCCCTAGCTAAATATAAAACCCAGAGAACTACTTCTCTGGTGCTTATTTGTTTGAGCGTCATTCCCGGCGCGCAGCACCTGATGTGCGCCTCCGTCCGGCCAAAGCGCGTCGCCTTCCAGCCGGCCCGGGCCCGCCTTCCCTTGCAGGCAGCCGGCTTAGGTCTTTAATCCAACAGCAACATATATAGAGACATATCTAGGTATTTTCGAAGATATCTAGGCCGTTTAGCATATATGCTCGTTTGGTTTCAGGGAGTAGCATGTGTTACCGCCCGGGTCTTTCAACGCCTTCGCTCCGCGTGAACCGGCGCTAGTTAGATTGATCGCAGCACTGACCGTGAGGTTACACAATTAACGTGCGATTTTTCCACCACATGAAAATACCGCCATTGGGCCTGCTGCGCTGCGGGCCGCGGTGTTCTGCATGCCTGATTCTGGCTGGCCTGTGCTCATGTGCGATGGGAGCCCCATTGTCTGTTGCGGTGGTGCTGAGCGAGCAGTCTGAAAGCTACAAAACAGTTTTCACCACCCTTCAGCGCAAACTTGGCGGCAGCGATATCAGACTGAGTCAGTCTGATGGCCAAGAGTCGATTCGGGATGCAAGCCTGATCGTGGTAGTCGGAACGCGGGCGGCAAATGCGCTCCCTCCAAGAACAGATGTGCCGGTGCTCTATGTGCTGCTGCCCAAGTCAACCTACGACACGCTGGCGAAATCGGCAGGGGCAAATGCCCGCCAATCCGTCATCTATCTGGACCAGCCTGCAGCTCGCCAGGTCAACCTGCTGGCGGCAGCCTTGCCCAAGCATGATCGCGTGGGCATCTTGTCATCCCCGTCAAAGCGGGATGGGGCGGTTCAGCTAAGTCGCGAAGTGCGCAAACACAACCTGAATGTCTATGCGACCGAAATGAATGAACAGGCCCGGCTGTCCGATGCGCTGCCCAATGTTCTGGGAAACTGCGACGTCCTGCTTGCACTTCCGGACACCGATATCTACAACAGCGCCACGATACGCAACGTGTTGTTGTCGTCTTTCCGCAGCGGCAAGCCCCTAATCGGGTTTTCGCCAGGCCTTGTAAATGCGGGTGCGCTGGCCGCCGTGTTCAGCACGCCTGAACAGTTTGGAGTGCAGGTCGCGGCTATGATCGAGCGATTTTCCAGCACCAGAACATTGCCTCCTCCACAGTATCCGAAATTGTTTGAAGTCGCCGTCAACAAGGTTGTTGCGAGCTCCTTGGGGGTGGACTTGAAAGACGCCCGTGTTATCGAGGCAGAGCTGGAAAGACGGGAACAGGTGCGCCACGAAGACTTGCCCGGATTGTAGGCGGGCTCTGTGGGTTCCAAGCGTGAACTGTTGGCCCGTTATTAAAACACGGTGCACGCATCTATCCAGGCGGGTCGCGTCTGAACGCTAGAACTTTTCATCCTCGCGCAAGTAGCGCCACTGCCCTTGCGGCAAATCACCGCGCATCGAAGGGCGGCGTATCAGGATGCTGCGCCCTCTCAACTCATCGACCACGTTCCGCCCGCTCCAGTTGCGCAACGCCTGATGCCGGCTCATCGCGCGCCCAGCCCCATAAACATGCAGAGCCGTAGACAAGCGGCATGCCCTGCTCTGTCTCGGCCAAAATGTTGACTTCTCGGGGTGGCGAAGATTTGTGCTGCGGCAATGCCGAAGGCCGCAAGGCGTTATACTGTGCTGTGAAAATCATAGAAGGGAAAGACATCATGACTACTCATCAAGTCGCCCCCTTGTCCCCCGAGGAACTCCGACGCATCCATGCCTACTGGCGCGCGTGCAATTACCTCGCCGCGGGCATGATCTATTTGCGCGACAACCCGCTGCTCCAGGAACCGCTCAAGCCCGAGCACATCAAGCGCCGGCTGCTCGGCCACTGGGGCTCCAGCCCCGGGCTGGCCTTTGCCTACATCCACATGAATCGCCTGATCAACAAATATGATCTCGAAGCGATTTTCCTGGCGGGGCCCGGCCACGGTGCGCCCGGCGTCCTGGGGCCGGTCTATCTGGAAGGGACTTACAGCGAGGTGTATCCGAACAAGGGTGAGAACATCGAGGGCATGCGCGAGTTCTTCAAGGAGTTCTCGTTCCCCGGCGGTATTGGCAGCCATTGCACGCCGGAGACGCCGGGCTCGATCCACGAGGGCGGCGAACTCGGCTATAGCGTGTCGCATGCGTTCGGCGCCGCGTACGACAACCCGAATCTGATCGTGACGGTAATGGTGGGCGACGGCGAATCCGAGACGGCGCCGTTGGCCACCTCCTGGCATTCCAACAAGTTCCTCAACCCAATCCGCGATGGCGCAGTGCTGCCCATCCTGCATCTCAACGGTTACAAGATCAACAACCCCACCCTCCTCTCACGCATCTCGCATGAGGAACTGGAGAGCCTGTTCGAGGGCTACGGCTGGACGCCCCACTTTGTCGAAGGCAGCGATCCGGAAATGATGCATCAGGCGATGGCCGCCACGCTGGAGCAATGCGTGCTGGAGATCCGCCGCATTCAGCAGGAAGCGCGCAGCAGCGGCAAGCCGACTCGCCCGCGCTGGCCGATGATCGTGCTGCGTTCGCCCAAGGGCTGGACCGGCCCGAAAGAACTGGACGGCAAGAAAGTGGAAGGCTTCTGGCGCGCGCACCAGGTGCCGATCACCAGCGTGCAGACGCCGGAGCACTTCGCCAAGCTGGAGGAGTGGCTAAACAGCTACAAGGTGTCCGAGCTGTTTGACGAGAACGGCGCATTGCTGCCCGAGCTGAAAGCGCTGGCGCCGAAAGGCAACCGCCGCATGAGCGCAAACCATCACGCCAACGGCGGCCTGCTGCGCAAGGCGCTGCACATGCCGGACTGCAAGGATTATGCGATCGAGGTAGAAAAACCGGGCACCATCACCGCCGAGAACACCCGGCCGCTGGGCAAGTTCCTGCGCGACATCATGCGCGACAACATGCACAACTTCCGCGTGTTCGGGCCGGACGAGAACACTTCGAACAAGCTGGACAACGTGTATGAAGCAAGCAAAAAGACCTGGCTGGCCGACTACCTGCCGGAAGACGCTGGCGGCGGCGAACTGGCGCCGGACGGCCGCGTGATGGAGATGCTGTCAGAGCACACGCTGGAGGGCTGGCTTGAAGGCTACCTGCTGACCGGGCGGCATGGCTTCTTCTCCACCTACGAAGCGTTCGTCCACGTCATCGACTCCATGTTCAACCAGCACGCCAAGTGGCTGGATATGTCCAGAGCCGTGCCTTGGCGGGCGCCGGTATCGTCGCTGAACCTGCTGATCACCTCCACCGTGTGGCGGCAGGACCACAACGGCTTCACCCATCAGGATCCCGGCTTTCTCGACGTGGTCGTGAACAAAAGCCCGATTGTCACTCGCATCTATATGCCGCCCGATGTGAACTGCCTGCTGTCGGTCGCCGACCATTGCCTGAAGAGCACCAACTACGTCAATGTGATTGTCTGCGACAAGCAGAAGCACCTGCAGTTTCTGGACATGGATGCCGCCATCAAACATTGCACCAAGGGCATCGGCATCTGGGATTGGGCGAGCAATGACCAGGATAGCGAGCCGGATGTGGTGGTGGCCAGCGCGGGCGACGTGCCCACCAAGGAGGCGCTGGCGGCAGTGGTGCTGCTGCGCGAGCACTTCCCCAGCCTCAAGATACGCTTCATCAACGTGGTCGATCTTTACAAACTGGTCCCTTCCAGCGAACACCCGCATGGCCTGAGCGACCGCGATTTCGACAGCCTGTTCACGCTGGACAAGCTGGTAATGTTCAACTTCCACGGCTACCCCTGGCTGATCCACCGCTTGGCCTACCGCCGCAACAACCACAAGAATTTCCACGTGCGTGGCTACAAGGAAAAAGGCAGCATCAACACGCCGCTGGAGCTGGCGATTCGCAACCAGATCGACCGCTTCAGCCTGGTGATCGACGTGATCGACCGTCTCCCTGCACTGCATGTGGCGGGCGCGCACGTCAAAGAGAAGATGCTGAACATGCAGATCGAGTGCCGCAACTATGCCTACGAGCATGGTGTCGACCTGCCCGAAGCCGACAGCTGGACATGGCCGTATTGATGGCTGCGTAATCGATGCCAACCATCCTTACCATCAACAGCGGCTCCTCTTCAATCAAGGCCAGCCTGTTTTCCGCAGATGGCTCGCGCCGGAATTTTCGCTACGAACATCTGCGCAATCACGCGCCGGCCTTTGACGCGCTGATGCGCGATCTGGCTAGCGACAAACCAGCCGTCATCGGTCATCGTTTCGTGCATGGCGGCGAGATTGTCGATGCCGCGCGTCTGTTGGATGAGGCTGAGCGCGCGCGCCTGCAGGACATCATCCCCCTCGCCCCGCTGCACCTGCCGGGCAACCTGCTGGGCGTGGATCTTTGCGGCCAGCGTTTCGATGCGCCGCAGGTAGCCTGCTTCGATACCGCGTTCCACACTACACTGCCCGAGTTGGCAAAGCGCTTGCCGATCCCGCAAGAACTCGGCCTGCGCCGCTTCGGATTCCACGGACTCAATTACTTTTACATCGCGGCCAAACTCCCCGACATGCTGGGCGATGCCGCATACGGCAAGATCATCATCGCGCATCTCGGTAGCGGGGCCAGCCTGTGCATGCTGCAAGATCTGCAATCGGTCGACACCACTATGGGCTACACGCCAGCCGGCGGCATCGCCATGGGCACGCGCAGCGGCGACCTCGACCCCGGCGTGATGCTGGAGCTGGCCAAGCGCTACGACGCGGCGCAATTAAGCGACATGGTCTTCCACAAAATGGGATTGCTGGCCTTGTCCAACGGCGAGAGCAGCGAGATGAGCAACCTGTTGGCCAGCAGCAGCGCGCAAGCCAAATTCGCCGTCGATTATTTTTGCCGCCAGGTGCGCGCCGCCATTGGCGGCCTTGCGGCCAAAGCCGGCGGTATCGACGGGCTGGTGTTTACCGGAGGGATTGGCGAGCATGCGGCCCTGGTACGCGAAGCAATCTGCGCACCGCTGGATTTTCTTGGCCTGTCACTGGATGGCCACGCCAACAACGCTGCGTCGCCAAGAATTGAACGCCGGGGTTCCAAACCGATTCTGGTCATTCCTGCCGACGAAGAAGCGATGATTCATCGTCTCTGCCTGACATTCGTAAAGTAGCCAGGCGCCTTCCGTTCAGCCCTTGATGCAGATGAGCGGCACCACCCGCGCCACCTTGCGCGCCAGGCCGGCGCTCTCGGCAGAATCGACCACCGCGCTGACGTCCTTGTATGCACCGGGCGCTTCCTCGGCCACGCCGCGCATCGAAGGGCTGCGGATCAGGATGCCGCGTCCTCCCAACTCGTCGACCACGTTCCGACCGCTCCAGTTGCGCAATGCCTGATGCCGGCTCATCGCGCGCCCGGCACCGTGGCATGCAGAACCGTAGGCAAGCTGCATGCCCTGCTCCGTCCCGGCCAGGATGTAGGAGGCCGTCCCCATGCTGCCGCCGATCAACACCGGCTGGCCGGCATCCCGCAGCGCGGCGGGCAGATCGGGATGCTTGGGGCCGAAGGCGCGCGTGGCGCCCTTGCGGTGCACATAGAGTTTTTTCGTCTTGCCGTCCACCTGGTGTTCCTCCACCTTGCAGGTGTTGTGCGACACGTCATACAGCAGCGGCAGACGCGACTGCGGCAACACTTGTGAAAACACCTCGCGCGTAAGATGGGTGAGGATCTGGCGGTTGGCCAGCGCGCAATTGACGGCTGCGCGCATCGCGCCGAGATACTCCTGGCCGAGCGGCGAATCGATCGGCGCGCAGGCCAATTCGCGGTCAGGCAGCTCGATGCCGAACTTGGCGGCAGACAGCACCATGCGTTTCAGGAACTCGGTGCCGATCTGGTGTCCGAGCCCGCGCGATCCGCAATGGATGCTGACGACGACGTCGCCCACTTGCACGCCGAACGCCGCGGCGATCTCCGGCGCATAGACATCGGTCACCAATTGGATTTCGAGGTAATGGTTGCCGGAGCCTAGCGTGCCCATCTCGTCGCGCTGGCGTTTCTTGGCCTGCTCGGAAACCTGCGCTGCGTCGGCGCCGCGCATGCAGCCGCCCTCTTCGATGCGCTCCAGATCGGTCTGTGTGCCAAAGCCCTGCTCCACCGCCCAGCGCGCGCCGCCATGCAGCATCGCGCCCATCTCGGCGTTTTTCAGCCGGATCACGCCGGTGCTGCCGAGACCTGCGGGGATGTTGTGATACAGCGCATCGGCAAGACGTTCTCGCACCGCCTTGATGTCTTCGAGGTGCAGGCCGGTATGCAGCGTGCGCACGCCGCAGGAAATGTCGAAACCGACGCCGCCCGCCGATACCACGCCGCCTGCATCGGCATCGAATGCCGCCACGCCGCCGATCGGGAAGCCGTAGCCCCAGTGCGCATCCGGCATGGCATAGGACGCCTCGACGATGCCGGGCAGCATCGCGACGTTGGTGACCTGCTCATACACCTTGGCGTCCATCTCGCGCAGCAGCGTCTCGCTGGCAAAGATCACGCCGGGCACACGCATCCTGCCGAACGGCTTGATGCGCCATTTGAAGTCCGACTCACGTTCAAACAGGGCGAGATCCATACAGAACCCCCTACTCGATGAGCTACACGTCCACCACGCACTGGGCGAGCCAGCCGCCGTCCGGCTGCCGTGCGACGCTCAGCGCGGTGTAAGTCGCGCCTTTCACTTCGACGGCAGGATGATGGCGGCCTGTCTCCAGCGCTTCGCCCCACGCCTGCGCGCTGAGATGCTCTTCGTCCAGATGCACTTCGAAGCGGCTGAACAGCATGTTGCGCGTCACCATCTCGTATATCAGCGCATTGAGCCAATCCACCAGCAGCAGCTCGTCGTCGGGCGCCTCGCAGAAAAGATGAATCGCTTCCTTGGGCGCCACCGCGGCCGGATCGACGATCACCGCCGTCAGCGCCAGTGCAGCTTGCTCGAAAGCCTGTTCGAGCGTTGCGCCCAATCCACGCACGCCGATGTCGGCCCCATGCGGAAAATGCTCCCACCGGGTAGCGGCCGTCATTGCCTACAACCCGCTCAACACCTTGATGTGCGCCATGGCACTGCGCCCTAGGGCATGCAGCTCGTATCCGCCTTCCAGCACGGAGACGATGCGCTTGTGACAATGTTTTGCCGCAATAAGTTTTAACTGCTCGGTCACCCAGCCGTAATCCGCGTCCACCAGCCTGAGCATGGCCATGTCATCCTCGCGGTGCGCGTCGAATCCGGCGGAGATCATCAGCAACTGCGGCTTGAATTTCTCCAGTGCGGGAAGCCATCGGCTGGTCACGGCCTCGCGAAATCCTTCGCTGCCGGTGCCTGCCGGCAACGGCACGTTGATCATGTGGTCGTTGCCGCTGTCCGCGCCAACATAAGGGTAGAACGGATGCTGGAAAGTCGAGCACAGCATCACGCGCGGATTGTCATGGAAGATGTTTTCGGTGCCATTGCCGTGATGCACATCAAAATCCGCGATCGCCACGCGGCTCAGGCCATGCGCGGCCAGCGCGTGCGCCGCGCCGACCGCCACGTTGTTGAAAATGCAGAAGCCCATCGCCCGCGCCCGTTCGGCATGGTGTCCGGGCGGGCGAATGTTGCAGAAGGCGTTCTCCACTTTTCCCGCCATCACCAGGTCCACTCCCAGCACCGCGGCGCCTGCCGCGCGCAGTGCCGCCGGGTAGGTGAACGGGTTCATCGAGGTGTCGCCATCGAGATCCACCCTGCCATGTTGCGGCGCAGTGGCTATGATGTCGTCAATGTAGCCGGCATCGTGCACGCGCAGCAGCTGCTCGCGCGTCACCTCCGGCGCTTCGTGCTGCTGCAGGTAAGCGAATAATCCCGATGCGATCAATTGATCCTCGACGGCATGGATGCGCGCCGGACATTCCGGGTGACCGGCTCCCATATCGTGCTTGAGGCAGAGCGGATGAGTGATATAAGCAGTCTGCATGGTATCGGAATGGTAACGGTACGGTGCTATCATACCCAGAAGTCATCAGGAGGAGCGCAATATCATGGGCAAGCACTACCTCAATCCCCTGTTCGAACCCAAGTCAGTGGCCGTCTTTGGCGCCAGCGACCGCCCCGATTCGGTCGGGCAGATCGTCTTCCAGAACATGCTGCAAGGCGGTTTCAAGGGCGCGCTCTATCCGATCAATTCCAAACATGCCGAAGTACAAGGCCAGAAAGCCTACGCTGCCATCGCCGACATTGGCCAGCCGGTCGAACTGGTCGTCATCGCCACGCCGCCGCAGACCGTGCCCGGCATCATCGAGGACTGCGGCCTCCACGGCGTAAAGGCGGCAGTCATCATCACCGCCGGCTTCGGCGAGACCGGACCGGAAGGCGCGGCGCTGGAACGCCAGTTGCTGGAAAATGCGCGCCGCTACAACATCCGCCTGATCGGCCCGAACTGCCTCGGCATCATGCGCCCCGACATCGGACTGAACGCGACCTTCAACAAGGGCGTTGCCAACGTCGGCAACATCGCGCTCATTTCGCAATCCGGCGCGCTCTGCACCGCCATTCTGGACTGGGCGACGCTCAATGATGTCGGCTTTTCCAGCGTCGTCTCGATGGGTTCCTCGACCGATGTGGATTTCGGCGAGATCCTCGACTACCTGGTATCCGACCCCAACACGCGCAGCATCCTGATGTACATCGAGGGCATCCGCAATGCGCGCAGCTTCATGAGCGCACTGCGCGCCGCCGCGCGCATCAAGCCGGTGCTGCTGGTCAAGGTCGGCCGTCATCCCGCCGGCTCCAAGGCGGCGATGTCGCACACCGCCTCGCTGGTGGGCGCCGATGACGTGTTCGATGCCGCCGTCAGCCGTGTCGGCGTGGTGCGCGTGCAAACCGTCACGCAGCTGTTCACCGCGGCGCGGTCGTTATCGTGCGGCTTCAAACCGGTCGGCAACCGGCTCGCCATCGTCACCAACGGCGGCGGCCCCGGCGTAATGGCGGCCGACCGCGCCTCCGACCTGGGAGTGAGCATGGCAGTGCTGTCCGATGCCACGGTCGAAAATCTCAGCCAGCACTTGCCGCCCAACTGGTCGCATGGCAACCCGGTCGACATCATCGGCGATGCACAATCGGATCGTTACTACCATGCCGTCAAAGCCTGTCTGGACGACGAGAATGTGGACGGCGTGCTGGCCATCCTCACGCCACAGGCAATGACCAAGCCGCTGGAATCGGCGCAAGTGCTGATCGATCTTGCCAATACCGACACGCACAACAAGCCGCTCCTGACCTGCTGGATGGGCGAGACGCAAGTTGCCGACTCGCGCAGAGCCTTCACCAAGGCGCATCGCCCGCACTTCCGCACCCCGGAACCGGCCGTCGAAGTCTTCGCGCACCTGTCCGCCTATTACCGCAACCAGAAGCTGCTGATGCAGATGCCCGGGCCGCTCTCGCACCACATCGAACCCGACGTGGAAAGCGCGCGCCTCATCATCGAAGGCGCGATGCTGGAGCGCCGCAAGATCCTCACCGAAATGGAATCCAAGGCGCTGCTGGCCGCCTTCCACATTCCGGTGGCGCGTACCGTGGTCGCCCATTCGCCCGCCGAGGCGCTGCTGATTGCGCAGCAGCTCGAGTTTCCCGTGGCAATGAAGGTCAACTCGCCTGACATCTCGCACAAGAGCGATGCCGGCGGCGTCGTGCTCAATCTGGACAATGCCCATGAGGTGCGCGCCGCCTACCAGCACATCATCGACAACGTGCAACGCAACCGCCCCAACGCCAAGGTGGACGGCATCTCGATCGAGCCGATGGTCGTCAAATCGAACGGGCGCGAGCTGATGATAGGCGTGACCAGCGACCCGGTATTCGGCCCGGTGGTCACCTTCGGCGCGGGCGGCACCACCGTCGAGATCATGGGTGACCGCGCCGTCTCGCTGCCGCCGCTGAACGGCTTCCTGGTGAAAGACATGGTCCAGCGGACGCGCATCTCCAAGATGCTGGGCGCCTTCCGCAACATGCCACCCGCCAACATGGAGGCACTCGAAGACGTGCTGCTGCGCGTGTCGGAAATGGTGTGCGAGCTGCCGCTGCTCAAAGAGATGGACATCAATCCGTTGATCCTCGACGAGAACGGCGCGCTGGCCGCCGATGCGCGCATCGTGGTGGAATACCGCCAGCCCAGCCCCGACCGCTATGCGCACATGGCGATCTACCCCTACCCCACGCATCTGGTCAGCCAATGGCAGCTTGCCGATGGCACCGACATCGTCATCCGCCCGATCCGCCCCGAAGACGCCGATCTGGAGATGCGTTTCGTGCATGATTTGTCGGAGGAATCAAAATACTTCCGCTTCATGAACAGCCTGCAGGAGCTCACCGAGACCATGGTGGTGCGCTTCACCCAGATCGACTACAGCCGCGAGATGGCTCTGATCGCCGTTGCCGGGGAACCGGGACACGAAGTCGAACTGGGCGTGACCCGTTACGCCATCAACCCCGACGGCGACACCTGCGAATTCGCGCTGGTAATCGCGGACAACATGCAGGGCAAGGGACTGGGACAGAGGCTCATGGTCTCGCTGATGGAAGCGGCGCGCTCCAAGGGGCTGTCGACCATCGAAGGCGAAGTGTTGAACAACAACCACCGCATGCTCAAACTGATGACGCGCCTGGGCTTCACCATCAAGAGCAGCGAAGAAGATCCAGCCATCATGAAAGTCAGCAAGCCATTGTGATGCCACGCCTGCGAACGGGCAGCGAATTCTGCCCTGCCAGCGCGGGCGCAATGATGCGCCCAGCTTCAACTTGCCCCCCTTCTCGTTGATCAGCCACGAAAAAATCCCGCCGGCATTTCCCCTATACCGACCTCCAACACGCTGACGCGTCGACTCGCTGCACGAAAATTTGTAGTCGCAATTGACACCAGAACGTTCGTTCTGTATCTTTGGCCGGGCGTAATTTTTCAATCAGGAGATTTAGATGGCAGAGGTAAAGAAGGTCAAATTGACCCCCAATGAGATTCGCACTGCAAAGCATGCAGCTGCAGCAGAAAAGACTCTGACCCTCGCCAATAAATTGATGCTCGCTGCCAACCAGGCTGCGGCAGAAGCCAAACAGGCACTGGAAGCCAAACAGATCATCGCCGCACAGAAAGAAGATTCTGCAACTCAAGCACGAGCTGCTTATGCGGCGGCTGTTGAAGCTAAAGCGATAGCCGAACAGGAAATGCGTGCCGCGCAGGAAGCGGGCGAACAAGCTCGCGCGGATGCCGAGGCGGCCAGGGTCGCCAAGATCATCGCGGCACAAGAGGCCGCGGCCGCGAAAGAATTGGCAAAAGAACAAGCACGGCAGCGTGCACTGGAAGCAGCCGCAGCCAAGTTGGCCCAGGCCGAAGCCAAGAAGAAAGCTGCTGAAGAAGCCGCCGCCTTGAAACAAGCTGCGGCTGAGGCCAAGAAGAAAGCGGCAGAAGAAGCAGCCGCCCTGAAGAAGGCTGAAGCTGAGGCCAAGAAGCTTGCCGCTCAGCAGGCAGCAGCAGCCAAGCAAGCTGCGGCGGAAGCGAAGAAACAGGCAGCCGCAGAAGCCGCCGCGTTGAAACAAGCTGAATCCGAAGCACGCAAGCTGGCTGCGCAACAAGCGGCGGCCGCGAAGAAAGCCGAGGCTGAAGCAAAGAAGAAGGCGGCGGAAGAAGCTGCAGCCATCAAGAAAGCGGAAGCAGAAGCCAGGAAGCTTGCCGTTCAGCAGGCAGCCGCCGCCAAGAAAGCGGAAGCAGAAGCGAAAAAACAGGCAGCAGCTGAAGCCGCAGCTCTGAAGCAGGCGCAAGCGGAGGCCAAGAAAGCCGAGGCAGAAGCAAGAGCCAAGGCTGCCGCAGAGGCAGCGGCATTGAAAAAAGCTGAAGCCGAAGCACGCAAGCTGGCTGCACAGCAAGCCGCTGCTGTAAAAAAAGCCGAAGCGGAAGCCAGGAAGCAAGCTGCCCAAGAAGCGGCTGCTGTTAAGAAAGCAGAAGCGGAAGCGCGCAAGATCGCGGCACAACAAGCAGCTGCCGAGAAGAAAGCAGAAGCAGAAGCCAGAAAGCAGGCCGCTCTGGAAGCTGCCGCAATCAAGAAAGCGGAAGCCGAAGCCAAAAAGATCGCCGCCCAGGAGGCTGCCGCGGCAAAAAAACTGGCAGCAGAACAGGCCAAGTTAGCGGCACAGGAACTGGCAGCGGCCAGGAAAGCGGAGGCGGAAGCGCGCAAAGCGGCAGCTGCTCAAGCGAAGCAGATTGCACAAGAAGAAGCTGCAGCCCGCAAGGCTGCGGCCGCACTAAAAAAAGCAGAGGCAGCCGCCAAAAAAGCCGCATTGGCCCCACCCGAGCCGGTCTGGCCTTTCCCTGACGAGGAAGGCAAAGAGGTTAGCTCGATTTAATTAAGGAAACGCCGCACAAGTCTCCTCTCCCGCTGGGAGATAACAGCGACTTGGCTGACATTGTTTGGCAGCCTAGTCGAATGGCTAGTAGTTCCATCAGGATTAGGGTGAGGGAAAACTCGTTGAATTCTCACCCTCTCCCCAGCCCTCTCCCAAAGGGAGAGGGAGTAAAGCAGCCCCTTAAACTGCTTGCAGCGGACGCGGAACGCGTCCGCTCTTTTCGTCAGCATCAAAATTTCCAGGCACGTTCGAACTCAAGTCTTCCGCTGACACATACCGGCTTTACGGTATTTCTGTAATCTCGCTGTTGCTTTAGCATGAAAAAGTATCGGCATATTCATCCAGGTGATACGCAGACTTTTCTCTGAGCAGGAGGCCGCAATGATTACCGTCCGCAAGAGTTCGGATCGCGGCCATGCCGATCATGGCTGGCTGCTGACCTATCACAGTTTTTCCTTCGCTGATTATTACGACCCGCAGCAGATGGGGTGGGGAAAGCTGCGGGTCATCAATGAGGATCGTGTTCAGCCCGGCATGGGATTTGGCACGCATGGCCACAAAGACATGGAGATCATCAGCTATGTCCTGGAAGGCGAGTTGCAGCACAAGGACAGCATGGGCAACGGAACGGTTATCCGCCCCGGTGATGTGCAGCGCATGAGCGCAGGCACGGGCGTGCAGCACAGCGAGTTCAATCCCTCCTCCCGAATGCTGGTGCACTTTCTCCAGATCTGGATCGTGCCGGACCGTCCGGGCATTGAGCCGGGCTATGAGCAGAAATTCTTTGCTCCCGAAGACAAACATGGGCGGTTGCGGCTGGTAGCGTCACGGGATGGCCGCGACGGCAGCGTCACCATTCATCAGGACGCCGCCGTGTATGCCAGTCTGTTGAGCTCGGGCGAGCAGGTTACCCACCGGCTCGCCGCCGGGCGCCTCGCCTATCTGCATCTCGTCAGAGGGGCGGTAAGCCTCAACGGCATGCAGCTTACATCCGGCGATGGCGCCAAGATCGAATCGGAACAAGAGCTCGTTGTCTCCGCCAACGACGATTCCGAGCTGCTGCTGTTCGATATGGGCTAAGTTTCCTTGAGCAAGGGCGAGCCTTAAATGGGTAAGAGCAGACTCGAAGCATTCAGCGATGGCGTGATCGCCATCATCATCACCATCATGGTACTGGAGCTCAAGGTGCCACTTGGCGAGAGCATCAATGCGCTCGTGCCATTGATTCCGGTATTCCTGAGTTACGTGTTGAGCTTCATTTATGTCGGCATCTACTGGAACAACCACCACCATATGCTGCATACGAGCAACAAGGTAACGGGGCCGATACTGTGGGCCAACCTGCATCTGTTGTTCTGGCTATCGCTGTTCCCCTTCACCACGGGCTGGATGGGAGAGAACCATTTCGCCGCGGCACCATCGGCCCTCTATGGCGTCATTCTGTTAATGGCTTCAGTCGCGTACCTGATACTGCAGCAAGTCATCATTGCATCACAGGGGGCTGATTCCATCTTGAAGACGGCAGTCGGCAGGGATTGGAAAGGAAAGCTATCGGCCGTCATATATCTCGTTGCGATTCCCACGGCGTTCTGGTCGCAACTGATATCCCAGGGGCTATACGTCCTGGTTGCACTGATGTGGCTGGTGCCAGACCGGCGCATCGAGCACGCCCTTGCCGGCAAGGAAACATAGCCCAATGAAATAGAAATGACCGAGCGATTCGGCGCCCCGCCAGCAGGCCTGCCCCGCCCGCGATTCACATTGACCATGCCCCATGATATCGGTATCGTACGTGGCACCTTTCGGCGGGCTGGCACGCAGCCGCGCCAATCGGAAACTGTCACTTTGTACGACACACCATTTCAGGGTAAGTCATGCCGATCAGCGATGTTCCGGGCGATCCCGGCAAAGTCTCGTTGCGCCGCTGGCGCGTGACGGAAGTCGAGACAGCAGATGGAGTCCATACCCGTCATGTTTGGGGGCATGACGTGACGAACAACCTTGGGCGCGCCTCCAGCGCGATCAAGAAATTCGACCTGGAAAGCATGACCGCCACGACGCGCAGCGGAAAGGCCTACAAGCTGGTCGGCCTGCCTGGTAACTCCCGCATTGGTCGAGCCGCATGGAGCAAATGGTGCCGGGACAATGGCATCATCTCCGAAAAGGACGTCACTGATGATTACCTGAACGTCAATCAAGTCTCGACAGTCGGATTCAATAAAATCACCAAATCCTTGGGCCAATAGGACAGCAGCGCAGGTAGGGTGGGCACATTCTCTGCGCCCACGCGGTTGCAACGTTCACTCAGCGTGGGCACAACGCCGTGCCCACCCTACTGAGGTAGACAAACCCAAAACTTCACAATCGCGTTGACCCTACCAGACGAAGAGGGTATCTTGCGCGCCGTTTTTATCCGGCACCGATTGACTTCGCAATGTCACCCAGCACATTTCCGCCCGTTTCCACAGAGCCGTTGCACTGCTGGCGTGTAATGGAGGCTGTGTCGCCAAGGAATACTCGCACCCGCCACGTCTGCGGGCAGAATGCCAGCAGCGACAAGGGTATCTCGACGAGTTCCATTCAAGAGTTCGATCCGGTTGCCATGACCATCAAGACTCGCAGCCGCAAGACTTACATCCTGGTCGGCCTGCCGGACAGCTCCGGCCTCGGCGAGAGCGCGTGGCGCAAATGGTGCAAAAGCAACGGCATCGTTGCGGAACTGGACGTGACCGGCGACTACGTGAACGCCGATCCTGTGCCGACGATAACATTCAGACGGCTCAAACGATCGGCGTCGCCGCAAAGAGAGGACTAGAATTAACCAACAACTTGGTCGTCGTTTCTTGACAACCAGGTTGATGGCTAGTTGTTTCACCAGAGGCAGCCAACTTACACATCAGCCAGAAAGTTGGACTACATTTCTTCGGCTAACACTACTCACCCTCTCCCCCCCCTCTCCCGCGAGCGGGAGAGGGAGGAGCGTAGCGGAGGGAGAGGGTCGTTAACAGTGTCGCCAATATTTCTGACTGCTAAGTAGCTGCAGCGCGCAGCCCCTCATCCCCAGCCCTTACACATCAAAGCGGTGGGTACCCCTGCTACGCAGCGCCCCTCCCGCAGTCGCGCCCGCGGGGGCGGGAGAAGAACCTACCCCTTCAGCTTGGCGAACGCCGCCGCCATCGCTCCGCCCATCGGGGCCTGCGCTGGCACACGGTTAGCCGGCTTGCCGCCTGCAGGCCTGCCCTGCCCGCGATTATCCCGCTGAGCCACATCCGGCTTGCCGCCCGCCTGCGGCGCGCTATCCGTCAGGCGCATGGTCAGTGCGATGCGCTTGCGCTTCTCATCCACCTCCAGCACCTTCACCTTCACCACCTGCCCGGCCTTCACCACCGTGTGCGGGTCTTTGACGAACTTGTCGGCAAGCGCAGAGATGTGCACCAGACCATCCTGATGCACGCCGATGTCCACGAACGCGCCGAACGCCGCCACGTTGGTCACCACGCCTTCGAGGATCATGTCCGGCCTGAGGTCGCTGATCTCTTCCACGCCATCCTTGAACGTCGCGGTGGTGAACTCGGGGCGCGGGTCGCGGCCGGGTTTCTCCAGTTCCTTAAGGATGTCGCTGATGGTCGGCACGCCGAACTGCTCGTTCGCGTACTTCGACGGATTCAGCGACTTCAGCAAACCGCTGTTGCCGATCACGCCCTTGATGTCCTGCTTGATGTCGGCAAGGATGTTCTGCACCAGCGGATACGACTCGGGGTGCACCGCCGAGGCATCGAGCGGATCGTTGCCGCCCATGATGCGCAAAAAGCCTGCCGCCTGCTCGAAAGTCTTTTCGCCCAGGCGCGGCACTTCGCGCAGTTCGGCGCGGCTGTTGAACTTACCCTTGAGGTCGCGATGGTTCACGATGGCCTGCGCCACGCTGCTGGTGAGGCCGGAGACGCGCGCCAGCAAAGGCACCGAGGCCGTGTTCACGTCCACGCCCACCGCGTTAACGCAGTCTTCCACCACCGCATCGAGCGAGCGCGCCAGTTGCACCTGGCTCACGTCGTGCTGGTATTGGCCCACGCCGATCGACTTGGGATCGATCTTCACCAGCTCGGCCAGCGGGTCTTGCAGGCGGCGCGCGATGGACACCGCGCCGCGCAGCGAGACATCCAGCTCCGGCAATTCGCGCGAGGCGAATTCGGAAGCGGAATACACCGACGCGCCTGCTTCGGACACCACGATGCTGGTCATGTTCAAGTCCGGGCGCAGCTTGATCAGGTCGCGCGCCAGCTTGTCCGTCTCGCGCGAGGCGGTACCGTTGCCGATGGAGATGACCGACACGCGGTGCTTCTCGGCCAGCCCGGCCAAGGTCTGCAGCGAAAGGCCCCATTCATTGCGCGGCTGGTGCGGGTAGATCGTGGCGGTATCCACCACCTTGCCGGTCTCGTCCACCACCGCCACTTTCACGCCGGTGCGGATGCCGGGGTCCAGCCCCATCGTCACGCGCGGCCCGGCCGGTGCGGCCAGCAGCAGCGCCTTCAGGTTGCGGGCGAACACGTTGATGGCTTCGGTGTCGGCCTTGCTGCGCAGCGCGCCCATCAGCTCGGTTTCCAGATGCATGAACATCTTCACGCGCCAGGTCCAGCGCACAGTGTCGTTCAGCCAGCGGTCGGCGGGCCGATCCATGTTCTTGATGCCGAAGCGGCTGGCGATGCGCATCTCGCACGGGTTGTGCGGCGAGGCCCAGGTCGGCTTCTCTTCTTCGCTATCCAGGCGCAGCTGCACATCCAGCATCTCTTCGCGGCGGCCGCGGAACACCGCCAGCGCGCGGTGCGAAGGAATGGTGTTGATGGATTCGGAATAATCGAAATAGTCGGCATACTTTTCCGCCGCATCGTTCTTGCCCTCGATCACCTTGGATTGCACCACGCCGTGCTCCTGCACATATTCGCGCAGCGATTGCAGCAGGCCCGCATCTTCGGCAAAGCGCTCCATCAGGATCTGCCGTGCGCCATCCAGCGCCGCCTTGGCATCCGCCACGCCGGGGTTGTTGTCGCCTGCCTCGCTGGTGAAAGGTTCGCGCAGATACTTGGCCGCCTCCTCTTCCGGATTCAGCATCGGGTTCGCCAGCAGCGCATCCGCCAGCGGCTCCAGCCCCGCCTCCAGCGCGATCTGCGCCTTGGTGCGGCGCTTCGGCTTGTATGGCAGGTAAAGGTCTTCCAGGTGCGTCTTGTCCTCGGCGAGCGACACCGCCTTCAGCAGCTCCGGCGTCATCTTGCCCTGCTCGGTGATCGATTCGATGATGGCCTCGCGGCGCTCTTCCAGCTCGCGCAGGTAACGCAGCCGCTCTTCCAGCATGCGCAGCTGCGTATCGTCCAGACCGCCCGTCGCCTCTTTGCGATAGCGCGAGATAAACGGAACAGTTGCCCCCTCGTCCAGCAGGGCAATGGCAGCAGCGATTTGAGCAGGTTTGGCCGCGATCTCGGCGGCAAGGCGTTGTTCGATGGATGGAAGCATAGATTGATTTACGAGTGCTGGATTAAATAGACCTCTGCGGGGAGAGGTCTATGGGTGAAATTTGCGAGGGGCGGATTATGCCAAGACGAGTGAGATACTTAAAGACAAACGTGCGTAATTCAGGATAAACATTTGCGGAATTAGATTGGGGGGCGGCGCTCCCAATTCTTTGCAGTAACCGTCCGCTTTGCGCTTTGATCTCCTTTTCATGGGCGGAAATGTTCGGAGAAGACATGCCTCATAGTTGACAGTACTGCGCGCAGGCGAGACCATTCAGTCGGCTACTGACAACCGCCGGCGCAAGCAGGTGAAATTCGCAGCCTAACTCAATCAACGACAGAAAGATCCTAAGGCCGACAACCGTAACCTGAATTCTGCGCAGTGCGCGCAGATCCGCATGAACCTATCGGAGGGCATAGACAATGGTCCAGAAGAAAAAGGTCGGATCCGAAAGCGTACATAAAGGCGAACAGAAACTCCTGGAAGAGAAGGAACAGAAACTCCTGGAAGAGAAGGACGCGTTCAAAATCGTACTTGCCCAGGAACTGTTGCTCCTGGGCAATCTTCGCGACCCGCGCGATGGGCGCGTCAGCCAAATGCCCCAGCCGGTTTATCAGCGCGCATTTGAGTCGAACTTGGCCGGACTGGCTTTTTCCGGTGGCGGCATCCGCAGCGCAACCTTCAACCTCGGCGTCATCCAGGCGCTGTCTCGACACGGCCTGCTGTCGAAGTTTGACTATCTTTCGACGGTGTCCGGTGGCGGTTTCGTCGGCGGATGGTTGTCGGCCCTGTTGCACCGCCAAGCGGCACCGGATGGCAAGGTCAATGAGAAGGCCGTCCGCGAATTTCAGACGAACCTCAAGGCTCACCCAACCAAGAGCGGGTACGATAAGAACGAGACTGTCGGTTTCAAAGCTGTTGAACACAAGGCGGTGCGTTACCTGCGGGGTTACAGCAACTACCTCTCGCCCCGGCTTGGGCTCTCGGGTGATGCGCTGGCGGTGGCCGCGATATTTTTGCGCAACTTCGTGCTGATCCAGCTGGCGCTCGTCATCCTGGTGGCGAGCGTCCTGCTTTTTTTCCACTTCGTCGGTGCCGTATCGAAGTACCTCGCTGGTGAGGAGGATCTTTTCTGGTTTGGTGTGATTGCGCTCGCGGTCGCGATCATTTCGGCCTGTTGGCTTTCCGCCGACCTCAAGTTGAAAGTGGGGAAACCCGTGCACGCCAGTTTGGCGGTTTGGGGGAAGGTCATTGTCCCTGGCCTCCTCGCCGCTTTGGCGTTCTGCGTCGTCATCGTGACACCGGAGAACCACTTGAACCCGCGCGCACTCGATATCGCGCTCGACGACGCGTTATGGTGGCGGTGGATGCTGGCTGGTACTTTAGGCTACGGTGCGTCCTGGATACTTGGCTATAGCGCAGCGACCCTGAGGAGATCGCGCCGCAAGAAAAACCCCGACAAGGAAGAAAGCGGCAAGGAGAAAACAAAGGTTCCCCCATCGAGGGAGGGCGATGTGTCCGACAAGGAACCGGCCGCTTGGTATAAACAGCTCTGTCCCGCTGTCTTTTCCGCTGTCTTTTCCGCTGTCTTTTCCGGTGCCTTTTCCGGTGCCTTGCTCGGGCTGTTGATGTTCGCCACACTCCACAAGTTGGTAAAGGTTCCGTTGGTCGACATATGGCATGTGGTCGCTTTCGGACCGCCATTGTTTCTGCTTGGACTGTCTTTCGTCGCATCGATACACATCGGAGCGGCCCGACGCGCCTTCACTGAACAAAATCGGGAATGGTTCGCGCGGCTGGGCGGTTTCGTGCTGTTGTTGTGCGCAGCGTGGGTACTGGTCTTTTCGCTTATTTTATATGCGACACCCTTGGTGCAGTGGCTCGCGGGCCGTGGATTGGTCGCACTCATAACTTGGGCGGCGGGATCCGGCATCGGCGCCTGGCTCGCCCACGGGCCGTCGACCGGCGGCAAAACAGGCGGCATACCGTGGAAAGAGGTCGCTGCGCGGCTAGCGCCTTGGCTGTTCCTGGCGGGACTCGGCGTCATCGTGGCGTATGCGACGCATATGGCTTTGTTGAACTTCGTCATCAATGGCGACGACGATATTGACGTCGTTCTTGCCCGCTCAGCCGACTTTTGCGTTGCGGCCACGAACACTCTCATACAGCTGAACATATTGGGCCAACCAAAACACCTCCTTGCCCTGGTCTGCGCGCTGGTCGGAACTTTTCTTGCGTTCCTCATTTTTGCCCGGAGATTCGACATCAATCTGTTTTCGCTGCACGCCATGTACGGTAACCGGATCGTGCGCGCTTTCTTGGGCGCCTCGAACCCCGAGCGCAAGCCAAACCCATTCAGCGGTTTTGATCCGGGTGATGATTTACCCTTGCACGAACTCCATTGCCAGCGGCCGATCCCCATCATCAACACAGCCATCAACATGACGGGAGGCGATGACCTGGCTTGGCAGACACGCCGCGCGGCATCCTTCGCCTTTACTCCGGTTTGGGCTGGTTACGAGACGCGCAGCACCCAAGGCATCAAACGTGGCACCTACCGTCGCACCCGCGACTACGCAGGTGGGCAGTCCCTTGGCACGCTCATGGCCGTTTCCGGTGCCGCCGCCAGTCCCAACATGGGCTATCACACCAAGGCCGGGGTGGCTGCGCTGATGACCGCCTTCAACCTGAGACTTGGCCGCTGGTTTGGCAATCCGACACAGGAAGAATGTTGGAGGCAACCGAGCCCACGTTCTGCGGCACCACCCATCTTCGCGGAACTCACGGGATCGGCCACCGCCCAGGCCGCCTGGATCAACCTGACTGATGGCGGGCATTTCGACAACCTGGGAGTGTACGAACTCATCCGTCGGCGCTGCCGTCTGATCGTTGTCATCGACGCGGGTTGCGACCCCGATTATCATTTCGAGGACCTGTCTAACACAATCATAAAATGCTGGACGGATTTTGGGGTCAACATCCACTTTGAGCATTTCGAGCCGATGTATCGCGCGAAAGGCAGCCGCTATGGCAGCGTTCACGGCGCAGTTGGACGCATTGAATATGACAGCTCCGCCAATACCAAACTGTTTGGTGCGATCATTTATCTCAAGAGCTCAATGACTGGTGATGAGTGGCCGGACATTCGTCAGTACGCCGACACGCACGAGAAATTTCCGCACGAGAGCACCGCGGATCAGTTCTTCGACGAGAACCAGTTTGAGGCTTACCGCCACCTCGGCTACAAGGTGGCAGCCAAAATGGTCAAGAAGCTATCTGAGATCTTTGGGCAAGGATGTCACCCCGACGATGTCAAAGATATTTCAATCGCGGACATAGTTGACAAGCTGCTGGACTTTGTAGACCGAGCACCATATTCAAAAGAAAGACCCAGCGATCTCGCATGATGTCGGGTGAGTCCCTTAAAATAAGTGGCGAAATAATTGGCGATAGACCACGGTTTCCACGGCAGATACAAATCTTCCAGATGCGTCTTGTCCTCGGCGAGCGAAACCGCCTTCAGCAGCTCCGGCGTCATCTTGCCCTGCTCTACGCAAACATCGGGGTCAGGTCTTGCATTCCAACATTTCACAAACCCCATCACACCGGAGCCTAGCAGCAAAGCTCCTCACTTCAATTCCCGATTTCTTTACCCAAAACAGTTTTTTCGAATTCCTGCGAGGCGGCTCTGTATTTTTCCAATACGTCGGCATCCTTTGATTTTGTCAGCTTAGCGATTCGGTCCTGGATCATTTTGTTGTAGTGCTGCTTCAGCAACTCAAGATTAGGTTGGCTCAACATAGGCCGCATGCCGAGAGTCCGCTCGACCTCGACCTCCACGGGGATTTCTATTTGGTCGTAATCTACATCATCGAAAGCGGGTAATTGAATCACTCGATTTCCGAATAACTGTGACTCGCTTCCCGGGATCTTGTGAGCATTGGATAAGTCGATCATTGTGTCAAAACGCATAGCCCCATTCAGTGTTAATAGCCAGATGTAGTTATGCGAATAGTCATGGTCGCTTTCGGATTCGCTGGAGAACAGGATGATGCGGTACCCTTTTTCCCCCATGGAATAAACACGGGCATCGTCAACGTCGATCCAACTCAAATCGAACTGTTTCAAGGGAAGCTCATAATCGGTAACGAGTGGCGTATTTTTTCTGGAAACGCTTACCAGCAACTTTTCTGAATCCGCAGGGTCTTTCGCCACCTTGATATTGATATCACCCACGGTCTTCTTGAACCTTGTATCAACCTGCTCCTCCTGCTGCTGCCTGGCTTCTTGTTTGTTGCTCATTTTTTGAACAAGGATGGTTGCCCCTATGAATAGAACGATCGCAAGCCAGATAAAACCCCAAACCAGAACAAACAACTTAAAATATTTCCAGACTTTCTGCATTTTCAGTCCTGCTCTTAATAAATATTCAAGGGGGGCGGACGTGCCTACCTACCCCACTACCCAGAAGCCTAGCAGCAAAGTCCCTTCCCGCATATAGGTCAAACGGGCCTATCCCTCTTTTGAGCTCCATCAGTGAATGCTGAAATTCTCTGAAGGCAGGCAGATGCACAGTCCGTTGAACCTGACCGGTCATTTCATTATTCACCCAAGAACTAAACGATTCGTGACTCTATGGATCAAATGGACATGGCGCAATGTTTACGTTGCTCCTAAAGAAGGAGGTTACCAAAATGAAATACCTTATTGAAAAACAAATCGAACTTGATGCCCCCGTTGCGCAGGTCTGGCACGCATTGACCGACCATCAGGAATTTGGCGAGTGGTTTCGCGTGGCGCTGGATGGGCCGTTCAAACGGGGGCAGATCAGCCGTGGGCATGTCACCTATCCCGGTTATGAGCACATGAAATTTGAAGCCGCGGTGAAGGAGATGCAGAACGAGCGGCTCTTTTCATTCACTTGGCACCCCTACCCTGCGGATCCCCAAAAAGATTACTCGCAGGAGTCGCCGACGCTAGTTGAATTCCGGCTTGAGAAGACGGCGAACGGTACGCTGCTGAAGCTGACCGAATCGGGCTTCGACAAGCTGCCCAGCGACCGCCGCATGGAAGCCTATCGCATGAACGATGAAGGCTGGGTGACGCAGATGAAGAACATCGAGGAACATTTGTCGCTGGTCACGCATGCGTGACCGAATAGTAATCTTGAGTGGCTAGGAATTGTTTGGTGAATCGATGGGGTCAGACTCCATCGATCCGCCGAAATTCTAGGCCGCAATCGGCATCATCCGCTCCAATTGATCCTTGATCGCGCTGCGTGCCTCGCGCAGTTCGTATTCGTCCTGTAATCCCATCCAGAATTGAACGGAGGTTCCAAATACTTTGGCAAGGCGCAAGGCGGTGTCCGCCGTGATGCCGCGCTTGCCCAGCACGATCTCGTTGATGCGGCCCCCCCTTACAAACTACGTTACTTTCCATCTACCGCCGCGAAGCCTAACAACAAAGTCCCCCCGTCGTAGTGGACAGAGAGATAGGGGCTGTCGCATTATCCATGCCAAATGCCCACACGAGTAGGGATATCTGCACCTAACCGCTTGTAAACGTGTAGAATCGCGCGCCCGCAGGAGGTTACATTGGAAAATCCATACAATATCCTTGGCGTCGCGCCGACCGCTTCGACCGAGGATATCAAGAAGGCATACCGCGCACTTGCCATGCGCCACCACCCGGACAGGAACCCCCACTCCAGTGCTGAAGTCAGGTTCAACGCCATCAAGAAGGCGTATGAGCTTCTTTCCGACCCGCAGAAGCGGGCCCAATATAACTACAGCCTGAACAATCGCATCATCATCGATCCCGAGAATGAGGCGCAGAGTCTGTGGGGTTCTCTGTTCAGCCGTTGCGGGATCGAGCTTCCGCGCCGTGACCGTTAATCTATTTAATGAAAGTCTTATGAAAAGCATCCATCCTGAATTTATCTACCAATCGCGCGAACTCGGCATCCAGATCGAGGACACCCTGGGCGAGCCGCCTGACAGAAGGAACTATGACCGGGTCATCGATGCGCTGATCGGCGAATTCGCCAAGGGCACTGAAATCGACGATGTGAATCTGTTGAGCTTCGCCTTGGCCAATCATCTGGTGTTTGACGATGCCCAAGGACTAATGGCGGAAAGCGGCCAATATGACATGGGCGATGCCGCGAAGGTTTTGAAGATGGTGTCCTGCAGCAACGTCGCATCGGGCAATGCCTTGGCCACTGTGTTCGATGCCAATCCGGAATTGGCACGCAAGGCGATCATTACCGCTTTCCTGTTCAAGAATCCGAAGCGCTGGACGGACGAGGACCATTCTCTCCAAGCCCTGCAAGAAGAGGAAGACAGGGAGAACAAGGTTGAGGATGACGAGGAGCAAGTCTCGCAC
>Ga0316624_10000009_pt1 | contig 55394 bp, 84 predicted proteins | sample OWC_Aug_N3_C1_D5_FD_207657 | JGI IMG/M metagenome (GOLD analysis project Ga0316624, IMG submission 207657) | Wetland soil microbial communities from Old Woman Creek delta, Ohio, United States - OWC_Aug_N3_C1_D5_A | ecosystem: Environmental > Terrestrial > Soil > Wetlands | place: USA: Ohio... | reverse complement strand
GACGAGGAGATGAGGGCGCTTGGCGCAGCGCGCGAACTCGGTATGGGCATCATCTCGTCATGGGAAGCCGTTGTGCGTGCCCTCGCTGAGATGGAGAAGCGGGCGGCCCGTGCCGAGGCGGATCGCGCGGCGCTCTTGACTGCGGCCAAGGAGTCTCTGCGTTGGCTGAGTAAGGCGGTCGCTGACGATGCGTTTGCCAACTGCGTGCGCCCTTCTGGCGGCAAGGCGGCGCTTGAACTGCTCGACGCCGCGATTTCCAAAGCACGGGAGGGCTGAGATGGCACCGCAAGCGCAGCACACGCCGGGACCGTGGCGGGTCACGCACGGACTAGAGGGCGACTTATACGTCGCCAGCAAGCACGGGGGCTACGTGCCGATTCGCACGCCCTTTCGCACCGGGGCATTCACGCGCGGGGGCACAGACCGGAGCGCACACACAGACGCGGAGTTGGACGCCAACGCTCGCCTGATAGCGTCCGCGCCGGACCTCCTCGCCGCGTGCCAAGCGGCGCTAGGCGAACTAACCGACCCGAACCGTGGCCCGAGCGGGCCCGAGCCGACGATTGCGACCGTGCGCGCCGCGCTCGCCAAGGCCAGGGGGACCGATGACTAGCGCCTACGCCGTCGCCTACGCCGACCCCGGCGGGCGCATTACGCGGACGCTGGCGCTGTGGTGGCTCATGGGCGACAGCTACATCACGCCCGCATGGCTGGTGGCCTCGCTCGCCCGCGCCTACGCCCGTGACTGAGCCCGCCGTCAGCCTGCGCGTGCGCGTCGAACGCCGCCCCAATGGCGACGAGCGGGAACGCTACATCGTGACCGCGCGCGGCGGGGCGCTACGCGCCGACTGCGGCGACTACACCGACGCCCTACGTTTCTTCGCGCGCTGGGCCGAACGCTACACCGAGGAGGACCCGTGTCAGTCGAACAACTCATAGCCGACCTACAGGCCGCGCGCTACGCCGCCGCCGACGCGGGCGCGAGCGCCGCCGAGTCCGACGTGCAGCGCCGCCTGACGCGCTCGCGCATCGTCGCGGACATGATCCGTGAGCCCAATCCCGCCACCGGCAAGCCCTGGAGTGCTACTGCGGCGGACGAAGCCGCGCGTACGCACACCGACTACCTTGCGGCGGAGCACGCCGCGGTCGAGGCCGCACACCAGAGGGACATCCTCCACGCGGACGCCGAGTCCCTGCGCCTGCGCGTGGACTACGCGCTCGCCAGCTTGCGAGCGGGCAACTAGCTAGGGGGAACGATGGGGATGTTCTTCAAACGATTCGACCGGGACCAGTGGACCGGCAGGGCTGTTCCCCGTACGCGCCCGACCTATTGGGCGGTCATCGGCCCGCGCAAGGCGTGGAGAGTTGAGTGGAGCAACCGCCGCAAGGCTTGGCGTCTTCCGGCCGTCGAGTTTCAGGTGCTTGACGACGCGTTCCACTACAAGCCGGATGGCGTGACGCTCGCAGATGAACTCGCCAAGGAACTACGGCTAACGTTGGCGATTCAGGCTGATCCGTTCAAGCATCTCCCCGCTGGCTGGCGGGCGAACACGAACACCACGGCGAAGGACTGGCTCAACATGGGCATGGGCCAGTGCTGGCGACCAGCCTCTTGACACGCTCGCGTGCGCGGACTACTGTGTGCGGTATGAACTACCGCGTGCTCGGCAAGCGCGTAGTCGTCCGACCCATCGAGACGGACGAGACATCGTCCGAGGCGCCGCACATCGTCATCCCGCCTACCGTGCGCGACGGCTGGGCACGGGACCAGGCCGAAGTCGTGGCCGTGGGTAGCGGATGCGTGCCGGGGCTGGCCGTAGGCGACTGGGTACTCCTAGCCGCGTGGGCCAAGAGCGAGGCCCCGCGCGCACTCGGCGACGGGTGCTACCTTGTGCCGGAGGATGCTGTTCTGGCGAGGCTCCGCGCGTGAGTCGTCGCCCCTATGTACCGACGTTTGGCGCGGCGCCTGAGGTGGGGCCTCAACCCAAGGAGGTGATGCCCCCTGAGCCACCCCGATGCTCGATACAGAGTACCGGAACCTCAGTAGCACCCTCAGGCGCCCCGCCAGCGCCGTCGCTCCTGCGCCAACGCCGCCCGCTCAACCGCCGCAAACGCGGCACGAGCGGGTGGTACGTCGTCCAAGCGTTCGGCGATGCGCTCGCCAGCGAACGCGAACGGCGCGGCTGGACCATCTCCCAAGCCGCACAGTACTGCGGGATGGGCGACGCGCAGTGGCGGCGGATGGAGAACGCGCACGTTGCGGCGCTCGTAAGTACCGCCAACCGCGTGTGCCGACGCCTCGGCATCACGTTCACGCTAGGGGAGTGGCCCGAATGAGATACCGCCGGAGCCCCGAGAAGCTGGTCGTCGCCCGCATCGACAATCTGTGCGCGATGGCGGGATGCGTGTCGATCCACTTCTCGCAGGCGCGTGCGAGCAACCAAACCCCCGGCATTCCTGACCGACTATACTTCCACCCTGAGGAGGGCGTGGCGTTCTGGGTCGAGGCGAAGGCACGCCGGGGTAGGCAGTCCGACGCGCAGAAGGTCTTTCAGAGCCTCACCACCGCCTGCCACACCCCCTACGTGCTCGGCGGATACCGGGAAGTGCTGGCGTTCCTCTTGGAGCGCCACCTGTGGCACCTGCCCGTCGGTGTGACGCTCGACATGGTAGCCCCCGAGTGACTAACCGAGAGGAGGTCATCAGCCTGTGCCTCGCGCTCGCGGTCGGCGTGCTGGCCTACGGCGCTGGCGGGCGCGAGGCACGCGCCATACGGCAACGGTCGGCTGTCCTTACCGACTCGGTACGACTACTGAACGCCCGCTACGCGTGGGCAATGGCGCGAGACAGTCTACTCGAAGAGGAGATGACACACCGGGGCGAGCGCGTTCAGGCGCTCCAGAATGCCCTGAGACACACGATCTCCTCGGGGACGGCACAAGTGGACACCCTGCGCCTCCTTGTCCCGGACACGACGGCCCAGCGCCTGCTGGATGGGCTGGAGACGACGTTGGCAACCGCGCAGGCCCGCGTGGACAGCCTAGTAGCCGAGTGCGCCGCTCGGGATTCCCTCGCGGAGGTGCGGCGCAAAGACTACGAGCGCCTGTTAGCGGACTGGCGCCGACTCGCAACTAGCGCAGTGACCGCACCCGCCGTACCGCACACGCACACGCTACGCACACTCGCATACGGCGCGCTCGCGGGCGCCGTGCTCTGGGAGATCGCACGATGATGCCCGAGGAGATTGACACCCGCGAGTGCTGCGAGAACTGCCATAGCGCCGACGCGGTCTGCTCGTGTCTGACGCTGCATGTCTGCGCGCCGTGCGCGCAGGTGATGGAGGAAGGAATGAACGCTTACATGATGGAGGTCGAATGCCGCCCGTCGTCGTGAAGCTTGCCCCCAACGTGCCCGCTACCATTCGCCCCGTCTACGTGGACGTGGTCAGCGGACAGTACGGGGAGCAACTGCGCCTCAAGGGCGAGGTCAAGGGCACGAGCAAGACACCCGCCGACCTCGCCAGCATCTACGTGCCCGTGGACCTCGCCGCCGACCTGGTGCGCGCGGGTTGGACGCCCGAAACGCGCAAGGGGCCTGACGGCGCGGACGTGCAGTCCTACCGTTCGCCCGACAAGGGGGCGTCTTGGTGGGTCGTGGTCCGCAAGCAGGAGGCGGGCGCGAAGACCAGCAAGACCGAGATGGCGCCCGAACACGGCTGGCCGGACGACGAGCAGGCGCTACCCGAGACACCCGCGTCCGCGCCCGCCGCCGCGTCAGCGCAGGCGCCCGCACTGACGCAGTACGCCAAGGTGAAGGCGCTGGAAGCCGCCGCCGACGAGTCGTTGGATTGGGCACTCAAGGCCACCCGCCGCGCCATCAAGGAGTGCGGCGACGAGATGGAAGCCGCCATCGCCAGCGACAAGCCGGTGCCGACCGTCACACTCGACGCGGGACATATGCTCGGGAGCCTGTTCGGCACCCGGCTGATCGCCAAGGGCAAGCTCATCGGCTACTAGGAGAAGACATGCGCGAAGACTTAGTTGCATGGGCGACCGTGCTAGACACCGTAACGAATTACATCGTGCGACTCTTCTGGGTTGTGTTCGCCTTCTGGCTGTCGAGTGAAGTGGTGGCTTACGCGTACTGGCTCGGACGATGACCGCCCGCAAGCCGCGCGTGCGTGGCGGCGCGATGGTCGCCCGAGCGTACCCCGTGCTGGAGGACGCCGTCGAGAGCGGCGTCGCCTACGGGCTGCGGCGAGCCTACAAGCATGAGGACGCTGGGCCATCGGAGACTGAGTTAGATCGCGTGGCTCCGTTCGTGGTTGAGGCGGTGGTGAACGACGTATGCGAGCGGTTCGACTTCGAGGAGGCGCGCGATGACTGAGCAACTATACAAGGTACTCGGGACGGGACGGCGCTCCTGCAACGGCGGGTCGCTGACGTGGACCCCCGGTAAGTGGTATTCCGTTACCCCGCCGCTCGTGGCCTGTCAACACGGCTTCCATCTCTGCCGCCGCAAGGACTTGCTGGCTTGGCTCAAGGCCGAAATCTGGCTGGCCGAATGGCGCGGCGAACGGCTTGACTGCGACGACAAGGTGGTGGTGAGCGAGGCGCGAATCACACGGCAACTCACCACCTGGAACGAGACGACCGCACGCCTACTCGCCTGCGACGTGGCCGAACGCGCGCTAGCACTCCGTTGGAGAGGGCAGGATCGCAGGCCGTGGGATGCGGTGCGGACAGCACGCCGCTACGCGTACGGACTCGCCACGGACACGGAACGGGACGCTGCGTGGGACGCTGCGGGGGCCGCTGCGCGGGCCGCTGCGGGGGACGCTGCGGGGGACGCTGCGCGGGCCGCTGCGTGGGACGCTGCGCGGGACGCTGCGTGGGACGCTGCGCGGGACGCTGCGCGGGCCGCTGCGTGGGACGCTGCGCGGGCCGCTGCGTGGGACGCTGCGGGGGCCGCTGCGCGGGCCGCTGCGCGGGCCGCTGCGCGGGCCGCTATCACCGTTCGCCTGTTCCAGTACCTCGACGGCACGGTGACCCCGGAAAGCCTGCGACCCGTCTACGAGGCGAACGACTGGCTCAACCCCCAGGCCACACGATGACGAAGCGTGAGCGGGCCGCGCACGCGGCCAAGTGGCGGGAAGTTGCCCGCTACTTCGAGGACAAGGTCGGGTTCGACGGTGAACTCGTAGGGGCAACTTCGCAGCGCCCTCTGGGCCTCTGCGCGGCGGCCCCATCAATGGAAGACTGTTTCCGGGCCGCAAGGACATTTCGTCCAGACCACGACGGGGCCTTCTTCTGGGACCTCACACGCGAGGGTGACGACTGCCGGGTCATCTCAGCGGGTCTGATTGCGGCGATGTACGAGACCGGAGAGTTCGATGACTGAGCCGACCGTACCCAAAGTGGGCACGATTGTACCCGAAATGGGCACGCTGCGTAACACGGAGGGCGCAAGCGGGCCGTCCGAGGTGCCCGTGACCCCTCCGCGTAGCGACGCCGTGGCGGCGTGGCGCGCGTTGCCCTGGAACCCGGTGGATGGTTGCCCGTGCTACATCTGCAAGTTGCGGGTCGCAGGTGACGCACTGGCCGCCGAGGTCGAGCGGCTGGAGCGCGAGCGCGACGAGGCGCGGCGAGCAGCGGAACACGAACGGGGACGTGTGAAACTGTCATGCGTATACCCCAACACGCCGACTGTTTTCCCGTGGGAGATTCAACGGTGAGTGTCCGGAAGCGAGGTCGGCTCTGGGTCTGCGCCAGTTGCCGTAAACAGAAGGCAGGTGCCGTGGCTGCGTTCTCGCAGGGCCGCCCAATCTGCCGCAAGTGTGTGCTGGATCGTGTGCGGATGCAGAAGGCATGGGATCGCTGCGGCCCGAGCGCCGCGCTGGGGGAACGATGAGCAAGATGTGGCTTTTCGGAACCGCTATCCCGCTCCTCATCTGGGGATACGTCTTCGTGGCGCGGGCTGTGCGCGGCTGGGCGAAGAAGCGATGGGGACCGTGCTCGTGTGGGGGAGACTGCGACGCTCTGGCTTTTGGCGCTGTATGGCCGGTCGCCTTGCCGCTCTGGGCGCTCGTCCGATTCGTTCTGGTGCCTGCGTGGCGCGCGACGGCCTTCGCGGAGGAATGGGGAGCGAAGTTCTCTAAGAAGGTTGACGATGACTGACGCCCTGCGCGCGGACCTGCGCGAACGCACCGAGAACCTCAAGGCCCTGTGCGTGGAACTCTATGCCTGCGCGGCTACGCCGATGGCAACGCTCGCTGCGGCGGAGCGGGGGATTGAGTCTCTGGCGCGCGACCTAGAGGACGCAGAGAGCGAAATCGACGGGGCCATGTTGGCGCTCCGGGCGGCGAACTCGCGTCTTGCGGCGCAGGCGCCCGTCGTCGCGGCGGCGCTGGCGTGGCGGGAATACTTCGCAGGCACATTCACCGACGAACCCGAGCAGAGGCTCGCCGCCGCCGTGGACGCGATGCCGAAGGAGGGCAAGTGAATCTCCGCATCTGGTTGGCTCGCGCGATTCTGCCGCGCTACTGCGTGGTAGTCTGGCGTGAGGACTTGGAGGACGCGGCCGAGCTGGCTGAGACGGCCTACGGCCGCGTACCGGCACACGGTAATTGGGCGGGCGTGAATGCGTGCCTCGACCGCGCCGAGCAGAGGTGCAAGTGAAGCCGAAGAAGCCGAAGCGCAACGTGAACGCCGACCTGCTGGACGACATCTACCTCGCGTGGCTGCGACTCGGGCCGGAGGCGCCGACGTTCGGTGAGTACGCGGCGCGTCGCGGCGTGCTGAAGGTGTGCGCGGCGACAGTGCCAGACATCACGCATTGGTCGCACGAACCGGGCGAGCCGGGGCGCTTCCGCGCCTACCTTTGTCGCCTCGCCCGTGGTGCGAAGTGAGCGCGCCCACGCTGGCGGAACGGCTGCTACAGGACTGCGCGGCCTACGACAACGCAACGCTCGACCAAGCGGACTTGGCGGCGCAACGCCTGATGCGGACGGCCCGCGAGGTTGCGTCTGCGCTGACCCTGTCCGACGCCGAGCGCGCCGAGCGGGAACGGCTGGCGAAGGACTGCGACGCGGCGGCGGACTTCTACGCCGAGGTAGGCGAGATGGACAAGATGCCAGGCGAGCACGCGAAGGCGCGTGTCCTTCGCGGCGGCACCGCCACGGGAGGTTCCGATGGCTGACGGCCCGTGGGTACGGCGCGTGATGCGCCAGGTCGAGAACCTCGCAGGGGCGCGGGCACGCATCGGACGGCTGCTTCTCGACTTGCAGAGGTCGGCGGGATCGTTGCCACTCGCGAAGGCCGACGAAGCCCGTGCCCGTCGTCGTCTGCGCGCCCTGCTGCGCGAGAAGGAAGGCTCCGATGGCTGAGACGCTGGCGGAACGGCTGACGGCGCTCTGCGATGCCTGCGAGCGCGCGTTCACCGACTACGTGACTGACGGCGTGAACGAGACGCCTGCGATGAACGAGATGTACCGGCAGGCCCGCGACCTTCGTGCCGCGGCCGCGCTCACGCGGCCCGTCGAGCGGGAGGCGCTGGCGAGGGCGCTGCGTGGCCTCTACTCGCCGCTGCTGATGCGGGCCGGGCGCGAGCCGTCGGAGAACAACTGGCTGGCTGATGCCGACGCCGTGCTGGTTCGCCTCGCCGAGCCGCAGGGGACGGAGGGGAAAGTGGACGCGGGGTCACCAACGGAGGTGCCCTTGCCAGACGCCGGAACGGCCCGGGACGACCCCAACCCTATTCCGTTGGTCGCGCCAGACGTGGAATCCGAGAGCATGGATGCGGACCAGTTTGAGCGGTACATCGCACCGCTCGTCCATACGCCAGTAGCGCCGTCCGCTCCCCCGCCGTCCGCGCCGAGCGAGGCGCTGCTGCCGTGCCCGTTCTGCGGAGGGCACGAGCAGGCCGACGAGTTCGAGCCCGGTATCGTGCGACACGCGATCCACGCGGCACTCGGCTGCCCCGCCATCGGAAAGCACTCCATCGTCGCCTGGACCCGTCGTGTCGCCCCCGTCGCGCCGGAGCCGAGCGACGAGGACGCGGCGCGATGGAAGGCGTTTGCCGAAGACGCCTTCGTGTCGGTGAATGACGCCGACGACATATATCTCGCGGCATATCTCGGATTTGACGTTGGCTCTCTCGCCCGCGCCACAGACGCCGAACGGGCCGCCTTGAGTGGTTACCGGAAAGTCTACGGAGTGAAGGCCGTGACTCGACTGTGGGACGCGGCCCGCGAGCGAGCAAGGGAGAGAACGTGAAGCGCAAGCCGCTGATGCCGGGTGACCGCGTGCGATGCCGCGTGCGATGCCGCATCACGCCGCGCTGTCCGGGCCATCGCGTAACGGCCGCGCACTTCTACGCCGGGGGGAACCAGACAGTGAACACGTATCCCGATCCGTGCGGCTATTGTGGGGGAGCGACGGTCCAAGCCGGGCATTTCGTGCGTCTGCCAAAGCGGGCGTCCCGGTGACCGCGCCCGGTGCTGCGCGCGAGCCGCTGGACGCGCTGGTGGCGGCGCTACAGGAGCAGGAGCACATCCTTCGCATCCGCGAGCGGCCGGACGTTTACAACATCGACCGGGTCCGCGCCGACGCCTTCCGAGACGCCGCCGCCGCCCTGCTCGCGCTGCGGGCCGAACGCGACGCCCAGATAGCGGGTCGGGAGCGCGACTTCCTCGCTGGCGAGACGGAACGGGCACGGCTCGCAGGCTGTTGCGACGTACTTCAGGCCGAACGCGACGACGCGCTCATGGAGTGTGACGAACTGGTAGGCATCCGCAATGACCTGTGCGCGACGCTCGCAGAGCGCAACGGTGAGCTGGCCGCCGCGCTCCGCCGCGCCGAGGAGGGCGAGCGCGATAGCGCGCGGCTCGACAAGCTCGAACGGGTGCTGCGGCCGCCAGCCTCAGTCATCCACCGGAGCGGCGACCCCGACAACCCGGGCTTCTTGGTCGGCGGAAGGTGGATGCCAGAGACGCCCACGTTGCGCGCCGCGCTGGACGCCTACGTGGAGCCCGCGCGCACAGAGGGAGGACGCGATGAGTGACGCGCCAGCCCCGACCTACGAGATTCGCACGGTCGGCGACTTCCTCAAGGTCCCGAAGAAGCGCCTCGGTGCTTGTCTCCGGGAGTTCCGCACGATGCTGGACGTGGCCCGAACGACCGAGCAGATGGTGCGCGCCGCCGAAGGCGTCCTGCACCAGACCGAGACGGCGCGCCTGCCGCTGGAGCGGTTCACCTGGATCGACGACAAGAAGGGCACCATCAGCCTGCACATCCAGACGAAGAAGCCGGACGCCACCGAGGCGGCGCCCCGTGCCTGACGCGCCCGACCTCGCCGCGCTCGTAGCGGGAGTGCCGCACGACAACGGATGCGCGAGCGTCTATCGTCCGACAATTCAGGCCGGGCTTACAACGTGGGGACCGGAGCCGCGCCCCTGCGACTGCACCCGTGACGCCCGCATCGCCAAGGGCATCGCGGCGGGACGGCGCTCAGACGAACTGTGGGACCAGGACTGCGAGCGCACCCGGACGCCCGACGGATGGCGCGACCGTGACGCCGCCTTCGCCCGCGCCTTCGAGGAGGCCAGCCGTGGCTGACCTTCCTTTCGTCGCCTTCGGCAACGATGAACTCCAACCGCTACCCCTCGCCCCCGAAGAAGGCGGGCTCGTTGAGTGTCCGTGCTGCCACCACAGACACGGGATTCACTGGGGGCGCACCGAGGACGGGTCTCCTACGAGGTTGCTCGGGGCGGTTAGTTGCGTGAATGGAGAATCTTACCTCGTGGCCGTCGCAGGCAAGTTGCTTGCGTCGAAGGAGGCCAGCCGTGGGTAGCCGCACCGGGATCGCCTGGACCGACGCCACCTACAATCCCTGGCGCGGCTGCACGAAGGTCAGCGCGGGGTGCGCCAACTGCTATATGTACCGGGATCAGCGGCGCTACGGCGAGGACCCCGGCGTCGTGGTGCGGGCGAGCGAAGCGACGTTCACGGCACCCCTGCGCTGGAAGGAGCCGCGCAAGGTGTTCGTCTGCTCGTGGTCGGACTTCTGGCATCCGCACGCCGACAACTGGCGCGACGAAGCGTTGGACGTGATGGCCCGCGCACCGCAGCACACGTACCAGATCGTGACCAAGCGGCCGTGGGGCATCCCGGTTGACTGGATCGCGCCGCCGAACGTCTGGCTCGGCGTATCGGTCGAGGACCAGCACGCCACGGCGCGCGTGCCCGCGCTCCTGACGCACCGCGTAGCCCCTGGCGGCGTGCTCTGGCTCTCCTGCGAGCCGCTCATCGCTCGCGTGACGCTGCGACCCGAGTGGCTGGCGCTGCTCGGTTGGGTGGTCATCGGGGGCGAGTCCGGGCCGAAGCATCGGCCGATGGAACTCGACTGGCTCCGCCTGCTGGTGGACGAGTGCGACCGCGCGGGGGTGCCCGTCTGGGTCAAGCAGGACAGCGTCGCCCGGCCCGGCCAGCAGGGGCGTATCCCGGACGACCTATGGCGGCAGGAGTGGCCCGAGGAGGCCAGCCGGTGAGCCGCAAGCCGTGCGCCGACTGCGGACGCGTCCGCCCGCTCCGTGCATTCGGTCCCAAGGCCGACAATCCCGACGGCCACGAGTCGCGGTGCCGCGACTGCCGCGCACGCCGCGCCCGCGACCACGTATGCCGCGCCCGTACGATGCGCAAACGGTACCCTACCCCACCGTGGCCCACGGGCCGCGCCTGCGCCTGCGGCTACCGTACGCGCAACGGCGTCTGCCTCAACTGCGGCCTCGTATGGGTCATCCGTGTCCGCACCGCAACCTGACCTGTTCGACACCGGCTGTCCGATACCACGCGAGGACACCGCGCGCATCGCCACGCAGACCGCACGCGTGCGTGCGCTGATGCTTGACGGCGAGTGGCGCACCATCGCAGACGTGGCCCACGCCTGCGGCGCGTCGGAGCCCGGAGCGAGCGCGCGACTACGTGACCTCCGCAAGTTCCCGTACCACTACCGCGTCGAGCGCCGCCGCGTGCGCGACGTGCCCGGCCTCTACGAGTACCGCGTGAGCGTACCGTGAAGTGGATTCGCTACTGGTTCTGGCACAGGCGGCTCAACTACGTGCAGCGCGCCCGGCTGGAGGTTGTGGCGTTCAGCGACGGCTACGACTCGGCGTATGCTTGGTGGCGCGCTCAAAATCACGGCGCAGGCGAACCTCCTCCGCCCGCATGAACCGCTGGCGCTCCAGCGTCAGCCTGTCAATCCGCCACCGCGCGTCCTGTGGCGTGATACGGTTTCGGCCCGCCAGTTCCACGACGGCGTCGTACTCGTCCCGGTAACCGGCCACCTCCCGGTCGATCCACCGCACATCAGCCATCAGGTCGGCTAGTCGCTCCGACCTACGGATGGCGTCCGGGTCGCCACGCTCCAGCGCCTCGCGGTACGCGCCCGACGCCTGCTCTATCTTGGACCGCATCCGGTAGTAGCGGCCCTCCGCCGCCGTGCGCCCAGCCGGTTGCCGCGCCACCAAGCCGGTAACCGACAGGTTCATCCTGCTCGGGATGTGTACTGCCTGTTCCCCGGCAATCTGCGCGGCCAGCGGTTCGAGTACGCCCGTTATCATTGGTGTAGCCGCAGAGAAGATGCCGCGCGCCACGTTCTCCACCTGTAGCGGTGACAACTGATCCATCCCCGGCAGTACCCGTAGCGCACTCGCCAGCACGTCGAACGTGCGGGCCGTCGTCTCCCGCCGCCTGAGTTCCGGCGGCAGACGCATCATCGACTCCGGCACCACGGGCGCACCACCGAAGCTCCGACGGTTGACGGCGTTCTCCGCGACCTGTAGCACGCCGGGTATCGGGGGCACCGGCATCCCGAGTTCTAGGCTCTCCGATACACCGGGCGGCATCATCCGCAGCACCGACTGCCCGAAGACGCGCGCTGCGTCGGGGTTCTCGTCCGCAAAGTGCTCCAGCCCCGCCAGCGTCAGCGCACGCACGACGTTGATGTCCTGCTGCATCGGCACCCGCACCATCATCCCGCCCGTACTGCCGAACGGCAGGAGCGCGAACGACGCGCGCTCGTTCGGATCGCGGTCGTCCACCCGCGTCCGCACAGCATCGTTACGGTTGTGTAACGTCCACTCCAGTACCCCGAACAGGGATGCCAGCGCACCGTACTCAATCACGCCCCTAGGGTTGGTGCGTATCGCGTCCAGCGTGCGGAACGGCCCCTGGAGCGCGGGTCCGAGGAATGGTACGTACTTGCGGAGCCACGCGAGACTCCGCGCGCCCGGCTTGTTCCAGAAGTCGATGGTTGACGTACGCCCCGCCGCGATGCCGTAGAGCCACTGGTCCTCCGGCGTCCACTCCCTCCGATCCACCCTACCCTGTACCGACCGCATGGCGGATTCTGCCGTGGCGTAGCGTGGTCCCCGGTCAGAGATAGTACCCATCCGCTCCAGCGCGGTAATCGGCCTGCCGATAATGCGCGCAACGGCGGCCAGCCCCTTCTGCGCCCGACCCGACGGGATCAGGCGGCGAGCGACGGCACCGACGCCGATGGGATGCTCGAAATAGGACGCGCCGCCAAGCCCAGCCTCCAGCGCGCTAGTGGCTGGAGTGCCGCCACCTACTGCTTGGTTGATTGCGCCGCCGTAGCCGGAGAGCCAGCCGGTGATGCCGCCCAGAACCCCGGTGGGTTGCGCGGGCATCTGGCCGCTGGCCTGCATCACGTCGCGGATAGGGTTGTAGGCCATCCCGAACCGGGGGTTGAGTCCCGTGGTGGTGGCCGTGAAGATCGTGCGCGCGGTGCCGAGCGTCACGTTGAGCAACCGCCCGAACGCCGTGATGTCGTTGGGCCGCAGATTCAGGAGCGCCTGCCAGTAGCGCGGGTAGTTGACGCGCGCGTACTCCCGTCCCCATACGGGTTGCCCGGCCTCGTCCACGCCGGTCTGCACGTTGCGCCAGATTTCGGGGTTGTGGGGACTCTCTATCTCCACGCGAAGGTCGCCCAACGCCTCCGCCGCCTCGGGCTCCAGCATCAGCGGCGCGGTGGCTGTCGGTGCCGCGAGCTTCGGCTTCTCGAACGGCGTCAGCAACTCCATCTCCGGCACGGCACGGTGGAAATCGAACACCGCCGCACCGACGCGGTACCTATCCGCCCGCCGGATGATGAGGTCCGTGTACTCCAGCAGCGACCGCAACGGGCTCTCGATGGGTTCTGTACCGCCCTTAAACCGCAGGATGCCGGGTGTCACGTTCGCCAGCCGCCCGCTGGACCGCAGCCCCCCATACGGCACGCCGAACACGTCACCGATGATGCGTTTGTAGGGCATCCAAATGGCGTCGCTGTTGACGAGGGCGTCAACCTGCCGAGGATTCCATAGCCCCGACCGCAGCGCGTAGGACCGGAGCCCGTTCACGTACTGGTCGGCGCGGCGGATGAACTCCTGTAACTCCGGCACTTGGCCCAGCCGGTTCACCGCATCGGGTAGCGAGGCCAGGTACTCCGGCGTGCCCCGCGCGCCGCCGCGCCCGAGGTCCCGTGTGGCCTTGATGAAGTCGTCCGCCGCACGCACCATCGCGGGGTCGCGGCCAAGGGGCTCCACCATCCACTCATAGGACGGCCCCACCGTGGCGCGCACATCTAGGGGGTCCGGGATGCCGTGGTAGACGGCGCGTCGGACGGTCTCGTCCGAGGCCTTGAACCGCTGGACAACATAAGCCGGGTTCTGGCTCGGCCGCAGACGCCCGGCCTCTGTTGCCTCGAATCCCGGACGCTCCAGTGGGTAGAGATCGTTCGCCACCTGCTGGTACGCGCGTTCCCAATCTATCGGATTCGCCGCCCGGCGGATGCGGCGCGCGAGGGAGCCCGTGTGGTCTATCGTGCGGTCCACCGCCATCACGGCGGGATCGCGTAGCGCGGTCTCCGCCGCTCGTGTGAGGCTCCGCGCCTGCGCTCGCATCGCCGCCTCGCCACCGGGGCCGAGAACCGCCGCGCCGATGAACGCGCCAGCCACCGCACCGCGCCCCTTCTCGCCCGGTGGCGCGAGCGTGGCACCCACGGGCGCACCCATCAGTGCCCCGATGCCCGTGCGTGCCATCCCGACCATCAGTGACGAGGGGATGTAGCCGGGCTGGAGCCCGAACGGTGTCTCAATCGCCGCTGGGGTCGAAGAGGCGGGAACCTCTGTCCCTGGAATCGGGTTGCCCGCTGCGTCCCGTAGCGCCGTGGGATGTGCGATTGCCGCCTCCGGCGTGGTTTGGCGTTCGAGGCTCGAAAGCGGCCTGAACCACCCCTCGGGCAGGTTCCCACCCTCTGCTGCACGCGCGGTGAGGTACTGCGGGCTCGGCTCCGGTAGCGCCGCCATCGGCACACCAGCCTCGTTCCCGAGCGCGCGTTGCACGTCCTCCCGGAGTTGCTGCCGCGCGAGTGCCGCACGTTCCCAGCCTGACAAGACACGACTCGTCAACCGACCCGCCCCTGCCATTCCAACACCCATTGCGGCATTGAGGGCGGCAGATCGTGCTATCTCGCTTGGCGTCCCACCCTCTGCGGCAGCCAACCCTCCGCCAGCAAGCCCAAACGACGCCCCCGTACGGAGTGCGCGAGCGATGAATCCAGTACCTATAGTGGCGGGAAGCACCATCTCTGCCGCCGCTATGGCGGGAACGAATGGAATTGATTCTTGTACGAAGCGGCCAAAGGCCCCCTCGGCACCGGGTCGTTGTGCATAGACTGCCTCAACCGCCCGTTCCCGGGCCGCACTCGTCTTGACGGCGGCATCGCCCATCAGCGCCCCGAGGTCGCGTAGTCCTCGAAGGACATATGGACGATGCTGTGCCGCCTCGATTTCTTGGAAGGACGCATTAAGGGAACGAGGAAGCGGTTCCGGCGGGGCCGCTCCAATGGAACGAGGAAGCGAAGGCGGAGGTGGGGTCTGTGCCGTCAAAGTCACGTCCTGCGCCATTGGCGGCGGCAGACGCAACCAGTCCTGCGTGGCCGTGGACGGGATACGCGGTGCGGTCATCAGCGCCTGCGCGCGGGTGTCCCCGTAGTAGGGATGAGCAACTGTCGCATCAGCGTGGCGACCGCCTGCGGTGTGATGCCGAGGTCGGTTGCAATCTGCTGGTACGCCGCCGCGCGGAACATCGACTCGCGCGGCATAGGCCGCGCCGCGCCTTCGGGTGCGGTACGCGGGTCGTGCTGGCGGAGGTTGCCGTCGCGGTCATAGTAGTAGTACGCCGCCCGGCCCCCTCCCTCGTTGTAGGCTTTCATCTGGTCCTGCCACGCCGTCCGTGCACCATTGATGGCGTCAATGATGAGTTGCCGCTGCGCCATCGCCGCCTGATTGTTGCCTTCGCGGCCCGCCGTCGCTGCCCGCAACTGCGCGATGCGGTACTCCGCTACCGCCGGATCGCCCAATTCCTGCCACAACCGTCGGTACGCGGGATCGCTTTCGACCATTGCCGTGAGTCCCGTGAGCCGCTGGCGCTGGAGCACGCGCTGCTGACGTTCGAGCGCCGCCTTCTCGCGTGCATCCTGCGCCGCCTGCGCCACCGTAGCAGCCTGCGTCTCCGCCTGTACGGCATCCCGGAACTTGATGATCTGCTCGGGGCGGCGTAGCGTGGCGAGCGCGGCGGACATCCGCTGGTCGTAGTCCGGTGCGTCGGGTCGTGCGCCACGTACGAGCGCCACGGCGTTAGTCACGGCCCGCGCATCCTCTTGCTCACGGTCGAACGTCTGCTGCGCGCGGTTGGTCTCGGCCCGTGTCTGCGCGGTACCAGCTTCCATCGCCTCGCGCCGCGCGGGCTGCATCGCTATCTCGCCCTGTTGCTGCTGGATTTGCGTCTGCTGCGCGAGTGCCGCCAGCGCCTGCGCCTGCCGCTGCTGGCGTTGCTGCTGGATGGCCTCCACCGTCGCCTGCAACTGCTGGAACGGCCCCGGCTGCTGAATCAGAGGGATGGTCATTATCTAGCCCCATTGCGTCTGCGGTAGCATCATCCACCACGGTAGTTGCATCCCCCCCTTGGGGGCCATCGGCATATCGCCACCGCCCTTCGTAGCCCCCTTGCCCGCGAACGCAAGCGATGCGCCACCCGTGACCGGCGCCCCCACGAACGGGGCCGCCGTCTGCACGCCCGCCAGCAAGTTCTCGAACCCGCTCGTGCCCTGTATCATCGGCCCGCCGTACGCCGCGCCCATCATCGGGGCCAACAGGCTCATCAGCGCCTGCATCTGCTGCCCCTGCGCCTGTAGCCCCAACTGGCCCGCACCCATCGCGCGCTGGAACGGGTTCATTCCCGCCTGCCCACTCAGGACGCCGAGCATCTGCGCCGCCTGTATCTGGCGCGCACGGCCTTGCTCCATTATCTGCGAGGCAAGCAGGTTGAAGTCCTGCGCGCTCCGCTGCCGCGTGGCCCCCTCCTGCCACAACGCGGCGCTGCTCATCCGGTTGGGCACGCCAGCGCGCATCTGCGTCAGAGAGTCCTCAAGGTTCCGACCACTGATGGCCCGCAAGGGGTCCAGCACGTCGGAGCCCGGCACGCCGGATAGCTGCGCCAACAGCGCAGGCATCGCCTGCGTCAGCGCCTGCTGTTCTGGATTCGCGTTGAGAAACTGAGTGAGGTAACTACCCGCCGGTAGTCGCTGGAGGTCCGTCGGCTGCTGGCCCAGGCCCGCCAACTGGCTCATCCAGTTCTGGGCCTGACCCACCTGCCCCGCCCGGAACCCCTGTAGGTCCTTCGGGACCGCTTGGTACGGCTGCGGCTTCTTGAAGAATCCGCCCATCGCTCGCGCCTCCGTGGCTGTACGTGGCGGCGAGGAAATCCGCGAACTCCCCGCGTGTCACGCTCAGTAGGATGAGGTCGTGCCACTCGCCGCGATAGCGCACGATGCGATGTTTGCGGCTGCCCAACGCGGCCTGCGCCGCCGTGGGCGTCTCCTGGACCCTCTCAGACCTACGCCGAGAGACCTTGGTCCACCTAGTAATCATACGACCCTCGGCCTCGAAACGGAAGCCGAGCTTCTTGCGGGCGTAGTGGATCAGCGGACCCGCGAACTCCGGTATCTCGATGCTGATGCGCTCCACCGCGAGGTTCTGGAATGCCCAGAGCAACAGCGAGAGCAACAGGTTCCGCTTACCCAATGCATTCGCCAGCTTGCCATCGAAGAAGATGGGGTGGAACTCCGCGTTCACGTACGGCGTGATGTCAGTGAACACCACCAGCCCCACCGGCTGGCTCCCCGCCTCCGCGTCGCTGGTGCGCCACACCTCGAAGATGACGTTCGCGGGGTCCGTGAGCAGCGCCGCCACGATCTCGCGGCGCCCCTTCTGGAAATCGCTGAACCAGCCGTCGTGCTCGCTCGTGCGGGTGAGGATGTAGGACACCTTCGGGATGGGTGTCAGCGTTAGCGGCACCGCGAAGTACTCAGCCACTACGTTCCCGCTGGCCGGTAGACCGGCGTCCTGACCATGCGGCCCGTCACCTGCATGACCGGCGCATAACCCTTGATAAGCAGGCCGAGTTCCACCTTGCGCTCCAAACGCAATCGCGCCGCATCCACCGAGATACCCTCGGCCTCCGCATACTGGCGTGCGCTCATGCCGGGGTCGTTCTGCTCCTGGCCCACGACCTTGCGAATGGCCGCCAGCATTTCATCCTGCGTCATCCGAGCCTCTCCACCGGGGGCAAATCGGGTTCGTAGAGAACCTTCCGCATCTCGTACTGGCCGTCGGGGTACACGGCGCACAGCACACCTCCGATGTCCTGTATGGTTTCCGGAACCTTGGCGTGAGCGTAGGAAGTCTTGAGTTGCCACGGGGGCAACTGGATGACGCGCGTGGGGAAGGCGTCGAACGAATCACCGAACTGGTGCTGGTGCGCGCGGAACGCCACGTCCGGCGCACGCTTGTTCCGCAGACGGTGCTCCATCCATATCTGGTGCGCCAGCAGGGACATCACGTTCTGCCGCGTGTGCGGCCTCGTGCCCATCCGCCCGTGGTGCTGGAAATCGAACAGCACGCCGTTCAACTCCAGCCGCAGATGCCACCGGGACCAGAGCCCCGTCTTGGTATCCCGCACGCAACGGAGTTGCTGCGCGAGGTCCTCCTCGTATGGCGCGCTCTCGCCGCCGGAGTGCGCCGCCGTCCCGCGCACCATATACGTCGCCTTGGGGTGCAGCGCGCGGGGCACGGAGAAGATACGTTCCACGATGTACTTGTGCGCGTTCGGCTCGTTGGACATCTGCTGCGTGGTGCCGTGGTGCCCCGGCCCGTCGGCGGCGTCACCGACGATCACCAGCACCAGTTGGGCTTGGAGTTCCTGCCGCCACGCACGGGTCGCGTCCCAGAATCCGACCCACTTGCCCCACAGCCAGCGTTGGTGCTTGCCCGGCAGGACCTTGTGGCCGTCGGCCAGTCGCGCACCCTCGGCCGGGCACGGGGCCAGCGACGACCCACCGTGGATATCGGCGACCGCAGCCACGAGATAGTTAGGCATCGCCCGCCATTCCTTTCGCGGGTTCCTTCGCGTTCGCCAGCATGAGGTCCCGGTAGGCCACGAGCCCCTGTCTGAGCGGCATCGCGGGCCACCAGTCGAGCGCCGCCCGGAATGGCATCACGTCCGCAGCGAATCGGTGCGCCTCGCTGGCCTCACCGAAGTATGACAACTCCGGCTCCCGGCCCGCTAGTAGGCGACTAACCAAGATGGCGAAGTCGGTGACCAGCATCGGCTCCCCGCCCGCGAGGTCCACGGTCCACACGTCCGGGCGGGACACCGTGTCCCGCGCGATGCGTACCAGCGCGGCGGCGGCGTCCGGCGCCCACATCGCGTCGATGTAGTTGTTCCCGTCGCCCACGAGCCCGAACGCCGTCTTGCCTTCTACGCCGAACGAGCGGACGAGTCGGTAGATGAGCTTGTGCGTCGGCTCCCACGGCCCGTAGGCACCGAAGAACCGCACGATGGTCGCCCGTTCGGCCGTGTGCCAGCGGTGTACGGCGGCACGGGCATAATGCTCTCCCACGAGCTTATGTATGGCGTAGGGTACACTCGGCGCCAACGCCTTCGTCTGGTCCGCGACTCCGTACTGCCCTTCGTACACCGCGCCCGTGGACAGGTAGATAAGGTGTTTACATCTAACGTAGCGACAGACGTTAAGTGTAGCGAACGCGTTGTCACGGGCATCGAGGTCCGGCGCGAGGAGCGAGGCGGCCACGTCCACGCGGGCGGCGAGGTGGAAGACGACATCCCACGGCCCCTCCTTCGCCAACTCCTGCACGTCCGTCGTCCCGGCCACACGCACGTTATGGACAGTAGCGTCCGCGAGGTCGCACGCCGCGCGTCCGTTCAGCGCCCGGAACGGCCAGTCGATGGGCAACGCCTGCAACAGATTGCGCCCCAGGAACCCGGACGCGCCCGTGACGAGAACCTTCACGGCGCCATCGCCTCCAGCAGCATCTTCGCCTGCGCCCCATATTCCTGTCCGTGGCGCTCGTGCGCCGTGCGTTGGAGCGCATCACGCAACGCCTCCCGGTTGAAAGGCGAACCGGCATACCTTCCGGTTGAGTATGTGATGATGGCATCCGCTTCCTCGTCGTGTGTCACCATCGCCACACGGTCGAGCGCGGTGGCCCACAGTACGCCCGCCAACTCCTCTTGGGTCGGCATCGGTCCCCCTAACGGCGGTGACGGTGGAACTGTAACTGGCAACCCGTGAATCGGAACCCTAGGGCGGCGTATACGTTCATCACGCCGAGGTTCGTGGCGCTGATGGGTGCCCACACGTAGTCCGCGCCGCGCTCGAACAGCCGCCGCGTGATGGCCGCCCAGAACACGCGCCCACGGATGGCGCGGCTCACGCCGCCGAGCACGAGTTCGCGGCCTCCACGCACGGCCATCCACGCCACGACGCCGACGCCGTCGGTGCATACCAGCACCGGCATCTCCTCGAAAAGCGCCACCACGCGGTTCATCATCCGCCGGTGCGCGGCCTCACGGGGGATGCGGTGGTCGTCAAAGAACGGGCCGAACTCGTAGTCCCGCACCATGTCGCGGATGATCGGGATATCGGTGTCCCATGAACCCCACGTCGGCCACCCGTCCCGGAGCCACATCCCGTTCGGTAGTACCGCCTCCGTCACGCGGGCGTCGGCCTTCTTGCGCGGGAGTTCCACGTCGAGATAGGTGCCCACCTGCACGTAACCCGCGTCACGCAGGAGTTGGTGCCGGTCGAAGTCGCCCGCGTCGAGACGGCAGGACGTGAACCCCACGCCCCTAGCGCGGCACTCCTCCTCGAACTCCGTGAGGTCCGCCGCGCCCGCGAAACACAGCAGTTCGTTCGTGGGGTAGCCGAGTACCGCCGCGTCCCACGGGCTCTCGCGCCAGTTCAGCACGGCGCCCCCCTGAGATACTTCTCGTAGAACTGGCTCACCGTCATCACCGTGTAGTCGTACTTCTCCGCCAAGGCGAAGAAGTCCTGCCAGCGGGTATGCGCCTTGAGATAGGGGTGGAACAGGCCCACGATGGGCGTGCGCTCCTTCTCGAACAGCGTCTCCATAGGCGCAAGGTTGTAGACTGGATGGCAATATTGTGTGGCGTCCACGAACCCCACGTCCACCACTTGGAACGGGAGTTCCCAGCAGGGGACGAGCCGCCCCTGCACGCATATCCTGTAGGGGTCGTGCCCGTACTGGAGCGTCGAATCGACCCTGATGCCGTTCATCGACAGGTTGGTGAGGTCGAGATGCGGCGCGCGGACGAAGGCGCGGTGGTTGCGGTTGGCGGTCGGCGGCTTGCCGACCTTGCCGACGAACTCGCCTATCTGGTCGATGATGTGGTCCGGTCGCTCCATACTCTGGTGAAGCTGGATGTCGGCGTTACACGCCAGCGCCTTGCCGAGCCAGCCGATCTCGTCACTCAGCAGGAACCACGTCGCCTCGTAGCCGTGCGCCCGCTCCCAGTCGAACATCTCGGCGTCGAAGTGGTCGTCGTGCGTCATTATCGCCACGGGCTCGGGGACGTGGAACACCTGGTTCTGGGTGTGTCCTGTGTCCGGCAGGGTGCGGATGAACGCGAGGAATCGGTCGCGGTCGAAGAACAGTTGCTTATACATCCTTTCCCTCCCACCACGCGATGGTCTGTTTCAGTCCGTCCTCCAGATTCACCAGCGGGTGAAACCCCAGGTGTTCGGTGGCCGCCTTGATGCTCGGGACACGAACCTCCACGTCTGGATATTCGATCTCCTGGTACTCAATTTTCGAGGTCGAACCCGTGAGACGGATGACGGCATTCGCCAGTTCCAGCGTACTCGTGGTGGCGCGCGGGTTGCCGACGTTGAACACGTGGCCCACGGCATCCGGGTGCGTCATCGCAGCGAGGATCGCGCGGGTCATGTCGTCCACGTAACACCATGAGCGTATCTGGTCCCCGTGGCCGTGGACCACCAGCGGGCGCCCCGTCCGCGCCGCCGTGACGAAGTTGCGTACGCACCCCTCGCCGGTCTGGTAGGGGCCGTAGATATTGAACGGGCGGATACTGAGCGTCGGTAGCGCACCCTCCACGTACGCGGCGCGGGTCAGGAACTCGCTGGCGAGTTTGCTCACGGCGTAGAACCAGCGCGGCTCGTACAGGCTCCCGACGCTGGTCATCCCGTCCTCGTGGGCGCGGAACACCATCGGCCCGTAGACTTCGCTCGTGGAGAAGTCGATGAACCGCCGACACTTCGGCGCCTCGCGCCGTACGGCATCCAGCACGTTCATCGTGCCGACCATGTTGGTCCGCAACACCAGTCCAGGGTTGAAGACCACGGTCGGGAGTCCGGCGATAGCCGCCATGTGGAGTATGTAGTCCGCGCCCAGCGCGCAGATACGTACGGTCCCCACATCCAGCACATCGCCGTGAACGAGGTCGTAGTGCCGGTGGTTGCGCCACGGTGCGTAGGCTGCGGAGTTGCGGCGCAGATTGTCGAGCGCGACGATCTCGCAGTCTTCGACCAGCGCCTCGACCACGTTCGCGGCGAGGAACCCCGCGCCGCCGGTAATGAAGACGCGAGCGCCCTTCAGTTCACTTGGGCAGAGAATCGGCATACGCCTTCAGCCCTTCCTCTAGCGGCGTCTTCGCCGCCCACCGGAGCTTGTAGTACGCGAGTTTGGGATCGCCGGAGCAATGGCGCACGTCACCGGGCCGCTTGGTGCCTGTAACGATTGGCGTGAGGTGCTTGCCCATCGCTTCCGTCAGCATCCGCGCGGCGTCCAACAGGGTCGTCTGTCTGCCGGTCGAGATGTTGTACGTACGGGCGGGCGTGTCCTCCATTGCGGCGATGCACACGGCGTCCGCAACGTCGTCGGCGTAAATCCAGTCCCGTATCTGGAGTCCGTCCTCGTAGATGATGGGCGACTCGTCGTGCAGCAGGCGGTTGGCGAAGTTGGCGAGTACACCCGTGTACGGGTTGTGGAGCGCCTGTCCCGGCCCGTAGACGTTGAAGAACCGGAGCGCGACGGCGGGGACCTTGTGCTGTTCGCCCCACATACGCACCAGCCGCTCCTGGTCGTACTTCGTCTGGCCGTAGACGCTCTGCGGCACGCAGGGCTCGCTCTCCCGCACGTCCAGCCCGCCCTCGCCGTAGACGCTCATACTGCTCGCAACGACGATACGCTTGACGGTGGCCGCCTTCTCCAATAGGGCGAGAAACTGCGCGGTCTCCATCGTGTTCTGGACGACGTAGCGCAGGGGGTCGGTCATACTATCGGCCACACCCACCTGCGCGGCGAGATGGATCACCACATCCGAGCGTTCGATGAGGTCCAGCGGGCAGATACCGACGTGGCCGACGTGGAACTCCACGCCGAGCGGGATGACGGGCGGCGTCCGGTGTACCCGTGGCTCAAGGGAATCCAGCCCGATGATGGGCACACCGGATTCCGCGAGCTTGAACGCGACGTACTTGCCGATGAATCCCGCCGCACCAGTAAGGAGTACGGTCATTTCCACGGCTCCCCGAAGATTTCCACGTCCCACACCCGGAGGTCCGGCGCGTACCGCCACGGGATGTCGGCATCCCGTAGCGCGGTCGTGAGCGCCACGTCCATCTGCGGTACCGGCGGCAACGTCGTCCACGGCAGGCGCTTGGTGACCCCGCGCTTGACTAACACCCCGTGGAGGTTCACGTAGTCGTCGTCGTTCCACGGTGAGCGGGCACGGCTCCCGTCGTTCAGCCGCTCGCCCCTCGGGTAGCGGCCCCGCGTCCACCGCGAGGGCGACAGCACGCCTGCACTCTCCAGCGGCGAGGGCACACGATTCGCGGCGTCCCAAATGGTGTCATCGTTCAGGTACAGCACCCAGTCGTTGGGGTCCGTACCCGCGAGGGCATCGAACGCCGCCTGTCGCTGGATAAAGAGGTCGCCGATGTTGTGGTACACGGGCGGGACCGGAACGTATTTGTAGTGAGGGCCGTCCTCCCACTCGCCCGATACCACGATTTGCTCGAACACGCCCATACTGCCGAGCCACGGGAGGATGAGCGTACGCAGTACCCAACCCCGCATCCCATACGGCGCCCCGACGATGGGGAGCCCTTGGAACGACTTCTTGACCTCGCGTCCGTCGGCGCCGAGTGCGATGGTGCAGAGCACGCAGTTGAAGCTCATTTGACGATTACCCCGAGACCGCCAGATGTGTGGAGACGCGGGAAGTCCAGTACCACGCCGCCGTGCTCACGCACGACCGCCGCGAGGTCGAAGCTGCCGCAGACATCGTGCAGACAGAGTACGCCGCGCGGGCGCAAGGCCCGCAAGGCGGCGACCACCTCGCGCCGGACGTGCTGTTTGCCGTGGTCGTCGTCAACGAAGACGAGGTCCGCCTGCCCCTCTGGTAGTCCCGTCAGGTACTCCAGTGCATCCATCCCGTGGCAGGCGACCACGCACTGCGAAGAGCCGGGATGCGCCTCCATGTGCGCCCCGATAGCGGCATGGGCGGCGTGCAGGCGCGTCTTGTCGCTTTCGACGGTGTGGAGTTCGCAGAGGTTGTTCTGGTCCCGCATCCCGTCCCAGAGGGCCATCGTAGTCTTGCCCTCGAATGTGCCGGTCTCCACGACGACGCTGGCGTGGATCGCACGGGCGATGGCGACCACCACGTCCGCCGTCCACGGCTCCGTACTACCCGAACGGTAGGACTCCAGCGCCCCGTGGTCGGCGGCTCGCAGGTAGTTGTATGGGAACGATTGTTCCCACGGCTGCGCGTCGCGTTCCATGTCCCAGACCACGAGGTCGCGCGTGTAGGCCGGGGCGTACCCCGCCGCGCGCAGTGCCCTGGTGTACTCCTTGTCCCAGGTGAACACCGGAGCGGCGGTGACCCACGGCACCTTGCGTACTGCGCCGAGGCGCATCAGGACCGCGTGCCCATTGATGTAACCGCCCTCGTGGCCGTCGTTCAGCGCCTCGCCAAGCGGATTGCGCGAGCGGCAGAGCCGCGAGGGCGAGATGACTGCTTGGTCGGCGGGCAGGTCGCGGGGGTCGGGGTTGGCGGGCGACCACAAGTGGTCGTCGTGCTGGAACAGGACCCAGTCCTCATCGGCGCCGTCGGCGAGCGCGGCCACCCCGGCATCACGCGCGGCGAGGGCATCGCTTACGTCGTGGCGCACCTGCGGGCAGGGAACGTAGGTATGGTGCGGTCCCTCCTCCCACTCGCCCGCAACGATGACGCGGTCGAACACCTTGAGGCTCGCGTACCACGGGAGGATGACGTTCCGTAGGAGCCACGCCCGTTCGGCATAGGGACGCCCACCGGATGACACGCGGTCGGCGTCGGGGGCGAGCGCAATGGTATTGATGACGACGGAGAACTTCACGTCAGTTCCTTGAGCCAGAGTTGGACTGCGTCCTCGTGCGCCGCCTCGAACTCGCGGCGGATGTCCGATTCTATCTGCCTGCGCCTGCGCTTACTCAGCAGCGCCAGCACGGTCTCCAGCCAGTCCGCGAGCCGCCAAGTGGCGACGTGCCAGAACTCGTGGAACAGGTCGCGGCGCAGCATCTCGGGGTCAAGGCGGTTGGCGGAGAGATGGAGATTCAGGATACGGCTGGAGACATGGCGCTCTATCTCAGCCATTGTCTTGTCGTCGGTCTTGAGGTCAACGTGGAGTTCGTAGTCCGTGAACCCCCATTTGCGCGAGAGACGATTCGCCGTCTGGCGAATCAGGCGCCGCGAAGGCGGCGGCACGTCAGCGGCGAACTGTACGATCACCGTCCCACGGTAGTCCGCGCACGCGGCGGCGTCAAGAGTCAGCCCTCCACCCTGCGGTACACCATCTTCCCGGCCACCTTCTCCGCCACCAGCGCCTGACGGCGCGGCGCCTGCTCCTCACGCGCGATGGCGACGTGTACCCAGCCGGGCTCCAGAATCAGTTGGTCGTAGGGCACCGTACTTTTACGGGCCTGCTCGAATGCCGCATCCAGCGCCAGTCCGAGCGGGACGGTGTCCGCCGCCCGACCGTCGAGGTGCGCGCTCGTGGGTGCGCCGCCAACCGCCTCATTGACCCTTGGACACCTGAACCCACTGGTGACCCTGATAGGGTGCCCCCATAGGGCACGGAGCGGTTCTAGGGCCGTTTGCGCGAGCCTACGGAGGTTCTTCTTCTGTTCCGGGCCGGGAACGTTCCGGTCCCGTTGCGCCGTCCGACAGAGTTCGTCCAACGCGAAATGATCCGACAGGTTCATTCGGGTATCCTATGGTACGTGGGTCTTCCGTTTGGCCCAGAACTGGGCCGCGTCTATGCCGCTCATCGTTGCCAGCCACAGGAGCCAGACCTCGCTCGGACTCCACGCCTTCGCGGCCACGAACCACAGCCGCGCTAGGGCGTAGCCGAGGTAGACCGCCGCCGTGGCAATGCAGATGCCGAGGGTGACGACGACCCGCAGGTTCGTGGTCGGGACCTCGGAGAGTTTCATCGCCGGGCCTCCAGCCGTTCCAGCCGCGCGTTCATCGTCCTGAGTTCGCGCAGGATGGCCTCGTACTGCACATTGACCACCTCGGCATCCGCCTTACCCACCTGCGCGGTCTCAAGTGTACTGACACGGGCGTTCAGCGCACCCCAGCCTATGAAGGCCGCGACGAGAAGCGGCACCGCGACGCAGATCACCTTGAGCCAACCGTTCAGCCTCTCCGTCATCGTTCGGCCCGTCCTTCTACCCGGCGACCGGCGCCGGTCGAATGGTCATCGTCTTGAGGTCCTGGGACAGTTCCATCTGGTGCGGCCCCGTGATGCCTCGTGCGGCGAGGATACCGGCGCCCACGTCGCTCGCCCGCTGCTGCGCGATGAGCGTTGCCTGCACCACGGGCGCGAGCGCCTGCCGCTCGGCCAGCGTCAACTCCAGCGTCTGCTGCATCACCGCTACGGTCTCCGCCACGTCAGGTCTCCTTGTGTAGTGTCAGGACAAACGGTGTAGTATGCCGTCACATAAGCCACACGCCCGTCACGCATCACCAACTCCTGCGTCATCTCACACGAGCGGTCGGGTTCCGTCGGCGCCGCACAGGCGGCGAGCAAGAGTAGGAATAGCCAGCGCATCAGGACATAATCCCGTTGGCAACGAGCGCCGCGCGAATGTTGTTGACCAGCGTTATGAGCGCGTCACGGTGTGCCGCCGTATCGTAAGCACCCTCAGTCGCGCCGGTCCCGCCTGCCGGTGCCGCGCCGCCGCTGGCGTAGGCTGTCTGTGCGGCCTTGCTGTTGCATCCAAACCCCTGCGTCACGGTTAAAGACGTTCCTACAAGCAACGAGAGGCCCGTGGTAATTGCTCCCGTGGTCCCGCTGAAACGAAATCCCTCGGTTCCGTTTCCGCTACCATACCAGAAAACGATGTCGCCCGAGTTGGCCGTGTAGAAGTTGATTCCACCCGACAATCCCGAGGTATAGAACCCCGCAGAGTCTGCAACGAAAGCCCCGGAGGTTGAGTACGACGGCCCCAGCAGCCCAAAGTCTATATAGCCCGCCCCGCCATTGAGCGTGTAGCGAATAACATCGTTGGTGAGCGACTTGCTTATGGTAACGTCGCCCCCGAACGTGAACGCCCCTGCCGGGAACGTCCCCGCGCCGACGCTGGCGGCTGTGAGGCCGGTGATGGTGCAGCCGGTGACGGTGAGGGTTTGTCCGGAGGTGACGGTGAGCCCGAGGTCAGCGGTGAGCAGGCCGTCGAAGTGGCCCGTCGTCGCGGTGAGGGCACCGCAGTACAGCGCCCCCGTGCCCGTGCCCGCCACGGAGCCAAGGGTCAGCGCGCCGGTACTCCCGGTGACGGCGACAATCTTGACGCTCTTTCCGTTGAACACGTCGAAGTCGCGGAAGCGCGTCGTTCCACCGTTGTAGCCGAGGTAGTTAATCCCTACCCCGAGGTCATCTACGTCCCCATCCATCCGGCAGATGTGGCTACCCCACAGTCCCGTCGTGCGATTCGCGTCATCGTGTACGAGCAGATTCGGAGTCGCCGCGTTGTAGGCGTTCGTGCCCGAGAAGTGGCCCGTCGTCGCGGTGAGCGCGCCGCAGTACAGCGCCCCCGTGCCCGTGCCCGCGACAGCGCCGAGCGTGAGCGCGCCCGCAAGTAGTGTCGCCTTGTCGCCCCGAACGCGCAGGACTTCGTTGTGACCCTTCGCCGCCGTACCCACGAACAGGGCGAGGTAGTTGTCGGCGTCTGCCCCACCGTTGAACGTCGAGTGGATGTAGTTGTAGTAGGTAGCGTCCGCGTTGTACGCGAACCGCAGATGCTCGCCGTCCACCGCGCCGTAGTGGATAGGGATACCCGCAGCGGTGATGCCGAAACGCACCGCGCTTCCCGTGAAGTCGTAGATGTAGAATCCCGCACCGGGGATATTGCCGCTCGCTGTCGCGCCAGTTGCGATGTTGTACTGACGCCCGCCTGCCGCCGTCGAGGCGAGCGCCATATACACGTCGGCCCCGCTACCGGACATCCGTACCGGATTGTCGCTTGACAACACGACGTAACCCGCCGTCAGCGCATCGGCCCCAATGTCTATCGCGCCGAACGTGCTGACGATGCTGCCCGAGTCGAGTGCGCCCACGGCCACGAGGTTCGCCGCCGTGGTGATGCTCGCCTGTACGCTACTCACGACGCTGATGCTCGCCTGTCCCGTGTACGTCGAGGCGATATCCAGTACCGGGGCGCTCGAACTACCGCTCGCGGTGATACGATTGGCCGTACCGTTCACCGACGTTGCCTGCGCCACCGTGTACGCGGTGGCGATGCTCGTGCCCTGCCACGTCCCGCTCGCAATCGTCCCGAGGGTCGTGATACTCGTTTGGCCTGCATAGCCAGACGAGATGTCCACCACGCACGCGCCCGTCGTGGGACTCACCGTTATCCGGTTCGCCGTGCCCGATACGCTATTCACCGCGCTGGTGCCCGCACCGCTCGTCGTGGACTCTACCCAACCCGTGGTAGCCGCCGTGTCGGTCTGCTTTATCCACATACGGCTCACGCTGGCGTTGCTCACCAGATTGATGAGCACGTCGCCAGCGCCGCCGCTCACGTTACTGTTCGGGTCGGCGTAGCTGGTGTAGGAGAACTTCGGGATGCCGTTCAGCGCCTCGCTGACCTTGCGCGCCCATTTCCACGCCTCGCCCGTCAGGGTCGAAGGCGGGAGCCCCACGCGCACGGACGGCCTACGGTCAGCCACGGCCCGTCGGTGTCACGACCGCGATGGCCCGCTGGATGGCGAAGCGGTGCCCCTGGTCGTGCTGGAACAGGATGGTGGGATAGATCGCCTCCGCACCGACCCACACGGTCGTCTGCGCGCTCGTGGGCGCGGTCGGCAACGCCACGCCGACCTCCGACTGCCACGTCGTACCGAAGTCGCCGGACATCTTGAGCGTGAGGCTCGATGCGCTGGCCGCGCGGTAGTCCAGCCGCACCTCGCGCACGTACATCTTCCGCGCCGGGTCCTCGTTCGGCACCACCGCGAGATACTTGGTCTCCACGGCGGTCCCGAGGTCGTTCGTGGCGTCCGAGGTGAACGCCGCGATGGTGCCGGTGGATGTGCCCGCGTAGAGTACCCGCGCGCTGGCGGTGCCGCCCAACTGGCTCCATGTCTTCGTCTGTTGCGCCCACGTCCCCACCAGCCCGCCCCACGTCACCGAACTGGACGTGTAGTCGCCCACCCCGAGCCGGGTGATGGCGACATCGAACGTCTGCGGCGTCCATACGCCTGTATTGATGTCGAACGTCAGCGCCCGCTTGGGCCGCCCGGTGCCGCCCTGATGCGCGTAGCAGAGCACCACCTCGCCCGTCTGGGGGTTGTACTCCGCGTGGGCGCGCGTCGGGTAGTCGATGTCCTCGCGCAACGTCTTCCATACCGCCTGCCCCACGGCCTGCGGCAGTCCTCCGCGCGGGGTGATGTAGGGCATGTAGTCGGACCCGAGGTGGAACACACCCTTCGGCGTCTGGCACACGGCCCACGCGCCCGAACAGCCGGTGCTCCGGTCCAGCGGTAGGAACGTCAGGTTGAACGGGTAGTCCACCGCATAGCCGTACCAGAGTTCGTGCTCGAAGTACGCCAGCACCCGGTCGCCGTCGGAGATGAGCCTGAGCAGCGCGCCGCGCGCGTCCGTCTCGTCCTCGAACCCCCCGGTCGGGGCCGTGGTGATCGACGGGTTCCATTTCTCGCTGTACTGGATGCGTTGCGGGTAGGTCGTACCCCCGCTGGTGATGTTGCCCCAGACCACGCGGTTGTCGAACACCGCGATGGTCTTGGCGATGGGCGCGTTCGTCAGGCTGGAGAACCCCTTCGTGTACCCGCTGGCGACGAAACACTGGTCCGTGCCGTTGACCCACGCGATGGCGTTGTCGTCGGAGACCGGCTCGTAAATCTGCACCGCGTCGATGTAGACGGTGTCCGCCGCCGAGGGCGGGTCGTTCACGCCGTTGGCAAAGTAGGACCCGAAGGTCCACACGGAACCCGAGTAGTACGACATCGTCGCGGCACTGATAGCAAAAGGATATCGCGTACCGGCGGTGTTCACCATCTCGCCCATCGCCAGCACGTCGTCACAGAGCGAGGACCCGCTACCCACTTTCGCCAGCCGGTAGCGCGGCTCCAGCACGCCCTCGCGCGCCAACACGTTCTGCGCCTCTGGCGTGGCGCCCGCCGGGAGGTTGGGCGCGGGGACGTTCTCCATCAGGCCCAGAGCCACCGTCTTGAACGTCATCAGGGTGGACGACGGCGGCGCGACATCAATGGGCTGGATAGGCTTCGGCGCGAACGATGGCGCGGGCCGCTCACGCTTGGGCGGAGCCTGCGCAGGGTCCACCTCCAGCCCGAATGAACGCTTCGTCTGAGTGGCCGATTGCTTCTTGGGCGGTGCCTGTGACGGGTCAATCTCCAGTCCGAAACCGCGCTTCCCTGGCGCAACCCGTTCCTTCTTGGCCGGAGGCGGTATCTCAATGGGTGTGCCGAACGGCGTCTTGGGGCTCATACGTCCACCGTCCCAATCGAAATCCAGTGGAACAACTGCGCCATCTCCTGCACCCAGTCCACGGCTGGCACGTCGATGATGCTCCAGCCCGAGGGCGTGAACTGCGTCGTCGTCACCGCGCCGACCGTGATGGCGATTGGATACTCCGGTGTCGTCAGAGTGGTGACCCAACTGGTGGTAATCAGCGGGCGGCCCTTGTAGGTCACGCCGAAGGACTTGTCCTCCGCCGTGGACCCCGTCCCGCTGGACACGACCCAGTAGACGGTACTCACCGCGCTGCGCGGATGCTCGATTGCGTAGCCGTGGAGCACGGGCAGACTGTCCACGCTGGTCTGTATCATGTAGCACTCGGACGTGTCGGACGCGAACAACAGCGACCCGTTCCGCGCCCCGACACTAAGACCGCTCCGCACCTCGTAGTGCGTCTTGAAGGTGCCGAGCTTCATCTCGCCCGCACTGGCCGCCGACCCGCCACCACTCCCCGGCCAGTACATCGCGGGCACGATGCCCTCGGCGAACTCCCGTTTGAGCGTGCGGATGGAGTCCGCGCCTTGACTCAGGTAGTCGCCGTCGCCGGGAAGCGATTCGTCCCAGGTGATGGGCATGGCCTAGATCGCCACGGTGCCGAGCGACATCCAGCGCACACTGTACGCGGATGCGGCGTAGAGCACGTTCTCCGCGTTGTATGCGGAACAGTAGAAGCCCGTTGTGCCGACACCCGTGACGCAACTCAGCGCGCCCTTGGACAGCGTGGTGTCCAGCGATACCGTGACCTTGGGCGCCACACCGTAGGTCACGTTGAACGGCACCCATCCCCCGCTAAACGTCACGCCGCTGTCGAGTTGCCACCGCGCGCCCGCGCCAGGGTTGACCGCGCTGGCGACACAGAACTGCCCGCCCACCAGCACTGGCCCCGTGGTGCCGACGTACCAGAGGCGGCTCTTGTCGCTGGTATACATCAGTTGGCCGTCCTGCGCCTTGCTGACCGCGCTCTCGGCGGCGTAGAATGTGCGCGCCGCCCCGAGTTTCATCTCCCCCGCGCTGGCGGCGGAACCCCCCGCCGTGCCGGGCCAGTACATGGAGGTCCCGAGACCACCGGAGAGGTTGGTCTTCAGGCTACGGATGGCGTCGTCACCGCTGGAGGCGGCGTCGGCGTCCGCTGGCGCGTTCTCGTCCCACCCGATGGTCGGCATTGCACCCTCCCGGTCCCTTGAAACCTAGTCCGCTAGGGGTAGCCCCGCAAACCCGTCGGCGTTGGCGGGAGCCAGAGCCAGTTGGTGCCGCAGTTCAGGCACATCGCCGCGCTGGCGCTCGACGCCACGAGATAGCGTTCCACGCTCCGGCCCGTGTGCGCGCAGCGCCCGGAACACACGCCACACCGTATCGGCGTCTGTTTGGGCCACGGGCCGCTAGTATCCCGCGACGCTCTCGACGGCCTCGCGCAGTACGCGCGCACGGTTGTACCCGTCCTCCCAAACAAGAGTCTCCGCCGCCGAATGCTCCACGAACAGGTCGTACATCCGCTTGGCGACCTTCTCCAGATCGCCATAATCGAACTCCGTGCGCACCGGAGTCGCCAGCACATCGCGCCTCGTCATCGCATCACCCCGCACAGGAGTCTCACCCGCTCCGCCGACTTGTCTATCGACGCCTTGTGGTCCCGCCAAGTGACGATCCTCTTGTCAACGTGCCCGCACACGATGTCCGTGTGGACGAAGATGCGGAACCCTTGGCCTTTCGCCCTCTCGTAGAACCTCGCCTTATCGCAAAAGTTACTGTCCTCACCCACGAACGCCGTGGGGTCCGGCGGGCGGTAGGTGCTGGGCTCACTGCGGGCGCACTCCAGCAGGCTCTGCCACTCCGGCGTCGCCACCAAGGGATTCCGGCCATCGAACTTCTGGTTCGCGTAGTTGTCCAGTTCCGCGAGGATGTCGATTGGCCGCAAGGGATGCCGCGTCCCGTACCACGGCCCCTCCACGCGCTCGTATACGTGACGCTTGACCACCACGAACGCGGACCCCGTGCGCATCACCTCCAGCGGCCCGCTGCCGGGGTAGTGGTTCTCCCACGTTCCCGTACCCGTGTCGATGGTCGGCAAGTAGGGTTCCCCTCTCAGGGGGTTGTAGGCGCCCACGATGTCCGCCACCGGGTTCTCGTGGTATGCGTAGGCCAGTAGCCGCATCAGCGCATCGGGCGGGAACACACAGTCGCCGTCGATGAAGCACAGCCATTGCAGTTTGCCGGGATGCTGCATCATCTTGGCGACCGCCTGATTCCGCGCGCGGTCCACCAGCGTCCCGCTCACGAACTCCCACGCGACCGACGTGAGGCCGTGCTTCTCCGAGTGCGACCGGCACTCCAGCAGCGCCGCCACCGTCTCGTGCTGAATCTCTCCGTAGGTCGTGACACAGGCCATACCGGCAGGAATCTTGATGGGCTCGCTCATGTGAGGCTACTTGACCAATGGGGTCCACGGGTGTCCGCAAGGTATTGCGCCATCGCTCCATGTCCCACCAGGGCGTCGTCATAACAAATGTCGGCTTGGTATAGCCAGTTCGCCACCATATTAGGCGACATTGCCACGGTGCCGTCGCTGGTTTGTACCACAAGAAAGCGGTTACTACTGACGCCCGCTGGCGTCTCACGCCACTTCGGCCATTCGTTCATGCGTCCTCCGCCATCAGAGCTTCCTGTTCCGGCGCCAGCGCCGTTGCATCAACGTGCGCGCCCGTGGGCGTTACGTACATCTCATCCTCCAGCACAGGGGGCCAGCCGTTCTGCTTGTGGTCGCAAAGCACGACCTCAATCAGCCGCGCGCGGTTGCGCAGGCCGTCCAGCGGGTAGTGCGCGGGGAACTGCACGCGGACAATCCGCACGTCGCCACGCGCCATCTTCGTCACCGCACCCTCGATGTCGGGCATCAGCGTCCCGTCCCCGAGGCGGCACCGCACCATCTCGCTCAGGCCACCGGGTTCCTCCAGCGGGCTCAGGCGTAGGCTCACGAGGTCCCCGAGTTCCGGGTGGTAGCCACGTCCCTCACTGAATCGCTGTTTCATCTCCCCGATACGGGCGGTGTCGTCGTCGTGATAGACGTGGAAGATGTCGGGCCAGGGGTCTGCCGCCATGCGGACGTGTAGGTGCTCCGCCCAAGTACAGAAGTGGCGGTCCTCCCCGTCCCAGAGCCCGCCACCCGGCAGGCCAGGGAACCGATGGAACCCGACACCCTTCTCCACTACGTCGCGCCGAATCAGGGTGCAGGCCCCGAGACCCCAGACCTGTGTCAGATTCCGGGACACGAGTTTCTGGCGGAACTCACGTTCGGTAAGGCCACGCGCCGTGCCCCCGGACTGGAACGGTTCGTAGACGTGCTTGAGCCACACCTGCGGCGCGGAGTGCATCCCCGGCTTGTTCCACCGCGTCCAGTAGACGGCGCTCACGATGGCCTGACGGCAGTCGAGCAGGCTCCGCAGCACGTACTGGTCCAGCAGAAGGTCGCTATCCACGAGCCAGATGTAGTCGTAATGGTTCTGGACCCCGTGGCGCAGGATGCGGTTCTTGTTCTGTCCCACGCGGGTCATCGCCGTCGCGGTCCATTGGTGCGTCACGTCGCCACTATCGCGGAAGTCGTTCGGTGTCGGCGGCATCCCCTGTAGGAGAACGCCCTTGTGCTCTGCCGTCCATTGCTGGAGGTAAAGGCACGCGGGATCGGTCTGGTCCTCGAAATCCGGTACGAAACAGTAGTCCACCTGCACCTTGGGCGGGAGGTCCTGCCACGCCAATGTGTCGAGGTGCGGACGCAGCACGTCCAGCCGTTTGCGTACCGATGTGCCGACGAGGACACGGATGGGTTTCTCGGACGGAAGGATGCGCACCACGGGACTCACGTCGGCGATGCTCTCGGCGTGGGCGCGCTCTTGCTCGGTCAACTGGCCTCCTACGGAACGGTAACGGGTTAGTTTCGCTTCGCGGTCAGCCGCAGTAACGTAGCCCAGATGGAGCCAATGAAAACTCTCAGACGGCGCAATGCCGCACGAGAGCGGGAAGTTGCTCGGGGCGTGACCGCAATGCACGCCACGGCCCGCCCATTCTGCTCGCCAGCCGTCAGGCACTCGATCAGGACGGAACAACCAGGGCCGGTGATGATGATGGGCGCACCAGAACGCATCGTCACGATAATGGTTCCGGTCGCCCCAGAGGTCGTACAGGACAAAGGCCCAGGAGTTGTGTTCCGTGGTCCGGCAGAGGGCGCGCACGTCACCGACCAGCAGTTGGTCCGCGTCGTTGACCAGCACCCAGCGTCCGTGTTCACTCGCCGCCTCCCACAGTAGTTGCCGTACCGGAGCCTCTTTTCCCCACATCGGCTCGTCCGTTAGCCGAATGTGCTTGATTACGGCGGGGCAGGCGTCCGTAATCGCGGGCGTGGCGTCCGTAGAGTGATCATCCACTACCACGATGCCATCCACCTGTTTACTCAGGTGGTTGAGTACTTTTGCCCAGTAGCGGTCGGCCTCGTTCCGCACCAGACAGGCGGCGACTACGGGCAACTTCACGGTGTCGGCAGTTTGGCGCGGGGCCGCCACTCGCTCGTCCACGTCGTCGCATCGGGGTCAGCGCCCTCAGTCCAGTCGGAGTCACCCGCCGCATCGGGCTTGCCCCATCCATTCAGCAGTAGCATTGTCCGGGCTCCCGCGAGCGCGCACCGTGTTCCGCCCACTCCCCAGACGTGCCCTTTCGCCAGTGTGACATCAGCCAGCGTGGCCCCCATCTCGCCGCTCGCCGCGTCAATGGCGGCGTAACGTAGGACCGTCGCCTCGGACCCCGTGACCTCGTAGCCCGTTGCGGCGACCGAGATCATACTACTCTTGAGTAGGCTCGCGGGGGCACCGACGATCTCCGCCGTCCCGTTGTTCACTCCGGTCGTGACGAGAAAACTGACGAGCATATCCTGTGCCACATTATCCGTGTCCGGGGAGTCAAACGTCACCACCGCCCGCTGCACGCCCGTCGTAGCGCTCGCAGCGTTGCAGACCATCGTTACGTCCGTTGGACTGGTGGTGGTGACCATCGACACCTCCAGCCATCCGGTCCCGTCCACATAGGACGTGGTGCTGGTAAGGTCGGAGACCGGGAACCCAAGCGGGATATGGAAGACGCTACCGACGCCGGTCACCGTGCCAGTACTGTCCGAGTACCCCGTCACACAGACCGCGCTCTGGCCCGAGGGAGAGATGCCGAGGCTTATCTGGCTGGACCCGAACAGCGCGAATCCCGCCCCTTGATCCAAGTGCGTGTACGTGAGGCCGCAATACTGGTGACTGGCGTCGTTCCACGCCGTCGTGAGGCTGAACGTCTTGTGGAGCGTATAGTTTCCCGCACCCGCGCTGTCGCCGCTGTAGAGGCGCACCGTGGCCCCGCTGACGTGCATCAGTAGGCGCTTGATTCCCCATTGCGCCCACGCGACCGACGTGAACCCCACCTGCGACGTTAGTGTCGAGCCGTCGCCGCCGCCCGAGAGTAGGTTCGACACCTGTGACCACGTCAGGTTGGCGGTGGTGGCGCTGTTGTACTCCTCGTAAAACCGCAGCGTGTCAACGGCGGTATCCACCACCCCCGTCACCTGCGAGTTGCGGATACTAATGCCGAGTTCCCGGTCCCCGACCCCGCTACCCTCTCGGCGGATGTCCGCATAGACACAGTAGTCGTCATTGAGCCCGCTGTAGAGCCGTCCCGCGTAGCGGTTGCCGCTGTTGCCCCCAATGACGAACGCCGACCCGTAGGCACTGTCTACGGACCCATTGTTGTTGCACGCGGACCCCATCCAGCCCGCCACACCACCCACTGGTTGAGTATCGGGAGTGTGGTCATCCAACAACGTCCCGTCGGCGTCAACAAACGTATCGTAGATGAGTTGGTCTTCACTCGCGCCACGAACGTATATCGGGCCAAAGGGCCAGACGAGGAACATGCCCTCGCCGACCTCCTCCCCCGGATCGTCCACCGTGAGTGTGGCCGAAAGCGTAATCATCGGCTCCGGGTCCACGCCCACAAGGCCATTATAGGGTCCGAAACCCATGTTTATCTCTGCGCCGTCTGCGGGGGTGCTGGTAAGCGTGACGTTGTCTACGGCCCCGGAGACCTGAGCCCTGTTCAACGCCTCTACTCCAGGCCCGATGCCGGTTGCATACAGGGTCATCGTTACCGTCTTCGGCGCCGATAGTCGGTTCAACACGACGTGGGCGGTGGACGGCGTACAGTAGACGTGCCGAGATGGTGCCACGTAGGTATCAGGCCAGGGTCAGTACCGAGGTTCCGAAGTCCACGGTGAACGTCTCGCCGGTATTAAGCGAGAGCGCGGCACCGTAGTCCCAGTAGCCGATGAGCGACTTGGTGGTGGTGGATGAGTTGTAGAGCACCGCGTAGCGGAACGGGCCGATGACGCCCGTCGCGCCCCATGACACGTCGGACCCCGAGAGCGTCGCCACGCTGGCCTCGCGCGTCCACGAATTGATGATCGCCGTTCCGCCCGCCGTGTAACCCCCACTGGTGCTCAGGTCCGCAGGCGTGCCGTAGGCGGTGTTGTTCGGGCTCGGGGTCGCGTTGGTGAGGTGTACCTTGAGCGAGTCCGTGGACCAGTTGTGGTAACCGCGTCCGAGGTCCTGTACCAGCACGGAGAACTTGCTGAACGTGGCCGACATCAGTCCTCCTCGCTCTGGTAGCGGAGTCCCATCCCGGTGCGGTTCTGCTGGCGCACGGCGTACCAGTTCGGTATCTGCTTCAACTCCCGTTCGTACATCTCACGCGCCAACGCCACCTTGTCGTATTCGCCCTTCCTCAGGTGCAGGTACTCCACCGTCTTGAGTAGTACCGCCTGATCGTACCGCGTGTCGAGGCTCGCCCGCGCGGTGAGGCTGGTGATGTCGCTCACGCGCTTGCGGTATCGCAGGAGCAGGCTGTACGCGCTGTCGGGCGAGGGGTAGAACTCCAGCCACGTCTGCCACGAGATGTACATGCGCGGGATACCCTGCTCTGTCCCGTCGCTCACGGCGTCCAGTTCCCACGGTGCCGCTTGCCGGATGACACGCCCGCCGACACCCGCCACGTCGGTATCGAACGAGAGGCAGAGGATGGCTTCGCAGTCCGAGGGAAGTGTGGCCTCGTTGGAGGAGGTGACCGTGGAACCCGTCGCCACCTCCTCCAGTTCGGGGTGCGGCAACCGCGCAGCGATGCCGCGGATGGCCTGATTCGCCAGTTGCGACACGCGGGACGTGGGTAGTCCCGGTGGCGTACCAGCGATGGTCGTCGCCTCAGAGAGAAGGTCTTGCAGTTGCCACGTCATCTAGCGTTCCGTGTTCTGGCGCTCCGAGCGCCCCCGGACCTCCTGCGTACTCGGCGTCGCCTGCATGAAACTGATGTACGTGTTCCGGTAGTACGCCGCCAACTGGGGGTCCACCGCCCGCATGGCGAGGTTCTCCGCCGTCTTGTAGAGGATGGCGGGATGATACCTCGTGTGCAGACTCGGCATCGCCGTGAGGGCGGTCATGTCGGTCGGCACCCGGCGGTAGCGCAACCTGAGCGACAGCGCGCTGGAGGGCATAGGGTAGAGCCAGATGTCCTGCTCGTGGAGCGCGTACCGTGTCGGCGAGCCGGTGCCCGTACCGGCCGAATCGCTGGCGTCGTCCACCTCTCCGATGCTCACCCGCGTCAGGTTCATGTGGCTGAACGTATCGAACGCGCTCAGGCGTGAGATGGACATGGGTTCGTCAAAATCAGGCGGAAGGGCGCTCGTCGTCGCAATCGATGTCGTGACGGAGAGGTAAACCGTCTCCTCCATCTCCCCGTGCGGTAGCGCCCGTGCGACCTCCAACTGCGCCATGTTGACGTAGAGGGAGACCTGGGAAGCCGTCATGTCCAAGCGGCCCCCCACGAGCGCGGTGGCCTCCGACATCAAGGTCTGGAGAGTAAGAAGGGGCATGTTATCCCCCTACCCGGAAGCCGAGCATGACGGTGGAACTGGATGCGGACGGCGTGCGCTGGAACCGCGCCCACCGTGGGATGGTGTCCACGGAGTAAAAGCCCTGTGCGCTCGCCACGGCAAGCGTGAACCAAGACGAGGCGTTGATGGCCGTTCGGAACCCGTCGTCCATCGACCCCGACAGGGTCCAGCGGGACGCGGTGCCAGACGAGGTCATCAAGGACCACGTCACGACCTCCGCGTCCCCCGTGAACCACGTCGCGCTGGTGACACCGCTCTCGGCGACGCCCCGGTAGGCGTTTACGGCTGGGCTATACTGATGCAGCCACATACGCCCTCCCTACACCTGCTCGTTGGACTTGCCCGAGTAGAAGTGGTAGACCGTGTTACCGGAACGGAACGCGATTTCCGCGCCGTTCACCGTAGCCGAAAGAACCGAGAACGTGATGCCGCCCTGCTCCGTGATGACCGCCGTGCTGCTGGACGCCGCCAGCGTGCGGATGGAGGCGAAGTTGCCCCAGATCGTGCAGTCCGACTGCGCGAGCGAAATCTGCCCCGTGCCCTTCCGGTAGAACCCGAGCGACGCCTCGGAGTAGAACCCGAAGCCCGGTAGGAGCGTGGTGCCGTCGCGCAACTGGAGTGCGCCCGAGGAGGTGATGGCCGCAGCGGAAACCTCGCTGGTGCCCACCAGCTTGACGGCGCTGAAGGTGCCGTAGGACTGGATGATGTTGCTCGCCGCCGAACGGTAGAACCCGAGCGAAGCCTCGGACGCGAACCGATAGGGCGGAGAGACCGCGCTGCCGTCGGCGCAGGCGATGTAGTCGGCGTGGTACTGCGTCACACCGGACACATTGAACGCCTGGGTCACCCACATCACCGAAGTCGAGATGTTCGACCCGATGAACGAGCCGTAGCTCATGGCGACCGTGGAGTTGGCCGAGCGGTAGAAGCCGAGACTGTTCTCCGACTCGAAGCACAGCGACGGGAGCACCGCCGAACCGTCATCGACCCGGAACTGCCCGTAACTCATGGCAACAGCGGAGTTGCCAGAGCGGTACAGTCCGAGGCTGTTTTCCGACTCGAAACAGAGCGACGGGAGTACCGCCGAGCCGTCATCGACCCGGAACTGCCCGTAACTCATGGCGAGGCAGGATGTCCCGGAGCGATAGAGCCCGAGGGACTTCTCGGACGAGTACGCGGGCTGCGGCAGAATCGCCGTGCCATCCGGCACCCATGCCTGTGTCGCACCCGTGAGGTCGAGGTTGCCGCCGGTCAACTTCGTAGTGCTGGCGGCCGACCGATACCAGCCTACCCTCGGGTCGCTGGAGGGCGCAACGTATGGAGCGGTCGCGCCACCGTCGGGCACGAGAACCGGCGCAGTAGCGGCGGTGAGGTCCAGTACCCCGCCGGTCAACTTCGCCGTCGAGGCCGCGCTCCGGTACAGACCGACGCGCGGGTCGGACGCGAACCCGAACGAGGGGTTGGTCGCCGCGCCGTCAGGAAGCGTGGCGCTGTTGGCCGCCGTGAGGTCGAACGTGCCACAGGAGAGCTTGGTCACGCTGGCCGCAGAGCGGTAGAAGCCCATCCTCGGGTCGCTGGTGGGCGCGATGTAGGGATGCGCCGCGCCACCATCACCGACGACGAAGTCGCTGACTGCCGCGAGGCTCACCGTGCCGTAACTGACCGCGAGGGTCGAGGTGGTCGAACGGTAGAGGCCCAGCGAGGTCTCGGACTCGAACCCGAGGCTCGGCAGGACCGCCGTGCCGTCATCCACCCTGAACTGCCCATACGACATGGCGAGAGTGGACGTGCCGGACCGATAGAGGCCGAGCGACTGCTCGGACTCGACGCAGAGACCCGGCAGGATCGCGGACCCATCATCCACACGGAACTGGCCGTAACTCATCGCCAAGGTGGACGCGCCCGAGCGGTAGAGCCCGAGGGAAATCTCCGACCGCTCGCAGAACGAGGGCCGGATCGCCGTGCCGTCGGGGAGGTCCAGCGAGCCGTAAGTCAACGCGAGCAGGCTGGTCCCGCTGCGGTAGAGACCGAGAGAAATCTCCGACCGCTCGCAGAACGAGGGTCGGATGCCCGTGCCATCCGGGAGGTCGAGCGAGCCATAGGCCAGCGCCAGTCGGCTTGCGCCGGAGCGGTAGAGGCCCAAGGACTGTTCGGACTCGATGGCGAGTCCCGGCAGGACCGCGAGGCCGTCGTCCACGCGGAACTGGCCGTAACTCATCGCGATGGTGCTGGTGCCGCTGCGGTAGAGACCCAGCGACTTCTCGGACGAGAAGCCGAGCGAGGGGTCCACCGCGAGTCCGCTGTTGAGGTCCACTTCGGAAATGGAGAGGTCGGACCCCGAAGCGGCGGTGATGTTCCCCGTCACGACAAGGTCCTGTGTCTGGACGGTGGCACGAGAAGCGACGATGCTGAGGGACGACATCGTCACGAACTTGCCATCGTCTAGTGCTTCGGTGTTCACCGTCATGGAGGTTTCCTCCGAAGTGGGGGCCGGGATGTCCCGACCCCCACGTCAGTTCAGTTCGTTACCCGGCGCCGCTGGTGCCGTACACGTTGTACCACGCGCCGAAGCCGTAGGAGTACGCCTGCCGCGCCATCCGCTTGACCACCTTGGAATCGAAGTCCGTGTCCATCGTCAGTTCAGGACGGAGGTCCCAGATGTAGTTCAGGTCGTGCTCCCCGCCGATCAGGAACCACGAGTCCGTGTCCGTCAGGTACGGCGTCACCATGTAGGTGATGCCCTCCTCGCGGATCGCGTTCACGTCGTTGTTCGCCGTACCCGGCTTCTGCGCGCTGCCCAGAAGCTCCCGAGCGGTCATGATGTCGTTCGGGTAGATGATGAGTAGGCGCGGGATGGCGACGACCGGATGGCCGCGCTCGTCCTTCCAGAGCCGGAACTGGATCAGCGCGTTCTGGAGTGAGGTGACCCCGAGGTCGGCGTCCGTCGAGGGCCGGTTGGCCTGCGCCGTGCCGCCGTCAAGCCGCGCGTGCGAGGTGCTGCACAGCGACTCCCCGGAACTGAAGCCGACGTACGAGGTGGAGAAGGCGTTGTTCAGAACGGAGTGCGCATCGACCTCTTGCTTGTGGATGATCGACCGCATGAGAGACCGTTCCATCTTCGCCATCTGCCCGTACAGTTCGTGACGGATCATTTCGTCGGTGATCTTGTAGCCGAGACCCGTCGTGGCGTGCGTGTAGACCTTCGTGGACCCCTTGATGGGGTCGCCGTACATCACATCGTTGCCCTCGGAGATGGTCGCAACGTCGCCGAGCCCGGTCATCTGGAAATCGGTTTCCTGCGCCTTCTTCGAGCTTCCGATGTTCATGAAACGCGGGTAGAGAAGCTCCCACGTCTTGAGGCCGTCGTTCCAGATGTTGCGGAGTTTGGGCTCCAACAGTTCCTGGAACTGCGCCCTGGTAATCGTCATTGCGCAAGCTCCTTTCTGTTAGTAGCCATCCGCCACGTTCTGGAGCGGCGGGTAGAGCAGCACGTTGTCACAGAACACGACCTCGATCTCCGATGTGGTGGAGTCGATCTTACCCTGGATCATGACGCAGGCAGAGGTCGTGCTGTCCACGTCGATACGCAGGTTGTTGCCCGACTTCTCCATGTCGTATGCGAGCCCGACGGACAGACTGGACGCGGCCACGCCGGTCTGCACCTTGGCGATGGCACTCGCGCCGAACCCCGGAATGGCGACCATAACCTCGCCGCTCGGGAAGCTGTCCGCCGAGTTGTGACATGCGATACCGAGAAGTTTTTCGTTCGCGGCTGCGGTGCCGAACTCCTTGAGCAGATGAACGCTACTCAGGGAGACGGGGCACCACTGGCGGAACGTGGCAGTAGACGTGGTGTCATAGTGCCGGTAGCGCCAGGGGCCGCGATAGGGGCGGAAGCCAGTTCCCATTCACTCCTCCGTGTGGGAAAGGTTCCGCGCGCCGGGCAGGACTTAGCTGTCTGGGTCGTCCGATCCGGCGTCGCTGTAGGTTCCCTCGACAAATGTCGGGGAGGCGTGCTTCCGGCCCTCGGCTTCAAGTGCGGGGGCACGGTCAGTCGCCTGAACTTCGTCCGTGGCGCGACGCCAGTTCTGCTCGTTTTGTGCGGCGCGTTGCGCATCGCACGCAAAGAGTCGGAGATCGCCTACGTCCACGAAACCGTCTGCGGACGCCATGCCACCGATTGGCATAGCGATTCCCAACTCCTTCATCTCATTCACCTTCACTTCCTGGTAGCCCTGTGCGCGCCAAGAGGCGGCACCCTGACCATCGGGAAGGCCCATCGAGTTCCGTACCCGGACCAGTTGCAGCCGGTAGGGGAGCGGCGCTGGTTTGCGGCCCTCGCGTACGTCGGCGTCCCGCTGCCTGCGGAGGTCCGACCAGCCGGGCACGTAGGTAAGGTCGCCACGCGCCAAGGCGGGGTCCGCGAACTCCGGCTTCTCCTGCGCCTCGCCCAAGTGGGCTCGGGTGTCGGTGCGGATCAGCGGGACCTTCATTGCCAGCCTCCGGTCGGAATCTTGAGGAGGTCGCGGCCCACCGACCAGCCGCCGTCCGGTGTCTCGGAGATGAACTGGTTGTTCATCGTCATCTCTAGGAACTTCTCCTGTGTCATGCCCCACTTCGCGCAGTCTTCGCGGATGGTAGCCTCCGTGATCCCGGCGTCCCGCCACTTCTTCGCAATGCCGGGCGGCAACTTGGTCCAGTCGATTGCGCCCGCAACGGGCGCACCACTCATCGCCCCACCCGTGGCGCGTTCGGCGCCGGGGAGTCCGGCGAGCTTCTGCTGCGCCAGTTCCTCCGCTAGTTCCGACACGTGCCTACCACGAACAATATCCACGGCGTAGCGGTACAAGTCAACCGTGCGCTGGCCGACGGGCACCTTGACGACCTCGGCGTCGATCTCGGGACCGTACTTGCTGAACTCCTTGGTCCACGTCGTTGCGGCCTGCGCGCGTGCGCTGGACGCGAGCCCTGCGGCCATCTCTCCCAGCATCGGTGCGAACCGTTGCTGGACGTTGGCCTCCAGCGCCTTCTCGAACGCCTTCTGCGGCGTGGCGACCCACTCGTCGTCCGTGGGCATCGCGGCGGCGCCCTGCGTAGGCGGCGTGTACTGCTGCCACGGCTTGTCACCCGTCTGCGCGGGCTCCGGCTTGGGCGCGGTAGGCATCCCCGCGATGATCTCGTTCTGCTTGACGGCGAGGCCGAGCACCTCGGCTGCCGTCTTGCCGACGGCCCACTCGGGCACGCCAGCGCCAGCGGCGTACCGATACTCAGTCGGGCCGGTAGGGAGTTGCGTAGTGGAGTGCGTCGCGCCGCCGTCCGGCGACGTTTGCGCGCTGGACCCGTTCTCGTTCGGCATTCGCCAACCTCTCTGTTGCGGAGACGATCTCCTCGATGACGCGACCCATCTCTAAATAGGCCGCGAGATGTCCACGTAGCTGCGCCGTGCGCTCGCCCGTGGTGTCAAGCCGCATGAGTTCCAGTCCGTGGATTTCAGCCAGCCGCTCCAAAGCCAGTAGGTAGACCGCCCATCCCGGCGCCAGCGTCAGCGCCCGGAGGGCCTGCACCTGCTCCCCCGTAAGCCCCAGGGGCAATGAGGTTGCCTGCGGCGATGGTTTGCGCAGCGGATTGCAGGACCGAAGCGTCAACCAGAATCTCTTCAGGGTTGCGGATGTCATACTGCTCCAGTAGCCGACGTTGGAGTTCGGTGAATCCTTGCGCCACCTGGGTCGCCACTTGCGCCAGCGCGGGCATCATCTGCACGACTTGCGGGTTGGCGGCTATCTGCGCGAGTTGGATGAACTGCTGGCCCAACTGCACCTGTAGTTGCACCAGCGCGAGGAAGGACTGCTTCTCTATCTCCTTGTTCACCATCCCGCTCGTCGCGGTGAGGCTGACACCGATGCCGCTGCCCACGTCCTCCAGCGGCATGTTGAGTACCGACGCCACCGCCTCGCCCTCGGGGCTCCCGAGCGTCTGGATGGCGAGCGCCAGGAACCGTTGGCCGTCGGGGTTCTGCGCGGGGTTGGCCGCGAACTGCTGGAGGTTCTGCAACGTGCGCAGGCCGATACGCGCAAGGCAGTCGGTCCTCATGTCCTTGAGCGAGAGGTCGAACCGGCGGTTGCCCTCCTGCAACAGCGACATCATCGTCGTCGCGGGTGTGCGGCTGGGGAGTTGCTGGATGGAGCCGAACTGGATATCGGAGAGTCCCGTGCGCCGCTCGCCCATCGCCTGATACAACTGGAGCAACTGCGGCGTGGTCTGGCTCGCCTCACCCCACTTGAGTTCCCGGATATCGGTCTGCGGGTTGTCGAGGACGAACGCCTTGCCGGGATAGATGGGCTCGCCGGGCAGGAAGTTCGCTCCCTGCTTGATGCCGAGCGTCAGGCTGTTCCTGAGCATCACGTTGTCGTGATGGAAGTTGCTCAGGTCGCTTATCTCGCCTTGGAACATCTCGCTCTGTTCGCAGACGCCGATGCCGTAGAACCCGTCCGAGCGGAAGTACCGCGCCACCTCGTAGGGCCGCTCGCCGTGCGCGTAGTAGTTTAGCGTCGCCCGTAGGAGCGTGCGGCTATCGACGTGGACAATGGCGACGATGTCATCCACGTTCCCGGTGCCGGAGCAATCGAACCGCGCGTGGACTTCGTACAGGTCGATCTTCTCGTGCCGAACGGGGGCGTAGTCCTCCAGTGTATCGACCTTCGCCTGCACGGTGTCGCGTTTGGTCTCGTAGAACTTCTTGACCTTCTCCACCGCCGCCGCGTCGTAGTTCGGCAGGAACGGGTCCTGCCCCTTCGCGCGAGCAAGGAACTGATCAAGCCTGAGTTGGTGGCGTTCCCCGACCCACGGCGCCCCGCCCTGGTCGTCGGGCTGGATGGCGTAGTACGCGGGCGGGATAACGAAGTCGGGGAGTTTGACGTGATCAACGAACGGGCGGGAGACGACCTTGGTGCCGCGCACCAGTCGCCCGTCGGGACCGTAGACCCATGACGGGCGCCGCTCGAACAGCCAGCCGTGCTTGTAGATGGCGGTGCCGAGCTTGATGAGTTCGAGGCACGCGCGGTAGTCCACATCCCACATCCGCAGGACGTGGGAATCGAGGTACTGGAGATAGTCCTGTAGCGGCTTGGCGATATCGACCCACCGCTCGTTCAACGCCTGAAGGGTCCACAGGTTCGGTGGCGCGTGGAACGTGGTCATGAACCGTGCAACCAGCGGGTCCACATTGATCGCCGTCACGGGCACGGTGCGGTTCGAGGCGCCCTCGAACGGGAAGTGTTTGAGTTCGGTGGATTCCGGGGCTCGGTAGTCGTCCAGCCATTCGGACCATGCGGTTTCGAGCGAGGAACGTGCGCCGAGGGCGTTGGTGAAGTCCGTGCAGAGCCACTCCACGAACTCCTGTTCCCGGCGTGGCCCCCACTTCACGGGCTCGGGCACGGCGCACCTCCTATCCTACACGGTATCGGCATCGCGGGTGCTCGGGTTGTCCCAGAAGTGCCAGCCACAGGGTTCGTCAGACGGAGGCGGGGTTGAACGTCTGGACTCCGGCGGGGTGTCGGCCCTGCCCGGTATACGATTGCGTCGGGCTATCGGAGCCTTTGACGCTGGTGGTGGTGCCGGTATTGGCCGTGGAGTCGAAGGCTTGGGGGATGCTGGCTTTCCCCTTGCCGGGCGTTGACGAGGTGACGCCGCCCGTGCTGGAGCCGACGTTTTTCGCTTCATTGATTTGCATGAGGGGGTCGAATCGCTCGGGCATACGTCCTCCGGGAACGCGTGGGACGGGATAGCCGCCAGTGGGAGGCGGCCTAGCCGTGCGGGCGTCGTCACGCGGGCCGCCCCGCAACGCGGCGTACGCATCTAACGTACGCGCAGTCGTGCGTGCGTGTCAACCGCGACCGCGCCGCTTGCCGCCTTTGTGGACACCGCTGATGGTGCCCTTGTTCTCCGAACGGTAGAACACTTCCTCGCCCTTCTCCTTGCCGTACTGCTTGACCATCTCGCGCTTGATTTTCTGTCCCTTCTTGGTGAGCGGCATACTACCACCTCCGGCTGCCGTCGGCTCTGATGCGCCCGGCGTCGCGGGCGCGGTGCGGCACGGGGCCGACGGGTTTCCCGAGCCGCTGAGAGAGTATCTCCATTTCCTTCGCTATGCGTTCCTGCGCGGTCGCCGTGAACGAGAGCGTGCCGTCCTGCGGCTTGAGCCAGAACTCCGGCTGGTAGGCCAGCGCATCCAGTAGGTCCTTGTTCCGCCCGCGCGGGAACTCGCGGTACTCCTCCAGCGCGTCGTGCTGGCTCCCGTGGAGCAGGATGTCGCCGCGTTGGAAGTATGGCTCCAGTTGGAGAATCCGCACGTCCTTCTGGCGACCGGCGGGATGCACCTCCTCCACGGTGGACGTGGAATTGACTTTCGCCAGCGCGTGCTTGAGCAGCGCGATGAACGCCGCCTGTTGCGCCACCTTCTCCACCAGCAACTTGCGCGGCTTGTAGCGTAGGGCCGTGGTGACGATGAGGTCCACCAGCGAGTCGGCGGCGAGGCGGCGCGCGATGGCCTCCAGAACGAACCGCTTGCCGTTCGCGGTGCTGCCGGTCACCACGACCGCCGCGCGGCTGGAGTCGGTCGCCCGTTCGGTGAACGCGGGGTCCACACTCATCACGCAGTCGAGGTCACGCACCTGAACGTAGTGCGTGCGGGTGCCGTCGGAGAACTCCAGCGTGTCCTCGTGCGGGCGGTTGTAGTAGCGCAGCCAGTCGGCCTTGAAACTGGCGGTGATCTCGTCTGCCGGACTGTTCATCATGTTGGCGGCGAATAGCACGGAGTCGCGGACCCGGAACTTCGCTAGTTCATCGTCGGGCCAATGCTCGGGGAAGAAACTCGTGCCGTCCTCGATGATGCTGCGGCGGAACACCGCGAGGTCGCCCCTCCGGTACACGCCGCTGGTGATGTGGTTGCCAATCCCACGCGTAAGAGATATACGGTGTTCCCCTCCGGCGTCGTCGCGGAACGCGAGGCTGAACGGGCGCGGCTCCTCCTCGTAGCCGAACGCCTTCTCGATGTGCTCGTAAGAGTCCCCGTACCACCACATCGTCCCGATGAAGGTGATGCCGCAATACGGCTTACCACGGGTGATAATGGGCACCAACTGGTTGCACCAGCGGTTGGCCTTCTCCACCAGCAGGAAGGAGCCCGCCCGCGCGTTCTCCATTGCCTCGTCAGAGATCATGTCGTCCACGAACGCATGGTCAGGATGGAGTCCCGTGATGGCGGCGCCGACACCCGTGGCGAGAAACGTCGGCTCCGGGCGCGCGGTGGGGCGGGGAAGCGTCGCGGCCGTCTCACTCCATTGCGTCTGCCGGAAGTCGGGCGGCACCCGCTCGGGGAACAGGGCGCGCAGGAACTCGTTGCTCTCGAAGTGCGCCTTGATCTCCGACAGGAAGCCGACCGCCTGTTTTTCCCGTTCGTTGGCGATGAGGATGCTGATGCCGGGATGCGCGAGCGCAAGCTGAATCGCGTGCCCGCGCGTGACCAAAGTGCTCTTGCCAACCTCACGCGGGACCGTAATGAGACGGTAGTACGCGCCGTCGAGCGCGGGGTGGCCCGTGCGGGATTCCGCGAACCGACACATCAGGAGGTGCGCCTTCATAGTCATCGGCACAACGGACCCGTAGCCGAGAACCACGTCATTGAGCCAGAACAGGTCGGTGAGCGCACGCTGGCGTAGCGCCTTCCAGCGTTCGCTACCGGGAACGAGCTTCAGCGATTCAGGCATCCGACGGCGGTTCTCCCGTGTCCTTGGCGACTGCCGTGTGTTGTGCCCACGGAATCTCGGTCATCACTCTCAACCTGAACCCGTCCTCGTCCTTCTTGATGCCCACCAGTTTGTCCCACAGCCTGCCCCAGAAGCCGGGTCGAAAACAAATAACCCCGACATGGCGCCCCGCCCATTCGGCAGCCTCTGGCGAGATTACGCCCTGGTTCAACAAACATCCGATGACGAGTTGCCTGGCGTCGTTGGCAACGCCCGTTATCTCCTCGATTCCCATTTGGTAGAATTGCACTTTGAGTCCTTTCAGGCATCACGTATCTGGAGCACGGTGAGACCACGCGGGCCACGGAGGTTGAGGCCACCCATGTTGCGGATGAGTTCGCGGCCCGCCCAGTCGCCGCGCAGGCCGCCCGTGTCGTGGAGGCACACGATGCCGCCGGGGCGCATGAGCGGGATGGTGACGACAAGGTGGTGGACGCGCATGAGGCGGTCGGAGTCCGGGGCGTGATCGCTCGCGTCGATAAAGGCGAAGTCGATGGGTTTGGGGACCACCTTCAACATGTCGAGGTAGTCACCATTGAAGTAGGTGGCGAACGCGGTGAGGTCGTTCTTGGCGAGGTACTCGTCCACGCCGCAATCGACGGGGTCGGCGGTCCACAGGTGCCCGTTGACGCCCGCCGCACGGAGCGCGGAGGCCAGTAGGAGCGTGCCGTGGCCCTTGTAGGTGCCTGCCTCGACGGCGATGTACGCGCGCTCGTAGAGACACATCTGGCTGACGAGGTACAGCGCCTCGGTATCGGTGGCGATGCTATCGAGCGGTGGCGTGATGAGTGGTCGGTCGAGCGATGCGGTCACGCGGGCGCGTCCTCCTCGGGTATGATTTCCGCCGCTTCGATGGCGGGTGTCGGGACATCCAGCGTGGCGGCGTCGAAGTTCTTGCCGCGCAGGATGATGGCCTGCAACTGCACGGGCGCCTGTTCCCTCTTGAGTGTGACGCCGAGACGGTCGAGATGGTCAACGGCCTGATCGTGGGTGACGCGGTAGTCGCCCTCGGCGCGTGCGGTCTCGCGCGCCCATTTGTAGTCCTCAACGACCTTGGGGACCTCTTTCTGGAGGCTCTTGAGCGCGAGGGCGCGACCCTTGGCGCGCAGGGCCTGCCGGTACATACGGGACGCGCGCTTGTCGAACAGGCAGTCCATCACCTGTTGCGGGGTCCACTGAACGCCGTAGCGGCTGTTGAGTTCCTTCTGGATGAAGTTGACCTTCTCGATGCGAGTGCCTTCGACGCGGAGCCAGATTTCGTTGCAGCGTCGTTCGGCGTGGGAGAGTGGCGCCGGACGGACGCCGTGCTGGACGCTCTTGGTTGGCATCACGCCGGGCGCGTTGTCGTACGGCTGGGTGATGGGCACGGGCGGGAGCGGCTTCGTCACAGGTGCCAAGGTAGGGCGCGCACGCGCGCTCGTCAAGCGGCCTCTTGCGCGAGCGGCGTGCGCGGACTACCGTAGGCGCATGGCAACCTACTCCGTAATGTCGATGACTGACGAGGACGTGCTCCGCAACGACAACCTCAGACGGGAATGGTTATGAGGCCGTTATTGATTGTTTTGGGATGTCGCCCAGAGGCAATCAAAACGGCCCCGGTAATCCGAGAGGCCACGCGACGCAAGTGGAATGTCACTGTCGTCGTTACGGGCCAACACAAACGCCTATTCGACGACACGGGGTTCCCGCAGGAGTTCCAGCCCGAGTACCTGGGCGTCGCCAACTTCGGGGACCCCGACGCCTACGTGGATGCCGTGGTCGAACGGCTCCAGTCGTGGGTGTACGAGCATCCCGAGCACGTTGTCTTAGTGCAGGGCGACACGGCGAGCGCGTACGCGGGCGGGATGTGGGCGCACGCGATGGGCTGGCCGCTCGTGCATCTGGAGGCGGGGCTCAGGACGCATGACATCCTGGACCCTTGGCCGGAGGAAAAGTACCGCGTGCGGCTGGACACATGGGCGAGGTTGCGGCTGGCGCCAACGCCTACAGCGCTCAAGGCGCTACACGACGAAGGGTTGGTGGCCGGTAGTCTATTAGTAGGGAACACGGTGGTTGACGCCCTGCGGGCGCTGGAGGTGCGGTATATTCCGAGGTGCCTGCGGGCGCCGACGGTGATCATCACCCTACACCGCAGGGAGTCGTGGGACAGCAAGTTGCGTGACATAATGGAGGGCGTAAGTGCGGTGGCCGCAGAGCATTGCGGACCTCGCGGGCTCCTGTTCCGCTGGCCCGCGCACCCGGCGCCAGCGGTGCAGGCGGTTGCGGAACGCTGGCACGAGCGGCAGGCGAAGCGGCGGATGGACGGCGGGAACATCGTGGTCGAGGAGCCGTGGGCCTACCCGAGATTCATCCGTACGCTGGCGTACGCGCGGGCGGTGGTGACGGACAGCGGTGGGGTGATCGAGGAGGCAGCGACGCTGGGCGTGCCGTGCGTGATTGCCCGCGACAAGACGGAGAGGCCGGAGGCCATCGCGGCGGGGCACGCGCTGCTGGCGGGCCGGACGGCGGACGGGGTGGCGACGGCGCTGCGGAGCGCACTGGCCGGGGAATTGAGCGAGCGCCCGTCGCAGGTGTTTGGTGACGGGAGTGCGGCAGTCCAATCGTGTAACGCGATAGAGGAGATGCTACGGTGACCAAGAAGAAGGTAGTGAAGCGGAAGCCGCCGACGCCGACCGAACTCAAGCGGCGCATCGCAGAGTTGGAAGGCAAACTGCGCCAGTTAGAGTACGGCTTGGAGCACAACTACGAACCGAGACCGAAGGACAGCGGCCTCGGGTTCTACGTGACCCCGGCGACGGGCTTGACGGTTGCCTACTCATCTTGGCAGGCCCGATGCAAGGCGCAGGAGGCCAACCTGCGAGAGGCACACATGCGCATGGAGTTGTCGGAGTCGGCGCACCGCGCGATGGCGGAGGCGCTCGCCACGGCGGCGCATGACGCTGGCGCCGGAGCGCTCGCGGTCATCTCCGCGTGGGCCGGGCGCGGGATGGTGGACAAGCCGCCGGAAGCGCCGAAGTCGTAGGTGCCGGTCAAGGTATGGACGCGCGTTCGTCCTCGCGCGTGCGAGCGATGCGGGACGCCGTGGGCGCGGAAGCCCGATCCTTCCCGCGCGCACCCCACGCACGTCGATGCTGACGGCGTGACGCACTACCATCGCTGGTGCTGGCTCTGCTACAACGAAGCCCCCCGCAGACCCCGCCCCGGCGTCCCGCACCGTCGTCCCGAAGTCCTGCGCGTACGCTCCTGGCCGCCGGGGCCGCGCTGCCTGCTGTGCGACACACCGGGCGCCGCGCGAACGTGCCCCAACTGCGGCGTCGCCTACTTGCGGAGGAGAACGTGAGGCGTATCAAACGCTGGCGTTACTACTGTGACTTCTGCAATCGGTCCGGTGGCCGCACCTTGGCGGCTCACGAACTACATTGCACCATGAACCCTAACCGCGTGTGCCGCCTCTGCGCCTTCCTTGAGGAGGAGCAGGCGCCAATCGCCACGCTTGCCCGCGCCCTCTACACCGGGGGCCTGAATGCGTGCCGCGTCGCCGCCCACAACTGCCCCGCCTGTATCCTCGCCGCAATCCGGCAACTTTCCTGTGAACGTGGACCCTTCTTATACGAGATGGACGAGTTCGATTTCAAAAAGGAAATGGCGCAGGTGTTTGATGAGGCCCGCGCAACAGCCCACGAACGCGAGATGCACCGTGAACTATACGGCTAACGCCTACTTGCGCGCTGGCGTTCGGTGCACGTAAGTTGAAGGCGTCGGCGCGGGAACCGCTGGCGACTGCAATGCCGTCGGCCCGTGTTCCCCACCTGCCTGTGCCTGCGTGTACCGGGCGCAGGGTTCCCCAGGTGGGGACCGGGCCGAACTAGCTGGAGGGCCGCAATGCCCAGAATCCGCACGTTGAAGCCCGAACTACCCCACGACAAGGGGCTCGCGAGGGTCTCGCGAAACATACGCTACACGTTCCTCCTCTTGCTCACCCAGGCCGACGACGAAGGGTACTTCCGGGCCAATCCGAGGCAGCTTCTGGGGTCCATCTATCCGCACGACGAGGGGCTCGCGGAGGCCGATCTGGTGGCCGAACTCGATACCCTAATCCAAATTGGGGTATTAGAGGCGTTTGACACCCCGGACGGCGTAATCGGGCGCATCACTAACTTCAGGAAACACCAGAAGATAGACCACCCATCCAAGCCATTCCTCTCGACTCTCTCGCGAACGCCTCGCGAAACCTTCGCGAAGGGAGTCTTTAGTCAGGAGTCTTTAGTCAGGAGTTCGGTTACTAACGTAACCGGCGAAAATGCTCGCCGTGTCATTTCGACACAGCCGCCCGAAACAGCAGTATCCCGACAAACCCTCTCCCCTAACCAGCTACACCTCGCCGCGTCCCGGCTCATGGTCGCCGTTCGCAAAGACGCCTACCTCGGCCAGCCACCCGCAGGCTACAACCCCGCCCGTGACATGACCATCCTCAAACACTGGCTCTCCCGTGGCCTCCCGGAAGCCGAGATCGCCGACGCCATCACCGGCCTCCGCACCGCCGCCGACCACGGCGACCTCGACTGGATCAAGCCCCACGCCAAGTTCACCCTCCGCGCACTCCGTGGCACGAAGTCCGGCGACCGCTTCGTCTGGGACATCGCCACCGAAACAGCCGCCGATGCCCCACCCGTGGTCTCCATCGGCGACATTATCGCCCACGAGACACCCAAAACGCCCGATCCGTTCTAGGAGCAACCATGCCCAAGCATTGCTGGCACGATTGCGGTATCGTCTACACCTCGAACCCGCCTCAGTGGGACGAGAAATGTTGCCATTGCTCGAAGACCCGACGGATTCACGGCGAGTTCTATACGCCAGCCGGGCACGGGCCATACGCCAACACCCAAGCTAGCCGCACTATTGCCGAAGACGTAGGACCCTGTGTGCCCCCAGAAACGCCGCAAACGCCCCCAGGAGCCACGAACGCCCCCGACCCGCCACTGGACCGCCTGACCCCCGTTCGCGCGTCCTTGCCCCGTTTGCGCTCGCGTACGAGGCTCCCGCGCACGCCCACCGTGTGGAAACTCGCGGATTTCGTCTCGCGCAGGTCCCGGCAAAGTACGCTTATGTGTCGTCGCCTCGCGGGGGGGCTGCCGGTCGCTGGCGCGGGGCTCCCCAGGCGCTTAACATAATCTCCATTATACGACATAGCTCGGGCTAACCACACGCGCGCCAACAACTTACGCCACTTCCGCCCCCGCGCTTGCGCCCACGTCGAGCTACATTAGCGCTCGATCACGCCCAGCCAGCGCCCACGCCTGTGTGGACAACGCGCGTAGGCACGAGCACGGGCGCCGGAAGAGTACCCATCAGGCGGGCGCCGCGTACGCAAGCGGCAGCGCGGTCGCCAGCGCAGGCGGTACGCGCGGTGCGGTGTAGCGAGCGGACGTGATATCATCGTGATATCGTGCAAGTTCTTGCATGCAAGTCTTTGCACTCGTATTCTGCGAGACTTCGTGCGGAATGCGGGAGTGCGCGCCGGGTGCGGAATTGGCAAGCGTAGGCGGCGCAAGTACTTGCGCCGTGGCACGGGCGTTGCGGTAGAGAGGGGCATCCCTCACCGGAGCCCGAACGATGATCGACACGTCCACCCCGCCGCAGCAGGCTCCCGCGCCCGAACTACCCAAGTTGGTGCTGTCGCAACGGCTGTACGACAAGCTGACGCAGCGCCGCCCGATGCCGCTGTCGGCACGGATCGAACGGGAGCGTTAGCCGTCCGTCCGGTGCGCGATGTTGGCGCGGGGGCGTCGCGGCCCCGACCGGACCTGACACACAACCGGAGTGGTGAGGATGACTAAGGGAGAGATTCGCAGGGCGCGCAGGATGGCACGCGCCGAAGGCCGCCCGTTCGAGGGCGAACTGGCCCTAGACCGGGGCACCCAGCCGCACGAGTTCAGCGAGTCGCCTCGCGGACGCCGCACGCTCGATAAGTGGGCGCGGCGCTACGACGCGCTGGACGGTGCGCCCGAAAGCGACTACGACCGCTAGCCGTACCGCCCCGTAGGCGTTCGCGGGTTCGACTCCCGCGCGGGGCCTGACACACACCGAGGGGGAGACGTGACGAAGACCGAGCGCGACATCATTGACGAAGCCCTAGCCCGCGAGCGTGCGCTATCGGACGCGCTCGCCGAGGCGCTGGAAAGCGCCCTCAATACCGAGAGTGACGCGACCTATGGCGGGCGCTTGCGGAACGAAGCGAACCCGACGCAGGTCCCGTTTGACACGGCTTGGCATTACGACCGCATCCGGGCCGCGCTAGCCGCCCACCGTGCCGCGCGGGAGCCGGGCGCGTGACGCTGGCGTAGGCGCAGGCGAGCCGGGCGCTACCCCGGCAAGGCGTAGTAGGTTCTAGGTTCACTCGAACAGAGGAGCAAAGATGACGCAGGACACCGCAACCCCTGAGCGTGAGACGTATCACGCTTTCGCCGCGCGGCTTGGGCTACGGCTCACGGCCAGCGAGGACACCCCAGGCGCCGCACGGCTAGCCGAATGGCCCGACGCCTATCACTTCCGCTGCCGCCTGATCCTCAAGGGACGGCCAGCCTACACGTTCTGGTACAGTATGGGCAGCGTGCACGCGGGCAAGGAGCCCGAGATTGACGACGTGCTGTCCTGCTTGGCGAGCGATGCGAGCGGCTACGAGAACGCCCGCGACTTCGCGGACTTCTGCTCGGAGTACGGCTACGACACGGACAGCCGGAAAGCCGAGAAGGTCTACCGCGCTTGTGGACGCTCGGCTACGGCGCTGCGTCGGCTCCTCGGCGACGAAGACTACGGGCGCCTGTTGTGGCAAACCGCCGAGTAAGGGTGTCCATACTGTCGCCGACGCTTGGCGACAACTAGCAACCGGGAGGGCTGACCGATGAGCGACGACCCGCGCGACCCGCAAGCCGGAGAACCCTTGAAGTGCTCCGCGTGGGATAGCTGCGCCTACCGTATCGAGTGCGACCGAATGGAAGACGAGGAGATGAGGGCGCTTGGCGCAGCGCGCGAACTCGGTATGGGCATCATCTCGTCATGGGAAGCCGTTGTGCGTGCCCTCGCTGAGATGGAGAAGCGGGCGGCCCGTGCCGAGGCGGATCGCG
>Ga0316624_10000008_pt1 | contig 55680 bp, 61 predicted proteins | sample OWC_Aug_N3_C1_D5_FD_207657 | JGI IMG/M metagenome (GOLD analysis project Ga0316624, IMG submission 207657) | Wetland soil microbial communities from Old Woman Creek delta, Ohio, United States - OWC_Aug_N3_C1_D5_A | ecosystem: Environmental > Terrestrial > Soil > Wetlands | place: USA: Ohio... | reverse complement strand
CGCTTGGTAAGTGCCGCCGCGAGCAGCGTATTGACCAGTTTGACTACCGGCCCAGCCGTTTCCCCCAACGTATCGAGCGATACAAGTTGCTCAGCACCGTCTTCTCTCTCCCTTACCACGAGCACGCGGAAATCGTCCGACATGTCTCTGAGCAAGGTAGTTTCGCCTTCGCTACGCTTGAGCGCGGCCTCGATGGCCCGCTTGCTCGCCAGGATCAGCTTTACGCGCAATCCGTGTTGTGCTTCGAGCTTTTCCGGCAGCACAAAGTCGTAGGGGTCTGCAACGACCACTTCCAGCACGCCGTCCGAACAACTGTAAGGCAGGACACCGTATTGATAACAGTCGGCGGCCGGTATCAACCTGAAAAGATCGGGCGGAACGATATATTCTTCAAGCGACGCGTACGGTAATTTGAACCGCTCGGCGAGTGCCGAAGCCAGCTGCTCTGGCATCACCGTACCGTTCCGGAGCAGATTGTTGCCAAGCCCCATTTCATCAGCCGCGGCTGCCATTTCCAATTGTTCCATGCTTGCGTAGCCGCGTGAAATCAGAATCTCGGCCAAGCGGAGGCGAAGGAATGGATGATTCATCGGATAACTTCTGCCAGATTGAAAATGGGCAGATACATTACGATGATGATGCCGCCGATCATGACGCCCATCAGCAAGACCAGCGCGGGCTCAATCAGCGTCATGATCCGTGCGAGGCGGCTCTCGAGTGCTTCCTCGTAATACAGCGCCATTTCCGCAAGCAGCCGGTCGAGGCCGCCTGAAGCTTCCCCCACCTGAAGCATCTTGATCGCCGTTTCAGGCATCAGCTCGACAGCCCGAACGGCATTTGCCAGACTTGCCCCCTGCGTCACACGCTCAGCCACATCAGCCACTCGCAATGCGAAAGCGCGGTTGGGGAACGATTCTTGAACTGTGCGCAGCGCTTCAACCAATGGAGTTCCGCCAGCCAGCAATGTGGCGAGAGACCTTGCTAGATGAGCTATTGCAGCAGTGCGAGCCGCATCACCGATCAGCGGTGCTTGCAGCTTCCATTGGTCAATCTTCAATCTCCCTGCCGGGTTCATTGAATATGATCGCCAGCCGAACAAGACGGATGCACCAATCACCCCACATGCGAGGGCAATAATCGGAAAATTTGCCACTGCAGCCAGCAACCATTGCGTCGGTGCCGGGAGCTTCGCGTCAAAGTTGGCGTACATCGATACGAACCGCGGCATCACGAAGGCAAACATGACACCAAGAATGACTGATAGCGCAATCAGCAAGAAGGCGGGATAGGCTAGCGCTTGAGAGATTTTTTTGCGCAGCGCAACCTGGCGGCGCAGGAACTCTTGGTACCGTACGAGAACCGCTGCCAGTTCCCCCGTTCTTTCGCCCGTCTTTAGGGCGGCAAGAAATAGTCCTTCGAAAACATCTGGATGTAAGGCACAGGCCTGCGAAAAAAGCATCCCCGCCCGCACATCACGTAATACGCGAGTCAATACTCGACCAAACTCAGGCTCGCTCGGGCGATCTGCGGCTAGGACCAGTACTTCCGGCAAAGGCAAACCTGCACGCGTCAGAGAGATGAGTTCCTGAACAAACAATAGAAACACTTCTGGACTCACCGCGCTTCTTTTCCACAACCTCGCCCAATTACGCTTAATGTAGATTTGCTGAGCGCGCAGGCCAAGATTCTCCAGTTCTGCTCTCAGATTTTCGGGAGAAGCAGCCGCGCTCTCACCGGCAATAATCGTACCGTTCTGCGACAGCGCTACATATCGATACTGTGGCATAACCTATATGGGAATTAATTGTTCGGTACGGAAATTTCAAGAGGAGTGCTTGAAGATGGAGATGTGACAAGGCAAGCAACTATTGCGTAGATAACCTCAAAGCGTTCGTTTTGCCTCATGCTGTGTTGGATGCCGCACACCAAAATATTCAATAATGCCCTTGTGGTCATTATCGCAAATTTACTCTGCCGCCCAACCTAGCAGAACTGTTAGGTTGACTGACCTAGGTAATTAGTTCTCTGTTTGCAGAATTGAACAAGGACGGGCGCGTGATGCCCAAAACGAACTGCGCCTCGATAAGAGGCAGTTGTCCGGAGAAGTCTTGAGGTTCGGCAACGTTTTCGGCGTAGCCAGTCTGGGCGCGCATACCCGAAGCAAGAGTGGATGCTGTGAAAAGGCAGACTTGGTCGAGTGGCCTAGCACCTAGAGCTTCAAGTTTTCAGAAATGCCTGCGTAACGGGAAGTCTCCTGCCACGTCCAGGACAATCGCGCCGCGATTTCGAACTCCCCCAGGCTCCAGAAAGATATTGTCCGGGACACTCTGACCGTTCGTGGCGTGAGAAATCCATCGTGAATCAATCCTAAGACTATCCTCCATCTACATCAAATCAGGCTGACCTGCGGGGCGACATGCCCGGGATTTGTACGCACACCTGTTCGCTCCAATTCTGTGACGAACGCATCTTTGGTGCAGACGAATGTGTCGCTAACCGGCCTTGAGCTGATCTTTAGTAGCTTAGCACCTGAGTCAATCATGGGTCTCGGGCGTAGCCCTGAGTCGTCTGCGAAGGGACCGCCCTCTCCGCCACGGAATGCACTAAGCCGCTTTTTTATAGCGGCTTTTTTAATTTCCCGAGTTCAGCATCAATGCCTTGATGCCGGTAGTCAAGATTGTGGAAGTTCGGTTCTGCAATTAATCATTGAGAACTGACAGGTATGCCAAGATATCGCGAATCTCCTCCGGTTTGAGGTCATTCAGCACATCCTGTTTCCGATCTTTCAAGTCCTCGTCGTGGATGCGCTCGCCGGCTACGAATTTACCAATCTGGCGATTCAGGTACTGAGTATATTGCCCAGCCAGCATCGGAATTTCTTTCTTCCCCAGTCCGTTGGATCCGTGGCATGGCGCGCACTCTCGCTTGTATATTTTGGCGCCGGCGGTGGTGTCCCCCTCGGCACGAGGAATATTAAAGACCTTTGCCATCGCTGTTAGACGTGTCAGTGCGTCGTCAGTCTCCTTGAACACAGGCGGCGCAGTGTCCAGTTTGATTCCCGCCAAGTAGGCGGAAATATGCACAATATCGTCGTCGGGCAATTCCCGTTCCTCAGTATAGGGAAACATCGGCATATTTGTGCGTTTCCGCGCCTTGAACTTGGTCAATTGTGCTTTCAAGTACTCGAAGTTTTGCCCGGCAAGACGCGGATATTCCCCCTTCTTGCCTCCCTCGCCCAGCGGGCCGTGGCAACCGGCACATACCCCGTTGATCTGTTGGCCGATCTCCGGATCGGCCTTAAAACCTGGCTCAGGCGGGGAGGCTGTCACCGATTTATTTTGGTCCTTTGGAGTTGCGAGCAGGCCGGACGAAAAGGTCATCAGCACTGCGCAAGTGGCGACAACAACAAATTGACGAGCCATCAACATGTCAATCTTTCATGAAAGATAATAATCAACCACCAAGTTTTAAGCATCGAGGAATAATCGGCCCACGCTTAACTTCAATGAGCGCTTAAGACGCAGATGCATTTCTAGTCAAGCTCCTGGCGTTACTCCTCCATCAGCGACCTGATTCGCTCCGCCACTTCCCCGAACGGCGTGCCATAAGCAAACTTGGCAAGGAAACGCCCATCCGGCCCCAAGAGATACATCCCGACCGAGTGATCCACGGAATACCGGTTCGGTGCGGCGCCCGGCTCCAAATATTTCTCGTATTTCACCTTGAAATTGTCCGCCGCCCGGCGCACCAGCTCTGGCGACCCGGTGAGAGCTATGATGCGTGGATTAAAGGAAGCGGTATAGCGGTGCAGCACTTCAGGGGTATCGCGCTCAGGGTCTACCGTTATGAACAGCGGTTGCAGGCGATCAGCCTGCTTGCCCAGCTTTTCCATGATCAACGACATTTTGGACAGCGTAGTCGGGCAAATAGTCGGGCAAAAGGTATAACCGAAGGTAATAAGCTGATAACGGCCAGGGAAATCCTCGTCGGTCACTGCACGCCCCCGGTAATCCATGAGCAGATAACGCGGGACGATTTCTGCTTCCTGCTGCGCTTCCGCTCCCGGTGGTGGCGTTTCGGCCCATGCCGGACTTGCGCAAGTCAGCATAACGGCGAAGGTAGCAAGGCATAGTCTCTTCATGTTGGGATACTACTTGGGGGATGCAGCCGAGAAAGCTGCCTGCAAGCGTTTTGCCCCTTCCTCCACCTGTTCGGCAAGTGAAGCGCCATCCTGACAACTGGCCTGATCATTCCTCGTCTGAGCGAGGTAGCCCTCGTTGGTACCCGCCTCGAACGCCTCTCCGTAAAGCCGCGACTTTGGCGTGAGTTTGATCATAAGCGCTTTGATTCTGGCGACGGCCTCGTGCTGGGAACAGGCTAGTGCGTGACCGTTAAGGTGTCCCATAGCCCTAACCTCTGTCAGCGCTATATCGGCAGAATCGGCGGCACCCGCGGGAAGCGCAATGCTCAGCAATAACAAAATTGGGGCAAAACGCCTCATATCATTCCCTCCCTTTTTGGATGTACAACTTTATCGCGGCCAGTACGCAGTCGTCATTTCAGCGACTGCGCGCTCGCGCAAATGTAGTCAAGCGCGCTCTCGTCAATACTCTCCGGCGTCACTGCGCTACCCTGCGGCTGGAAAATTTGCTGCTTGTCGATCAGGTTCATTTTTTCATCATAAGCCGCTGTGGCGAGTTGGGCCAAAGTGCGCGAATCGCAATCGGCGCGGGAAGTAATCACGAGGTACTTTACTTCGCGCCGCCCCACCACGTATTCGTCCTTGTCCGCGAAGGTATGGCGACCGACAAACTCCACCAGTGCGCCCTTTCGCTTTATGCTAGTTGTGTCGATCTCCCGAACAGTGACATCCCCCTGCTTGATGGGAATCCACTCAGCCGCCGTCGCCTGAACACCAAACATCCAGCCAACCGCCATACCCAGAAAAGTCAATTTACGCATCGATTTATCCTTGAACGCATTTCCGATTCAACCGTCATCCTAACAGTAGTCGTCGAGCCAAAAATTGATTTACAGCAGAATTAAGGGCATGACACTTTCCATCTTCGTCCTAAACAGATTCTTCATTTGACTAAACGCAAGTTACGTAAGCCTATCGAGGATCTGGCGCAAGCGTGCCTGTTTCAGGATACCCAGCTTGACGGCGACAATATTGCCTTCCCGATCGAGCACCACGGTAAAGGGCAAGCCCGCCACCTCGTTGCCGAGTGCTTGAAGCAGGGAAATGCCGTTCCCGCTTCCGGCCATCACCACGGGATAGGAGATGTTGTGGTCGTTGGCAAAATCGCGCACCAAATCCGCACTGTCCTCGACCGCCGCACCGATGAACACCACGCCCCGTGACGCATATTTCTTCCGACCCGCTTCGAGATTCGGAATCTCGGCAAGGCAGGGTGAACACCAAGTTGCCCAGAAATTCAGGACAACGACCTTGCCCTTCCATTCCGCCAATGTCGCCGGCTTACCGTCAAGTGTTCTGAAGGTTGCGGCAAAAACTGGCGCGGCAGAAGGCATCGCCAGCGTTTCGGCCGCAACAGCCGACGCCGCCAGCAAACCCAGAAACAGCAAAACCAAGTGACGAATAGCGGCTGCCGGAGTGTTCATTTAACAATCACCCGATTCCGGCTTGATTCCGCTGTGCAGGCAGGCAATCCCGAACGTCAGGTTGCGAAAGCGCGACTCGCCAAATCCGGCCTGCTCCATGAGGTGTTTGAACGCTTTCTGATCGGGGAAGCGGCGGATGGATTCGACCAGATAGGTATAAGCTTCCGGTTCGCGCGCAATCCACGCGCCGAGACGAGGGATCACGGCAAACGAGAACACGTCGTAGAATGGTCTAACCGGCGCCAGCGGACGGGAAAATTCCAGGCAGACAAAGCGACCGCCCGGCTTGAGCACGCGCAAAATCTCCTGCAGCGCATCTTCCAGACAGGTGACATTGCGAATGCCAAAAGCGATGGTGACTGTGTCTACCGAAGATGATGCCAGTGGAATGCCCTCGCCGCTGCCAGCGATCCAACCGACATGTCGTATGCCACGCTTGCGGCCTACTCCCATCATCTCCAGACTGGGATCGCACACCAGCACCTGCCTGTCGATGTGGGCCAGCAATCTGGCAACATCACCGGTGCCACCTGCCAAATCGACGATTACCTGCCCTGCGCGCGGCTCGACGACGCGCGCCAAGGCGCGCTTCCACAAACGGTGGATACCGAAGCTCATGGCATCGTTCATGAGGTCGTAGCGCTGCGCGATGCCGGCAAACACTCGGCGGATGCGGTGCCTGCGCTCATCCCGGTCAACCGTATGGTAGCCAAACGTGCTGGAAAGATCATGCATTCTTAACCACCCATCAACTCCGGCTTAAGCCAGTCAATTTCGCAATTCCATGTGTATCTATCGGTAGCAAGCTATTATCAAGGCAGGTCGCCACGGCGAAACAAAAAGAAGCCGCCAGCCGCCGCCGCTGTGCCTAACGCCACGGGATAGATCAGCGCATATACCTTAAACGCAGGCCCGCCGAAATAGTCGAAAATGACATAAGCGGCCGGGCCAATCACGACCAACTGCGGATCGAACAGCATCAGGGCGGCAGTACGAAATACCTGCAACGGGTTGGCCAAGGCCATGGCAACCACCACTTCTGGCGAAACGTGCCCTTGGATCATGATGCCCAGAAGGATCAGATCGAGAAACAAAAGCATCGTCAGCCAGACCAGAAAGGCCGCTCCCTGCGCGACATCAATCGAGCGCGCAATCGTGGAAATCAGCATTCCGATGCCAAGAAAGCACCAGGATATCGAAGCCAGCAATCCGGTGTAGTAAAGAAATATGGTCCAGGGCACGTCGATGTCCTTGATCATGGCCCAGCCCGCGGCTGCAGCCATTGCCGCGAATACCGGCAGGAACACTACCAGAAAGCGCCCGGATATCTTGCCCCAGTACCAGGCCGCAAGGGTAACCGGCAAGGACAGCAAGTACTCGAAAACACCTGCCTCACGATCCCCGGCCACCGAGCGCACCGTGGTAATCAATACGAATATAGGCAGGATCGCCATGGAAAGCTGGATGTAGGTGACAAGCAGGCGCGACAAGCCGATGAAGCCTAGCACGCGTGACTCGGTCAGGCCAAAAGCGAAGAGCAGCGCGATGATGCCGCCAAACACCAGCGTATAAATCATGAACCAGCGTGCCCGCAGGGATTCCACGATGTCGAGTTTGGCGGTGAGCCAGAGATGTTTCATGCCTTAAACCTGTCGTGAGTTATTTGTCTTTTGCCAGAACTTGCTTCCTGGCTTCGTCGAAACTGATACTGCCCGGAAGCGCCTCACTTATCGCACCAAAACCGTAGGCCATCGGCGTGGTCTTGCCGCCCACAAAATACGCGGTGCGTGCATTCAGCCACAGTCCGGCATGGGAATCGGCGACCCATATCTCCGTGGCCGGATCGTTACCCCAAGGCTGGCTATTGAGCCAGGACATGGCACAGCCGAAGTCGTCGAATTTGAAAGTTTGCTTATTTGGCCCGCCGCGCACCTGCGCTGCATAATGCCGGTCGCTGATCACCATACTGCAACGGGTGCAAGTATCCCGGTCAAACTTGATCTCGACGGGCCCTGTCTGCGGCTCCTTCGAACAGGCAGCAAAGAGCATGAGCGCCGCGCCAAGCAAGAATATGTTTCGGGTAAGACTCATAATACTCATTGCCCTTCTCCTTGTTCGATTTCATCCATGGAAATTCTGCTCAGCAGACCAACATAGCGGGACAGCGTGCCAAGGAAACGGAGGCGATCCGGGCCGGCAATCACACCTTCCCATTCAGTTCCTTTGCCTGTATCGCGGAAGCGCCAGTCCGTCAGCGCCTTGGCGATGGCCTCCTCTGAACGGCGCAGCGATAGACGGCAAACCAGCTTGCCTGAAAGCGATGCGTCATCAAGCACACGGTCATCCAGCACCACCTTGCCGCTATCCATTTCCAGCACCCGGTTAACCAGCGGAGCGATTTCATCGAGGCGGTGGCTCGAAACCAGCATGGTCGTATTTTCCAGACGCTCTGCCAGCAATTCGAAGAAGATATGGCGCGCGTCGGGATCAAGGTTGGCAGCAGGTTCATCCATTACCAGAATGTTGGTGTCGCGCCCCATGGCAATGGAGATTAGAAGTTTCTGCTTCATGCCGCCGGACAGTTTGACAAATGGCAGGCGAGATATCTTGTCCAGATTCAGTCCCAATCGATGGGCAATGTCCTTCATGCGCTTTTCCTCACTGTTGCACAGCGAGGCGGCGAAGCCGACCAGCTGTCCAACAGGCATCTTCAGCGGCGGCGGCAGCTGCGGCACAAAGCCAATTTTTTGCAGCACCTTGCCGCGCTCGTGGCGCGGCACCAAGCCGTTTACCGTGACCTTGCCATCGTAGGTATATTCACCGAGCAGACAGCGGATAAGAGTTGTTTTCCCGGCTCCGTTGGAACCGACCAGCGCAATGCGCTCACCGAGTTCGATCTTCAAGTCGATATTGTCGAGAACCTGACTGCGTCTGAATGTCTTTGAAACGAGGGTGAATTGGATCATTTGTCTGTTGGCATCCTGCTTCAGTTGCTACATTATCTTTCTCAGTCCTGCGATTTCGAACTTCAAGGCGCCACTAGGGCAAACATCAATGCACATACCGCAGCGGGTGCAATCCGCACCGATGTCCACCTGCGCCGTGGGCGAACGTCCCTTGATGACGCAATCCAGCACGTGCGGCACCTCGCAAACCCTGCGACATTCGCCTTCATGGTGGCAATTGGCCAGATCGTAGGTCACATGCACGGGCGAAAATACACCGACGATGCCGTAGGTTAGGCCGATCGGACACACGTAGCGACACCAGGCTCGCCGCGAATAGAAAATCTCCAACAGGAGCAACAGCAGTACCCATCCCATCGCCAGCCCGGGGCCGTATATCAGCGCCCGGCTCACGATGCCGGTGGGCGAAATCGTTTCAAACACGGTATAGCCAGTGACAATCGCCATCAGGGCAAACAGGAACCAGCAAATCGTGCGCACACCACGAAGAAAGGTGTGGTCAGTAACCCACTTTCTTTCCACCAGGTATACGTGCAAGCGCTCTGCGTTTTCCGCCAGAAAATGATAGGGGCAGACCCAGGAACAAAATGTTCGTCCACCCAACAGCAGCCACAGGACAAACACGGTGCCGGTACCGATCAGCAGGTTGACGATGATGTGCTTGTGGGCCAGCATTACCTGCAACGCCGAGTTCAGGTCGATCAAGTGAAAACCCAGCATGCGCGAGGCCGTCAGCGCGCCTTCCAGGATCTGGATATCGAGCCAGTAGGACACCACGAACAGCAGGTTGATCGATAGCAGCGCAATCCAGCGGCGCTTGAGCCAGACACCTTTTTTCTGCTGCGCGCGCGCCTCTGCCTTAAGAGCCGCAAAATCCAGTTTTTCAGTTTTCTTGTAAAAATGAATCTTCTTCGCTTCTTCGGTGTACTCGGATGGCGGCTGCCTGCGCGGTTCGCCGCCCAGCATGACTCTGACCGATTCCCAGTATTTATTCGCCATCACACACCCCAACCTTTTCGGGCATCCACCACGATTGCCGCGGGCTCAACCGGGCAAACCATTTCACAGACGCCGCAACCCAGGCATGGCTCATGCACTGTCGGCGTCATATGCTTGATGCCCTTCTCGTCCACTACGGGCTCCAGCGAAATTGCGCCACGGATCGGGCAGGTGCGTACGCACAAGTCGCACAACGGCAGATCGAACGGATGATCACGGAGTGGTATCGGCTTCCAGCGGTCGACCTCCGTGAAACGCATAATGCCCTTGAATTCGGCTCCGCGCGCAGGACCATTGCAGCCCTTCCCCTGCACGGCAAGGCATGCCTCGGGGCGGGCAAGCCGTGCCAAGCCGCTACGTTCCTTCAGGTTCAGGGTCGGTTCGGGATCTTTTTCCTTGGCTATCAAAATCGGGGGATTTGCCACCCGCATTTCGCCGCGCGACGGCATGTAGTCCGGCTTTTTGTAAACCAGCGCGCCAGTGGGGCAAGCCAGAATGCATTGCACGGCATCGCAGGAAAAATCGCAGGCCTGTTTGCGCGAGTCAATGTAGGGCACCCCAACTCCGAAGCCTTGATCGATGTCGTCGAGTCTGATCGCTTGCACCGGGCAAACCTGAACACACTGACCACACTTGATGCAGGAAGAAAGAAAGTCCGACTCTTCCAGCGCGCCGGGAGGACGCATCCGCACGCGCCAGGCCCTTGCTACGGGAATGAAGCCCAATGTCGAGATGCCCAGCATCACTGCACCCAGCATAATTGTGCGCAAAAATCGGCGACGCTCTTCAAGCTTGCGCCTGCCGATCGATGGGTGAACAGGTTCCGTTTCGGCGTTCACGATTGTGCTCTCACAGGTTTATGAAACAGCGGCGCATCGTCGCGTAACATGAGCTCAGGGCTGGAAAACGGCGCCAATTTTTCGAGGAAATCGATTGCCTCCATTAGCGGCGCATTTTTGAAAAAACGCGCATACGGCACTTCCATCCATATTCTGTCGGCATAGTCATAGAGCTCATAAGGAGTATCACCGACACCGTCGTTGTTGCGGTCGAATCCCTGATAGTCGTCCCAGTAATTGCCGTGCCAAAGGTTGCCGCGAGCGTTGCCCCGGGCAGCCACAGCCATATTGGTGATGTTGCCCTCAAATGTGTTGCCGGTCACCACATAGCCTTCCAGACGGCTGTTGAAACTGATGGCGATGCCGTTGTAGGCGATCCGGTTGTTCTTCAAAATAATCTTGGTGTCGGGCTGAAACGGTGACAAGTCAGCGGATAGACCCACCGCGTTGTAGATGATCTCGTTGTTCTCCAAAAGCGTGGTGCTGGACTCCTTGAAGCCGACGCCCATGCCGGTCGGGCCGTTGGAATGGGAAATCACGTTATTGCGTATCGTGGTGTTATCGGTGTACATCAGATACACGCCGACGGAATTGTCGTAGAAACGGTTGCCTTCCAGCACGTTGTTTTTGGCGAACATGAAATGAATGGAATAGCGGCTGCGCGCGCCGTAATTGTTGAGGAAATAGTTTCCGCTCGAATACCACACCACCATGTCGCGCGAATCGACCACGGTGTTTCCTTCAATGCGGTTATTCATGCTGTACCAAAGGCGCAGTCCGTCGCCGCGCGTGCCCAGTTCGGCGACCTTGGAACGGATATGGTTGCCGCGGACGATGTTGTTGTTTGATTGTTTGAGATCGATGCCGAACAGGCAATTGTCGATAACCAGATTTTCAACGGCGTTGTTGTTGCCGCGCACGTTGAGGCAGGCGTCATCGGTATCGAACGCACTACCCGAGCCGGTTAAATGCAAACCGCGCACTATGGCGCCGTTGGTTTCCAGCACGAACACGGTCCCCTTATCGCCGCCATCGATGGTTACCTGCCCCCCGCCGTCGATGACCAGCTTCTTTGTCAGATGCACCGGACCGGCATATAGACCAGGCTTGGGTCGCAAAGTGGAACCCTCCGGGGCTGCGTCCACGAGCGCCTGGAACGGCGTCAGGTTATGGATGCGCTTGTCGCGCTCCTGGAGCGGCACCAGTTGCGTCGGCGTATCCACGTCCACGCGGGGCGTGGTACCCATGTCCATGCTATGGCCGGCGGTCTCAACCGCAGAATCGTCGTCATCGTGGGAGGCAGCCATTCCCACTCCCTGCCAAAGCGCCAAGAATATTGCCAAGAACAGCGGCGCAACTAAGACCACCCACCAGCCCCTACCCACGTTGGCCTATTCCTGCTCACGCATCTGCTTGCGGCGAATCAACAGTGCCAGCAGCGATGCTACCGATGAGCCCATGAGCAGCGCGTACCCGTAGTAGGGGTAGGAATACGTGCTGAATTGCGCGACCTTGCCCTCGCCGAACACTGTTGGCATGAAAGGTTTGACGGTGAAGGCTCCCCACGGATGCAGGTTGTGACCGAAGAACCACAACCAGCCCGCATAATCCAGCACGAAGAAAATCGGCAGCAGGGCGGGAACGAGAACCAGCAACAGCGAAAAATTGCGAATCTTCCAGACCCCCAGCAAGACGATCAGCATCGCCGCGGCCAACCCCGCCATCGCCACTTTGGTCGCCAATTTCAGATTTGCCGTCCAACGCATCAGCACGTCTGGCTGGTTAAAGAAGGTGCTCGCCTCGTGATAGTAATGATCGGCAAAAGCATTCAACTGTCCCATGACGATCTGGTCGATCACCATCCAGGCAACCACTGCCCCGAACCCCACTGCAAGAATCATCAGTTGATTCTTGCGCTGGGTCGCCAAGAACCCCAGCAACATCACGGCAAACCAGCCAAAGATAAACTTCGACAGACGAAGCTCCACCGGAGAACCTGTATCAATCGGGTACATGCCGACATAGTGGTTAATGGTGTTCATCTCATGGACGCAATCGAGACCTGTTGCGTCTTTGTTGACATCCTTGTTCTTGTCCAGAATCGGGTTATAGCGTTCGGAATCCTCGCCCATGTCAGTCTGCATGGTTTCGCGACCCAAACGGCTGCCTGCCCCGGCCGCTGTACAACCATTGAATACACCGTTGAAATGGAAATGAATACGGATGCCATCCGGAAAGACATCCTTGGGATAATTCGGCGCCGTCAGCGACACCCACCAAATCGGTGAAAAATAAGCTGCAATCATCAACACCAACGCAAGTAGCGTCAGCACTCTGACCTTTACATTATCCTTTTGGGAATTCATTTCTTAACTATTCCTGTGTTATGCAAATTGGCATCACGTCCCGTGGATATGAAATCTCGTTCGAGTCCAAGGCTCGAACGCATATCATTGGCTTTGTTGTGACGTATTGCCCGGCAAAAGAGTTACAGCCGATATTGCGCCGCAACTCGTTAAACGCCGACTGTATTACCGGGACTATTTCTTCTTCCCTCCAGCTTTGCACATCGAACCGGGCATGGACAGGCTGGCCATATATTCCACCACTGCGTCCAAGTCACGGTCAGAATACTTCTTCACGATTTTCACCATGTCCGGATTGGCATTGCGGCGCTTGCCGTCGCGGATATTGGTGACTTGGCGCAACAAATATTTGTAATGCTGTCCGGCAAGTACCGGGTAGAATTTCTGCCCATCGCCCTCGCCGTTCTTGCCATGGCAAGTCACACATTCCTTGGCGTAAAGATCGGCCCCCTCCCTCAACAAAGCCGCATCACCAGTACCTTTGCCATGATCCGATGGAATACACAGGGTGTGGATGTAGGCTGCCACATCGGCCAGTTCCTGTGCGTCACTCAAGGTCACGGCAAACGGGTACATGGTCGGGTTGTCGCGCAGGCCCGCACGAATATCAGCGATCTGCTTGATGATCACATTGGCGTGCTGGCCGGCCAATTGCGGAAACGTCCCATCGGGGCGCCCGGCACCGCTCGGTAGATGGCAGGCACCACAGACTTCGTAAGCATCCTCGCCGCGCTTGACGTCGCCCTTAAGCTTTAGCGCCTCGATTTTTTCGCCTTCCTGAGCGTTCCACACATAGCCTTTTTCCTCGATGCCAGCCTTTTTCGGCGGGACGGGATCAGCAAAAACCGGGGTGGCAATTAACGCTGCCACTGAGATCGCAACGATTAGAGTATTTTTCATTCGATTTCCTCATCATCTAACAAATTGAACAGTACGTATCTTTAAAACTGAATGTGAACGACCAAGGAACGGCTCCACCCCTTTCTTTCCATTCAACTGCATGCCAGTCCACTCTAATCGTTTGAACCCACAGACGGCATTGATTCAGATCAACTCCCACTTGATCACTCAGCTTGAATTCCCCACGTCAACTTAAGGCTTCAGCGTGGAAACATACTCGGCGAGATCCTTGATGTCCTCATCAGTCACGATACTCATCACGCCTTGCATGGCTGCGGCGTTGCCGTTGGCACGTTTGCCGCTCTTGATATCGGTCATTTGTCTCTCGATATATGCTCTACTCTGCCCGGCTATCTTCGGGTAGTCCGGCATCAACGGGGTTTTACCATCCTTGCCATGGCAAGCAGTGCAGGTTTTTTCGGCAAATAATTTTGCGCCATCGCCTGCATACGCTACACCACTGACCGACAGAATTGATGTCACTAATAAGATCGTCGATACTTTCATGCACAATCTCCTTCTAGAATCACCCGATATTTACCGGTGATCGATTTGGTTTAACTAGGACCCAGTTCTTGATGTCTCGTTGGATCCTAAGAATAAATACGGGGTAAACCGTGAGGTTCCCCCGTATTCAAAGCTTGCTGCCTGTTTATTTTTCTACCTTATGAGCGTTGTGCTGTTCCAGATAAGTCTTGGCACGCAGACCGAGGTCGGCGGTTTTTACCTGGTACTGCCACACTTGTTCCGCCCACAGAGTAGCGTCCTGCCAATCGCCCTTCTTGGCGGCTGCCTCATGCTTGGCTTTGGCTGCAGGCGCCTTGCCCAGTTGGTCAAACGCGTCATTAACCATCTCCACGACTTCGGGGAAGTCTTTGTAGTTGACGCTGGTGATATAAGCCACCACGGAGTCGATAACCGCTTGGGTGTCGGCAATCTTCTTCAACTGCTTGTCGTAATCAGCCTTGGTGTAGATCGCCTTCTGCTCTGCGGCCTTGACTTCCTTGTAGCCCTTCGGCTTGACCAGCAGGTAACCTTCCATCTCCAAATGCAGCGCTGAGCAAAACTCGGTGCAGTAGTACGGATAGACGCCCTCCTTATCCGCCTTGAACTTCACCGACACGGTCTTGCCTGGCTCAACTGAAGCGTGCACGTTGTAGGTGCTGACAGTGAAGCCGTGTGTTTCATCCTCGGCGCGTTCGAGATTGGTCAGATTGATCGTAACTTCATCACCGACATTTACTTCTATGGTTTCCGGAGTGATATGCGAACGAATCAGTGTCCCGAACACTTCAACCTTGTTGCCCTTGCGCACGATCCTCTCTTCGCCGGCACGCACCATGCCCGGATGGGGCTTGTCGGTACGGCTATTGGTGCCTACCTTGTAACGCACGGCCGGCTTCAGCTTGGATGCCTCAATGGCCACGGCGTAGTGCGGCTCGCCCAAGGGGATCGGCATGTCGTACAACAGCTGCATTTTGTCGCCGGAGATGTCGATCAACTGGTGATTTTGCGGATGTAGCGGACCAACCGGATTAAAACGATCAATTGCCAGTTTATTCAGTGCAACCAGGTAATGCCCCTTCGGATGCTCCGTGTCGCCTTCCATCGCCATCAAGTGGCCGATGTTGTATTGCACGCTGATCTTGTCCAACACTTTGCCTTCGCAGTAGTCCCACTTGGCAACTTGTGAATCCACGTAGAGAGATGTGTAGGCGACACAGGGCTTGGAATCAAACTGGGTGTGTAGTGGGCCAAGTCCCAGCGCGACTTGCTTATCCAACGCATCCTGCATGGCGATCACCGGAATTCCATAAGGATCTTGGCCTTCGAACTTGCGGGCCTTGATCGCATTCATGATCTTGTCGAAGCTGTACACGGAAACGTGAGTATCCAGCTTGCCCGATACAATGATTCGCTTGCCATCGGGCGTCACGTCCGCGCCGTGCGGGCTCTTCGGTTCTGGAACCAGGAAAAGGATGCCTTCCTTGATCGCGGTCTCCATCTTGATCACGTCCATGCCGTTGATCTTTGTGGCTTTGCCTTGAGCAACCAGTTCGGCTGCTTTTTTCCAGTTGATCACATGGAGGTAGTCGGTGTCTTTCGCTGAACAACCGGCCTCATAAGGCGGCCGGCCTTTCTCGATACCACCGACATAACGCTCGGCGCAAAAAGAGTTGGTGAACGACCAGCCATCGCTCGGCCCCTTCCCTGCATCGGACAAGTCCTGACTATAGGGAGGCAACTCAACTGTGAACGAATGCTTGGGGTCGATGAGACCGGCCTTGCGGTCGAATTTCCAGTAGGTCACGCCACCGCGGTATTTCTCGTTGAACTGATCGAGGGGGTAGAACTTCTTGTTCTCCATCGGTGATGGGTACTGGGCGGCCTCAATCACATAGTCGGTATTTTGGGTGACGAAGGCGCCACCATGCTCCGACTTGAAAATCGGGTTGACCACAATTTGCTTGGTTTCGAAATCGCGCAGGTCAATCACCGCGAGGCGGGGGTTGGCCTTGTCGTTAATGAACAGGAACTGCCCATCAGAGTCGCCGTTGGTTTCGGAAAGCGCTGGGTGGTGCGTATCGCCCCAGGTAATGTCCTTGCCGTCGATCCTGCCTCCAGCCAGCACTTTTTTCGACTCCTCATCGAAGCCGTAGCCCTGCCAAGGTTCCGGTGTGAACACGCCAATGTATTTCAGGATGCGCATGGACGGGATGCCGTACACGATCACTTGGCCGCTTTGCCCGCCGGAACTGAACACCACGAATTCATCGCGCTTGCCGGTTGGAACGTAGGTCTTGGCCGCAGCCATCAAATCCTGCTGCGTCAACTCACGACGTTTCATCACATCCTGTAACGATTCCTCCGACCATGCATTGGCCGCCGCTGCAAACCCAATCCCCGCTGTGATAACAAGCGTGGCTGCTCGTCTACTGAAAAGCTTCATTCCCGTCCCCTTTCAACTTCAGAATTAAAGAAAGCTGCGCTCCCACCCCCCAAGACCATGATGCGTGCGGCAAAATGCCACACCCCCCTGTACAAATCCTTATCCCACGTCAAGGATTAGTAAGCCCATGAATTTCGTCAACTACTAACAAAATGCATCGCATAGCTTCCTTGGCCCTGCTCCCCGAGCATCCCAACTGGAGGTTGATAAAGTCAGCTTTTCAAGATAAAACGAAGTAAGAATGGGTGCCACCAAGCGTGGCGATTGCGCAAACTGAAAGATGGACTGAGAAGCCCGCTAAGGCACGTGGGCATAAAGGCGCTCACCTGGTTTGGTGTAGCGCAGTAACTTACAACTCAAGCGGACGGCGCAGGCAGATGCTGCTCGAACTCGTCTTCACCAAATAGAAAACCGCCTCGTGGGGCGGTTCTCTATTCGGCTGATGGGCCGCAGATGCTGCCCCACCTTGGCGCTTAACGTCCCATCGAGCCCGCCGGTGCGGCGCGCAGATATTGTTTTGGCCACAATGTCTTGATCCCAAGCGTCTGGGCGGCCTCGATCGGCCAGTAGGGATTGCGCAGAATTTCCCGGCCCAAAAGCACCATGTCGGCCTGGCCGGTCCGAATGATGTGGTCGGCTTGCGCCGGCGAAGTGATCAGCCCGACTGCAGCGGAAGCGACGCCCGCCTCGCGCCGCACCCTTGCTGCGAATTCCGTCTGGAAACCGGGGCCAGCCGGAATAATTGCTGTCGGCACCAGGCCGGCAGAGGAAACGTCCACCAAATCGACGCCGAGCCCTTTCAGAATGCGGCACAGCTCAACTGTTTCGTCTGCCCCCCAGCCTCCTTCGACCCAGTCGGTGGCCGACAAGCGGATCAGCAGTGGCAGTCGTTCCGGCCATTCGGCACGGACAGCCGCGACCACTTCCTGCACCAGGCGGGTACGATTTTCAAAGCTGCCACCGTAATTATCCTGGCGATGGTTGGATAAAGGCGATAGAAACTGGTGCAATAAATAGCCGTGCGCCGCGTGGATCTCTACAGTCTGGAAACCGGCTTCGCGTGCGCGGCGTGCGCCAGCCGCAAATTGGGCAATCACTTGTCGAATGCCTGCAGCATCGAGTTCACGCGGCTGCGCATAGTCTTGGCCAAAGGACACAGGCGAAGGGGCGACCACTGCCCAGCCGCCGTCGCACTCTTTCAGCGTGCCCTGCACCTGCCACCCCAACCCGACGCTTGCCTTGCGACCGGCATGCGCTAATTGTATTGCAGCAACGCAGCCCTGCTCCTGCGAAAAACGCGCAATGCGTGCCAATGGCTCGATCTGCTTGTCTTCCCAGATGCCGAGATCGCCCTGGCTGATCCGTCCATCGGGCGTCACGGCCGTTGCCTCGAGGATCATCAGCGCCGCGCCACCCACAGCGCGGCTGCCGTAATGCACGAAATGCCAGTCCGCCGCCATGCCGTCCTGCGCCGAGTATTGGCACATGGGCGGAATGCCGATGCGGTTGGGAAGAACAATGTCGCGCAGCTTGAGCGGTTCGAACAGATGGGCCATGTCGATTCCTATAAGAAAGGCGTACTGGACTTTACCATATGGCAGACCGGCCTTGCTCCAGCGCAAACGCCGTTTACCTGCGTTTCTGCGCCAGATAATCGGCGCTGATGGAATCGATCAGCTTCTTGGCATTTTCCTCGTCGAGCCCCACGATGACATACAGCGTGACATCCGGGCCGTAGGCGCTGCTCACAATCCTAGTGCCGCGCAACGACTCATTGGTAATCCTTGTTAGCAATGGGCTATCACGCCCAACCGGAGCCCGTTTTGCCGCGCCCTCGCTGCTCATGATTTTACTTTGCACCGATCCGCGCAGTTTCCGGGCAAGGTGCACGCGCGCATCGGAGGCAGCCATCTGTTCCATAAACGAAATGCCCGCGCCGGACTTTGCAGACGACCCCACTGCCGCCAGCGCCAGGCCATCGGCATGTGCATTACAGACCCAATCGGGAGCAAGCTCTCTTGATTTCGGGAACAGGCACTTCGTTGCCTTTTTCACGCTGGTCATCTTATCAACGTCGGCTTGTGGGTCAGCCCAAGCCTGGACGGTCAGCGCCAAGGTCGCAGAAACCAGCAGCAAAAAACTTTTGCGCATAACGATCCTTCCGCAATCCTGTCGGTGACCGAACGCGGACAGTTTTGGCCTACCGAATCCACATCGTCTTTGCATTCACGAATTCGTGCATTCCCAGCTTGGACAATTCGCGCCCGTAGCCCGACGACTTCACACCACCGAACGGCAAGCGCGAATCGGACTTGACCATACCGTTGATGAAAGTACATCCAGCCTGGATGCGCGCTGATAGCTGTTCGGCGCGCGCTGCGTCCTTGCTCCAGATTGACGAGCCAAGCCCGAAACGGGTTTCGTTGGCGATACGCAGCGCGTCTTCGTCGCTGGCAGCATGAATGATGATCGCTACCGGTCCGAACAACTCTTCATGATAAGCACGGGTTTGGGCGGTCACGCGATCCAGAATGGAGGGCTGGTAGAAGAATCCTTCGCGCTCCACTGGTTTGCATCCGGCAACCGCCACTGCGCCTTGGGCAATGGAATCGGTGATTTGCTGATGCAGCGTGTCTCGCAGGTCGAGGCGTGCCATGGGGCCGATCTGCGTGGGCTCCTGCATCGGGTCGCCGATTTTGAGCGCTTCTATTTTCGTCTTGAATCGTTGCAGGAATTCTTCCGCAATTTGCGGCACCAGGATAAAGCGCTTTGCTGCAATACATGATTGTCCGCAATTGAGAAAACGCGAGGCGACCGCCATGTTGACGGTGTGTTCCATATCCGCGTCGTGCAACACGATGAACGGGTCGGAGCCGCCCAGTTCCAGCACGCATTTTTTCAGATGCTGGCCGGCAAGTGCTGCCACCTTGCGACCTGCCGCTTCCGATCCGGTGAGCGTGACTGCATGGATATGCGGGCTGGCGATCGTATCGGCAACCTGTTCGACCTCGATCATCAAGTTCGCAAACACCCCCTCAGGAAGTCCGCCGGCACGAAAGATCGATTCGATCGACAACGCGCACTGCGGCACATTCGGCGCGTGTTTCAATACCACCGCATTACCGGCCATCAAGGCCGGGACAGCGGCGCGGAATACCTGCCAAAACGGGAAATTCCACGGCATGATGGCAAGCACCACGCCAAGCGGGTAATACGCGATGTAGCTTTTGCCGGCATCGGACGCCACGGTCTCCGCGTCCAGGAAATGCTCGCCATGCCGCGCGTAGAAGTCGCAAGTGCCGGCGCATTTATCGACTTCGGCGCGCGCCTCCAGCAGTGGCTTGCCCATTTCCTGCGTGATGATGGTCGCATATGGTTCTCGCAGCGCACGCAACTGAACCGCCACGTTGCGCAGTATTTCGGCGCGCTGGGCAAACGGTGTTTGCCCCCATATTTGCTGTGCTCGGTGGGTCGCTTCGAGTACGCGCTCCAGTTGCACGGTATCCCAGCTGGCGTGGGTTTGAATTATCTGATTGGTCGTTGGGTTGAGGCTTACAAAGGCCATAATTGGATTCGCCAAGTAAATTCCGTTAAAGGTTCCTGATCTGCAGCGTAGTAAACACCATCTGTTACACCTAATTGAGTGGCACTATTTGCCGGACGATAGGTCGACCCGCTGCCAAGACGGGTCGGGATTATAGGTGCTCATTTTGGACGCGACAGTCGCTGTATCTTTCCCAAGATCTTTTTCAAACACCACACCGTCATGATCAACGATAAAAGTCTTGATACCTGATGCACGATAACGCGCCGGATAGGCGATTACCGCAAATCCGCCGATCATTCTGCCCTTAATGAAGTACTCATATTCACCGCCCGGAGCATCTTTGCCTTGCGCGGTTAGGATGCGGTAATAGTAGCCGTGGTAAGGGGCGAGCGCGGGTTTGTAGCCTTCCTTTGCTGCAGCAGCGACCAGAGGGCCGAGCGGACTCTGCGGCTCGCTTGAATTGGTGGGCCAATAGAGTCCGTCGTGTTTATCCAATGTGCTGACGATGCTGGAGGCATATTGGGGCAAACCTTCACTATCGAGATGTGAAGCAGCATATTCGCGTTCAGCGTCAACGATGGCCAGGCAGACCTGGATCGCGGCTAATTCGTTACGACCGATACGGCGATTAAGAATCTCCTGTTCACCTTGTTTTGTGTCGAACTTCCAGGCGTTATCGCTTTTCACCAACGGGATTGGGAACGGCCAGTCGTCTTTTCCGATCACGAGTACCACCTTCGCATCCCCTTCAGCTACCAACTTGCTGGACTCGCTATAGGCCTTGATGAAGGCCTCGCGGCCGTGCGCATCTGCCACCGCATCACCAGAACTGATCAACTTGCTGCCGTGCGAACCCAGTATCAATCTGAGCTTCGCCTCGTTATTCGACTTGACGGCATCGACCAATCCGGAAATTGCAGCCTCGGGGGACGCGTAGCTTTCTTGCCCGACAGGTCTGGCCCAGGCAATTTGCATCGTCGCTGCGAGCAGCGCAAATAGAAAAACAATCCGGCGGACTCCATGCCAGTCACGCACTCGCCTCACCATTCCTTCATCGACGTTCATCATGTTTTCCTCAGCCCCATTGCGTCCGAAATATCATGGAATTATTCATTACCTCTGACGCTGCATCTTGCCTCTCCCCGGTGCGCTACCCGGGGATCGTTGCGCCGGAACGCTACGTTGTTGATTGCGAGCCGCGCCTTCGGAACTGGCACGTCCGCGCGAACTGAAATCTCGAACATTCCTTCCGCGGCCGATGTCTTCAAAGGCAGGCGGCCTGATTTCGACGGTTGGGCGTCTTTCTTCTCGTTGGACGTTCGGGCGGACCTGGGCGCCTCTCTCGTAAGGTCGACTGGCCTGGCCACCGCCAACACCAGAGCGCGTCTCAGGAGTGCGCGTCTCAGGAGTGCGCGTCTCAGGAGTGCGTGTCTCAGGAGTGCGTGTCTCAGGAGTGCGTGTCTCAGGAGTGCGTGTCTCAGGAGTCCCGCGGTGACCGCCCGGCCGCGCACTGGGCAGGGAAGGCAGGACGGTTGTACCACCGCGCTCGATCTGGCGAACACCGGATTCACGCCGATCACCGAACGCAGGCTGATCGTATCCGCGGAATTCGCGCCGCCCTTCCGGCGATGCACTCGCTCGGCCATATTGCTGGCGCAGCGACACATCACGGTAAGGAACGCCCCGGCGGTGATCTGGATCGTGGTGCCAGATCCCCGGTGCCGGGTTCACGTTGCGCGAAGCATGCCGATCATCATGCCTGCCGTAATAGTAGTTGTTTACGTTGACTACGTTGACACGGTGGTGATGCCAGTCGCAATCGCCGAAGAAAAAACCGGTGCTAATGGTAATGCCAAGCCCCCAGGCAAAACCCGATACGAAATAGTAATCCGGCCACGGCGCCCAGTAGATCGGCGGATAGTCCGACCACCACCATGAGCCGTAGACTACAGTGGGATCGTAATACGGCACGTAGATGACATCGGGACTCGCCGGTTCGACGACGATGATTTGCCCTTGCGGCTCTACTCGGACCTGGTCGTTCGACTTGAAATAGCCGGCGGCATAGGCCTTTTGCCGCAGATTTTGGACCGTGTCCATTACCTGCGATTCCTGCGCCAGGAATGCGTCTCCCAATCGCTCAGTCCATGCCAGTTTCTCGTCCATCATCTGCAACATCTGCGGGAATGCGACGAGCGACTTTACGCTGGGATCCCAATCACTCTGCTGGACGGCTCGCACGGCATCGTCGCCCTTGAGCATTGGGTTGGCCCTGGACCAGCGCGCGGCCTCGACCACTTCAAGCGGATACGTGGATGCCATCAATATCTGCGACAGCAATGGGTCGGGATAAAGCGCGATCGGCGCCAGCATCTGGTCCAGTTCCGGCTGGCTGAATGCGGGCTGCGCAGGTGTTGAAACGCTCGCAGGTGGGGGTGGGGGCGCGCCTTCGTATTGCGCAAAGGTAGCCTGATTGCATACCAGAAGCATCGAGAAAATCAATGCAGAGTATCGCAGTAGCGTGCACGCCCTCATGAGCGTCTCCTATGGACATAAATCAAGATCATGGGTAACGCCACCCCGTGCACGCATACTCGACTGACAGACATCAATAGCTGTCGCTATTTTTTGCTTGCGTCCTCGGAAGTATTGATTCCCAAAATCGCATTAGCCGGGCAGAAGCGCACCGCCGCCGTTACCAACGCAACGGCTGCAACAACCAACGCCACTATTCGCCATGTCATATCAATGGGGGCAGCTAATCCGACAATCAGCAAGACAATGCCGATCACGATACGACCGGTACGATCAATTCCGCCAACATTGGGTTTCATGATGACCTCCTGCAGTCTCTATATATGCGTTAGGAACTTATGATTGCTGGAAGTTCAAACGATTTATTCGCGATGAGTCTTGTCATTGCGGGAGCGTCATGTTGGCAAGATGCCACGCCTCATGAAAATGAAGACCTCTCTTGCGATAGTAGCGAAAATTGTCCAAGAAGCGCAGGAGCCTGGCCAGGCGCGTGACTCTGGAATATTTGTTAAACATAACCACTCCTTTCTATTGAACATTCTGGTTACCCATAATTCTTTCGAGTCACCTTCCATGAACAATGACAAGTCCTGTTATGCGTCCAATGTAATTAAGCCAACGAAGAAATCAAATAAGCAATTCCCGGTATTTTCAGTAGCAACAGACTGTAGTCATTGACTTTACAGGCATCCTTTTCCGTCCAAATAAAAACCGCCCCGAAGGGCGGTATTTATTTGACGGCGCCAGGCTATATTAGCGGATCATGCCTGGGACTGATGGTGTGCAATCAGCTTGTCGATGAACTGGCGCAGAAAATGATCCGGTTGCGCGCTGTGAAAACGGTCAACCTCGACACCTCGACTGTACGCGATGACAGTCGGAAAACCGCGGGCTTTGTGCTTTCCGGCGATGCGCATATTTTCGTCGGCATCCACTTTGGCCAGCAGGAATTTGCCGTTATATTCTTTTGCCAGTTTATCCAGACGCGGTCCCAGCACGTTGCACGGCGCACACCAGTCTGCTCCGATGTCGAGCAAAATTGGGGCGTCTTGCGAACGTGCGACTACGCGCTCGTCGAAATTGTCCTCTTCCACGTCATAGGTAAATGGATGTTCCTCGTGCATGTGCATGGTCAATCAGTTCCTTCTTGAAAAGTTCATATTGTTTTCTACCAAACTAGGGGTACACTACGCGAACAACGTTCACGGTGTATTGGCAACGCTATGCTACCAGACAACGATATACGTTTTGATGCTTCCGAGCAGACATGGCTGGATCACCTGATCTTGCGGCATCGCAGTGCAGCGCCCCAGCTGCTGCAGCTGCTCAGGGAGGTGCAGGAGCGCTTCGGGCATATCCCGCATCAGGTCATCTCCTTCCTTGCCGAGAAATTATCGCTTCCCCGCGCGCGTATTGAAAGCGTGGCCTCGTTCTATTCCTTCCTGCACCTGAAGCCGCACGGCGAATATCGCGTGCTGTTCTCCGACAATATCACCGACCGCATGTTGGGCAGCCAGCCCCTGATGGAACAGATGTGCCAATTGTTGTGGCTGCAACCCGGCAAGGTTTCCGAGGACGGCCTGGTCAGTATCGATACCACCTCCTGCACCGGCATGTGCGACCAAGGCCCGGCGCTGCTGGTCAATGGCCGTGCCATTACGCGCCTGACACACCAGCGCGTGCAGGAGATCGCTCAGTTGATCCGCAACCGCACGCCGCTGGCCGATTGGCCCGCCGATTTTTTCCGCGTCGAAGACAACATCCGCCGCAGCGGCCTGCTGCTCGCCCATACCCTCGCCCCCGGCGACGGGCTGCGTGTTGCCATGTCCTTGGGTGGGCAAAGCATCGTCGAATCGATCAAGAATTCCGGCCTGCGCGGGCGCGGCGGTGCGGGCTTCCCTACCGGCCTGAAATGGGAAGCCTGCCGCAACGCGCAAGGCTCCGAACGCTATGTGGTGTGCAACGCCGACGAAGGCGAACCGGGCACCTTCAAGGACCGGGTGCTGTTTGCCCGCCAGGCTGATCTGGTGTTCGAGGGCATGACGGTCTGCGCTTTGGCCGTAGGCGCGAAAAAAGGCTTCCTCTACCTGCGCGGCGAATACCGCTACATGCTCGAACAGTTGCAGGCCGTGTTGCAGCGTCGGCGCGAGAATAACCTGCTGGGGGCGAATATTCTCGGCCAGTCCGGTTTTGATTTCGATATCGACATCCATCTGGGCGCAGGCGCCTACATCTGCGGCGAGGAATCGGCCTTGATCGAGTCGCTGGAAGGCAAGCGCGGCGTGCCGCGCAACCGCCCGCCGTTCCCGGTGACAAACGGCTACCTGCAGCAACCAACCGCGGTGGATAACGTCGAGACCTTCTGCCAGGCGGTGCTGGCACTGCACATGGGCGCCGAAAAATATCGCGCCATCGGCACGGCAAAGTCCAGCGGCAGCAAGCTCATCTCGGTCTCGGGCGATTGTCCGCGCCCCGGCATCTATGAATATCCATTTGGCGTCTCGGTGCGCGAAATATTGCAGGACTGCGGCGCGGTGAATACGCGAGCGGTCCAGATCAGCGGTCCGTCCGGCGTGTGCGTTCCGGAAAGCGAGTTCGGCCGCAAATTGGGCTTCGAGGATTTGCCAACTGCCGGTGCATTCATGGTGTTCGACGACAGCCGTGACATGTTCGAAGTGGCGCGCAACTATGTGCACTTCTTCGCGCATGAGAGCTGCGGTTTTTGCACGCCCTGCCGCGTAGGTACCTCGATGCTAAAACAAACCATGGACAAGATCGCCGACGGACATGGCACTCAATACGACCTGAACGAGGTTGAAAATCTTGATCGCGTGCTGCAAACCACTTCCCACTGCGGCCTGGGCCGTACTGCCTGCAACCCGGTGCTGCACACGCTCAAGCATTTCCGTCCGGCATATGAGAACAAACTGAAATCGCTGATGTTCTCGCCGGCCTTCGACCTCGACGGATCACTGGCGCGCGCACGGCAGATGACCGGGCGCGACGATGCCGGCGCGCACCTCAAGACGGAGGAAACATGAACGATACTCCGACCTTCCAACTCGACGGTGCGAGCGTCCCGTTCGAACCGGGACAGACGGTAATGCAGGCCGCACTGACCGCCGGGCATTACATCCCGCACCTGTGCTATCACCCCGAGTTCAAGCCGCACGGGAGCTGCAAGCTGTGCACGGTCAAAGTCAACGGCCGCACCGTCGCTTCCTGCACCATGCCGGCCGAGGCAGGACTCAATGTGGAAAGCAATATCGAGGAGCTGAACGCGCTGCGCCGCACGCTGGTGCAGATGCTGTTCGCCGAGGGCAATCATTTCTGCCCGTCTTGCGAAAAGAGCGGCAACTGCGTGCTGCAGGCGCTGGGTTACGACCTTGAAGTGCATACCGCCGGCTTCCGCCACCTGTACCCTGACCGGCCGCTGGACGCCTCGCACCCGGACATCCTGCTCGACTTCAATCGCTGCGTCTTGTGCGAGCTGTGCGTGCGCGCCTCCAGCGAGGTGGACGGCAAGAACGTGTTTGCCCTCTCCGGGCGCGGCATCACCAAGCACCTCATCGTCAATGCCGAATCGGGGCTACTCAAGGACACCAACATCGCGCTCACCGACAAGGCGATGCAAGTCTGTCCGGTGGGCGTGATCCTGAAGAAGCGCGTCGGCTTCAGTACGCCGATCGGCGAGCGGCGTTACGACCAGCGTCCGATCAGCGCGCAGGCGCTGGACGACGCTCCGCGCCAGCTTGATGCCGGCGGGAGTTGCGCAGCATGCGAGGGAGCGCCATGAGCAAGAAACTCCGCGTCGCCACGACCTCGCTTGCTGGCTGCTTCGGCTGCCACATGTCCTTCCTCGACATCGACGAGCGCCTGCTTCCGCTCCTTGACCTCATTGAATTCGACCGCTCGCCGCTCACCGATATCAAGCATTGCGGACCATGCGACATCGGCATCATCGAGGGCGGCATCTGCAACGCGGAGAACGTGCATGTGCTGCGCGAATTTCGCAGAAACTGCAAAATTCTCATCGCCATCGGCGCGTGCGCCGTCACCGGCGGCCTGCCCGCACAGCGCAACCATCTCGACCTCGGCTCCTGCCTCACCGAGGTGTACCTGACCGAACCGGGGCTGGCGCACGGCCACATTCCGAACGACCCGGAATTGCCGCTGCCGCTGGACAAGGTGCACCCGCTGCACGAAGTGGTGAAAATCGATTACTTCATTCCCGGCTGCCCGCCCTCGGGCGACGCAATCTGGAAATTCCTCACCGACCTCATCGCCGGCAAGACACCGGAGCTGGGACACGGACTGATCCAATATGACTGACAATATCGACAAACTGGAAACCGCCGCCCATCCGGAAAACCTGCGCCGCGTAGCCATCGACCCGGTGTCGCGCGTCGAAGGCCACGGCAAGGTGACGCTGCTGCTGGACGAGAACGACCGCGTGCATCAAGTGCGGCTGCACATCGTGGAATTCCGCGGCTTCGAAAAATTCGTGCAGGGCCGTCCCTACTGGGAAGCACCGGTGATGGTGCAGCGGCTGTGCGGCATCTGCCCGGTGAGCCACCATCTCGCAGCAAGCAAAGCGATGGATATGATCGTGGGCGCGACGATCACGCCAACGGCCGAAAAAGTGCGGCGCCTGATGCACTACGGCCAGATATTGCAGTCGCATGCACTGCATTTCTTCCACCTCTGTTCGCCCGATTTGTTGTTCGGCTTCGACTCCGACGTCGCCAAGCGCAACATCGTCGGCATCGCTGCCGCCTATCCCGAAATCGCCAAGCAAGGCGTGCTGCTGCGCAAGTTCGGGCAGGAAGTGATACGCATCACCGCCGGCAAGCGCATTCACGGCACCGGCTCGATCCCCGGCGGCGTGAACAAAAACGTCAGTATCGAAGAGCGCGACTACCTGCTCAAGGACATCGAACAAATCGTGACATGGAGCCGCGAATCGGTCGATATCGCGCGGAAGTTGTTCGAACAGAATCTCGACCTCTACAACAATTTCGGGCGTTTCAAGGCGCACACACTCAACATCGTGCGCGAGGACGGCGCACTGGACCTTTACCATGGCGGCCTGCGCGCGCGCGACATGGAGGGGAAGACGCTGTTCGACCATTACGACTACAGCCATTATTGGGATGTGATTTTTGAGGACGTAAAGCCCTGGTCGTACATGAAGTTCCCGTTCCTGCGCAGCCTCGGACCGGAGACCGGCTGGTATCGCGTCGGCCCGCTGACCCGCGTGACGCAGTGCGATTTTATTCCTTCGCCGTTGGCCGAGCAGGCGCGCAAGGAGTTTCTCGCCTTCAACGGCGGCTCGGCGGCCGGAGCAACGCTGGGCACCCACTGGGCTCGCATGATCGAGATGCTGCATGCCGCCGAAGTGATTCGCGATTTGCTGCATGATCCGGACCTGCAAGGAACTGACTTGGTCAGCCTGGGCGAGCGCCAGGAACGCGGCGTCGGCGTGATTGAGGCGCCGCGCGGCACGCTTATCCACCACTACAAGGTCGATGAACACGACCAGATCGTGCGCTGCAACCTGATCGTCTCCACCACCCACAATAATCAGGCGATGAACGAGGCGATCCGCCAGGTGGCTCGCCAATACATCGACGGGCGCAAGATCACCGAAGGGTTGCTCAATCACATCGAGGTCGCCATTCGCGCGTTCGATCCCTGCCTCTCCTGCGCCACCCATGCGCTGGGCAAGATGCCGCTGGAAGTGGAACTGCTGGATGCAGAAGGTGGGCGCGTCGATGTGCTGACGCGCTCATCGGACGGCTCGTTCTGCTCCGTGGCTTGATGGTCGCGCCCATCCTCGTCTTCGCCATCGGCAACGAATCACGTGGCGACGACGCTCTTGCACCGCTGTTGCTGCGGCAGCTTCTGGCCCAAGGCGTCGATGCCCAAGTCGAACTGATCGAGGATTATCAGTTGCAGGTCGAACACGTCACCGACCTGTCCGGACGCCGCGCGGTACTGTTCGTCGATGCGGACATGTCCTGCGCTGCGCCATTCCACTTCTCCGCAATCGCGGCCACGCAAGACAACAGCTACACCAGTCACGCCATGTCGCCATTTGCGCTGTTGCATACCTATCGACAGGTTTACGGAGCGGATGGGCCGACCAGTTTTCTGTTGCGCATCCGCGGCTATGGCTTCGAGCTGGGCGATGGTTTGAGCATTGAAGCTGCAAGCAATCTGGCACAGGCAAGCACAAAAGTTCGAGAATGGATAGCTGACAATTCAGCGCGGTAATAGTAAGCTTCCAGTAAGTTTCAAAAAATAAAACTAGCCGCATCAGTGAAATCAGAGATGTGGCAATTATTAACCATTCATGCGGCAGCTTCCATGCCGCGACGATTGGGGAGAGAAAAATGTTCCAGATACGCATACATGGCCGCGGTGGCCAAGGAGTCGTCACGGCCACAGAGATGTTGTCCGTCGCCGCATTCGAGGAAGGACGCCACGCGCAAGCCTTCCCCAGTTTCGGCTCGGAGCGCACCGGCGCGCCGGTGGTGGCGTTCTGCCGCATCGACGATAAAGAGATACGCCTGCGCGAGCCGATCATGGAGCCGGATGCCATCATCATCCAGGATCCGACTTTGCTGAACCAGATCGACGTATTCGCCGGTTTAAAGCCCGATGGCTACGTGCTTCTCAACACCCATCACAGTTTCGAGGCGCTCGGCCTGAGCGACATGCTCAAGGAGCGCAAGGCGGAACGCTTCTGCACCCTGCCCGCCACCGAACTGGGCCTCAAGCATGTCGGCCGTCCCATTCCCAATGTGCCGCTGTTGGCCGGGTTTGCCGCGCTGTCCGGAATAATCCGACTGGAATCGGTGATCAAGGCGATTAACGAGAAATTTTCCGGCAAGGTCGCCGAGGGGAACATCGCTGCCGCGACGGAATCTTATTCCCTGGTGAAAGAAAAGATGAAGGAGCATGCAAATGCTTAAGCAGACTGAAGGTTCCAAAGCCGTCGCCGAGGCAGTCGCATTGTGCCGTCCCGAGGTGATCTGCGCTTACCCGATCTCGCCGCAAACGCACATCGTCGAGGCGCTGGGCGAGATGGTAAAGTCAGGTGAGTTGACGCCATGCGAGTTCATCAACGTGGAGAGCGAGTTCGCCGCCATGTCTGTTGCCATCGGTTCCTCCGCGGCCGGCGCGCGCTCTTACACCGCTACTGCTTCGCAGGGGCTGCTGTTCATGGTCGAGGCCGTTTATAACGCTTCCGGCCTTGGCCTGCCCATCGTGATGACTGTTGCCAATCGTGCCATCGGCGCGCCGATCAACATCTGGAACGACCACTCGGATTCGCTTTCGCAGCGCGATTCCGGCTGGTTGCAGCTGTTCGCCGAGACCAATCAGGAAGCGGTCGATCTGCATATCCAGGCATTCCGTCTGGCCGAGGAATTGTCCATGCCGATCATGGTGTGTATGGATGGTTTCATTCTGACCCACGCCTTCGAGCGCGTGGACATCCCGTCGCAGGAACAGGTCGATGCGTATCTGCCGCCGTTCGATCCGCGTCAGGTGCTCGATCCGGCAGAGCCGATATCAATCGGTGCGATGGTCGGCCCGGAAGCTTTCATGGAAGTGAAATATCTGGCGCACGCCAAGCAACTGCAGGCACTTGAGCTGATTCCGCAATTGGCCGCAGAGTTCAAGCAGGTGTTCGGGCGCGACAGCGGCGGACTGGTGCGCACCTACCGCGCCGACGACGCCGAGACCATGATCGTGGCAATGGGCTCCGTGCTCGGCACCATCAAGGATGTGGTGGATGAGATGCGCGACGAAGGCCACAAGATCGGTGTGCTGGGCATTATCAGCTACCGCCCCTTCCCGCTGGCGCAGGTGCGTGAAGCATTGAAGCACTGCAAACGTTTCGTTGTGCTGGAAAAGAGCCTTGCGGTCGGCATGGGCGGCATTGTCGCCACCGATGTGCGCATGGCGGTGACCGGCACCGGGCTGCACGGCTTCACCGCCATCGCCGGACTGGGCGGACGCCCGATCCCCAAGGATTCGCTGCATAAGCTGTTCCGTCAGGCGGAGAAGGAAGAACTTGAGCCGGTCACCTTCCTTGACCTCGACTGGGATGCGGTCAATAAACAACTGGAGCGGGAACGTCAGACCCGCCACTCCGGTCCAATAGCTGAGAACATGCTGCATGACAAGGGCATCGTGTCAGCCAAGTTCGGCTGAGGAGATCATCATGGGTTTTCAACCAGTAAAGTTTTACCAGACAGGTACCTTCACTGTCGGCAACCGCCTGCTTGCTCCGAATGAACGCAGCGTGCAGGCGAGCGAAATGCGCAGCAACTCCATCAGTTCCGGCCATCGTGCCTGCCAAGGCTGCGGCGAAGCTCTGGGCGCGCGTTACGCCATCGACGCGGCAATGGCGGAAAGCCATGGGCAGTTGATCGCGGCGAACGCCACCGGCTGTCTCGAAGTGTTTTCTACGCCGTATCCCGAATCTTCCTGGCAGGTGCCATGGATCCATTCGCTGTTCGGCAACGCTCCGGCGGTGGCCACCGGTATTGCCGCGGCAATGAAAGTGAAAGGACAGCATGACGTGCGCGTGGTCGCCCAGGGCGGCGATGGCGGCACCACCGATATCGGCTTCGGCTGTCTCTCCGGCATGTTCGAGCGCAACGACGACGTGCTGTATATATGTTACGACAACGAGGCTTATATGAACACCGGCGTGCAGCGTTCTTCCGCGACGCCGCCGGCGGCACGCACCGCAACCACCATGCCGGTCGGTCCCGAGCCCGGCAACGTGTTCGGCCAAGGCAAGAACGTTCCGGAGATCGCCATGGCGCACGGCATCCCTTATGTCGCGACAGCAACGGTCGCCGACCTGCGCGACCTAGAATACAAGGTGCGCAAGGCGATGCGGATGCATGGTGCGCGCTACATCCAGATATTCGTACCCTGCCCGCTGGGTTTTGGCACCGCCTCGCATGACACCATCCGCATTGCGCGGCTGGCCAAGGAGACCGGCATGTTCCCGGTGTTCGAGGCCGAGCATGGCGAAGTCACCGGGGTGCTGAAAATACGACGCAAGGTTGCGATAGAGGAATATCTGAAACCGCAACGACGTTTCGCCCACCTGTTCGGCAAGAACGCGCATCCCGAAATGGTCGCCAAACTGCAGGCTATCGCCGACCGCAACATCCGCAAATATGGTTTGCTGGATGAGGAGAGTAACTGACATGCCGAACAAACCATTTGCAATTACGCTAAAAGCTGGAACATCACTGGCCAATCTCACCGGAACCTGGCGCACCGCCCGTCCGGTCTATCTCAACCGTCTGCCGCCGTGCAACAACGCCTGCCCCGCCGGAGAAAACATCCAGGGCTGGCTGTTCCATGCCGAGTCCGGCAATTACGAGCAAGCCTGGCGCGTGCTGGTGGACAACAACCCGCTGCCCGCCGTGATGGGGCGCGTGTGCTATCACCCTTGCGAGACTGCATGTAACCGCGGGCAACTCGACGAGGCGGTGGGCATCAATTCGGTCGAGCGTTTCCTTGGCGACGAGGCGATCAAGCTCGGCTGGAAGTTTGCTGCGCCCGCTGAATCCACTGGCAAGAAAGTGCTGGTCGTCGGCGCCGGCCCATCGGGCCTGTCCGCTGCCTATCACTTGGCGCGCATGGGCCACCAGGTCGAGATTCAGGAAGCCGGACCGCTGGCAGGCGGCATGATGCGCTTCGGCATTCCCAAGTACCGTTTGCCGCGCGATGTGCTGGATGCCGAAGTGCAGCGCATTCTCGACCTTGGCGTGACGCTCAAACTCAACACCAAGGTGGCAAACATCGAACAGAGCATGAAACACGGCGGCTTCGATGCGGCCTTCCTGGCAGTCGGTGCGCATATCGCCAAGCGTGCGTTCATCCCCGCCGGCGATGCGGCGCATATCGTCGATGCCGTGTCAGTGCTGCGCTCGATGGAAGGCGAAGACAAGCCGATGCTGGGCCGCAAGGTCGTGGTGTACGGCGGCGGCAACACCGCCATCGACGTGGCGCGCACCGCCAAGCGGCTCGGCGCAACCGAGGCAATCATCGTCTATCGCCGTACGCGCGAGAAGATGCCTGCCCACCATTTCGAGGTGGAAGAAGCGCTGCAGGAAGGCGTCATGATCAAATGGCTCTCGACCATCAAGCAGGCGGGAGAGAAAAGCCTTACCGTAGAAAAGATGGCGCTGGACGAAAAAGGCTTTCCGCAGCCAACCGGCGAATTCGAAACCATCGAGGCCGACTCGCTGGTGCTGGCGCTGGGACAGGATGTCGACCTGTCGTTGCTGGATGGCGTGTCAGGACTGGAGATCAAGGATGGCGTGGTGCAAGTATCGCCCAACATGATGACCGGTTATCCCGGCATCTTCGCCGGCGGCGATATGGTGCCATCCGAGCGCACCGTCACCGTGGCGATCGGCCATGGCAAAAAGGCGGCACGCAACATCGACGCGTGGCTGCGTGGTATCACCTACCTGCCCGCACCAAAACACGAGATCGCCACTTACGACAAGCTCAACACCTGGTACTACTCCGACGCGCCCAAGACGGTGCGCCCGATGCTGGACATCATTCGCCGCCAGACCAGTTTCGACGAAGTGCAAGGTGGTCTGGACGAAAGCAATGCACTGTTTGAGGCTCGCCGCTGTCTTTCGTGCGGCAACTGCTTCGAGTGTGACAACTGCTACGGCGTGTGTCCGGACAACGCGGTGGTCAAGCTCGGTCCCGGCAAGGGTTTTGAGTTCAACTACGACTACTGCAAGGGATGCGGTTTATGCGTAGCCGAATGCCCGTGCGGCTGCATCAAGATGGTGCCTGAAGATATCTAACGGCCTTACTCAATGCCCGCAAGGCCGTTGGCCTTGTGGGTGTTTTATTCTCTCGCTCCATTGAGCTTTACCCAGCGCGCAATCGCCCGGTGGATTGCGGCAATTTTGCGTTTCCCTGTTTGCGCGTTCCAGCCCAAGTGATCCCCCGTACATAGAGGATGACGGAATGTATATGGGGAAGTTAACTATCATTTAACGGAAAACAAACGGTTAGTTAACCCACATTCTGGTAGTGTGAAAACGCGCGACAACTGCGTGGCAATCGAGCATCTTCTTTGGGTAAATCTGATTGGAGAATGAATTATGATGAAGGTGAAATTTATTGGTAAGTTTTTGCGGCATGCTGCAATATTTTTCGCATTGGCAGGCTTCGTTTCAAGCGTATTCGCAGCTGAAATGCCTGAAGACACAAAAGAGACAAGTAGGGGGCACTACTGTTCTATTTGCCATAAGCTGGATGAGAATTCGATTGGCCCATCGTGGATGGCCATATCTAAATTTTACAATGGAAAGATGAACAGGACATTCACTGGCAAAACTCTGAAGGAAGCAACTGGTGGCATACCGATTGAAGAGTTCCTGATTAAGAGAATATCTATGGGCGGGGACGGTAATTGGGGTACCCAGCCGATGCTACCGAACAATTACGTGTATGGACATGAGGACCCTGCCAAGAGAGAATTCATCAAGAAACAGGTTGAATTCATCATGGGTCTGGCTAAGTAAAAGCATAAAGCAGGAATCTGAATGGAGCCGGCGCAAGCCGGCTTCGTTTTTTAGCTTCAAGGCTGGCGACAAATACCGCGCCCTGCCCCAGGGCTGTCACAGCCGAAACATACCTATCCACACAAGAAATTTCCTCGCCCCGGCAGCGTAAAGAACCTGAATATTGCCCGCTTGGGGTCAGCACACCTGATTCAACGGCACATGCCACTAGCGCATTGGGCGTTCAGGGCAAAGGCAACGCCTGGCCGAGATTGCCGGGAAACTTCCTTGTGCAGGCGACTAGACCACCTTCACCTGCATCAACTCTTCGCCGTTAGGATCAGTCAGATGCACAGCGCAAGCGATGCAGGGATCGAAGCTGTGGATAGTGCGCAGGATTTCGATGGGCTGTTTCGCGTCATGCAGCTGGTGTCCCTTCAAGGCTGCTTCATACGGCCCCTGATTCCCCTGAGTATCGCGTGGCCCGGCATTCCACGTGCTGGGCACGATTGCCTGGTAGTTGTCGATCTTCTGGTCCTTGATGACGATCCAGTGCGAAAGCGCGCCGCGCGGCGCTTCCATGACGCCGACACCTTGCGCATGGCTAGGCCATGTTGAGGGTTCCCATTTCGTTTCGTTGAAGGTCCTCACGTCGCCCGCCTTGATGTTGGCGACCAGCTGGTCGTACCAGCCCTGCATCGCATCGGCGACGATCTTGGTTTCCAGCGTGCGTGCCGCGGTGCGGCCCAGCGTCGAATAGAGTCCCTGCACCGGCAGGTCGAGTTTTTTCAGCGTCATGCCGACCAGTTCCTTGGTTTGCTCGTGCCCCGAGGCATACAGCATCAGCACCCGGGCCAGCGGGCCGACTTCGACAGGTTTGCCCTTCCAGCGCGGCGATTTGAGCCAGGAATAATCCTTTTCGATATCCAGCTGTTCATACGGCGGTTTCGGGCCGGTGTAGTCGAACTTGGTCTCGCCTTTGTACGGGTGTAGCCCCTGCGCCTTGCCCACGGAATAGTCGTACCAGGCGTGGCTGACGAATTCCTGGATCTCGCCTTCCGCATCCATATCGATGGGGTGGATCTTGCTCAAGTCGCGGTCGAGAATAACGCCGGTGGGGATCAGGTACGAGGATGGATCGGACATGCCTTTGGCCGGGAAATCACCGAAGGTGAGGAAGTTGCCGACGCCTTCGCCCTGCTTCGCCCAGTCCTTGTAAAAACCGGCGATGGCCAGCGTGTCCGGCACGTAGACCTGATCGACGAAGGAGCGCATCTGGTTGATGACGTTCTGCACGGTCTGCAGGCCGACGACGTTGAGCGCGGTGCCGGAATTGCCGCCGTGAAAATGCGGGCCGTTGCCCTGCCCCGGATGGCTCGGGTCGATGCTGATCGCGCATGGCACGCCGCCGACCAGGAACATCGGGTGCGGGTTCTTGCCGCCGAACACGGCATGCAGCTTCACCACGTCGCGCTGCCAGGCCAGCGCATCCAGATAGTGCGCCACGGCCATCAGGTTGGCTTCGGGCGGCAGCTTATAGGCCGGATGGCCCCAGTAGCCGTTGGCGAAGATGCCCAGTTGGCCGGCTTCAACAAAGCCTTTCAATTTCTTCTGCACATCGCTGAAATAGCCGGGCGACGACTTGGCATAGTCCGACAGGCTCTGCGCCAGCGCCGAGGTGGCCTTGGGGTCGGCCTTCAGCGCCGAGACCACATCCACCCAGTCGAGCGCGTGCAGGTGGTAGAAGTGCATCACATGGTCGTGGATGTATTGCGCGCCTATCATCAGGTTGCGGATCAGTTGCGCGTTGCTCGGCACTTCGATCTTCAGCGCGTTCTCGACGGCGCGCACCGAGGCGATGCCGTGCACAAGCGTACACACGCCGCAGATGCGCTGTGCGAACGCCCAGGCGTCGCGCGGATCGCGGCCGCGCAGGATGATCTCGATGCCGCGCACCATAGTGCCGGCGGATGACGCGCGGGTGATGGTTCCGGAAGCATCGGTCTCCGCTTCGATGCGCAGGTGTCCTTCGATGCGGGTGATCGGATCGACGATGACGCGTTTTGTTGTTGTGGTCATTTCAGTTTCCTCAACCGTTCAGAAATTCAGTCAGGATGCGATATTGTGCTGTCGTTTCGGCATTGTCGGTGCCGCGGCCGGCGGCGATGCTCTCGCAGGTGCGTGCCATGCGCGCGTGCATGGCGGCGTCCCACGCCGGGCTGCCGCCGTGCTCGGAAGGCTTGATGCAGGCCAACGCAGCCTGCGCAACGAAATGGCCAGCCTGATCGTTCCAGTCGCACTCTTGCCCGCACTGGGTAAAACTATCGACGGTCGCTTTTTTGGCCGACTGCAGCACGGCAACGAGCTCGTCTTCGGTAATGTCGCTGCGCTTGGCGGCATTGACCGCGTTCTTCACTCTGACATCCTTGCTTAGCGCCAGCACGCTCTCGGCAAAACGCGCTGCGACCTGACGCTGGCGGGCCCCGGCAAGGCCGTCCAAGGCAGCCTTGAATTCGCTATCGTTGGTAATGGCCATTGCATCACTCTCCTTCGACGAGGTACTCGGCAATCAACTCGGTCAGCCCCATCACCGGAATGTTCATGTGGTAGTGCTCCAGCCCTTCCTCCAGCACGATGCGGCAGTTGGCGCACGCGGTAATCAATGTTGTGGCGCCGGTGGCATCGAGCTGCCGTTTCTTGACCTTGAATGCTTCCAGCCGCAACGGTTCGGCACGTGTATTCGCCGACACGCCGCCACCGCCGCCGCAGCACCAGTTCATCGTGCCGGCCTCGGGCATTTCACGGAAATTCTCTGCGACCTGGCCAAGCAGGCGGCGCGGCTGTTCCACCACACCGCCGCGGCGGGTGATCTGGCAGGGGTCGTGATAGGTCAACGAGCGTTTGTCCTTGCCCTTGGTCTTGAGCTTGCCCGCCTTGTGCAATTCGTCCAGCACTTCGAGGATATGCTTCACTTCGAAACCGAAGGGACGCCCCATCAGGTTCGGCCCTTCCCAGCGTATCGCGGTAAAAGCATGGCCGCATTCCGGGCTGATCACGCACTTGACCTTCAGGCGTTCGGCCGCCACCACGATACGGCTGACGATCTCGCGCGCCAGGTCGGATGCGCCGATCTGGATGCCGCTGTTGGTCGCCTCGAACGCGTCCTGCGCGAGCGTCCAGCTCACGCCGGCCTGCTTGAAGATGCGGCTCAATGCGGAAAGGTATTCGGGGAAATTGATGATCTCCATTGAGGACATCAGCACCAGATGATCGGCCCCTTCTTTCTCCACCGGCACCTCGATGCCGGTCTCGGCCTGCACGTGCTTGATCTGCGCCAGCACCGCCGGCCATTTGACACCCATCGGGCTGCCAATGTTGATGGCACGCGTGGTCGCACCAATCATGTCTTCCGGCGCATGCCCCGAAGCGGACATACCTTCGCGCATTTTGCGGATCATGTAGGTGATGTCGTTGCCGACCGGACAGACCATGGAGCAACGGCCGCACATTGTGCAGCTGTCATAGACCAGCGGCTCCCATTCGGCCAACTCTTCGTCCGTCACCGGCTTGGACAGGCCAAGCATCTTGCCCAGCTTGCCGAGCAGCGTGTATTCCTGCTTCCAGACACGACGCAATGGCTCCAGTTTGTGGATCGGCGTGTATTTGGCGTCACCGGTTTCGTTGTGGAACAGGCAGGCGTCGGCGCATAGCCCGCAATGCACGCAGCTGGAGAAGTAGCTGGCGATCGGTGCGTCGATGACTTCCTTGAAGGCGTTGATGCCTTTGGCTAATGTCGCACTCATGACAAGGCCTCCTTTAGTCTGGCATTACTCCATGAATTCATGTGTCGGCCTTCAGCGTCACTCGCGGACGCTCCCATCCCCGCTGCGCGGGGCCCCTGCTCGCTGCTCATGACGCTACACCCTTACGTCCAAAGAAATCGCCGTTATACCAACGTGAAATGAACAGCGAGAAGGTGTGAAACAGTTTGGTGAACGGCAGCAGCACCAGCAGCAACTCGACCGAAAACAGGTGCAGCGCCAGCATCAGGGTATATTCCAGGAACAGGTGATGGTAGGCCAGATAGCCGGTCAGCAGTGGCAGCAAGGTAACTAGCCAAGCGACATAATCGCCGATGGTTGACAGCAGGCGCTTCACCGCATTGTTGAGGCGATGTGCCAGCAGCACGCTCAACGCCACTATCGCTGCCACGACAGAGGCATCGACCAGCGGCGATGGCAGGCTGGGCCAGTGCAGCCCGGTCATGCTGCGGAAGAACGCGATGTGGGGCGCGAAAAAAAATATCGCGAAGAACAGCCCGAAGTGAAACACATAGCCGCTGATATAGGTGACCGGTTGACGTTTCAACATCCCTTCTGCCGGAAGTGAGCGGGTGAACATGGTACGCCAGCCGCTGCCCAGCGTATTGGTGCGCGGCCTTGCCAGATCGGCCTTGCGGCCGAGTCCGAAGATTTCGAACAGGCGCAGCAGCACACCGGCGACAAATAACATCATCGCCCAGTTCAATGCGCTGCCGCGCGCGAAGGTCAGGAGATCGAGGTGGTTCATTTTTCCTCCCGCTTCAGTTCCTGCACAGTCACTTTGGCATGTGCCGCTTTGGCGGCCGCCTTGGTCGAACGGTTGTACCAGGTAATGCCTACGCCTGCGGCCGCCCCGACCGCTGCCGCTGCCCCCAGCATCGCCGGCGTCGCGGAGACAGGCATGGACAGTGCCTTGTAGAACGAGCCGGCATCCCAGAAATTCGGCTCGGAACAGCCGATGCAGCCATGGCCGGACTCGATGGGGAAGCTAGTGCCGTCGTTCCACTTGGTCGTGGCGCAAGCGTTGTAGGTCACCGGCCCCTTGCAGCCAAGCTTGAACAGGCACCAGCCCTGCCGTGCCCCCTCGTCGTCGAAGGTCTCCGCGAACTTGCCCTGGTCATAGAAGGGACGGCGATAGCAACGGTCATGGATGGTGTCGCCGTAGAAGGACTTTGGTCGACCTAGCGAATCCAGTTCCGGGATGCTGCCGAAGGTCAGGAAATGCGCCAGCACGCCGGTCATCACCACCGGGATGGGCGGACAGCCCGGCACGTTGATGATGGGCTTGTCCTTCACGATGGCGCTTACCGGCACGGCGCCGGTCGGGTTCGGGTCTGCATGCGGGATGCCGCCATAGGCAGCACAGGTTCCCACCGAGACGATCGCGGCTGCGCCCTTGGCCGTCTCCACCAGCATGTCGTGGTTGCTGATGCCGGCAATGCAGGAGAAGCCGGGATTGCCCATGGGAATGGAGCCGTCGACGATCACCAGGTATTTGCCGTCGTTGTCCTTCATCGCCTGCATGCGGGCATGCTCGGCAGCCTCGCCGGAAGCGGCTTGCAGCGTATGGTGGTAATCAAGGGAGATCAGGTCGAAGATCAGGTTTTCCAGCGTCGGCGAATGCGAGCGCGTGATGGATTCGGTGCAGCCGGTGCATTCCTGGAAGGAGAGCCAGATCACCGATTGTCGTCGCGCTTTGGATATCGCCTCTGCCATTACGCTGGCCATTGAAGGTGGCAGGGCCAGCAGCGCAGTGAGAGCAGTACAGAACTGGAGGAATTCGCGGCGGGTGACACCGCGCTGAGCCAAGCCTTCGCCTACTGTGCCGGGTAGAACATCCGGGTGGTCTGCTTGCGTCATGTCGACTCCTTTGTTGTTATTGTTAACAATGGAAGACTGGACCATTCTGCACAAGGAAAGTCACTCGGTCAACTCTTTACCATACCTTGTCAAATCTGCGTGATCCCCAAACGCCCGATGATGTCCGCGGCAATAGCGTCGATTTCCGGCAGCGCCGCCGCAACTTCAGGCGTCAACGCTTCGCCCCAACCCACTACTGATGGCTGAACTCCGATCAGGGCACGGCGCTCAGGCCAGTGTCCGGTCAACTGCGATATCGCCATCAGGTCCAGCAGCCCCACCTCATGCACGCTGCTCTTGCGATTCTCGCCGAGAAAACGATCCATTTCTGCTCCTTCGAAGCTGCGCACCGTTCCCGGCGCAGCGCCCAGCTCGGCCGCATCAATCACCAGTAAAGCGGAGCATTCGCTGATCGACACGGCCAGCGTAAAGGACAGCGTGCCGCCATCGAGAAATTCCATGTCTTCACGCAAGCCGAACCAGGCCTGCAGCTGCTGCATGGCAACGATACCCACGCCTTCATCGGTGAGCAGGGTGTTGCCGATGCCAAGCACGAGTATCGTCATTTCGGCTCCGGGGAAGATGTCGTCATCAGGAGTTCATGATGCCGGGGAAATAGGCATCCAGATTGGTGTCGCCCTGCATCGCCGCGGCAAGGCCGTCGAGCGCGAGATTGATCTCAGCCGCTCTGTCCGGTGTCATCGTTTCGCGTGCCTGCCCCAGCACGGCGTACACCCAATCGCCGGGAGAGACTTCTTCCAGCAATAACGTGTTGAGCCGCTCGCGCCGGCCCCGCCCTTCGCACCAGGCGAACGCGCCGTCGACTTCGACAACTTGCATGGGGATACCTAGACACATGCTGGAATCCTACCAGCAAAACGCGGCGAAGGCAGGGATGTTGGTTTTAGCGCCGTTGGCGCACTGCCTCGAACACGCACACGGCCGTTGCAGCAGCGGCGTTCAGCGATTCGACCTTGCCTGGCATGGGAATGATGAAATGCTGCTGGGCTGCATCCAGCAAGGCTGGCGAGAGGCCTGCTCCTTCGTTGCCGATGGCGAAGGCGAGCTTGCCGCGCATATTGCAGTCGTAAATGGACTTGTCGGCCTGCAGCGATGCGGCCAATAGCTTGCCGGTGAAATCGGCCGCGACCCTGCGCAAGTCGGCCGATTCCAGCATGCTCAATACGAAATGCCCGCCCATTCCCGCACGCAACACCTTGGGCGACCATGCGTCGGCACAGCCTTGCGACAGGAACACCGCATCGCAGCCTGCTGCTGCCGCAGAGCGCAGAATGGAGCCAAGATTGCCGGGATCCTGGATATCCTCCAACAGCAACGCGAACTGGCTGTGCGCAACTTCGATTTTGGCAGGTGGAATATCGATCAGCGCGAGCAAGCCGTTCGGTGTCTTGAGTTCGGAGAGTTGCGCAAACAGCGCATCATCGAATTGCGTCTGCGGAACATCGGCACAGGCATTGAGCAAGGCGACAATCTCGCCATCCTGTAACGCCTGTTCGTTCAGCAGCAAGTGCCTGGGTTTGCCCCCGGCATCGAGAAGAGCACGCAGCAGGTGGGCGCCATCGAGCAACGTCTGCCCCGCTTCGCGCCGCTCGCGCCCAGATGAGGAAAGTCTATGCAGCGACTTGTAGAACGGGTTGTCGCGCGAGGAGATGCGCTTGATCGCAGGCATTAATGTGTGACTCGCAAAGCGATTCGTTTGCCTCCTCTCCCGCAAGCGGGAGAGGATTGAGGTGAGGGAACGGACATCGCAAGTTGCGTAATCAGCATCGGCTATTTCTGTCCGTTAGGCGACGTTGGCTTCCGGCTCGGATTCGGAGGTTCCGGATTCTGGCACGTCGACTTCGGCACTTGCAGGCTCCTCTACGACACCCGCTTCCAGCAACGTGCCCATCTCTTCCAGCGCCGGCAGTTCCTGCAGCGAACGCAGGTTGAGATCGTCCATGAATTGCTGGGTAGTAGCGTACAGCGCAGGCTTGCCTGGCGTGTCGCGTGTGCCGATGCTCTCGATCCAGCCACGCGCCTCAAGGGTTTTCAGCACTTGCGAGGACACGGCCACGCCGCGTATCTCTTCGATGTCTCCGCGCGTGACCGGCTGACGATAGGCAATGATCGCCAGTGTTTCCAGCACAGCGCGAGAATAGCGCGGCGGCTTCTGCGGATTGAGTTTATCCAAGTGCACCTGCATCTCGGGGCGTGCGCGGAAACGCCAGCCGCTGGCGACACGGTTCAGCTCGATGCCGCTGTCGGCATACTTGTCGGCCAGCCGCTGCAGCATCTCTTCAAGGAATTTCGTCTCCAGCGGAATCTCGCTCAGACGCTTCAATTCAGCGATGGACAACGGCTCCTGTGTGGTCAACAGCGCCGCTTCGAGGATGCGCGTGAGCTGCAAGGTATCCACTGCGTGTTCGACCTCTGCTACTGCGGTGGCCTGTTCACTCGGCTGTAATTGCTCGACTGGTTCGGACATAGATGTTCCCCAAGCTTTCAGTTTGTGTGATCTCGACCAGGTTCTCCTTGGCGAGCTCGAGAATGGCGATGAAGGTGACAACCAGCAACGGCACGCTGGCGTCGGCCTCGAACAGGCTCTCGAAGGCGATGAAGTCGGCATTGCGCAACTGGCGCAATACCTTGGTCATTTGCTCGCGTACCGACAGTTCCTCGCGGCGCACACGGTGGTGCGCATTGACCTTGGCGCGAGTGAGCAAGGCCAGCCAGGCATGGCGCAGGTCTTCCACCGACACGCTGGGCAGGCGTTCGATCACCGTGCGCTCGATCAACACGTTCACCAACTCGAAATCGCGACCCGCTTGCGGCACCTTGTTCAGCTGCTGCGCAGCCTGCTTCATCTGCTCGTATTCGAGCAGGCGGCGCATCAGTTCGGCGCGTGGGTCTTCGGCGCTTTCTTCTTCGTTCACCTTCGGTGGACGCGGCAACAGCATGCGCGACTTGATCTCGATCAGCACCGCCGCCATCAGCAGGTACTCGGCGGCCAGCTCCAGGCGATGCTGCTGCATCGCCTCGATGTAGGTCATGTATTGCTGGGTGAGCGCCGCCATCGGGATGTCCAGCACATCAAGGTTGTGCTTGCGGATCAGGTACAGCAGCAGGTCGAGCGGCCCCTGGAAGGACTCCAGCACCACTTCCAGCGCATCCGGCGGGATGTACAGGTCCTGCGGCATCTCCAGCATCGGTTCGCCGTGGATATGCGCCACCGGATTGGCGGGTTGCACCTCGACTTGTGTTTCTGTTTCGCTCATCTTCAGTTATAACCCAGCCCCATTGCATCGCGTACGTCGCGCATGGTTTCGGACGCGAGCTTGCGCGCTTTTTCGCAACCGTCGGCAATGATGTTGCGCACCAGGCTCGGGTCGTCCAGATAGATTTGCGCACGTTCGCGCATCGGTTTCTGTTCTTCCAGCACCGCAGCGATAACCGGTTGCTTGCACTCGATGCAGCCGATGCCCGCACTGCGACAGCCCTTCTGTACCCATTGCTTGGTGTCTTCATTCGAATACACCTTATGCAATTGCCACACCGGACACTTGTCCGGATCCCCTGCATCGGTACGGCGAATACGCGCCGGATCGGTGGGCATGGTGCGGATCTTCTTGCTCACCTCGGCTTCGTCTTCACGCAAGGTAATAGTGTTGTTGTATGACTTGGACATCTTTTGCCCGTCCAGCCCCGGCATTTTCGACGCAGCGGTCAGCATGGCTTGTGGTTCGGACAGGATCATCTTGCCGCCGCCTTCGAGATAACCGAACAGGCGCTCGCGGTCGCCCAGGCTCAGACTCTGCTGCTCATCCAGCAAGGCCTTGGCGGACTCCAGTGCCTCATCGTCGCCCTGCTCCTGAAAACGGGTACGCAGTTCGCTATACAACTTGGCCTTCTTGCCACCGAGCTTCTTCACTGCGGCTTCGGCTTTCTCCTCGAACCCGGGCTCGCGTCCGTACATGTGGTTGAAGCGCCGAGCCAGTTCGCGGGTGAATTCCAGATGTGGGATCTGATCCTCACCTACCGGCACCTTGGTGGCGCGATAGATCAGGATATCCGCGCTCATCAGCAGCGGATAACCGAGGAAACCATAGGTGGTGAGATCCTTGGAGGTCAGCTTCTCTTGCTGATCCTTGTAGGTCGGCACCCGTTCCAGCCAGCCCAAGGGCGTGATCATCGACAGCAGCAGATTCAGTTCGGCATGTTCCGGCACGCGCGACTGGATGAACAACGTGGCCTGTGCGGGATCGACGCCGGCCGCCAGCCAGTCGATGACCATGTCCCAAACGCTCTGCTCGATGATTTGCGGAGAGTCGTAATGCGTGGTCAGCGCATGCCAGTCGGCCACAAAGAACAGGCACTCATACTGGTGCTGCATCTCCACCCAGTTCTTTAACACTCCGTGATAATGTCCAAGGTGCAGACTGCCCGTAGGGCGCATACCGGATAACACGCGATCAGCAAACATAGCTCTACTTCACATTACGTTAAAAAATCGTTTCGACCAGGCGGATCACCATACCCACCAACGGCGACAGCAGCCAATTCAGGATCGGCAAGCCACCGACCGGCACCACTGCCAGCAGAATCAGGATGAACATGCCGTATGGCTCTATTTTCGCCAGTTTGAATGCCTGCTTATGCGGCAGCAGGCTTATGGCAACGCGCCCGCCGTCCAGTGGCGGCAACGGCAACAGGTTCAGTACCAGCAAAACGGCGTTGATTGTAACCCCGATCTGCGCCATGCCAATCAGCGGCTCGGCAAAATAATTGCCCGGGAACATCAGCGCCACCTTGATCATCAGCGCCCAGAAAATTGCCATGGCCAAGTTGGAAGCAGGCCCGGCCAGCGCGACCCACAACATATCCTGTTTGGGACGTCGCAAATTACCGAAATTGACTGGTACCGGCTTGGCCCAGCCAAACAGGATGCCGCCCAGGAACAAGGTCATTAGCGGCAGCAGAATGGTGCCGACCGGATCGATGTGGCGCATCGGGTTGAGGCTGATGCGCCCCTGCTGATAGGCCGTCATGTCGCCGAAATGGCGCGCCACATAACCGTGTGCGGCTTCGTGCAACGTGATGGCGAACAGCACCGGTATGGCTGCCAGCGCGATGGTCTGTATCAATTCATTGATATTCATTATTCCTCGATTCCTAAATGAGCGATCTCGCCCTTGCCGCGCCGCACTAGCGCGGGAACAGATTCGGTCAGGTCGATCACCGTGGTCGGCTCGACTCCAACCGCACCACCTTCGATGATCAGATCGACGAGACGTTCCAGACGCTCGCGTATTTCATCCACATCGGTCAGCGGCTGATGCGCCTCCGGCAAGATCAAAGTGCTGCTTAACAATGGTTCGTTGAGTTCATCCAGCAAGGCCAGCGCAACGGGATGATCCGGGATGCGCAAGCCCACTGTGCTGCGCTTGGGATGCTGCAGGCGGCGCGGCACTTCCTTGGTCGCTTCAAGGATGAAGGTATAGCTGCCCGGCGTGTTGTTCTTGAGCAAGCGGAACTGCGCGTTGTCCACGCGCGCGTATTTCGCCAGTTCCGACAGGTCGCGGCATACCAGCGTCATGTGATGTTTGTCGTCCACCCCGCGTATCTGGCGGATGCGCGTCACCGCATCCTTGTCGTCCAGGCGGCAGCCCAGCGCATAGCCGGAATCGGTGGGATAGACTATCACCGCGCCGTTACGCAGCATCTCGGCCGCCTGCTTGATCAAGCGCGTCTGCGGATTGTCCGGATAAATGGAAAAGAATTGCGCCATGGTTCAGGCTGCCGCCGTTTCCCAGGCCGTCCACACCGGACGGCATTCCAGCGGAAAATCCGGCAATCGGCCAACGTCGCGGTAACTCTCTTCCGGCCCGTGGAAATCCGAGCCGCAGGAACACAGCAGATCGAATTCCTTGGCATAACGCGCGAACTCAGCATATTGCGGCGGCGTGTGGCTGCCGCTCACCACCTCGATGGCGCGTCCGCCCAATTCGACGAATTCATTCAGCAGTTCGAGCAGCGTCGTTTTGCCCATCGGCTTGCGCCCGGCGGTATAACGCCCCGGATGCGCCAGCACTGCAATACCACCGCTGCCGTTTATCCAGGAAATCGCGTCCTGCAGGTCGGCCCACTGGTGCGATACATAGCCCGGTTTGCCCTTGACCAGATAGCGGGAAAAGACGCTGCGCACATCCTTGCAGTGCCCGGCTTCGACCAGATAGCGCGCGAAATGGGTACGTCCGATCATGTCCGGATTGGAGGCATAACGCATGGCGCCTTCCAGCACGCCGCCGATGCCGCTGCGCGCCAGCGATTCCGCCATCAATTCGGCGCGATGCCGGCGGCCGCTGCGGATGCCGCGCAGGCCTTCGACGAGAGCGGGATGGTTGGGGTCGATGCGCAAGCCGACGATGTGCACGGTGTGGCTGCGCCAGCTTACCGATACCTCAACCCCATTGATGAATTGGATGCCGTGCACAGCAGCGGCCTGTGCGGCTTCGGCCAGCCCATCCATGTCGTCGTGGTCGGTCAGCGCCAGTACCTTCACCTCGCGGCCGGCAGCCCGCTCCACCAGTTGGGTTGGAGTAAGCGTGCCGTCGGAGACGTTGGAATGGCAATGCAGGTCATAGTCGAGCATCAGAGGTCGCCGCCGCCCTTCTTCATGACTTTGCCCTCTTCCGCACGCTTGCGGCGCACTTCTTTCGGGTCGGCGATCAGCGGGCGATAGATCTCGATGCGATCTTTTTCGCGCAGCACGGTATCGGTCTTGCTCAACTTGCCGAAGATACCGAATTTGCCTTTTTCAAGGTCGATCTCAGGGTACTTGTCCAGAATGCCGGAAAGTTTGATCGCATCGGCGATGTTCGTCCCTTTGGGCACTTCCAGTTTGAGCAAATCCTGCTGGGCAGGCAGCGCATAGACCAGCTCGATCTTTATCTTTTCGTCACTCATTTGTTTACATAAACCTTTTCTGCACGCTGGATGAAGGCATCCACGAAAGTGTTGGCAATATGGCTGAACACCGGCCCCACCAGTTTTTCCAGCAACTTGCTGGAAAATTCGTAATGCAAACGGAACTCTATTTTACAGGCTTCATCGCTCAGGGGGATGAATCGCCAACTGCCATCCAGATGTTTGAACGGCCCGTGTGCCAAGGTCATATCGATCTGATGCGGCGGATTACGCCTGTTTTCGGTGCTGAAATGCTGCTTGATGTGGTGAAAGTCGATATGCACCGTCGCATGCATCGTCGTGCCCTGTATGTCGTTTACTGTCGCACCACCGCACCACGGCATAAACTCCGGATACTCCTCCACCCTGTCCACCAGATTGAACATCTGCTCCGCTGTATGCGGAACCAACACCGTTTTTTGAACCAATGCCATTGCTTTACGAGGCCACAAAATCAAAGACTGGTAGAATATCGCAACGCCAAGCAAAACACATCTTTCCATGAGCATTATCCAGAATAAAAAGGCCTTTCACGACTACTTCATCGAGGAAAAACATGAAGCCGGGCTCATGCTCGAAGGCTGGGAAGTCAAGGCCATCCGCGCCGGGAGGGTGCAGCTCAAGGAAGCCTATGTCCTCGCCAAAGATGGCGCACTCTACCTGTTCGGCTCCCACATCAGCCCGCTGCAGAACGCCTCTACCCATATCCACCCGGATCCGGTGCGTACCCGCAAGCTGCTGCTGCACAAGCATGAGATCGACAAACTCATCGGCAGGGTGCAACGCTCCGGCTACACCATCATGCCGCTGGACATGCATTACAAGGGCGGGCGCGTGAAGCTGGAAATCGGCTTGGCGAAAGGCAAGAAGGAGCATGACAAGAGAGCCACCGAGCGCGAAAAGGATTCGAAGCGCGAAGCCGCGATGGCCATGAAAAAAGAACGCCGCTAGTTGCGGTGGCTCTCGTGCGGCGCAGGCTAACATGAGCGAAGCGAATGTTAAGCTCGCAACGCGAGCGGCCGAAGCGCCAATGTCAGCGAAGAACCCCCATGGAAATTCCGCCTGATCCGAGTTCAATGTCCCCCTTGCGCAACCGCAGTTTCCTCAAACTGCTGAGTTACCGCTTTCAAATTTCGCTTGCCTATCAAATCATTGCCGTTGTAGTCGGCTGGCATATTTACCAGCTGACTCACGATCCCTTTGCGCTTGGGCTGATCGGGTTGGCGGAAGTCATACCCTATTTCTGCTTTGCGCTGTTCGCCGGTTATGTCGTCGATCATCACTCGCGGCGCATGTTCGGCGTGCTGGCCAGCATCGTGTTGGGCTGCAATGCGCTGGTGCTGGCGACCGTCGCCGGCGGCTGGATAACGGGCAAGGCATTGATCTGGATCTATGCCTCCATCGCGGCCGGCGGCATGGCGCGCGCCTTCATCGGCCCCTCCTACAACGCGTTGGTCGCCATCGCCATGCCGCGCGAACATTATGCGCGCGCCGCCGGGATCGGCAGCTCCGTCTTTCAGTCGGCACTGGTGCTGGGGCCGGCGCTGGGCGGCATATTGGTGGGTTGGTCCAGCATCACGATCGCTTATCTGGTGGCCGCCATGTTGAGCTTGATCGCCGCGATATCCCTGTTCATGCTGCGCATCAAGGAACCGCCACCGGCCGCAAGCGCGCCGGTATTTGCCAGCATCGCCGAGGGCCTGCGTTTCGTCTTCAGCAACCAGATCATTCTCGGCGCGCAGACGCTGGACATGTTCGCCGTATTGTTCGGCGGCGCTGTCGCCATGCTGCCGGCGTTCATTCATGATGTATTCCATTACGGGCCGGAGGGCTTGGGTATCCTGCGCGCGGCCCCTGCGGTTGGCGCCATCGCCACCGGCATCTACCTCGCCGGCCACCCGCTGAACCGCCACGCCGGCAGATGGCTGCTGGCCGCAGTCGCGGGCTTCGGCGTGTGCATCATCCTGTTCGCCCTCACCAGCCATTTCTGGATTGCCGCGCTCCTGCTGATGCTCTCCGGCATCTGCGATGGCGTATCGGTGGTGATGCGCTCCACCATCATGCAACTCATGACTCCACACACCATGCGCGGCCGCGTTTCCGCCATCAACGGCATTTTCATCGGCTCATCGAACGAGTTGGGCGCGTTTGAATCAGGCGTGGCAGCCAGCCTAATGGGATTGGTTCCCTCGGTGATCTTTGGCGGCGTAATGTCCCTGGGCATTGTTGCCGCAACAGCGCGACTCGCGCCCAAGCTGCGCAAACTGGATTTGCGCCAACTGCACTAGGGGCCCGGAACGGAGATACAATACATTGCAAAGGAGGTCTCATGTCCGACACCACTGAAATCGCTTACCTTTCCGGCGGTTGCTTCTGGGGCATGGAAGAGCTGGTACGCCAGATTCCCGGCGTGCTGGAAACTACCGTCGGCTACACCGGCGGCGATACGCCGAATGCCACCTACGAGATCGTGAAGACCGGGCGCAGCGGCCACGCCGAGGCGCTGAAGATCGTGTTCGATCCCGCACTGCTCACCTACCGCCACCTGCTGTTCGAATTCTTCCGCATGCACAACCCCACCACGCGCAACCAGCAAGGCAACGATGTCGGCACACAATACCACTCGGCGATTTTCTACCTGAATGAGGAACAGAAACACATTGCCGAGCAAGTCATCCAGACCGTGGATGCCTCAGGCGAGTGGGCAACGAAGGTGATCACCGAAGTCGTACCATTCAACGCATTCTGGCGCGCCGAGGAATATCACCAACAATATCTGGTCAAGCATCCGCACGGCTATACCTGCCACTACGTGCGGCGGATGAGGTTAGGCGAGTAAGGCGTAGCGCTATTTCTTGAATTTGGACGGAACCATCAACCCGACAATTGCACCGACAGCGCCGCAAATAAGGATTTTGTTGCGCATGTCTTCAATGCCGGAAATTGAGCGGAAAGCATTTTCGAACCTGTTTCCGCCGAAGGAAAACAGTGTCTTCAGGCTCACATAGTCTCCTCCCCACTTGCCGAAAAATATGTATCCGGCAATCAAGCCCACGGCAGCGAAGGCTGTAACGCTAAGTATCTTGTAGGCATTCATGTTCATTTCCTGGTTTTGTTTATACAAATAATGTTCCGAGCACGGCAACACATACCGTGAGCAGGCCAAGCGTCAAATTCACGCCGACCAATTTGCGTATCTTGCCCAGTATCTCGCCCGCATCTTTCCAGCGCTCATTGGCGACATGCAGGCTGAGCGGCACATAGCAGGCAAAGAAGACATAGCCGTAAATGCCGACCATCACCAGCCCCAGCAACAGCATGACGTGGATATGGCGCGGCACATGCGCCATGCCGCCATATTGGTAGATCATGTACAAGCCGGTCACCAGGATGATACCGACCGCGCCCCAGACCCAGTTGAAAAAACGACGAAACACGTTATCCCACAAGCGCAGGCGTTCTGGCGGCTGCAGAACATCGACAGCGGCGGGACGCAGCACCATGTAGGCAAAGAACATGCCGCCGACCCAGACGAGTACGGAGAGCAAATGGAGTAGTTTGAAAAAAATCATGACGCGTTCCTGATGGTGATTACTCAAAGACAAAAGGATAACCGAAAATCCCTCTCCGTGACCAAACGACTGATGGAGCTCCCGGCAACAAACGATAGGCATGTTGACCATCGTTGGAATAGAATGCGCCTTTGTTCAGGCCCTGAATGTGAGCTACTGAAAAATGAAACGAAACTTTGGATTCATCTTGGCAGGGATTACTGCCTTGCTTCTATATGGTTGCTTCGGCAGCGGCGGCTCCTCCGCGCCCGCGCCAACCAATGTCGCTGTCGTGGCCAAGGATAGCCGCGTTATCGTTACCTGGGACATGACGCCCGGTGTTGACTACTGGATATGGAAAGCGGCTGCGTCCGGCGTTACTCCAGACAACTGTTCATCGCTCCCCTCTTGTGGCATAGCTGTGGGTGTGACCTCCCCGGCATCAATCTCGGTGGCTAATGGCTCAACTCTCGCATTGACTAACGGCACAGCCTATTCCTTCTCGATCAACGCAAGAACCAATGGCGGGCCCGGTGGGTTTGGTTCGCCTGCGGTCGACGCCACACCAAGACTGTCCGGTGCGACCTGGAACGCAGGTGCTCCCGTATCCTCTGCCTCTTCTGCCCCCAATCTGCGCGGCGTAACTTACGGAAACTTGTTTGTGGCTGTCGGCGAAAATGGCGCTTTGTTTTCGAGTACTGACGTGAGCAACTCAAGCACCAACGGGACCATCTGGACTGCGGCAACGTCCATTCCGGCTGCTGCAACCACAACCACACTGTATGCGGTGAGCTATGACGCCTTCCTCACGCGATATATGGTTACAGGCTCTGGCGGTATGATATTGCAGAGTACCGATGCGGCAACCTGGACACAACTTACCAGCAGCACGACAAGCGACCTTCGTGCCATTGCGAACAATGGCGGGACCACTTTTGTTGCCACCGGAGCGAGCGGCACGATCACTACCAGCACCAACGGCGGATCAGCCTGGGCAGTGCAAAATTCGGGCACGTTAAACTCTTTGAATGGCATCGTTTACGGGCATGGCAACAACACTACTACGCCGGGAAACATATTTGTGGCGGTCGGTGCCGCAGGTACTGTGCTCTACAGCGCAAATGGATTAAGCTGGTCGGCTGCTACCTCTGTATCAACTCCTTCGTCGGACATCAACGGCGTGACTTATGGATTGATCAATGGGGTTGGCACATTTGTCGCAGTCACTGCTGATGGAAATGTGATCACCAGTACCGATGGCAGCACCTGGACAACAGTAGCTTCTGGTCTGTCGGCTTTGAATGCTGTCACAGCATCCTTGAATGCCGCAGTACCATTATCGACCACCGTCACTAATGCCTTTGTCGCTGTTGATAATACAGGCAACATTTTCCGCAGCACCGATGGAGGAGTAAGCTGGTCTCCAGTAGGTACATCTACCAATCCCCTCTATGCCGTTACTCGTGGCGGCCTGTATGACTATTCGGCAGTAGGCGCTGCCGGGACGAACCTGTACGCCGATTAAAACATCATCCCGGATCGAGCCGATCCGGGGTTGCACGCCTACCTCATCATCGCACCCGCAACGAACCGCGTCGCCTATTCTGTTGCGCGTTACCGCATCGCCTCCCTCACCGGCCTGAAGCTTCGACGATGTACCTCTGATACGCCATGCTCGCGCAGTGCCGCCAGATGGGCGGCGGTGGGATAACCTTTGTGCCCATCGAATCCGTACTGCGGATACTGTGCATGCAGTTTCAACATGAGTTCGTCGCGCGCGGTCTTCGCCAGGATGGAAGCGGCTGAAATGGCGGAAACTTTGCTGTCGCCCTTGACGATGGCTTGGCTGGGAATGCCGGCCTGCGGGCAATACAGGCCGTCCACCAGAATTTGTTGCGGCTGCACCGGCAATGCCAGCACGGCGCGGCGCATGGCCAACAGCGTGGCCTGCAGGATATTGAGCTGGTCGATCTCCTCGACTTCGGCATAAGCGACCGCCCAAGCCAGTGCACGTTCGCGGATGATGGGGGCGAGCTGGTCGCGTTGCTTTTCCGAGAGTTTCTTCGAATCGGCCAGCCCTTCGATAGGGCGGGATTCGTCGAGGATGACGGCGGCAGCGCTTACGGGGCCGGCCAGCGGGCCGCGCCCTGCTTCATCGACGCCACAGATGAGGATGATGCCGGTGTCCATCAACCCGTCGTTCCGGCGCAGGCCGGAATCCAGTTGAGACAATATTCCCCGCAACAGCGGGACTGCATCAAGGGTTTGTCCGCTTCACGGGCGTTTGTTCTGGCTGGATTCCGGCCTGCGCCGGAATGACGCGATTGTGTATTTGGGTTCATGCCAGGTAAGGCAAAATGGCCGCAGCCGCTTTCTGCGCGGTGTCCTGGCGCAAGGTCTGGTGTATGGTGCTGAAGGTCTGCTCCAACTCCGCCACGGCGTGTTTATTGTTCACCAGATTGAGCAGCGCCTGCGCGAGATTGTCTGGCGTCGCGTCGTCCTGCAATATCTCGGGCACGACAAATTTTCCGGCGAGGATATTCGGCAGCCCTACGTAAGGCAGATATTGCTTGCGCTTGGCGATCCAGTAGCTCAGCGCCGACATCTTGTAGGTAATAACCATCGGACACTTGAGCAAGGCGGCTTCCAGCGTCGCGGTACCTGAGGCAACCAGCACGCCGTCGGCAGCGATCATGGCATCGTGCGCATGGCCGAATAGCAAAGTGATCGGCAGTTGCTGCGCTTCCTGTCTCCAGACTTCGTTCTCGAATATGGTGCGCGTCTCGCGGCTGACAAGCGGCACAAGGAATTGCGCTTCCGGCAGCTTTTGCAGGATCAGCTTCGCGGTCTCGACATAGGTCTTCGCCAGGCGTCGCACTTCGCCCTGGCGACTGCCTGGCAGCAAGGCGAACACTTTGGCATTCTTGGGCATGATGCGCATCTGTTCGCGCATCTCTGCCCGCTTGGGGTGGTCCGGCAGCATGTCCGCCAGCGGATGTCCTACATAGGTGACAGGCACGCCGGCCTGCTGATACAGCGGCGCTTCAAACGGAAACAGCGCGAGGATATGCGACACGGCCTGCTTGATCTTGTGGATGCGCTCGCCGCGCCATGCCCAGATGGAAGGGCTGACGTAATGCACAGTCGGAATGCCACGCTGTTTCAACGCCGATTCCAGGCTGAAATTGAAATCCGGCGCGTCCACGCCGATAAACAAGTCGGGCGGTTCGGCGAGAAAGCGTTCACGCAGCTGGCGCCGAATGCCGAGAATTTCGCGCAGGTGCAGCAGCACTTCGACATAGCCATTCACCGCCAGTTTTTCCAGCGGAAACAGGACTTCCATGCCGACGCCTTGCATCCTGGGGCCACCGATGCCGATAAAGCGCACATTCGGCGCAGCCTGCTTGATTGCGGCCATCAGCAGGCTGCCGAGCAGGTCGCCCGAAGCTTCGCCCGCGACAATGGCGATGGTCTTAACGTTCTGGTTCATGATGGAAATTCTTAGCGCACGATGCCACGGGTGGCCTGTCCCAGGAACGTCAGCATATTGTCAATGTCGGCATCGGCGTCAGGTACCTGCCCGCGCAAGCCTTCGATTTCCTTCTTGGCGGCTTCGAAGCTGCTGCCTGCGCGATACAACGTCTTGTACATCTGCTTGATCATGTCGAGGCGCGCAGCCGAATAGCCGGCCCGGCGCGGCCCTTCCTGATGCGGCCCCTTGGCTTCTGCCGGATTGCCCACGGCGGTCACGAACGGCGGCAGATCCTGAGACAATCGGGTCATGAAGCCCGTCATGGCGTAGTCGCCGATGCGCACGAACTGGTGTATCCCGCTCATGCCACCGATCAGGATGCGGTTGCCGATCTCCACGTGGCCGGCGAACTGTACCGAGTTGGCAATGGTGTTGTGGTCGCCGATGATGCAGTCATGCGCCACGTGCACGTAGGCCATGATCCAGTTGTCACTGCCGATGCGCGTGACGCCCTTGTCCTGCACCGTACCGAGATTGAAGGTGCAGCATTCCCGAATGGTGTTGTTGTCGCCGATCTCCAGCCGCGTTGGCTCGCCCTGGTATTTCTTGTCCTGCGGGATCTCGCCAATCGAGCTGAACTGGAAAATGCGGTTGCCCTTGCCCATGGTAGTGTGTCCGTCGATAACCACATGCGGCCCGACGACAGTCCCAGCGCCGATCTCGACGTGTTCGCCGATAATGGAATAGGCACCAACCGAAACATCGTCGGCCAGTTTGGCATTCGGGTGAATGATTGCGGTCGGATGGCGCAAGCTATTCATTACTTGGTCCGCAAAGTACAAATCAGTTCGGCTTCCGCAGCGACCTGCCCGTCCACCTCGGCCTTGCCGATGAATTTCCACATGCCGCGGCGGTTCATGCCGATCGTCACGGTAAAAATCAATTGATCGCCGGGGCTCACCGGACGCTTGAAGCGCGCATTGTCGATGCCGACGAAGTAGTACACCGAATCGTCGCTCGGCAAAGTGCCCATGGTCTTGAAGGACAGGATGGCGGCGGCTTGCGCCATCGCCTCGATCACCAGCACACCCGGCATCACCGGATGGTGCGGGTAGTGGCCAGGAAAGAACGGCTCGTTCATGGAAACGTTCTTCAGCGCCACGATCTTTTCGTTCGGCACGACATCGAGCACACGGTCTATCAGCAAGAATGGATAGCGGTGCGGCAAATGCTGCAACACCTCATGGATGTCCATCGTGGTACTCATACTTTCTCTCCCTTTAAAGATTCGATCTCTTTTTCCAATGCCTTGACGCGTTTGACCAGGTCGCCCAGATGCCTCAAGTGAACTGCGTTGCTGCGCCACTCATCGTTCTTGCTGAACGGGTATATCCCGGCGTAACTGCCAGGTTCGGTGATGGATTTGCTGACCAGCGTGAACGAAGCGACTTCGACCTTATCGGCGATTTGTATGTGCCCCACGATGCCCGCGCTACCGCCGATGCGGCAATACTTGCCGATGGTGGCGCTGCCCGCAATACCGGCGCAGCCGGCGATGGCGGTATGCGCGCCGATGTGCACGTTGTGCGCGACCTGGATCTGGTTGTCCATCTTCACACCTTCTTCGATCACGGTGTCGGCCAAGGCGCCACGGTCGATGGTGGTGTTGGCACCGATCTCGACATGGTCGCCGATAACCACACGCCCGATCTG
>Ga0316624_10000007_pt1 | contig 58783 bp, 54 predicted proteins | sample OWC_Aug_N3_C1_D5_FD_207657 | JGI IMG/M metagenome (GOLD analysis project Ga0316624, IMG submission 207657) | Wetland soil microbial communities from Old Woman Creek delta, Ohio, United States - OWC_Aug_N3_C1_D5_A | ecosystem: Environmental > Terrestrial > Soil > Wetlands | place: USA: Ohio... | reverse complement strand
AATCGCCGCGCGACATCGCGAATGCCTTGATCGCGGCCTTGCCGAAATCCGATGCCATCGAAAAGGTGGAGATCGCCGGCGCCGGCTTCATCAACGTGTTTATTACCACTGCCGCGAAACAGGACGTCGTGCACGGCGTGCTGCAGGCGGGTGCGGGTTATGGTCACGTGCATGTCGGCCAGGGCCGCAAGGTAGGGGTGGAGTTCGTTTCCGCCAATCCTACCGGCCCTCTGCATGTCGGTCACGGCCGCGGTGCGGCAGTGGGCGATTGCCTGTGCAACGTGCTGCACGCGGCAGGCTGGAATGTGACGCGCGAGTTTTACTACAACGATGCCGGTGTGCAGATCGATAACCTGACGCTGTCGGTGCAGCTGCGCTGCAAGGGCGTCACGCCGGACGACCCGTCTTGGCCGGAGTCGGGCTATCGTGGCGATTACATCATGGACGTGGCCAAGTCCTACATGGCGAAGGAAACGGTGGAAGCTGACGACCAACACATCACCGGCAAGGGCGACGTGAACGACAGCGAAGCGATCCGCCATTTCGCCGTGGCCTATCTGCGCCGCGAGCAGGACCTGGACCTGCGCGCCTTCGAGGTGGAGTTTGATGTGTTCTCGCTGGAGTCGGCGCTGTATACCGACGGCAAGGTGGAAGAGACGGTGAAGAAGCTCATCGCGAGCGGCCACACCTATGAGCAGGATGATGCGCTGTGGCTGCGCACCACCGATTTCGGCGACGACAAGGACCGCGTGATGCGCAAGAGCGATGGCGGCTACACCTACTTCGTGCCGGACGTGGCGTATCACCTGGACAAGTGGCGGCGCGGCTTTACCCGCGTCATCAACGAGCAGGGTTCCGATCACCACAGCACCATCACCCGCGTGCGCGCAGGCTTGCAGGCGCTTGACGTTGGCATTCCCAAGGGCTGGCCGGACTACGTGCTGCACCAGATGGTGACGGTGCTGAAGAACGGTGAAGAGGTGAAGATCTCCAAGCGCGCGGGCAGCTACGTTACGCTGCGCGATCTGATTGACGAAGTGGGCTGCGATGCGACGCGTTATTTCCTTGCCGCGCGTCATCCCGATTCGCAACTGGTTTTCGATATCGATCTGGCCAAATCGCAAAGCAACGACAACCCGGTGTATTACATCCAGTATGCGCACGCCCGCATCAGCGCGGTGCTGTCGCAATGGGGCGGCGAGCGGTTGTCCTTGCTGAATGCCGACGTTGGCGTGCTCGACAGCGACTACGAAACCCAATTGCTGCAGCGCATGATCGATTACCCGCAGGTGATTGAAAGTGCCGCAGAAGACCTCGCGCCGCACTTGATTGCGTTCTACCTGAAAGAATTGGCAGCCGATTTTCACAGCTACTATAATGCCTCGCGCTTCCTGGTCGAGGACGAGAAACTGAAGCTGGCGCGTCTGGCGCTGATCGCTGCAGTGGCGCAGGTGATCAAGAACGGACTGGCGCTGTTGGGTGTCTCGGCACCCGAAAAGATGTAAGGAAAAATTATGAGCGGTGGTAAAGGCAAGGTTGTCGCGGGCGTTTTCATCGGCATGGTGCTAGGCATCGTGGCGGCGGGCGCTGTCGCATGGTATCTGCAGCAAAAGAAGCCGGCATCGTTCGTTGAGAAAGAGCCGGCCAAACCGGCGCCGCAAGTGGCACAGCTCCCGGCGAGTGCGCCGGTCGTTGCGCCGCCGGTCACGGCTGCACCCCATGCCGCATCAGGGGCGGGCGAGCCCAAGCAGCACTTCGAGTTCTACAAGGTGCTGACCGACAAATCGGATGGCACCGCGCACAAGAGCGCTGTGAAACCAGCGCCCAAGCCGGCAGAGCATGCGGCAGCAAAACCGCAAACCGCTCCGAATGCGGCGGTCTCGAAAGAGATGTATTACGTGCAGGCGGGTTCGTTTCCGAACATGAATGACGCCGAGAAACTAAAGGCGAAATTGGCGTTCTCAGGCTTCGAGGCGACCATCCAGACGGCCAACATCCCGGGCAAGGGGGAGTGGCATCGGGTGCGACTCGGCCCGTATAACGGCAGCGAAGCGGGCAAAACTATTGTAGCGTTGAAACAGAACGGCATTACTGCCACTCAAATGCATGCCCAGTAAGCGGGCGTAACAAATCAATAAGGAGACGAAGCATGAGATTTTTCAAGCAGCTGTTTGCGGTATTGGCATTGCTGTGCGCAACTTATGCGCACGCGGAAGTGGTGGCGGGCAAGGATTACAAACTGCTGAATCCGCCCCAGCCGACCACCAGCGGCAAGAAAATCGAAGTGCTGGAATTCTTTTTCTACGGCTGCTCGCATTGCTTCCACTTGCATCCGCTGATCAGTGCCTGGGAAAAGACGGCGCCCAAAGATGTCGAGTTTCAATATATTCCGACTGTTTTCAATGAGGGCTGGGAGCCTATGGCGCATACTTTCTACGCGCTGGAATCGCTGGGGCAGCGCAAGCAGTTGCACGACGCCTTGTTTGACGCATGGAATGTGTCGAACATCGATTTGAGGGATGAAGCTCATATCGCTGATTTCGTGGCGAAGCACGGCGTGGATCGCAACCGGTTTGAGGCTGACTACAACTCGTTCGCTGTAGCCAGCAAGATTGCGCGCGCCAATCAGCTGGTGCAGAGCTACGGCGTGCGCGGTACGCCCACCATCGCGGTGGACGGCAAATACGTCATCTCCGGCTTCGGTCCGGATGAGACCATCCGCATTCTGGATGAGGTGATCAAGATCGCGCGTGCGGAACGCAACAAGCGGCATTAATGAAGGTTGTTGTCACTGGCGCGTCGAGCGGCATCGGTCTTGCCCTCGCGCGCCATTATCTTGAGCGCGGCGCGACCGTCGCCGCCTGCGCCCGCCGCGACGAACTGCTGCAAAGCCTGGCAGCGGAATTCCCGGGAAAAGTTCTCACCTACACGCTCGATGTGCGCGATGCGCCGGCCATTCAGCGTGCGGCGCAGGATTTCATGGCGCGCGCCGGCGTGCCGGACATCGTTATTGCCAATGCCGGCGTGAGCCGCGGCACGCTCACCGAATATGTCGAAGATGAAGAAGTGTTCCAGCACGTGATGGACACCAACGTGCTTGGCATGGTGAAGACCTTCCAGCCATTCCTGGCTGCCATGCGCGCAGCGAAACACGGGACGCTGGTCGGTGTCGCCAGTGTGGCGGGCTTCCGCGGCCTGCCCGGCTCGGGCGCCTATTCGGCTTCCAAGGCGGCGGCGATCTCGTACATGGAAAGTTTGCGCGTCGAGCTGCACGGCAGCGGCGTGAAAGCGGTGACGCTGTGCCCAGGCTACATCAAGACGCCGATGACGGATATCAATACCTACCCGATGCCGTTCATGTTGGATGCAGACGTGGCGGCGAAGCGCATGGCGCGCATCATCGAGCGCGGCACGTCGTTCGCCGTGGTGCCCTGGCAGATGGGATTGGTGGGGTGGTTGATGAGGCGCTTGCCGAACTGGCTGTATGACGCCTTGTTCAGCAAGGCGCCACACAAATCCAGAAACGTGATACTGGATTAACAGGCTGCTGCAAAACTACTGCGGTGTCCATCTGCGGCGTTGCGCGGTGCTCGCTTCCTCGCCTACCTGACAGGTATGTCTCGGTCGCCGTGCTCCGTGCGCCTTGCATCTGGCCATCCTCGCTACGTTTTTCAACCGCCCGTTAGCCCGCCAGCTTCTTCTTCAGGATGTCATTCAGCTGCGCCGGGTTGGCCTTGCCCTTGCTGGCCTTCATGGCGAGGCCGACAAAGAAGCCGAACAGCTTGTCCTTGCCGCTGCGGTATTCCGCGACCTTGTCGGCATTGGCAGCGATGATCTCGTCCACCAGCGCTTCGATCGCACCGCTGTCGGAAACCTGCTTCAAACCCTTTGCTTCGATGATCGCATCCGCATTGCCGCCTTCCGCCCACATGGTGCGGAACACTTCCTTCGCACCGGAGTTGGAGATGGTGCCGTCGGCGATGCGCTGCAGCATGCCGCCGAGTTGTTGCGCAGAGATCGGGCATTGCGTCATGTCCAGGCCGTCGCGGTTCAGCTGCGCGCTCACTTCGCCGATGATCCAGTTGGCGCAAATCTTCGCTTGCCCTGCCGCATCGCCGAGAGCAGCCTCAAAGAAGTCCGCCATCTCGCGCGAACTGGTTAGCACGCTGGCATCGTAAGCCGACAGGCCGAGCTCGTTCACATAACGAGTTTGCTTGGTTTGCGGCAGTTCCGGCAACGTGCCGCGTACCTGGGCTATCCATTCCGAAGAAATTTCCAGCGGCAACAGGTCGGGATCGGGGAAGTAGCGGTAGTCATGCGCTTCTTCCTTAGTGCGCATCATGCGCGTTTCGCCGGTATCGGGATTGAACAGCACCGTCGCCTGCTGCACCTTGCTGCCGTTCTCGATGGTGTCGATCTGCCATTGCACCTCGTAGTCGATGGCCTGCTGCATGAACTTGAACGAGTTCAGGTTCTTGATCTCGCGGCGCGTGCCCAGCGGCTCGCCGGGACGGCGCACCGAAACGTTCACGTCGCAGCGGAACGAACCTTCTTGCATGTTGCCGTCGCAGATGCCGATCCAGCGCACCAGCGTGTGCAGCGCCTTGGCATAGGCTACCGCTTCGGCGGCGGAACTCATGTCCGGCTCGGAGACGATCTCCAGCAACGGCGTGCCGGCGCGATTCAGGTCGATGCCGGTCATGCCGTGGAAGTCGCCATGCAGCGACTTGCCTGCATCTTCCTCCAGATGGGCGCGGGTGATGCGCACGGTCTTCTCGTAGGGCTTGGCATTGCCGGACAGCGGCTCGACCTGGATGGTCAGCGCGCCCTGGCCGACCACGGGCAGATCGAACTGGCTGATCTGGTAGCCTTTGGGCAGGTCGGGGTAGAAATAATTCTTGCGCGCGAACACCGAACGATTGGCGATATGCGCGCCGGTGGCAAGGCCGAACTTGATCGCGCGCTCCACCGCACCCTTGTTCAGCACCGGCAACACGCCGGGCAAGGCGATGCTCACCGCGTCGGCCTGCGTGTTCGGTTCAGCACCGAACGCGGTCGAGGCGCCGGAAAAGATTTTAGTGTTGGTCGAGAGCTGGGTGTGTACTTCCAGCCCGATGACGATTTCCCAAGTCATATTCAAACCCTTTTAGCTACAGGGCACACAGAGGTCACAGAGGAGGGCAGAGGGTTTTCTCTGTGTGCTCTGTGATCTCTGTGGCTATTTTGTTTTTACTGGTTTATTGCTCGACGGCAGCGCTTCGCGCACGCCATCCCAGAACGCGATGCGCGCCTCGATGGCTTCGCGGCCGGCCTTGGAGGCGGCGCGCAGTTTGGTGTCGCTGCCCTTGCACAGGTGGGCCAGCAGTCGTAGCGACAGCGGGCCGTGCAGCTCATCGTCGAGATGGATGTGGCGCTCAAGGTAGTAGTAGAACAGCGGCGCCTTGCGCTTGCTGATGTTCATGTCGGCAAGCAGCGCGCGGAACATGCCGGGAATCACCTGCTCGCGGCCGAGCGCGAAAGCGGCAGCGACGACATGCGTCTTGCCGCTGTCGATGAAGCCGAAGGTCGTCTGCATGAACTCGCGTGCCGGCTCCGGGATCTTCGCCGTCTTCAGCGCCTTTTCGATGCCGTTCTTTTGTACCGACTTGAGGAAGGCCTTCACTGGTGCCGTGTCGGCACCCACTTCTTCCATCGCGCCGACGTACAGGTCGAAGTGGCTGACGAAGGTGGCGTTGCCCTTGGCGTCTGGCAGGCCGTCATCGGTCTCTTCGCCCAGCACGATCTCGTTGATGAAACGCTGCGCCGAGGTGACGGTCGCATCGCTGGTCGGCATCCACGGCACATTGGTGGCGGCCAGGTCGCGCTGCAGGTACTTGAGCAGCGACATGAAGTCCCACACCGAGTAGACATGGTGTTCCATGAATCGGCGCAGGTCTTCGATGTTGCGCACCGTGCCGTAGACGGGGTGCTTGTCGAGTTGTTTCTTCAGTGCCGGCACGCCGGTGAATTTGGTGAGTTTCATGCTTCGCTCCTCAGAGTTGCGGCGCGCGGCTATGCCAGTCGGTTGCCAGTTGGAATTGGTGCGCCACGTTCAGCATGCGCGCCTCGTCGAAATAATTGCCGATGATCTGCAGGCCCACCGGCATGTTGTTTTCGCCGAAGCCGCAGGGGATGGACATGCCGGGCAGGCCGGCGAGGTTCACTGCGATGGTGTAGATGTCGGACAGGTACATCTGCACCGGGTCGTCGCCCTTCTCGCCCAGTTTGAAGGCAGTGGAAGGCGAGGTCGGTCCCATGATGACGTCGCAGTGTTTGTACGCTTCGGTGAAATCCTGTGCGATCAGGCGGCGGATCTTCTGCGCCTGCAGGTAGTAGGCGTCGTAGTAGCCGTGGCTCAGCACATAAGTGCCGATCATGATGCGGCGCTTCACTTCCGCGCCGAAGCCCTGTGCACGGCTCTTCTCGTACATGTCGGCGAGGTCGCTGTACTCGGGGGCGCGGTAGCCGTAGCGCACGCCGTCGAAACGCGACAGGTTGCTCGACGCTTCCGCCGGAGCCAGCACGTAATACACCGGCACCGACAGCTTCGAGTTCGGTAGAGAGATATCAACGATGATGGCGCCGAGTTTCTTGTATTCGGCGATGGCGGCTTCAACCGCCTTGGCCACGTCGCTGCCCATGCCCTCTGCGAAAAACTCTTTTGGCAGCCCGATGCGCAGGCCGGTCAGCGGCTTGTTCAGGTCACGCGTGTAGTCTTCCTTGTCGCGCTGCAGGCTGGTGGAATCGCGCTCGTCGAAGCCGGCCATCACGTTCATCATCAGCGCCAGGTCTTCCCCGCTGCGCCCCATCGGCCCGGCCTGGTCCAGGCTGGAGGCGAAGGCGATCATGCCGTAGCGCGAGCACACGCCGTAGGTTGGTTTCAGGCCGGAGATGCCGCACAGCGCGGCCGGCTGGCGGATGGAGCCGCCAGTGTCGGTGCCGGTGGCAGCCGCGCAAAGGCGCGCCGCAACCGCCGCCGCCGTACCACCGGATGAGCCGCCGGGCACGCGCGCCAAGTCCCACGGGTTCTTCACCGTGCCGTAATGCGAAGTCTCGTTCGACGAGCCCATGGCGAACTCGTCCATGTTGGTCTTGCCGAGGTTCACCGCGCCGGCGTTGTTGAATAGCGAGATCACATGCGCGTCGTAGGGGGAAACGAAGTTGTGCAGCATCTTCGAACCGCAGGTGGTGAGCCAGCCCTTGGCGCAGAAGATGTCCTTCTGCGCGATGGGGATGCCGGTCAGCGCGGAGGCTTCGCCGGCGGCCAGGCGGGCATCGGCAGCGCGCGCCTGCGCCAGCGACATTTCCGGGTTCACCGTGATGTAGGCGTTGAGCTGCGGGTTCAGTTGGGCGATGCGGTCGAGGTAGCTCTGCGTCAGTTCAACGCTGGAGATTTTTTTGGCGCGCAGGGCGGCGCCCAGTTGACTAAGGCTGGAGTGGATCATGGCGGTTACTCGATGACCTGCGGGACCAGATACAGCCCCTGTTCCACTTGCGGGGCGACGGCCTGGAAGGCCTCGCGCTGGCTGGATTCGGTGACCACGTCCTCGCGAAGGCGCTGCGCCAGGTCCTGGCTGTGCGACATGGGTTCAACGCCTTTGGTATCAACGGCCTGCATCTCGGCAATGAGGCCAAAGATGTTGTTCAGTTGGGCTTGGGCGGCTTGGAGTTCTTGGTCGCTCATCGCCAGCCGGGCAAGGCGGGCGACTTTTTCGACATCGGCTAGACTTAGGGACATAAACTGGTATAAAGCTTTATCAAATCAGGCGCGATAGGGTATCATAAACCGCTTAACGGACGCACCCTTTCTACCCTTTCAGGACCTGACATGTTTAGTTATTTCAACGGCTATTTTTCCAACGACCTCGCCATCGACCTCGGCACGGCGAACACGCTGATCTGGTTGCGCGGGCAGGGGATCGTGTTGAATGAGCCGTCTGTTGTGGCGATCCGCCAGGAAGGCGGCCCCAACGGCAAGAAAGTGATTCAGCAAGTCGGTCTGGCGGCCAAGCAGATGCTGGGCCGCACCCCGGGCAACATCACTGCGATCCGTCCGATGAAGGACGGCGTGATTGCCGACTTCACGGTCACCGAGCAGATGCTCAAGCAGTTCATCCGCCGCGTGCACAAGTCCAGCATCTTTACACCCAGCCCGCGCATCGTGATCTGCGTGCCGTGCGGCTCTACCCAGGTCGAGCGCCGCGCCATCCGCGAATCCGCTTACGGCGCTGGCGCGCGCCGCGTGGAGCTGATCGAAGAGCCGATGGCGGCGGCGATTGGCGCCGACCTGCCGGTGGAAGATGCGACCGGCTCGATGGTGGTGGACATCGGCGGCGGCACCACCGAAGTGGGCGTGATCTCGCTGGGCGGCGCGGTGTATTCCGGTTCGGTGCGCGTCGGCGGCGACAAGTTCGACGAAGCCATCATCAACTACATTCGCCGCAACTACGGCATGCTGATCGGCGAAAGCACCGCCGAGCAGATCAAGAAGGAGATCGGCTCCGCTTTCCCCGGCAGTGAAGTGCGCGAAATGGAAGTGAACGGGCGCAACCTGGCGGAAGGCGTGCCGCGCAGCTTCACCATCTCCAGCAACGAAATTCTCGAAGCCTTGAGTGACCCGCTCAACGCCATTGTCAGTGCGGTGAAGACGGCGCTGGAGCAGACCCCGCCGGAACTGGGCGCCGACATCGCCAGCAAGGGCATGGTGCTGACTGGCGGCGGTGCGTTGTTGCGCGATCTCGACCGCCTGCTGATGGAAGAGACCGGCCTGCCGGTGGTTATCGCCGACGATCCGCTTACCTGCGTGGTGCGCGGTTCGGGCAAGGCGCTGGAGAGCATGGACAAGTACAGCAACATCTTCACCAGCGATTGATCCGCCGGCGGCGCATTGGACGACACCCGTAACCTTCGATTTTTTAATCGCGGCCCCAGCCCGGCTGCGCGTCTCATCTTCTTCTGCGTCCTCTCCCTGTTGCTGCTGTTCGTCGATGCGCGTTACCAGTACCTGGAATCCGCGCGCAAGGTTCTCGCGGTGTTGATCTATCCCGTGCAGCGCCTGACTGCGCTGCCCGGGGAGGCCATCGGCGGGATCGCTGACTATTTCGGGACGCAACAACGCTTGCTGGCGGACAACGCGCAACTGCGTCTACAGCATGACCGGGACGCGGCACAACTGGCGCAGCTGCACGCGATCGAGGCCGATAACGCGCAACTGCGCACCTTGCAGGGGCTGCAGCAGCGGGTCGACTATCCGATGCAGATGGCGGAGATCGTTTATGTCGAGCGCGACATTTTCAAGCGCAAACTGATCGTCGACAAAGGCGCGCAGGCCAGCGTATTGCCGGGTCAAGTGGTGGTGGACGACACCGGCGTGGTGGGACAGGTCACCCGCGTTTATCCTTGGCTCTCCGAAGTGACGCTGGTCACCGACAAGGATCACCCGGTGCCGATACAGAACTTGCGCAACGGTTTGCGTGCGGTGGTGTTCGGTTCCGGCGACAGCACCGAGATGGCGCTGCGCTATATGCCGGTGAGTGTGGATATCGTGGAGGGCGACGTGCTGGTGACTTCCGGTATCGACGGAACCTATCCGCCCAATTTGCCGGTGGCCAAGGTGCTCAAGGTCGAGCGCGATCCGGCCTACCCGTTTGCCCGCATCACCTGTGCGCCGCTGGCCGGGGTAAATCGGCACCGCGCGTTGCTGATCGTTTCGGGGTTGCCTAAGCTGCCGGAGCGTCCGGCGTCGATCGAGACCAGCGCCGAGCAGGAACGCGCAAAGAAGAGACTCAAACGGAGCAAGCCTTGAGTTCGATTTTCCCTAAAGACCAGGAATTTCTGCTGCCTGCGAGCACCGGTTTCATGACCCTCAGCCTGTTCGTGGCGGTGATGCTCAACTGGCTGCCGTGGCACGGCTGGGGGCTGGCGCTGCGCCCGGATTTCGTGGCGCTGGTGTTGCTGTACTGGTGCACGCACAAACCGCACCGCATCGGCATCGGCATCGCCTGGCTGGTCGGCATTTTTGCCGATGTGGCGGATGCCAGCCTGTTCGGCCAGCATGCGCTGGCCTACACGATTCTGGCCTTCGGCGGCATCGTGCTGCATCGCCGCGTGCAGATGTTCGATCTGCGCCAGCAATCGCTGCACGTGTTCCCGATGTTGCTGCTGGCCTATGCCGCCTACGCTGCCGTGCACTGGCAAGTGCGCGGCTACATAGCGTGGGAGTATTTCCTCGGTAGCGTGACGTCGGCGCTGCTGTGGACGCCAATGACCTTGCTGCTACAGGCGCTACGCCGTCCGCAACGCGACCCGAACGAACTATGAATCGTCACATCGAGCTGAAGAACACCCAGCGCGAAATCTATTATTTCCGGTTGCGTCTGGTGTTGAGCTTGGCCTTCGTGGTCGTGATGCTGCTCATCCTGCTGGGGCGCTTCTTTTACCTGCAGGTTTTCCGTTACGACTATTTCCACACGCTGGCGGAAAGCAACCGCATCTATCTCGTGCCCATCGTGCCAAATCGAGGCCTGATTCTGGACCGCCATGGCGTGGTCATTGCGCGGAATTATTCCGGCTACACGCTGGAAATCGCTCCATCCAAAGTGACGGACATGCCGGCGCTGATCGCCGAGCTGTCCAAACTGGTCGACATCACCCCCAGGGACATCAAGCGTTTCCAGCGGATGTTGACCGAGCGCCAGGCGCTGGAGACGATGCCGTTGCGCAGCCAGCTGAGCGACATCGAAGTGGCGCGCCTCTCGGCGCAACTGTTCCGGTTTCCTGGCGTGGAGATCAAGGCGCGCCTGTTCCGCGAATATCCCTTTTCCGACGTGACTTCACACCTCATCGGCTACGTCGGCCGGATCAACCAGAACGACATGGATCAACTGGAAGAAAAGGAAGTCGCCACCAATTACCTCGGCTCCGACTACATCGGCAAGACCGGCATCGAGCAGAGCTATGAAGACGAACTGCACGGCAAAACCGGTTTCGAGCAGGTCGAAGTAGATGCCGGAGGGCGTGCCGTACGCGTGCTGTCGCGCACTGCGCCGCAGTCCGGTGCCAACCTGGTGCTGACGCTGGATGCAAAGCTGCAGGACGTGGCGGAGAAAGCGTTCGGCGATTATAGCGGCGCGCTGATAGCGATCGATCCCACCAATGGCGAGGTGCTGGCATTCGTCAGCAAGCCGGGCTACGACCCCAGTTTGTTCATTGATGGCATTGATACGGAGACTTGGGACGCTTTGAACAACTCGCCCGACAAGCCGATGGTTAACCGCGCGCTGAACGGCACCTATCCGCCCGGGTCGACCTTCAAGCCCTACATGGCGCTGGGCGCACTCACCCTCGGCAAGCGCCGGCCCGAGCAGACGATCTTCGACCCCGGCTACTACGCCTTCGGCAACCACGTCTTCCGCGACGACAAGAAGGGCGGCCACGGCTCGGTCAACATGTACAAGTCGATCGTTGAGTCGTGCGACACCTACTACTACACGCTCGCCAACGACATGGGCATCGACAGCATTGCCGACTTTATGCGCCAGTTCGGTTTCGGCCAACGCACCGGCGTCGACATCAAGGGCGAATCGGAAGGCGTGCTGCCGTCGCAGGAATGGAAAAAGAAGCGCTTCAAAAAGCCCGAACAGCAGAAGTGGTACGCCGGCGAAACGATCTCCATCGGCATCGGCCAAGGCTACAACTCCTACACGCCGATTCAGCTTGCCCAGGCCGTGGCGACGCTGGCCAACAACGGCGTAATGTACCGCCCGCACGTCGTGCAGGATATCATCGACACGCACACCGGCGAGAAGACCCTGATCGAGCCGAAGCCGCTGCGCACCATCCCGCTCAAGCAAGAGGATATTGACGTCATCAAACGCGCCATGGTCGGCGTCAACAAGGAAGGGACCGGCGCGCGCGCCTTTGCCGGCGCGGGCTACGTCGCCGCGGGCAAGACAGGTACGGCGCAGGTGTATTCGCTGAAAGGCGAGAAGTACACTGAAGGCCAGGTCAAGCAGGAACTGCGCGACCATGCGCTGTTCATCGCGTTCGCCCCGGCGGAGCAGCCGAGAATTGCGCTGGCGGTAGTCGTGGAGAACGGCGGCTTTGGCGCAGAGACCGCCGCGCCAATCGCGCGCAAGGTGCTGGATTACTATCTGCTTGGCAAGGAGCCGCAGCCGTTGAAGACGGTCACCGGCAAGAGCGGCACGGAGGGCGACTGAGAATGAACGCGCGCCAACTCAAACAACGTTTCATGCTGCATCTCGACCCCGTGCTGCTGGCGGGGCTCGGCGGCTTCATGCTGGTCACCCTGGTGCTGCTGTATAGCGCCAGCGACGGCAACTGGATGCGCGTGCTGGGCCAGTTCGGCAACATCGTCGTGGCGTTTGCCGGCATGTGGCTGGTTGCCAACATGCCCTTGCACTATCTGTTGCGCGCGGCGGTGCCGATGTACGTGCTCGGCATGATGCTGTTGCTGCTGGTGATGACACCGCTTGGCGTGAACAGCCACGGGGCGACGCGCTGGCTCAACATCGGCGTGGCGACCATCCAGCCCTCCGAACTGATGAAGATCGCCGTGCCGCTGATGATGGCCTGGTACTTCGAAAAACACGAAGCCACGCTGACGCTGAGAAACTATTTCGTTGCGGCGATTCTGCTGCTGATGCCCGTGGGCCTGATCATCAAGCAGCCCGACCTGGGCACGGCCATCCTCATCGGCGCCAGCGGTTTCTACGTGCTGTTCCTGGCCGGCCTTTCCTGGTACATCTTGATCGGTTCCGCCGTGGCGGCGGCAGCCAGCGCCCCCTTCCTGTGGTCAGCCATGCACGACTATCAGCGCCACCGCATCCTGATGTTGCTCGACCCGTCGCAGGATGCGCTGGGCAAGGGCTACCACACCATCCAGGGCATGATCGCGGTGGGTTCCGGCGGCATCCTCGGCAAAGGCTATCTGAACGGCACGCAGACCCACCTGGATTTCCTGCCCGAACGCACCACCGACTTCATCTTTGCGGTATGGTCGGAAGAATTCGGGCTGATCGGCAATCTGTTGCTGCTGGCCTTGTACGTGTTCGTCATCGGCCGCGGCTTCATCATCACCGCCAATGCCTCCACCTATTTCACCCGCCTGATGGCGGGCAGCATTACGCTCACCTTTTTCACCTACGCCTTCGTCAACATGGGCATGGTCAGCGGCATCCTGCCGGTGGTGGGCGTGCCGTTGCCGCTGATCAGTTACGGCGGCACCTCCATGCTCACGCTGATGCTCGGTTTTGGTATCCTGATGAGCATCCACACGCACAAGAAACTCGTTAAAACTTAGCAGGGAGTCGATGATGAAAAGAGAATCGCTATTGGTGTTGTTTGCGGCGCTCGCTATGAGCGCCTGCAGCACCACGCAAAAAACCGGCGATACGCAAAGAGCCGCTCCCGTGGTGGATGCGGCCTCCGGCCCTGGCGGCAGGTCCGCGCATGCCGCCAATACCGGCAGCGCCGCACCGGGCAATGGAGCTTACCTGGCAGGCGACGGTCCCGGTGCGGATGCGCCGGCGAATCTGGACACCATTCCCGACGCCGTGCCCAAGGCCGAACCGTTGCACCGTTATGCCAACCGTCCCTACTCCGCACTGGGCAAGACCTACACGCCGCGGCAAACGACAGGCAACTACAAGGAGCGCGGCATCGCTTCGTGGTACGGCAAGAAATTCCACGGTCAGCACACCTCCATCGGCGAGGTCTACGACATGTACGGCATGACCGCCGCGCATCCGACGCTGCCCATCCCCAGCTATGCGCGTGTCACCAACCCGGCGAACGGCAGGTCGGTCATCGTGCGCATCAACGACCGCGGCCCGTTCCTGCACGACCGCATCATGGATCTTTCCTACGCCGCCGCCTACAAGCTGCGCATCATCAACAGCGGTAGCGCTGAGGTCGAAGTCGAAAGCATCGCCGTCGATGGCAACACCCCGGTTGTCGCTTCTGTGGATACGCCCGCCGTCAAAGTCGAGCCGCTGGCTCCCGCCACGCTGCCAGTCGAAACGGCAGGCACGCCAACCGGCAAAGTCTTCCTGCAACTCGGCGCATTCAGGTCGCCGCAGGGCGCGGAAAGTTTCCTGGGCAGGATGCGCGCCGAACTGGGCAACGGCGGCAAGACGCTGACGCTGTATGAAAAAGAAGGCCTGACCCGCGTGCACCTCGGCCCCTATGCGAGTGCCGACGAAGCGCGCAGCGCGGCCAACCGGCTCGCCTCGACGCTGGGCTTTAAACCTTTCGTGAGCGTGCACTGATGCATACCGCCGCCAACATCGTTGTCGGCATCGTGGGCCTCATCCACGTATACATCGTCGTGCTCGAGATGTTTCTGTGGGAGAAACCGATCGGGCTGCGCACGTTCAATATCACCGAAGATTTCGCTTCCGCCACCCGAGAGATGGCGGCGAACCAGGGCCTGTATAACGGTTTTCTGGCGGCGGGATTGTTCTGGAGCCTGCATACTGGCGACATCCATGTGCAGCGGTTCTTCCTGGGGTGTGTATTGGTTGCCGGGGTGTATGGCGCGCTGACGGTGCATGCCAAGACGCTTATGGTGCAGGCGCTGCCGGCGGTGGTGGGGTTGGTGTTGTTGGGGTTGGTGCCGGCCTACTGATAAGCCAAATCCTTTCGTTGTCAGTTCCCTCTCCCTTTCAAAAGCAACACCGTCGGGGGTAGCCCGACAGCTAGTCACTTTCTTTTGTCTCGCCAAAAGAAAGTAACCCAAGAAAAGGCGACCCCAATCCGCCACCTCTTCGAGGTTTCCTGCGTTGCTCGACTGGCCAGGCTTCCTCATAAACTCGCACGATCCGCTTCGCGGCCACGTGCTCAAACATATTCGTCAGAATTCCCTGACCAGCCTGCGCTACTCGGTGGCGGATGAGGGGAAAGAAAAACAACGTGCCACATTCTGTGGTTTTGACTTTCGCTTTTCCATCCCCTGAGTGCCGCCTCGATATTTCGCCAACAAGCGGAGGTGTAGGCGAGCACTGTCCGAGCGCCGCGGTGGGGCACGTTTTGTGTGCGCCGCTAGGGCGAGTTGCGCAGCCCCGCTTGTTGGCGAAATATCGAGGGAACCCCGCAGGGGCGGCAAACCGGGGTCGCCTTTTCTTTGGTTACTTTCTTTTTGGCGAAGCAAAAGAAAGTAACTAGCTGTCGGGCTACCCCCGACGGTGTTGATTTTATGGAACGTCGATCAGGCTATCCCCCACAAACCCTAAGCCCATTCCCCCCATCTTTGCCATCATATTAGAATATGCTAATATGATCTCATTGCTAATCAAGGAGACAAAGCATGTTTGGACATTCCGTTAAAGAGATCGACGCGCACGAACTGTCAAAGTGGGTGAGCACTCCCGATCACGGCATCCGCGTGATCGACGTGCGCCAGATGGAAGAGATCGCCATGGGCACCGTGCCTAAGGCAGAAGCGCTTCCGCTGCACACATTGCCAGCCAGGGTTCACGAGCTGCCAAAGGGAGAAAAACTGGTCATGGTATGCCGCAGCGGTGCACGTTCGGCCCAGGCTTGCATGTTCCTGCAGCAGCAAGGCTTTTCCAACGTATACAACCTGCGCGGCGGCATGATGGGTTGGGTGCAGAGCGGTTTCCAGCCGCACCAACTGGCATAAGGCGGTCATGAAAGCGAAAATATATTGGGCTGTGGCCGCAGTGCTGGGCCTGATGCTGGTGGTCCAGCAACTGCCGGCCAGCCAGGGCATCGACGCAAAACAGGCGCAAACCATGGTAAGCCAGGGCGCGCTGTTGCTGGATGTGCGTGAGCCTGCCGAGTATGTCGCTGTCCATGCGCCGAGTGCGAAGTTGATCCCCCTGGGAGAAGTCGGCTCTCGTTTGAAAGAGCTCGATGCTTACAAAAACAAGCCGATTGCAGTGATGTGCCGCTCGGGCCGACGTTCGGCCAAGGCGGTTGCGCTGTTGCAGGAGGCCGGCTTTACCCAAGTCAGCAATGTGCAGGGCGGCATTCAGGCGTGGGAACAGGCCGGGCTGGAAGTCATCAAGCAGCAATAGGCAATGGTGTGGGCACCTAGCCTGCCACCCGCAGCACCAAACCCTTCAAGTAAGCTCCTTCGGGAAAACTGAGCAGCACCGGATGATCCGGTGCCGCATGCAGTTTTTTCACGATCTGCGCATCCACGCCGGCATCCAGCGCCGCACCTGCGATGATCTTCTGGAACAGGTCGTCGCTGATACCGCCGGAGCAGGAGTAGGTGAACAGCAGGCCGCCCGGTCGCAGCAGTTTGAAGCCGAGCAGGTTGATGTCCTTGTAGGCACGCGAGGCCTTTTCGGCGAAGGCGGCAGTGGGCGCGAACTTGGGCGGGTCGAGCACAATCAGGTCGAACCTCCGGTTCTGGTCGCGTAGCTTGCGCAGCGCGTCGAACACGTCGGCACATTGCCATTCGGCGCGCGACGCATCGAGTCCATTCAATTGCACATTGCGTTGCGCCAAGTCCAAGGCTTCCTGCGACGAATCGATGGAAAGTACCGATTTTGCCCCGCCGCGCAACGCATAGAGCGAGAAGCCGCCGGTATAGCAGAAACAGTTCAGCACATCGCGCTCGGCAGCCAGCGTGCCGGTCAAAGCGCGGTTGTCGCGCTGGTCGAGGTAGTAGCCGGTCTTTTGCCCTGCCGCCACATCCACGGCAAAGCGCAGGCCGTTTTCAACAACCTCGACCTTCTCCGGCAACTTGCCGCGCAGCACGCCGCACCGCTTGGGCAGGCCTTCCAGTTCGCGCCCGTCGGAATCGGAGCGTTCATAAATGCAAACCGGTGCGCACAATTCCTGCAGGACGTCGACGAGCGTATCGCGCCAGTGTTCCGGCCCGGCGCTGCCCAGTTGCATCACCAGCACGTCGCCGTATTGGTCCACGATAAGCCCGGGCAGGCCGTCCGATTCGCCGTGGACGATGCGCATGCCGTTGCTGTCGCGCTCGAGGCCAAGCGCGCGGCGCGCGGCTAATGCATCGGCGATGCGGCTGCGGAAGAAGGCTCGGTCGATGACCTCCGACTCGCGCCACGACCATGCCCGTGCAGTGATCTGCGAGTCGGCGTTGTAGGCTGCCCAGGCGAGAAAGCTTCCGCCAGCATCGCGCACCGCGACGGTGTCGCCGCTGGCGGGTGCGCCGTCGATGCATTCAACTGCGCCGGAGAATATCCACGGGTGGCGCCGCTGCAGTGATTTCTCGCGGCCCTCCTTGAGGATGATGCCGGGCTTTGCCGACGGGTTGCCAGCGCGCGGCTTGGCCGCGGACTGCGGCGCCTGCGTTGCGGGCTGTTGCTTGTTGCGCTGCACGCGCTTGCGGAAATCCTTGCCGCCTTGCGATTGGCGGTGCGGTGTCGAATGGGATTTTGGTTTGGTCGGGCTCATGTTTTCTTTTTGGCGCGCGGATGCGCGCTATCGTAAATTTTGGCGAGGTACTGGAAATCGAGATGGGTATAGACCTGCGTGGTGGAGATGCTGGCGTGACCCAGCATTTCCTGCACCGCGCGCAGGTCGCCGGAAGATTGCAGCACATGCGTGGCAAAGGAATGGCGCAGCATGTGCGGATGCACTCCGGTGTGCAGGCCTTGCCTGATCGCCCATTTGTGCAGTTGCAATTCCACGCTGCGCGGCGAAATGCGCGCGCCATTTTTGCCGACAAACAGCGCCGTTTCGTCCGGCTTGGCGACCTGTTCACGCACTGCGAGCCATGCCTGCAACGCCGTGATGGCGTGGCCGCCGATAGGCACGATGCGCGTCTTGTTGCCCTTGCCGGTGACGCGCACCGAGGCATCGGCAAAATCCATGTCGATGGGATCGAGGCTCACCAGCTCGGCCAGGCGCAAGCCGGATGAATAGAGCAGCTCGAACATCGCCTTGTCGCGCGCATCCAGCGGCGTCTCGACCGGCATTTCCACCAGCTTGACCGCCTCATCGGGCGACAGCGCATGCGGCAGAGTCCTGGGCGCTTTCGGCGCGCGCAGCCCCACGCAGGGATTACTCTTGCAGCCGTGGTCGCGCATCAGGTAGCTGTAAAAGCCGCGCCACGCAGAGAGCACGCGCGCCAGCGAACGGCCGCCCAGCCCGCCGCTGTGCAACTGCGCGATGTGGCGGCGGATGTGGTGGCTTTTCAGCTCGGGCAGCGGAGTCGCGCCGGCAAGCGCGAACAGGCGGCGCACGTCGCGCGCATAGTTCTCGGCGGTCAGCGGGGAATACTGGCGCTCGTTAAGCAGGTAGGCGAGGTAGCCTTGCAGCGTGGCGGGGTCTTGTTCGGCAGCCGGCATCAGACATGCGGATGAAACGCGCTGCCCAGGGTTTCGGCAATGCTCTGCAGAAACAGCGTGCCCATTGCCGGGTAGAAGCGCTCTTTGTCTTCGCTGGCGAGAATCAGCATACCGATGGTCTGGCCATCCGCGCGCAAAGGCAAATAGGCGAAAGAACGCAGGTGCTCGGCCGACTCGCCGAACCAGGGCAGGGTGTCGTGCACCGCGTGATGCGCGCAGACCGGCTGCTGATGCTGGTCGGCAAAAGCCAGCACTTCGGAACTGGGCGGCTCATCCCGCCACAGATGCAGGGCAACATGCGGAATGGCAAAAATCTCGCGCATCTTTTGCACCACCAGCTGTTGCAGGGTGGCAAGGTCGCGCGGGCCGAACAGGGCGCAATTGAACTGGTGCACCTTCGTTTGCAGCACGTCATTTTCTTTGGCGAACTCCAGCAGTTCGTGCAGCTTCTTTTCCAGCTCCTTCACGCGCTCGCGCAAAGTGAGCAGCTGGCGCTCGCTCAGCGAAATGGTTCGCCCGCCATGCGGATGCGGCAGGTTGATCTGCGACAGCATCTCCGCATGCTCCTCGAAGAACTGCGGGTTGTCCTGCAAATATTGTGCAACGTCTTCAGATCTCATTTCCCTGACCTTTTACAAGTTGATCTCGCCGTCGAACACGGTGATGGCCGGGCCGGTCATCAGCACGGGCGAACGCTCGCCAGCCCAGTTGATGGTAAGCGTGCCGCCGCGCGTGGCGACATGCACTGTGCCGTCCAGCAATCCGCGCCGGATACCGGCAACCACGGCAGCGCAAGCGCCGGTTCCACAGGACAAGGTCTCGCCAGCGCCGCGCTCGAACACGCGCAGCCGGATATGCGACCTGTCCACGACCTGCATATAGCCAACGTTCACGCGCCGGGGAAAGCGCGGGTGGCGTTCGATCAGCGGCCCTTGCGTGGTTACGGGGGCAGTTTCCACGTCATCCACCACCTGCACCGCGTGCGGGTTGCCCATGGAGACAGCGGTGATCCGCACGACTTCATTGCCGAACTGCAACGGCTGGATCACCTCATGGCTGTCGCTGACGAAAGGAATATGCGAGGGATCGAAGATCGGCGCGCCCATGTTGACGGTAACGCGTCCGTCGTCTTCCAGGCGCGGCGAAATCAGCCCGCTTTTGGTTTCGACCACGATCGCGCGCTTGTGCGTGAGTTTGTGGTCGTGCACGAAGCGCACGAAGCAGCGTGCGCCGTTGCCGCACTGCTCGACCTCGCCGCCGTCGGCGTTGAATATACGGTAACGAAAATCGGCATCCTCGCGCTGCGTTTTTTCAACCAGCAGAATCTGGTCGCAACCGATGCCGAAATGGCGGTCGGCGATAAAGCGGATCTGCTCGGGCGACAACGCGATCGGCTGACGTACGCCATCGAGAACCACGAAATCGTTGCCAGCGCCGTGCATCTTGGTGAATTTGAGAGTCATAGTTCTAACGGATCTTGCTCAGTAAAGGAATTATACGGTTTTCAGCGGCAAAGCTGCTCATGGTCGCGGAACATGCAACGATCCATCACCACCGTGATACCCGCCCGCTGCGCGCGCAACGCGGCTTCTTCATGCACCACGCCGTCCTGCAGCCAAAGAATCCTGATACCCAGCTTAATGCAGCTGTCCACGATGGCGGGTACATGCTCCGGCGCGCGGAAGACGTCCACAATGTCGGGCAATACCGGCAGGCTCTCCAAGTCGGGATAAGCCCTCTCGCCCAAGACCTCGGTCACCAGCGGACGCACCGGATAAATGCGATAGCCAAAGCCCTGCAACGCCTGCGCCACGCGAAAACTCGGCCGCGCCGCGTTGGGCGACAGGCCCACAACGGCGACGGTATGCACGTCGCGCAACAGCTTGCAGATCTCTTCTGGCTTGGGATTGGCATAATTCATGGCGCGCACGATAGCATTTTTTGCGCTATTCGGCGCGGGCGGGAAAGAGGAAAAACCGCTATACTGCGCGCCGTTCAAAGCGCTCGTAGCTCAGCTGGATAGAGTATTGGTTTCCGAAGCCAAGGGTCGTGGGTTCGACTCCCGCCGAGCGCACCACATTCAAAACTCCATTATTCCATAAGGGAGTTTTTCATTTGTAGTTACAATCTGATCGGGCACTTTGTGCTTCTCAGAACGCGCCGTCGATTTCGTTTGTTGAAATTGATGAGGCGATCAACCTATGAGTCCATCCTTGATTTTGTATCCCATCGCCCGATAACCACGTTGGCGCTTGTCCCACATCCGCAGCAGTATGGGATGGCCGGTATCTACAAAGTCGATCACCTTTACATCTGTTTTTGTAGCGTGCTCCCGGTGTAAACGTCCCGCGTATTGCTGCAACGTTCCTGTCCATGAGATCGGCATTGCCAAGACCAATGTATCCAGCGGCGGATGGTCAAATCCTTCTCCCACCAGTTTTCCGGTGGCGAGCAAGACACGCGGTTCATCTGGCGGCAGCGCATTGAGTTCTGTTACCAATGTGGCACGGAGTTTTTTCGTCATTCGCCCGTGCAACACAAAAAGCGACGGAATTTTATCGATCAGCGTTGCCTGGATTGCATCAAGATGTTCGGTGCGCTCAGTGAGTACAAGTATCTTTCGTCCTTGGCTATAAGCGTTCTCGATTTGAGTGCCAATCGCTGCTGTGCGCCCCTCATCAGTAGCAAGCGCGCGGAATACATCCTGAATTCCGGCTTCTTGCAGCAGATCAATTCGTTTGTGAAGCATCTGCGGAATAACTTCCAAATCGTGCGGTGCACTCTCCGGTTTGGTAGCCTTGTGGCGAATTGGGCCGCACTGCATGAAAATGATTGGCTGCTGACCGTCGCGGCGGATTGGAGTGGCGGTCAGGCCGAGAACGTACTTCGCTTTGACCCGTTTCAAGATTGCATCAAACGATACTGCTCCGACGTGGTGGCATTCATCAATAATGACGTGCCCATAATTTTCGACCGGCGGATTAACCTCACCCTGACGCGACATTGATTGCATTACAGCAATATCGATCTTTCCCGTCGGTTTTGCCTTCCCTCCGCCTATGGTTCCCACGATGCCTTTGCCTATACCGAGGAATGACTGTAACCGCTCCTGCCATTGCTTGAGCAACTCAGTGCGATGCACCAGGATCAGTGTATTGGTGCCACGCTCGGCGATCATCGCGGCAGCCGTCACTGTCTTGCCGAAAGCGGTTGGTGCACATAGAACACCGGTATCGTGATGCAGCATGGCTGCGACAGCCGCTTCTTGATCAATGCGCAGTGTTCCGGCAAAAGCGACATCGATAGATTCGCCCCCATATCTCTTGTCACGCAGTTCGCAGAGAATGCCGTTATCCTTTAGCAATTCTTGCGCAGCCTCCAGACAGCCTCGTGGCAATGCGATGTGATTGGGATAATTCTCCGCACAACCAATTACGCGCGCCGTATCCCATACGGACATGCGCATCGCTTGAGCCTTATAGAATTCGGGATTCTGAAAAGCCGCGAGGCGAATTAATCGATTGGTCAGCGCTTGTGGCAGTTGATCTTTCTCGAAGTAGATGAGATTGCTCATCGTAACCGTCAGTGATGCCGGCATAACGCCTGCCAGTTTTTTGGACGATGGGGCAGAGCGCTTCCATGGCTCTTTTAGGTCTTCCTCGTCAATGAAAGTCACATCCAGCGGATGTGTGCCGCCAGTAGCGCGCAAGATGGTTGGTTCGATATCGTGTACTGGCATTGGTTGGATAGATGCCAAGAACCCCCATTGATCTGGATAGGGATGCAAGGCTGTATCCACGAATACACTGCAACCGTTTTCGCGCGGCTTTTTCTGCAAGGGTAACGCGATCAAGTTTCCGAACCCGCCCTTGGGCATACTGTCCTGATTGGGAAAGAGCCGGTCATAAGATTCAAGTTTGAGCTGACGTGTGCGGGCGCAGGTATGGCTAATGATGGCGATGCCCAGTCGTCGAGCGTCACGTGCAGGTACACTGCCGGCGAAGAATATCCAGGCATGTGCACCATTACCGGAACGGGAGATTTCAAGTGCAACCGATACGCCCAATTCGTTGCAAGACCGGGTAAATGCCAGTGCATCTTCTTTCCATTCGGCCTCATCGAAATCTGCTGCAAGAAAATGACAGGTGTCATCAGCCAGTAATGGATATACACCAACCGTGTGTTTCCCGGCGAGATGCTCGTAGATTACGGCATCAGAAAGTGGACGCGGCAGGCGATGATTGCAGTCCGAACATTTGATGCGTGGCTTATTGCATACCCCGGCTTCCCACTCATTTGCGCAAGCTGGGGTGTAGCCGACTTTTCCGGAGGTCTTGCTTTCCCATCGAAGCGGGTAAACATCGGTGCGGCCGCGAAACAAGCGACGAAATAGAGCTACTTTTTCATTGGCGCTGAAATTGGAGGACCCTACATCGGGTGTAGGGAGTGGTATTGGCTCAGGCGGTAAGCGCCATTCAATACCATGAGCATCAAGTAATGAGATGAGTCGAGCGTTTTCAGATCGAAGTATGGCGAGTTCATCGCCTTCCTGTTCGGCACTCACCTTCATTCAAAGGCGATAGCCAATTACACAGCTTCCAATTCGATGCGCAACTTTTTACCTAGAACGGATGCCGCACTGGAAAGTGTGGTCAGAGTCAGGCTGGTGTCTGTGGTATCAAGCAATCGGTTAAGCGCCGCGCGGCTAGTGTGCATCTTCTTGGCCATCGATGTTTTCGTAAGATTTTGCGCTTTCATTTCCTGGTCGATTTGCCATGCGATCACGCGCTTGACAGCTACTGCTGTCGCCTCGTCTAGCATGGCTTCTTCAGCCAGAAAATCATCAAAGCTGCTACCTATATTCTTTGCCTTCATTATTCACTCCTCATTCTGTCTTTTGCCAATTTCAAATCGGGCTGTGGTGTGGCCTGAGATTTCTTGATGAACCCGTGCAACAAAACAATCCTGCTATTTGACACAGTGAACAGCACTCTGGCAATGCGACCGTCCAGGTGAATCCGAATTTCCCATAAATCCTTGTCCAGTTTACGCACCAGTGGCATGCCTAGAGGCCAGCCAAACTGTACTGTCTTAATATCCTCGCCTATCGTTTTTCGGTCGGTGGCGGACAGCTCGCGCAACCAAATACGCACAGGCTCTGTACCGCCATCGGTTTTGAAAAATCTAACTTCGAGCGAGGGTTTATTCATGTGCATATCGTATCAATATTGGTACGCCTGAGCAATTAAAATGCGTGATTTTCAGTGGAATGGGGAAGTCGGTGACAGGTTATGGCAGTAAAACGCTGACCTTCCAGTGCCCACACTCATCGTGTCGGGCGCACCATCATCAAAACTCCCTCATGGAATAAGGGAGTTTTTCAATTTCAGAACACCATCCGACAGATGAGTCTGGGCACTTCTTGTCATAAAGAGCCCCATCGAATTACGGGCAGATGCTGTCAGTCGGTCGTTGGTGCTAAATGTCTAGCCCGGATGCAGGGAGCGGAATCCGGAGCTATGCCGAAAGGCAAAGCTATCCTGGCCCAGGATTAAATCTTTTGAACCACAACCCGACCCTGCGCGTCCACGAACACGTGGTAGCGGTTGCCATCTTTGCACGACGCGTTGTAATCGCTGTCGCCATTACGCTTCACGTCAACAATCTGATCGCATGGCATTCCGTGCAATACGATCGTCGCCTTCATGTCCTGAGCAAAGGATGGCTCCTCGGCGCCCTGCGAAGGCGCGCTGACGAGCAGAGTGGTCATTGCCAAAGTGAGAACGGTAATCGGCTGGCGCATGAGTTTTTCTCCGGTGAAGTAAAAATGTTAGTGAAGTGAAAATTTCTGAAATTTTTCCCGATCCGAAAGAATTCCCCAAATGGAATCTCGCGATACGGAGATCGCTTGGGCCAGGGCCGAGTCGCCATTCTGCACCAGCGTAAGCACCTTCATAACCAGAATGTCATACCGCTGCCGCAGTTCTGCCAGTGTGGTTCTGAGCTGCCCGCTGTAAAACGCCCGAAAGGCCGCGAGCAGATCGTCAATATTATTCTTGAGCGAGAGCTTGGTGAATACGCCGACGGCGCGTGTGTTCCGGAGACGATCCTCCAGTGCCGCAAGATCGAGCGCGGGTTGTGCCGCCGGTTGTCGCGAAGCATTCTCAACCGTGGCGTGGCCGGCGCCAGATGGCTTGGCTGGCGCCCGCGCCGCGCCCCCGCTGCTACCAGAGGGCGATGCTGCCTTCGACGTGGAAGGGCGAATAACGGCTCCGCTGGACGCCTGTGCCACCTGGGCAGCAGGCGTAGGGCTTGCCGGTACGGGTTGGACGCCGGGCGTAGAAGCATACGGGGCGGACGGTTTGACGGGTGGCGGCGCAGGCGTGGCGATGGCTTCCGAAATTCGCGGAGCCTCCACAGCCGCCGCACCCGCAGGCGACTGAGACGGGCCAGTACCGGGCCCGGCGCAAGCAGCCAAGAAGACGAGGGGCAGAAATTCAACGCTAGCCATTCGGTACATCGGCGCCTCCTGAGGTTCTGCACTGAGGCCCCCCACAGCTTCAGCAAATCGCTCCCCTTATGATTTGATATTCGCGGTGATCCACGCTTCATAAGCTAGCATGAAGTCCTTCAAGAATTTCCGTGTGCCGTCGTTGACAAGCGTCCCGCTGGCGTCGAACAGCTTATCGGCGCCGCCGATATAGGCTTCCGGTTGCGCCATCGCGGGAACGTTCAGAAAAACGAGCGACTGCCGCAAATGATGATTGGCGCCGAAGCCGCCGATACTGCCCGGCGAGGCACTGACGACTGCGCCCGGCTTACCGCTCCATGCGCTCTTGCCATAGGGCCGCGAGCCGACATCGATGGCGTTCTTAAGCGCGGCCGGCACCGAGCGGTTATGCTCGGGCGTAACGAAAAGAACCGCCTCGGCCGCCCTGATCCGTTCGCGAAACGCCGTCCATTCCGCCGGCGGTTTATCATCACCATCCTGATTGTAGATCGGCAATTGCCCTATCTCGACGAAGCTGAGCTTTAGCCCCGAGGGCGCCGCCTCGGCAAGCGCGTTGGCCACCTTGCGATTGATCGAATCCTTCCGCAGGCTGCCGACGATCACTGCCACGTTGCGTATCTTGTCCATTTATTTCCCTTCTCTGCTCAGCGACGGTACGTGTGCCCGCGGCGCGCCTGTCTTGCGTGCTCCTGCTGAAGGACCTGAGTGACGCGCCCCGCGCTCAATTGCCGACGCCGATCTCCCTCATAAACTCGCCGTTGTCCCAAAACAGGAATTCTTCGAACATTACGCCATCCTTATTCCAATGGCCGATCGTTGCCATGGGGATGCGATAAGCTTTGCCGGTAGGCTGGATGATTTTGCCGTCCGGAAGAACCATCGGTTTTGTGAAGGTTCCTTCAAGCCAACCCGTCACGGCAGTCCATTCGCCATCCTGCGTCCCGAATCGCACCGGGTGCTCCTTGATCCGGTTGTCAGGAGCAAATGTCCACATGTACTTCAGATCTTCAATGTGCTTCTCGATTCCTTGGGTGGTGTGGCCATCGGGCCAGTGAACAATGACGTCCTTGGAGTGAGATTTGTGGAGGTCTTGCCACTGCTGGTTTGTATACACGCGGAAGTCGAGATCATCGAAATTCGCCAAGTTCTTTGCGAGTACGGGCGGGATGCCCTGAATCTTAGGAGCCGGCTCGCCAACTTTAGTGCCAGGCCATTTGTTGTTTTCAGCGGCACTACCGATTTGAATTAAACCAAATAATAAAATTGCACCTGCCGTTGTGCTGAGCGCGAATTTTAAAAAGCGAGTTTCTCCAAGCATGGTTAACTCCTTTTTTTGGTTAGTGACCGACGGGTCCACCAGCCAGGCTTTCATATAGGCTTTTGCCCGGCGCTACGTGCCCTACGTAGCTGATAACGCGCTGCGTGAACGCTATACGAGCGGGGTGCCTTTTTCAATAAGGTGCATTGCTTATTAAGCCGATGGGCGAGCGGCATATAAAGAAGTTTTGAATTGCAGCGTAGAGGGCACGCCCGATATTCGATCGCTCCCCAGCACATAGCAGCACGCCATGATCGCTATGGCCGATTTCTGACTAGTCAACTTTTCGGCCTTAACGGCCGGCGCCCTGGATTGCAGAGATAGCTGCAATGCAATCGACAACGGTCACTGCCGCTGGGCAGCGAATTTCTGTTGCGTGTCATTCTTTTGCTGCATGCCGAACTAGCGAGTTCGGACTAGGCACTCCACGGGTGTCCGGTATACCAGGTCGGCAGCGGTATGTCACCGAACCTCTGCCAATCATTCAAGATGTCGATAAATAGGTCCAGTCGCGTGCGGCTTGGGAGTTGCCGATGACGAAGTTTAATTTGCCTATGCCGTTTGGCATATTGCCGGTAGAACCATGGTAGGGTAGGGTTTATCGACTTTGCATTAGTACAATGAAGCCATAAAGCAAGACAAGCAGTTCGTCGCACGTTATTCGAGAGAGGAGCGTCAGCATGTCCAGCTTTGCCACACAACCCTCGCGCGCGCAGATCGCAAGGCGGAGATTGTTATTGTTTTTCATCCTATTGCCCTGTCTCGCGAAAGGCAGTGTATTCAAGTGCATTAATGGCGACGAGGTCAGCTATCAAAGCACGCCTTGCACATCCGGTGCCGCTCCCTATCATGAGATATCTCGGCCAGATGAGCAGCGCGGGCCGCAACCGGGGATTGCCGTCGCTCCGGTTGGCGGAGTCGGTCCTGCAGTCGCTCCTATGATGGCGGCGCCCATGAGGGCGGGGCCGAGAGGGGCACTGGGGGCGGCAATGCCGACGCCTATGATCCCGGGAGGCTTGGCTGCCGCACACGGCGTGGTGGCAGAACGGCCGCGCACCAATGGTCTGCAAGGATCGGCGGCCTACGCCGACGGGCGCAACGATCTTACCGCTGAACAAATTAAGATTGGGTACGCTTTTTCCAACAATGATCGGGCAACCGCATTGACGCTGGTCAGGGCATCCCATAACAGCCTTGATTTTGTCATTTTTCGCGACAGTACTACGACTCCCCTTCTTTTCGCCGCACGGAGCGCGGACAGTGAGATGATCGCGGCCATCCTGGCAAAGGGCGTACCAGTGGATAGCACGAAATCCACGGCGTGGCGCTCCAATGAAACAGCGCTCATTGCCGTTGTGGATAGCACGTTTGCAGGCCATTTTTCGCAGGTGCCAACATCGCCCGAACGTTTTCTCGAAACGGCCAGGTTCCTGCTCAAAGCAGGCGCCAACCCGAATGCGAAGCGCAGCGACGGCAACACACCGCTGAACACTGCCCTGCGCCTGATGCCGCCGAGCGCCGAGAGGGAAAACGTCAAGATTGCGATGGTCAAGCTGCTGTTGGAAGGCGGCGCCAAGCCGGACACCGAACTGCCAAGCAACGATTTCACCGGAGAGACAGACGTAGCCATCCTGAATCTGCTGTTTGCGCACGGATTTGATTCCAAGGCGCATGGCTCGACGGCGCTCGCCTCCGCGGTGCAGTTACATCGGCCGGCGCTTGTCAGGCTGTTGCTGGAGAAAGGCGCCGACCCGAATGCGCATGCGCTGATGGCCTCGCGCAAAGTGATTGCCGATGCGGATGCTCCCACAGCGAGGCTGCTGCTTGCAGCGGGCGCCAACCCGAATGTGTGCGACGATGAGGATTCATCTGGCAAGTGTGCGACTTACGGCCACCCCCTGATTTTTGGCGCTCTCGGGGACCCGGAATATTTCCGCCTGCTGATCGCCAAGGGGGCCGACCCGAATGCGCAGAATGGGCAAGGCCAGACGATACTTGGTGAAGTGATTCGCCATCGCAGCATGCGCGAACAGGGCATCCAAAAAATCTGCGTCGCCGGGACAAGCAATTGCATGGACACGCCGGAAGAAACGTTTGACAGAGTGAAAGCAGCAAGGATGGTGCTAGACGCAGGAGCGGACCCCAACAAGCGCTCCGGCAACCAGGTGCCACTAATGATGGCAGACGAAAATGATCATGCGTTGTTCGGCGTGTTGTTGGACAAGGGCGCGCGCCCGGAGACACTGATAGTAGAAGGCGAAAAGATTGGCCCGATTTCCCAAGTCATCATGGCCCACCGCGATTATCTTGCGGGCGAGCTGTTGCGCCGGACGCCGGGGAAACTGGGTAGCGAGGAGAAATGGGGGTTATTCAGGGCTACTATTGATGGCAGGTTGGATATGGCGGAAACGCTGGTGCGTCGCGGCGTTAGCCCGAATGAGCGCACGCCGTTCGGCGAAACGGCGCTGCACTATGCCGCAATGAGCAGGCAAGGAGCGGCGGCGGTAAAACGGCTGCTTGCGCTAGGTGCCGACCCTAACGCGCAAACCGATGCACTTCCCGAAGCTGTGCTCTCAAGCGGGACGCCAGTTCCGCAAATCCAAGCGAAGCAGAAGATCTACGCCGCTGCGCAGATTGGGGGAACTGGCCTCATGGACGGCAAGATAACACCACTCATGCTGGCCGTACTCTCCGCTAACACCGAAGCGGCGCAGGCGCTGCTCGATGGTGGTGCAAAAGTATCACTTAAGTCGCAGCGCGGTTGGACCGCCTCTGATCTGGCAAGCAGAATGGGAAATCGGGAAATGGTGCAGCTTCTTGGGGGGAGGCCGTAGGTGAGGGCGAACATGCGTCAGCTGGCAAAAGCGACCTGCCTCGCTTTGATGATTGCTGCGCATTCTACGCTCGCAGAGCCTCTGACAGATTCGGAAAAGCAGACTTTGCGCGCTTCCCACGACGCGTACGTAGAGGCGCTTGCCGAGCGTAACTCTAATCCAGGGCATATCGAAAGCAGCTTTGCGATAGCGATGCAGAAGCACGCTGAAGCCAGCCGGCTGGCAATGAAGATCGGCAAGGAAAACAAATCCGATGCAATTCCATTTCTTTTGGATCTGAAGGACCAGGATTTCCTGCGTTCCTTCGTCAACAGCTATACTGCCCCCACTACGCCAGAAGTCGAAGCGCTGGTGCTGAGACATCTTCAGGACCCTAGCCTTCACCCGCCCGAGATGAGCCCGGACGTATGGGCGCTCATTCACCAGTACCATTCGCGGGCACTGTATGAGGCATTGCTTGCTGCCATCAAGGAGGAACTCGGTACGCCCCCCAATCCTAGGAACTTTTTTGGTAAGTATGGTTTGGGCGGTGCAGGCTATCTTGTGCAGGCTATAGTCAAGACCGACTTGCCGGAAATCGAGGCTGACCTCACTGCGATTTTGCCGCGCCTGGATACCTACAGCGGCATGCCAGTTGCGCGGCTGCTCGCACAGCGCCGATACCCACCCGCCGAGGCCGCGCTCATAGACTTCCTGCGCCGCACTCCGACTAACACCAACAATCAGATGCTTGCGACGAGCGCAAGCATCATTCTTCCATTTGGCAGCCAAGCGGTGCAGGACGCCGTGGTGCGACAGATGATTGCCATCAGCCACCAGCCACCTCAGCCCGCCTTTCCGGGCCAGCCCGAGTACGACGTCCTTACGAAGCGAGACCAGGATATTAGCTCCATAGTGGGTGCGCTGGAAATTTCGCCGCCGTGGCTGAAGCTGAATCGCACACTACTCAACGATAAGGCGATTCAGGGCTTCACCCAGGAACAAGCGAAGAAGATTGTTGCGATGATGAAAGTGCGCGAGCGCGAAGAAGATATGGCAGACGATCTTACGCCTGACAATCTTGCGCATTGGGCGCAGGCAAGTTCGCGCAACGATATGCTAAGAATTTTTATCAAGCGCGGCGTGGACGTGAATGCGGCGCCCAAGTCAGGCGAGCGCGCATTGATCGTCGCTGTCAGTTATTTCAATTTCGAGGGCATGCGCCTCTTGCTCGATGCGGGAGCTGACCCGAACATGAAAGACAGAATGGGGCGAACTGCTTTGTGGATTCTTTCTGGCGATAAATCATTTGACGATAACCTGGATGCACCGGCCCTGTTGGCTGCAAAGAATCTAATTGAAAAAGGCGCGGATGCTTCTGCCGCCGTTCCCGGCGGGTGGACTGCGCTGCACAATGCAACTGCAGCGAAGTTCAAGAAGATGGTTGAGTTGCTCGTTGAGAGTGGCGCTCATGTCAACGCCGAGTGCTTCGAACATCTTAACACTACAGCCGGACTCTATGGGCTGACGCCGCTCCAACTGGCCGAGGATCAGGGAAGCAATGAGATTGCCGCCTACCTGCGCTCGAAGGGCGCAATAACTAACTATAGCTTCCGTGCCGACCGCGCAGCACAGCGCGCAAAAGCGGCGGTTATTGCGCCCTTCTTGGGTAACATGCACTGACGACGTGCATGCAAACGAAGTGGGACATTCACTGCGCACTATTGACATTCGCCTTTACCTAGCCGTCACGGCTCTAAGCTCGACACTGTCGACTGAGGATTGAAATGCAATCGGTCGGTTGTGCCGCAAGCTGTGTCCAGTGCCAATATTTCTAGGCCTTAATACGCTGCCCTAACTATGATCGCGATAAGCCAAGCTGTGCTCGACCGTCTCTCTGCGATCATATGGATTGCCCTCAGTATGTACACCTGCATTGGCACGATATCGCGTCTGTGGAACATGCAAAGTCGGGTGCTAACAAAATTCTTTGTGGGAATAGCATTTTTTGGCTCTTGGGTTCTATTACAGGTGTATGTAGTGGTTTGGGTGTCACTCGCAAACTATTGCGAGAGCTGCTCCGAAAAACCCTTAACGTTGCACGATATATGGATGTACCTAATAATGATCAGCCCAAGCTTTCTTGCGTTGATAGTTTCTCGTAGCTTGTTGCCGAAGAAATTCGAGCGTACCGGGCGATAGCCAGTCAACGTTACTGCGATGCCCGAATTTTGCCGTTCGGGTTTTCTGTCTGCTTTCTTGAGCCATATCTCTTATGATCATCATGCAGTTTTGAGGTGACAACATGAACAACTAGCAAGTAAGCAAGCTAGATCTGACTTACGTATACTGAGCAACAGGTCATGCGCTGACAGTCGCTTCCACGATCCAGCGGACGCTTGATATGAGATATTGCCTACTCTAGAGAGATGAATAACGTATGCAAATAGAAGCCACCAGACAATTCAGAATTGTGTATTGCTTGGTCTTATTCGGGAGCATTTTACCCGTCTACTTTTTGAGTCAACTCTACACAGGAGCCTTCATATTATTCCACGAGGGATACCTACGATTGATTCTTTTAGGCTTGTACTTGGTTGGTTGCCGCCGAATAGTCACGATAGTTCGCACGCCTTCCGCCCTTAACGTTTGCGTCAACAACTCCTTCCTTCGGGCGATGCGATTCTTCTCGATTTTGATGATTTGGATCGGCTTCTGTGCAATGGTGGCGCTTTCTTTTGTTCGCGCAATTGCCGACCTTATCTTCAGCCGTTCACCCGATGGCGCTATTGGCTACGCCATCCTATTAGCACTGGTATCGATGGTTGCCACTTTAGGTGTGATCGGGGTTGGTATGTTTGAAGCGGTACGGTTTGCCGGAATAGAACGACGAGGCAAAGAACAGCAAGCGTAGGTTGGTCCGCCTTCTGGAAACGGTGCGCCGCAACAGAAATTTACAGTTATGCGCCAATGACTGTTGTAGGTTGCATTGCAGCCCTCGCCAGAATTTCTGGCAAAGTCTGTTTTGGCCGAGAAGCAGCCAAGCATGGCGCGATAGCGAAGGTCAGAGGAGTAGAGTTACCACCAGATTCATCTGTTCGAGCGCACTATCCCCCAAACCTTGTTGGAAAAAACAAGGTTTTCATGTTTTGCCACTCCGCCAAGGTCGGTAAATCTTTGACCGACCTTGGGGCCGCGACCTTGCAGGCAAATTGCAGCTCACCGGATATGAAAATCACTCCCGCCGAACAACCCGATCAAGCCGATGACAATCAAATATATTGCTACGATGTAGTTCAGCATGCGCGGCACAATCAGAATGAGAATGCCGGCAATAAGAGAAACTATGGGGGTGAGGCCTAGATGCAGGTTCATGATCATCTCCTTGGTTGTAAGAGAACTGGGAGGCGCAGCAACCCGGCATCCCAGTCGTCACGCAACATTTTGTGTGTGCCCTGAAAACCTTAAAGCCTGGTTGCCACGACATTCTCCTCGATCGAGGTCAGTCATAAGCCGTTCATGGAGGCATTCGTCGCTTATGTACGAATGGGCAAAATGTAGGCAAGTAGGTTTGGGTCGCCTGTATGGTCCGATTGGTAGAGCGTGGGCCACGCTCTTGCTGGCGTCAATGCGGTAAAGACCTCCTTGTTAACCGAAGCCACAGGTTGACTGGCTGGTTTGGGGTGCGGACTGTTAGGGCGGTGACACATAGACCTTCCAGTGCCCAGATTTATTTCTTCCGGCGCACCACCTTCCAAACATTGTTATCCAATAAGGCTGTTTTCATTCTGGCCCCTCACTCAGAACAGATGAGCGGTGGCACCCTAGATGCCAGATACAGAGTCCCCCAATCGGAAGATACGTAATGAAAGGTATTTGAAAATCTTTCGGTTTTCACTATGTTCCGCGTGCACGCCTTATTTTGGCCCCGGCCGTCGCGATCAACAGTCCAAGATAGCCGCTCAAGGCTGTCACCAACGATCAAGACCGGCATTGCGGCGCAACTCAGAACCGCAAAGGCTGAGTTGAGCGACAGCAATTCGAATAGTGACGCATCGGGGCAATAGTGAATGGGATCATGCCATGCAGAATAGTACGAGGTTGAGCGCTAGTGACGCCGATGCCTTAACAGAATCTGCCAACGCAGCTAGAGCAGGTGCCGCCAGCGGCAGGTATTTGCGACAGGAGGCAAAATGAGCAAGAGCGTATTGCATGCTGTAGGCTGGGTGTTGTTCGGCATGGTTCTTATGGGGCTTATCGTGTGGTTCACCATGCCTTCATTAATGCTGATCAAGCACAAGAGCAACCGGAGTTTTGACGATACTGTTGCCGCTTTGAGCGACGCCCTCACGAAGAAACAGGATTGGCGGGTGCTAACGGTTAACGATTATCAGAAGAGTACGTCCGCGTTCGGCACCATTGAACGAGTTGGCAGCATAAACATCTGCAATCCGCGTTACGCCTCGAAGATTTTGTCCAACGATGCGGATCGCGGCGTTACGGCATTCATGCCCTTGGCGCTCGGAGTCTACGAAGACAAGAAAGGACAAGTATTTGTCTCACAACTCAATGTCGGGCTTATGGGCATGATGTTTGGCGGCACCATCGCGGATGTGATGGGGACGGCCGGCAAAGATATTAATGAGGTCGTTGAATCCGTTGCTGCCAAATAAAAGGCTTTGCAGCTACGGCTAGCGTTGCGGCCTAATCTGGCGCTCGAGAGGGACACCCCACGCGGAGTTCCCCCTGCTCGCACCCACCACAGAGTCGACGGTCTGCATTGGCGCAAGACAAGCTCGGCCGCAAATGCGATTGCCGTGCGTGGTGTTACGCCACCGCTGAAGGAACCAGCTTCCTGATCAACATGTGCTTCACGGCATCGTTTACGACAAGACATGCCACCATTGAATAAATGAAAATCGTCAGCATTTGCCACCAGGGCAACGACAGCAGCCCCGGTATTCCAACGAAAGTCAGCAGCGTGCCGATGAGCGTGACGCCGGCAATCGACAGCGCGAGTGTTCTGCTGGGCAGCGTTGCCCAGAATCGGCGGCGCTCGCGCGCGGATACGATGGAGAAAATGGCCATATACAGCAGGGTCAGGAAGCTGAAGGTGTAGAGCGCGTTATCGTTTGTCGCCAAACCGAAACGGGACCAGCAGAGCCACAACAGCAAGAGCGCCTCGGCGACCATTGCGACGCCGAGCACAACGGATAGCGTGATGAAACCGCCGATATTCCATGTCTCTGGCCGCCTGGATGGTTGCACATAGTCGGTGGCCAGGGCGATCTTGGCGAAGTCGGTCATGAACACCAGCAACAGCATGGCAAAGGCGGAAACGACGAACTTGCCGGTCACCACGAAGGCAATCGCCACGAACGCGGATTTCAGAATCGTGCGGCTGATCTTGTTGATGATCCAGGTCAGGATGCGCTGGTAGATCGTTCGCCCCTGTTCGACCAATGCCACGATGTTTGTCAGCCCGGGCTCGGTCAGCACGACGCTTGCCGCGCCCTTGGCAACATCGGTTGCACTGCTGACCGCGATGCCGACCTCGGCCTGGCGCAGCGCGGGCGCATCGTTGACGCCATCGCCGGTCATGCCGGTCACGTGCCCCGCGGCCTGCAGGTGTTGCACCACGATATATTTGTCCTCCGGATACACCTCGGCAAAACCGTCCGCGCCCGCCAACAAATCAACCGTCTGGTTACCGGGTTGGGCGCTCGCTGCCTTCAGGTCGGACACGCGCTGGATGTTGGACAGGCCGACGCTGTGCGCGATTTCACGTGCAATCGCCAGCGCATCGCCGGTAAGCATCTTTACCGAAACGCCGAGCCTGTTGAGCGTTGCAATGAGCTCTCTGGCGTCCGGACGCGGCGGGTCGAACAGGGTCACCAGGCCCAGCAAAATGGGCGTGCCGGCTTCGGAGCTGCGCGCTACTGCCAATGCACGATATCCCTTCAATGCCGACTCGCTTACGCGCGCTTCCAGCGCGACGATCTCGTCGGGCGTGAGCTTGCAGGCTTCGGCCACGGTACGCACGGCGCCTTTCATTACGCGCAGCCGCTGGCCGTTCTGCTCGACCACCGCCTCGGTACGCCGGTTTGCCGCATCGAACGGTACGAAAGAGGCGGGCGTAAAAACGGGGGGGCGATCGAGGACATGCTGCTCTCTGGCGGCGGCAAGGAAGGCCAGGTCTATCGGGTCCTGGTTGGATTCCTGGGAGGCGAGCGCGCCGGCAAGCAGCACATCAGCTTCGGTCGCCTGCCCGAGCGGAATCACGCCGGTGACGGCCAGCTGATTCATGGTGATCGTGCCGGTTTTGTCCACGCAGAGCACGTCCATCGTCGCGGCATCTTCTGTGGCACTGAGGCGCGTGACCAGCACGCCGCGCCTGGCCAGCTCTTTCGCGCCGACGGCCATGCTGACGGTGAACATCACGGGCAGCGCGACCGGCACGGCGCTCATCAGCAAGACCAGCATGAGCGGGATCATTTCGAGCAGCGGCACGTGCCTGATCAGCGACAAGACAAACACCAGCGCGAGCAACGCGCCAACGATGACGAACAGCCAGCGCACCACCTTGGCAACCACCGCTTCGATGTGCAGCTTCGGGCGCGCCTGCTGGACGAGTTCGGTGGTGCGGCCGAAGTAGGTATTGGCTCCGGTCAGCACGACCACGCCGTTTCCTTCGCCGCGGCGAACGATGGCTCCAGCAGAGAGCATGCCTCCCGCTTGCTTGTCTACATTCTTCGACTCGCCGGTCAAAGCGGACTGATCGATACTCAGAGCACCGTCCAGCAGCTTTACATCCGCAGGGATAATGTCGCCGGAACGTATGCGGATGATATCGGCCGGAACCAGCTCGCGTGCGGCAATGGTTGTCCAGTTGCCGTTGCGCAGCACACGCGCGCCGACCTGCAAACGTTGCCGCAGTGTTTCGACCACGCCGGCTGCACGCTGCTCCTGCAAAAAACTCAGTACCGCATTTACGACCAGCAGCGCGCTTACCACGGCGAGATCCGCATATTTTCCGAGGAAGGCAGACAACACCATGATCATCTCAAGCATCCAGGCGGAGATACCCCAGAACTTGCCAAGAAACAGGCGGACAGGATGAGCCTTTTGCTCGGCTACTTCGTTGTAGCCATACTTCTGGCGCTGGGCTTCCACCTCGGGGAGCGAGAGGCCTGTTGTTGGGTTGGCGCCCAGCGCGGCAAGTAAATCGGGAGTGGAAGCGGCGGCGATATCGGAAATCGGCTGGGCAGTTGGCATCGGTTTGAGCTTTGTGTTGGTATTATTTTTTTGCGTCGATAAACGCCCGGGTTGGAGAGGGCCGGATCGATAAAGTTCATCAGCGTGGCATGCGGACTCGAATCCCCAGGCGCGACGCGAGTGCATCACCGGGATCTGCCTCGTCGCAAGCCTTATCCCGCGCGCCGTTCAGGGGTTTGCTGACGTGCTGCAGGGGGTACTGTGATATTCTTCCCGCCGTCTATCACGAGTCCTCCCATGAAACTCATTTTACTCTTGCTGCTGACGCTGCCGGCATGTGCGCTGGCAGACCAGGAAAGTGATTTTCGAGCCGCCCGCGAAGCGTTGCGCGCCGGCGATGCTGCGCGTCTGGCCAAGTATGCGGAGCGCCTCAAAGACACGCCGCTGGAGCCTTATGTCACCTTCTATCAGTTGCGCCTGAACCTGGAGACGAAGGCAACCCCGCCGATCAAGGCATTTCTGGCGCGCAACGACGAATCGCCCGTGGTCGACCAGTTCCGCGGCGAATGGCTCAAATACCTGGGCGAGCACGAAAGCTGGGACGCATTTGCGGAGGAGTATCTGCATCTGGTGAACAACGATGACGAGTTGACCTGCTATGCCCTGCAACTGCGCCAGCACGGCGACGAGGCGGGCGCGCTGGCCGAGGCGCGCACGTTGTGGTTCAGCGGCGATGACATGCCGGATAGCTGCACGCCGTTGTTTGAAGCGGCGTTGAAGCAGGGCATCATCGGCGACGCCGATGTCTGGCAGCGCATGCGCCTCGCGCTGGAAAGCGGCAATATCTCGCTGGCAAAAGAGTTGATCAACGACCTGCCCAAGGATCAGGTTTTCCCGGCAGCCGAATTGAGCGTGGCGGCGGCCAACCCGCGACGCTATCTGGAGCTGACCAAATTCGAGAAGGCGGGAAAAGGGCGCCGTATGGTTGCCTTGTTTGCCTTGCAGCGCTTGTCCAGGCAAGCGCCGCAGGTCGCCTACGCGCAGTGGGAGCGCATCGCCGATAATTTCAGCGAAGAGGAGCAGCGCTATTTCTTTGGCTGGCAGGGTTACGCCGCGGCGCTGTCGCATGACGAGCGTGCGCTGCTCTGGTTCTCGGTGGCGGGCGACGCGGCGCTGAGCCCAAAGCAACTGGCCTGGCGCACCCGCGCCGCATTGCGCGCGCAGGACTGGCACGAGGTGTGGGAGAGCATCAATGCCATGTCGCCGCAACAGCAGAAGGAAGGGGTATGGCGCTATTGGAAAGCCCGCGCGCTCAGGGTGCTGGGCAGGTCGCCGGAAGCCGACGCGATCTTTATCGAGTTGAGCCGCGAGTACAACTTCTACGGGCAACTCGCTTCCGACGAGTTGGGGGCCGCGCCGGGGGCCAACATGAGCTCGGTGCGCTACCGGCCGAGTGAGGCCGAGATTCAGGCCGTCCAGGCGCTGCCGGCGATACGGCGTACGCTGCTGTTGCACCGCATGGACATGCGCGCCGAAGCAGCCAGGGAATGGGCGTGGGCGACGCGGAACTTCAGTGACAAGCAACTGCTGGCCGCCGCAGAAGTGGCGCGCCGCAACGAGATGTATGACCGTTCCATCAATGCTGCAGACCGTACGGTGCAACTGCATGATTTCAATCTGCGCTATCCGGCGCCCTACCGCGACAGTCTGCAGGAGAATCTGCACAAGCATGGCCTGGAGGAAGCGTGGGTGTATGGCCTGATGCGGCAGGAAAGCCGCTTCGCCCCCAAGGCAAAATCCAGTGCCGGCGCGGTCGGGTTGATGCAGATCATGCCGGACACGGCACGCTGGGTCGCAAGGCAGATCGGCATGAAAGGCTATCGCAAGGGGCTCATCCACCAACTCGATGTCAACATCAAGCTGGGCACGTTTTACATGAAGACGGTCTCGAGTCAGTTCGCCGGCAACCCGGTGTTGGCTTCTGCCGCTTATAACGCGGGGCCGATGCGCGCGCGGCAATGGTGCGACGCGCGACCTATGGAAGGGGCGATCTACATCGAGAGCATCCCGTTCGACGAGACGCGCGACTACGTCAAGAAGGTGATGAGCAATACCATCTATTACTCCAAGTTGTTCGGCCAAACCTCGCTGTCGCTCAAGCAGCGGCTCGGCACTATCGACGCCAGAAGCGAGAAGACGCAGAAGGTGCATCGTGAAGAGCGTTAACGATCTGGCCGTATATTGCGTCGGCGGCGCCGTACGCGACCGCCTGCTTGGCCTGCCGGTGCAGGATCACGATTGGGTCGTGGTGGGCAGCACGCCCGACGAGATGGCGGCGCGCGGCTTCAGGCCAGTCGGCAACGACTTCCCGGTGTTCCTGCATCCCGATACGCACGAGGAATATGCGCTGGCGCGCACCGAGCGCAAGGTGGCGCAGGGCTACAAGGGTTTCACCGTGTACGCCACACCCGAGGTGACGCTGGAGCAGGATTTGTTGCGCCGCGACTTCACCATCAACGCGATCGCCCAGGACGCAGACGGCAAGCTCATCGACCCGTATGGCGGCCAGGCCGATCTGAAGGCCGGCATACTGCGCCATGTCAGCGCGGCGTTCGCCGAAGACCCGGTGCGCATTTTGCGCGGCGCGCGGTTCGCGGCACGCTTCGGTTTTACCTTCGCCCCCGAGACTTTGGCGCTGATGCGCAAGATGGTGGACAACGGCGAGGTGGATGCGCTGGTGGCCGAACGCGTGTGGCAGGAACTGGCGCGCGGACTGATGGAAAAGCAGCCGTCCCGTTTCTTCCTCACTCTGCGCGAGTGCGGCGCACTGAAAAAAATATTGCCGGAAATGGATGCGCTGTTCGGCGTGCCGCAGCCGTCCCATTACCATCCCGAGATCGACTGCGGCATCCACGCGATGATGGTAATGGACGACACGGCCCAACGCGGCTATCCGTTGGAAGTGCGCTTTGCCGCGCTGGGGCACGACCTTGGCAAGGGCAACACGCCTGCCGACATCCTGCCGCGCCATATCGGGCATGAGATGCGCAGCGTGAATCTGCTCAAGGATGTGTGCGAGCGCTTGCGCGTCCCCGGCGAATGCCGCGATCTGGCGACGCTGGTGGCGAAATATCACGGCAACGTGCATCGTGCCCGAGAGTTGCGCGCCGACACCATCGTCAGACTGTTCGACAGTTGCGATCTGTGGCGCAAGCCGCAACGCTTCACGCAAATACTGCAAGCCTGCGAGTCCGACGCGCACGGGCGCACCGGCCACGAGCACGACGCGTACCCGCAGTCCGCCTATCTGCTGCAGTGCGCGCATGCAGCCCAAGCGGTGAACGCAGGCGAGATCGCACGAGCTTGTGCAGACAAGAACCTGATCGCCGACAAGGTGCGCGAAGCACGCATCGTGGCGGTGGAAGCGGCCATAAAAAGTCTATCGCTCTAGGCTGCTCCAAAAATATCGCGTGCCCCGTGACATTACGCAAGGTTGCCAGGGTAATGATTGGCAACTCTGCTACTTGGTGCGGTCACCAATTTTCCCCCTCCGAAGCAGCGGCGACGGTCCGTGCTACGCAAAATGCTGTACGCAATTTTTACTGCTTTCCGCGGCCGATCATACAAGCTAGTGCTTATAGGATTGCATTGCCAGTTCTTATAGATTGCGACATCTGCCCAACAAATAGCTGGCGAGGCATTCTATGGATGGCGAATGTACAAGCGATCTTGTAATTCCAGCGGAACTGCAATTGAAGCTTGCGCAGTTCGCCATGGACAATGCTTTTGTTGAAATCTATTGGGTCGGCGTTGATGCGCGGATCCACTATGCCAACAATTACGCTTGCACATTGCTTGGTTACACCAAGGATGAGTTTCTGCAACTTTCAATTCCAGATCTGGATCCGAATTATCCGATGGCGCGATGGGACGAGCATTGGCAGGAACTGCGATGCGACAAAACGCAATCCTTTGAGACGCTGCACAAAAGCAAAGACGGCAGGTTGATCCCCGTCGATGTCGTGGCAAATTATGTCCGTCTTGATGGCTACGAATTCAACGTCGGGTTTGCCAGGGACATCACGGAGCGAAAGCGGGCAGAGAGTGCGCTGCTCGAAAAGGAAGAATTCTTTCGCATGATCAGTGAAAACGTCGATGACTTTATTGCCGTACTTGATCTGGACGGCCGGCGTCTCTACAACAATCCTGCGTACGCCAATCTCTTTGGCGGATTCGAGGCGCTAAAAGGAACAGACTCCTTTAAAGAAATACATCCGGAGGATCGGGAACGGATCAAGCAGCTGTTCATGAAAACCGTTCAATCCGGCGTCGGCCACCGGGCGGAATTTCGCTTCGTGCTGCCGGACGGCGGCATGCGCTACATGGAGTCCAGCGGCGGGCTGATCAAAAACAGTCACGGCGATGCGTTGCGCGTGATCGTCGTGTCCCACGATATTACCGAACGAAAACAGACCGAAAACATGATCCACGAACTGGCGTTTCATGACTCGTTGACCAGACTCCCCAATCGCCGCCTGCTGCGCGACCGCCTGGAACAAATCATGGCCGCGAGCCAGCGTAGCGGCCTGTATAACGCGCTGATGTTTCTTGATCTGGATAATTTCAAGCCGCTCAATGACGAGCATGGGCATGATGCAGGCGATGCGCTCTTAATTGAAGTTGCGTCACGTTTGAAGAGCTGTGTGCGCGAGATGGATACGGTGGCGCGTTTCGGCGGCGATGAATTTATGGTGCTGCTCCATGAATTGGATACAGATAAAGATAAATCCGTCATCAAGGCGGCAACGGTCGCCGAAAAAATCCGCGCCACCTTGGCCGAGCCTTACCCGATCCAAGTCCGCGACAAGGGGAAACCGTTGACTACAATTGAGCATAGCTGCACTGCAAGTATTGGCGTGGTGATGTTTATCGATCACAACACCAGCGCCGAGGAGATCGTTAGATGCGCGGACCTGGCGATGTATCAATCCAAAGAGGGCGGCCGCAATCAAATTCGATTTTATGACGCAGGCGTTGAGCACCTCTCGGTGACGGGTTGCGCGATCGGTGCCGCTTAACCTGTTTGCAGCCTACACGGCAATCCGAGACGCGCGTTAAAGCAGTACTCCAGAAGCCGGCGGCAAGGTCTTCGCATCACCTTTCTCGCTCACTTATCGCTGCCCGCCACGCCTGCAATTTTTCCGCATAGCGCATGCCGGCATGTGCCGGGCTGGTCGAAGGCAGGCGATGAAAGGTGAGCGGCGGCAAGCTCTGTTTGCCTTGCACAAATTTTTTGAAGCATTGCTCGGCCTTGCCGCCGTTGAAGAAGACCTGCGTGATATGCGGGTGGCTGGCGAAGAATGCGGTGAAGTCGTTCGCGGTCTCGTTGCGGATGTGAGCATCCAGGCTGCTCTCGCGCACGCAGGAAGCAAGCACATCCCACAGGGCGATGCCGGAAGATTTCAGCATGCCTAGCCTTTCGGCATAGGCAAGGCCGGGATGCGCGCCAGCGATCTCGCCCATGATTTTCCAGAAGGCATTCGCGGGATGAGCGTAATACTGGTTTTGCTTCAGCGATTCCTTGCCGGGCATGCTGCCCAGGATCAGCACTCTTGCCTCGATATCGCTGACCGGCCGAAAGCTGTGGATGTGTGGCATCTGCTGACCGCGAGCTATAACAGCCGCGACAGGTCGCCGCGAGAAAAGCCGCGCAGCGGGACATCGATTTGCTTGCCCAACGCGATCACCTTGAACAGCTCGCCCATTTCCGCCGGGCTGGTGAGCTTCTGCACCTGGCCGGCCAGCGGCAGGTACTCGCGCACATTCTCCGGCGAGACTTCGCGCAGCAGATCGGCGAGGGCGTTGTTGAGCAGAAAGTGCGCCTGCGAGGTGTAGCCCAGGAAGTGCGCGCCGTGGTCAATGGCGGCTTCCGCCACAGCGGTGAAATCCACATGCGCGGTGATGTCCTGCAAACCGGGCAGGTAGAACGGATCGTCATGCGAATGGTGGCGGTAGTGGCACATCAGCGTGCCGCGCCTCCGTTGCGGATGGTAATACTCGCCCGCGCCGAAACCGTAATCGATGAACAGCAGCGCGCCTTGGTCCATGCGATCGCACAGGCTGGCAATGAGGCCGCGCGCGGCAAGCGAAACTTCGCTCAGGTAATCGTCAGGCGCGTTGATCTGCTTCGCGATGTCGAGCAAGGCCGGGTTTTCCGTCAGCCGATCCTGCCAGGCGAACGCGTCGTTTTTGCGGGCAACGCCGCGCTCGAAGATGCGCCCCTGCGACCAATGCAGCAGATGTACCGGCAGCGCATCGAGCACTTCGTTGCCGATCACCGCACCGGAAATCCGCTCCGGCAGGGTGTCCAGCCAACGTACCCGCGCGGCGAGATGGGGCAGTTTTTCACGCAGCAAGGCTTGCTGGCGCTCGCGCAGGTCGGCGCTCACTTCGAGGATGGCATAGCTTTCCGGCAAAGCGCCCAGCTTCTCCAGTTCGCCGAGGATGTCCAGTGCCAGCTTGCCGCTGCCGGCGCCGAGCTCGAGGATGTGCGGCGTACTGGCTTGCATCAGCTCGCGCAGTTGCTTTGCCACCGTGCGGCCGAACAGCGCCGAGAGTTCTGGGGCAGTGACGAAATCGCCCGCCTCGCCAAACTTTCGCGCACCCGCCGTGTAGTAACCCAGGCCGGGGGCGTACAGCGCCAGTTCCATGAAGCGCGAAAAGGGAATCCAGCCGCCTTGTGCGCTGATGTCGTCGCGAATGAGATCGCACAGCTTTTCACTGTGGGCGAGTGCTTCCGGTGCGGGGACGGGGAGGTTGGCGGGCATGGTCGGGTATAATTCGATAGTTGTGCGAGTTTAGTGGGGAATCCGATGCAAGGCAAAACAGTACTGGTGACGGGCGGGGCCAGGCGCGTTGGCGCTGCCATCGTGCGGCGTCTGCATGCGGCCGGCGCGAATGTGGCGATCCACTGCCGTGCCTCGCTAAATGATGGGCTGGCGTTGCGGGACGAATTGAACGGAAAGCGCTCCGATTCGGCCAGCGTCGTGCAGGCCGACTTGCTCGACTTGGCGGCCTTGCCACGCCTGGTCGAAGAGACGGTGCAGCAATTCGGCCAACTCGATGCGGTAGTGAACAATGCCTCCAGTTTTTTCCCCACGCCGTTGGAGAAACTGAGCGAGCAGCAGTGGACCGACCTGCTCGGCACCAATCTGAAGGCGCCGTTGTTTTTAGCGCAAGCAGCCGCTGCGGAGTTGCGTCGCCGTCACGGCTGCGTCGTCAACATCGTCGATATCCACGCCGACCTGCCGATGCAAGGGCATCTGCTATACAACATCGCCAAGTCGGGATTGGCGGGCCTCACCCGCTCCCTGGCGCAGGAGCTGGCGCCGCAGGTGCGCGTCAACGGCGTATCGCCCGGCGTTAACCTGTGGCCGGAACATGATGCGTGGAGGGACGAAGAGCAGCGCCGCAAGCTCATCGCGCGCACCTTGCTTAAACGCGCAGGCGAACCCGACGACATCGCCAAGACGGTGCAATTCCTGATTGCCAATGCGCCATACATCACCGGACAGATCATCGCAGTGGACGGTGGCCGCTCCATCAATATCTGAAACCATGAACGACATCATTCAACCCGTACACTTCGAACATCACTCCACCAACTTCAACCGCCTGAAAGGCCGGCTGGAACACATGGTGGGCAAGGCCATTGCCGACTTCAATATGATCGAGGAGGGCGACACCGTGATGGTGTGTCTCTCCGGCGGCAAGGATTCCTACACCTTGCTGGATATCCTGCTCACGCTGCGCAAGCGCGCGCCCATCGATTTCAAGATCGTGGCGATGAATCTTGACCAGAAGCAGCCGGGTTTTCCGGAAGAAGTGTTGCCGAACTATCTGAAGAGCATAGGCGTGGATTTTCACATCGAGACGCAGGACACCTATTCCATCGTCAAGGAGAAGATTCCCGAGGGCAAGACCACCTGCTCGTTATGCTCGCGCCTGCGCCGCGGCATCATCTACAAGGTGGCGGGCGAACTGGGCGCGAACAAGATCGCGTTGGGGCATCACCGCGACGACATGGTGGAGACGCTGTTCCTCAACATGTTCTTTGGCGGCAAGCTCAAAGCCATGCCGCCCAAGCTGGTCACGGACAAGGGCGACCACATCGTCATTCGCCCGCTGGCTTATTGCGCCGAGAAGGACATCGCCCGCTACGCGCGCGGCATGGAATTTCCCATCATCCCGTGCAACCTGTGCGGGTCGCAGGAAAACCTGCAGCGCCAGAACATCAAGCAGATGCTGCATGACTGGGAGCATCAATATCCGGGGCGCACGCAGACCATCTTCACTGCGATGCAGAACATCAAGCCTTCGCACCTGCTGGATACGCAGATGTTCGATTTCGTGAACCTGAAGCTGGGCGATGCGGTGGCCGACGGGGATATCGCCTTCGATATGGCGGAATAACCTTCGCCCGTGCCGCCGGTATCGTTTAAAGCGATGCCGGATTCACCGCAACCTTGAAGATCACCTTGCGAATCTCTCCCTGGGCAACCAGGGGCGCATGCGCATCATCGGGGAAGAAGATGCAGAAGTGATCCGGCGGCACGGCGACCCAGGAGGCCGGCGCATCGTGGAAGAAACGGATATCCTTTTCTGCGCTGTGCTCGCTCACCGGGTTCAGGCAGTCCGCCAGCGGTTTCCAGCCCATCTCGTCTATCCCGTCCAATACCAGCTGAATGTCGATGTAACGCCGATGTGCTTCCAGCCGCGCCATCTCCCGGGTTTTCCCCGGCACCTGTTCCACGATGGCGATCAGATCGTCGCCGACAATGTTGTAGCGCCCTGGCGCAAGTGCGAACAGATCGGTGTTGCGGATGTAGTCGAACGCGCGCTGAAACAGCGGATGCAATGCGGCGTAGCGGTCAGATTGGGAGAGGCTGGAGAAGATCATTTCCGTATTATTCAGCAGAGTGAAGTGTTATTTTATTTACGACCCGGCAGCATTCGAGTCAGCGTGTTGTCACGCAGGATGTAGTGATGATAGAAGGCCGCCGCTGCATGCAGCCCAATAAGGTAATACCCGGCAGTGCCGACGAACTCGTGAATTTCCTTGACTGATTTTGCGAGCTCTTTGTTTTCGCCGGTCAGCGCGGGCAACTCCAGGCCGAAAAACGGGATCGGCTTGCCGGTCGCACTGAGCAGCAGCCATCCCGTGAACGGCATGGCGATCATCAACGCATACAACGCGAGATGCAACAGCTTGGCGGATATCTGCTGCCAGCCTGGCGGCTCCGGCTGGATGCCGGGGGTGGGACCGGACAGGCGCGCCAGCAGGCGCGGCCAGACCAGCACGAACACAAGCATGCCAAGCATGAAATGCCAGGTCTTCATCGCTTCGCGCGGGTCGCTGCCTTTGGGGTAGAGCTCGCGCAGTTCGATGCAGGCGTACACCGTGATGAATAACAGCAGCATCAGCCAATGAATGCCGATGGCAAGCGACCCGTAACGGTTTGTGGAGTTTCTCCAATTCATCGTTATCTCCTTGCAAAGATCGGATGTGCGAGTAGGCAGGATATTACAGGTATTACGGCGGAGGCGCGATGTGGCAGCCGGACCGGGGAAGGGCGAAGCTCAGATAACGCCCCGATTAGGCATTGCCGGGCAAAGAACGAAAGCTTTGATCCATTACACCTGGCACGCCTTCACGGCCGAAAGGATCGGGGCCTCTTCACAGCTTATCCAGCGGTTTTTGCCACTTTCCTTTGCCTGATACATTCGTTTGTCGGCGATTTCGATCAGGCGCTGGCCATCATGGGCGCAATCGACCGTTCTTTCCGCAATTCCATAGCTGGCAGTCAAATGAGTACCGTCCGGCCGCAAGCCGAGGCCGTTGATGCGCAATCGCTGCAGCATGGCAATGGCGGAATTGCTGTCCGTATTGGGCAGCACCATCAGAAACTCCTCTCCGCCCCAGCGTATCAGCGCGTCGCCGCCGCGCAGGGTGTCGCGTATCGCCTCGACGGTGGCGATCAACATGCGGTCGCCGGCATCGTGGCCATATTTATCGTTGATTGATTTGAAATTGTCGAGATCGACAAAGACTACGGACAATGCGGTTCCATTTCGCTCGGCGATGCTGAACTGCAGGTTGAAAATTTCTTCGCCGCTGGCCCGGTTGAAACAGCGCGTCAACGGGTCATGATTGGCCTGCCGCACCAGCGCCGCCATCAATGCCAGCTGGCTCATGCCTGCCAGCGTGGCTGTGGCGGCGATCAGCATCAGCAGCCAGAACGCGCCGATGTGCGTGCTCCAGTTCATCTTGTCGATCTGCATGAATGCCACCAGCGCAGAGGATAATAAAACCGGCATGGAGAACACGATGCCTTCGAGGGCGGTCAGCGGAAACACGCTCAGGCCAGCCACCAGGATAAACGGCAAAAAGGCGTAGCCAGCGGAGATGATTGCCGCTCCGCCGGTATTTTCAAAGCGCGAAAGCGACAGGTGGGAGTAGATGAAGAACAGCGTCGGAATCATGAACATGATCGCCAGCGAACGGTAGGCATCCTTCATGTACGGCGAGCCCTTGTATGACAGCGCCAGCAGAATAAAGGCTAGCGTGGTCAGTAGCCGTCCGACTCCCAGCATGAGGGACAAGGGAAAGGCGAACACAAGATAATCCACCGCGATCCACAACGGTGTTAGCACCGCGAACGTTGCCGATACCAGGCGGACGCGCGAGATAATCATCCCGGCACGGTATCTGGCTAACAGTGGCGAATGCGCGGAGGTGCGGACAAGACAGGTAAGATCGTCGCAAGCATCGGCAAGCAGACGACTCGCAATCGCATTCAGAAATTGTTTAAGCCACTGCATACTGCCCCCCTCCAGCGCTTTATTTCCTACAGAAACCGCGCAACCATACCCTTTGCCCACTCACCTTGCAATGCTATTTTGACGCGGTGCCCGCTACCGGGTGCGGTAACCAGCGTTTCACCCTCGAGGCTCTTCATTTCGGTGAGCTGGACGATGCGGTTGCCGGAGGGGTGGATGATCTCAAGTTTGTCGCCGACCTGAAATTTGTTTTTCACGTCGATCTCGGCCATGCCGTTCGCGCACGCCACGATGTCGCCGACATATTGCTGGCGGAAACTCTCGGAATGCCCGCGCAGGTAGTTCTGTTGCTCATGGGTGTGGTGGCGCTCGTAGAAGCCGTCGGTATAGCCGCGATTCGCCAGCGCGTCCAGCGCGCCGAGCAGTTCCAGGTTGAACGGACGCCCCTTGACGGCGTCGTCGATAGCTTGGCGATAGACCTGAGCGGTGCGCGCCACGTAATAGATGGACTTGGTGCGGCCTTCCACTTTCAGCGAATCGACGCCAATCTTCACCAGCCGCTCGACATGCTCCACCGCGCGCAGATCCTTGGAGTTCATGATATAGGTGCCGTGCTCGTCTTCCAGCACCGGCATCAGCTCACCCGGATGATCCTTGCGCGAGATGACATACACCTTGTCGGCCAGCGGATGGCGCGGCTGTGAGCCACACTCGGACAGCTCGGATTCGGACAAGGCCTTATCAAAATCGAAGTCGATCTTTTCAATCTCGCCGGTCGCCGTTTCATCGGCATTGTCCACCTTGTAATCCCAGCGGCAGGAGTTGGTGCAGGTGCCCTGGTTGGCGTCGCGGTGGTTGAAGTAGCCGGACAGCAGGCAGCGGCCGGAGTAGGCGATGCACAAGGCGCCGTGGATGAATACCTCCAGCTCGATGTCCGGGCATAGCTGGCGTATCTCCTCGATCTCGTCCAGCGACAGCTCGCGCGACAGGATGACGCGGGTGAGCCCCAGCGATTTCCAGAACTTCACCGAGGCGTAGTTGACGGTGTTGGCTTGCACCGAAAGATGCACGTCCATCTCCGGCCAGCGCTCGCGCACCATGGCGATGAGGCCGGGGTCGGCCATGATCAGCGCGTCCGGTTGCATTTCGATCACCGGTTGCATGTCCGCCATGTAGGTCTTCACCTTGGCGTTGTGCGGCATCAGGTTGCTGGCGACGAACAGCTTTTTGCCCAGTGCGTGCGCTTCCTGGATGCCGGTGCGCAGCTCTTCCAGTTTGAACTCGTTGTTGCGCGCGCGCAGCGAGTAGCGCGGCTGACCGGCATACACCGCGTCTGCGCCGTAGGCGTAGGCGGTGCGCATTTTGTCTAGCGTGCCGGCGGGTAAAAGGAGTTCGGGTGCTTTCATCTAGAACCTTTATCCACAGATTTCGCAGATTTACGCCGATTTAGCAGCGGCTGGAAAAGCTGGATCGGTGGGTGCTATCTTAATTCATTTAAAACTGCCAAATAATCTGCGTCAATCTGCGAAATCTGCGGATAAAACTGTTATGCGTGATAGCCGAGCCGTTTCAGGATTTCCAGCGATGCATTTGCCTGGTTCAGCGTGTAGAAATGCAGGCCGGGCACGCCGCCGGCGATGAGTTTCTCGCACAGTTGCGTGACCACATCAAGACCGAAGGCCTGCACCGATTCCACGTCGTCGCCGTAACTTTCCATGGTCTTGCGCATCCAGCGCGGGATTTCGGCGCCGCAAGCATCGGAGAAGCGCGCGAGTTGTGAGAAGCGCACGATGGGCATGATGCCGGGCACGATGGGCGCGGTGACGCCGAGTTTGCGGGTCTCTTCGACGAAGCGGAAGTAGCCGTCCGCATTGTAGAAGTATTGGGTGATGGCCGAGTTGGCACCTGCATTCATCTTGCGCTGGAAGTTGAGCATGTCGTCGCGTGCGGATTTTGCCTGCGGATGGAATTCCGGATAGGCCGCCACTTCAATGTGGAAATGCTCGCCGGTCTGGGCACGAATGTAAGACACCAGTTCATTGGCATATTGAAATTCGCCGATGCTAGCCATGCCGGAAGGCAGGTCGCCGCGCAGCGCGACGATGCGCTTGATGCCCATGTCCTTGTAGGCGAACAGCAGCGCGCGGATGTTGTCGCGGGTGGAGCCGACGCAGGACAAGTGCGGCGCCGCGCTGTGCCCTTCGGCATGGATCTGCCGGATAGTGTCCAGCGTGCGGTCTTGCGTGGAGCCGCCGGCGCCGAAAGTGACAGAAAAAAAGTCCGGCTTGATTGCCGCCAGGCGCTGGCGCGCGGCAGTCAGTTTTTCCACGCCCTCTGGCGTCTGCGGCGGGTAAAACTCAAAACTAATCGGTATCTGTGGGTTTCCCATGGTTTCTCACAAGAAGTTGTGTGGCTGCTGAACTAAGCGCCCAGGAAAAAATGCTGTACAGGACTGCGCCTAATACGCCGTTCCAGAAGCTTTCGACCACGAAACCGCGCAGGATGGAACCGGCGAACCAGAACATCAGGCCATTGATGACGAAGATGAACAGTCCGAGCGTGAGCAAGGTGACCGGCAGCGTCAGCACCAGGAAGATCGGGCGGATGAGCGTGTTGACGAGACCCAGAACAAAGGCCGCGATGAACGCAGCCATGAATCCGTCGACGTGGATGCCGGGCACGAAGTTAGCCACCGCCACGAGGGCGAGCGCGTTCAGTGTCCAGATGAGTAGCAGTCGTAGCAGCATTTCTTCATTTAACAAGTTAAGAGGGGCGAACCTGACGTCCGCCCCTCGACATCATACGCGCAACAAGCAGCTTAGTAGCGGTAGAGGTTGGCCTTGTACGGGCCCTCCTTGGGTACTCCGATGTAAGCCGCTTGCTGGTCGGTGAGCTCGGTCAATTGCGCGTTCAGTTTCCTCAGTTGCAGGCGGGCGACCTTTTCGTCCAGATGCTTGGGCAGGATGTACACGCCGACCGGGTAATCCTTGGTGCGCGTGTACAGCTCGATCTGCGCCAGCGTCTGGTTGGCGAACGACGAGGACATCACGTAGCTTGGGTGGCCGGTGGCGCAACCGAGGTTCACCAGGCGCCCCTTGGCCAGCAGGATGATGCGGTTGCCGCTCGGCATGATCACATGGTCGACCTGGGGCTTGATTTCTTCCCACTGGTATTTCTCGATCGAGGCGACGTTGATCTCGGAGTCGAAGTGGCCGATGTTGCAGACGATGGCCTGGTCTTTCATCTTCACCATGTGGTCGTGGTCGATGACATGCACGTTGCCGGTGGCGGTGACGAAGATGTCAGCCTTGTCGCAGGCGTATTCCATGGTGACCACGCGGTAGCCTTCCATCGCGGCCTGCAACGCGCAGATCGGGTCGATCTCGGTGATCCATACCTGCGCGGACAGCGCGCGCAGCGCCTGGGCCGAGCCCTTGCCCACATCACCATAGCCGCACACCACGGCGATCTTGCCGGCCACCATCACGTCGGTGGCGCGCTTGATGCCGTCCACCAGCGACTCGCGGCAGCCATACAGGTTGTCGAACTTGGATTTGGTGACGGAATCGTTGACGTTGATCGCCGGGATCTTCAACTCGCCGCGCTCGTGCATCTGATACAGGCGGTGCACGCCGGTCGTGGTTTCCTCGGTCACGCCCTTGATCTTGGCCAGGCGGGTCGAGTACCAGCTCTTGTCCTTGGCCAGCCTGGACTTGATGCTGGCGTACAGCACGCGGGCTTCCTCGCTGTCGGGATGATCGAGCACCGAGATGTCCTTTTCGGCGCGCGAGCCCAGGTGCAGCAGCAGCGTGGCATCGCCGCCGTCGTCGAGGATCATGTTGGAGTAACCGCCATCCGCCCATTCGAAAATGCGGTGGGTGTAATCCCAGTAGTCGACCAGGGATTCGCCCTTGACGGCGAAGACGGCAATGCCGTCCTTGGCGATGGCTGCGGCGGCATGGTCCTGGGTCGAGAAGATGTTGCACGACGCCCAGCGCACCTCGGCACCGAGCGCGGTCAGCGTTTCGATCAGCACGGCGGTCTGGATGGTCATGTGCAGGCTGCCGGTGATGCGCGCGCCTTTCAACGGCTGGGTCTTGGCGAATTCCTCGCGGATCGCCATCAGGCCGGGCATTTCGGTCTCGGCGATGCGGATTTCCTTGCGGCCCCAATCGGCGAGGGACATATCGGCGACGACGTAGTCTTGGGTCATAACGTTCTCCATTCACAAAAATTAATGAATGGGCGCCGTTGCTACATGTTGAACCATCCTCACCGAGCCTGACAGATTCACCGTGTGGTGACTGCTGCAGCGCCCCTCGGCGGGATGGGTGATACGGGTTTTTGTAGGGTGGGTTAGCGGTTTTATCGCGTAACCCACCATGATATTGCACAGGTGGGTTACGGCGACGCCTAACCCACCCTACATGCGTTGTTACAGACCAGCGTCTGCGCGCAATGCCGCAGCCTTGTCCGTATTTTGGCTACGGCCGGTGCTTCGCACCTTAACATCGCAAGCGATGTTAGCCTTCGCCGAAGCACAGATCAGCGCCTTCGGCGTGGCCTTACAGGCCAGCGTCAGTTCGCAGAGCTGCCGCCTTATCTGTGCTTTCCCACTTGAATTCCGGCTCTTCACGGCCGAAGTGACCGTAGGCTGCCGTCTTTTGATAGATCGGACGCAGCAGGTCGAGCATCTGCACGATGCCTTTCGGGCGCAGGTCGAAATGTTTCTGCACCAGTTCGGCGATCTTTTCGTCGGAGACCTTGCCGGTGCCGAAGGTGGTGACCATCACGCTGGTAGGCTTGGCCACGCCGATGGCGTAGGAAACCTGGATCTGGCATCTGTCGGCCAGGCCGGCAGCGACGATGTTCTTTGCCACATAACGCCCCGCATAAGCGGCCGAACGGTCAACCTTGGAAGGGTCCTTGCCGGAGAACGCACCGCCGCCGTGCGGGGCTGCGCCACCGTAGGTGTCGACAATGATCTTGCGTCCGGTTAGGCCGCAGTCGCCTTGCGGGCCGCCGACAACGAAACGACCGGTCGGGTTGACCAGGTATTTGATCTCGCCCTTGATCAGTTCCTTCGGCAATACCGGCTTGATGATCTCTTCGATGGCGGCTTCGCGGATCTGTTCCAGCGTCATCTCTGGCGCGTGCTGGGTGGAGAGCACCACGGTGTCGATGCAGAACGGCTTGCCGTCGACATACTTGATGGTGACTTGCGACTTGGCATCCGGGCGCAGCCACTTCAGGCGGCCGTCGTGGCGCAGTTGCGCCTGGCGCTCGACGATGCGGTGCGACAGGTAGATCGGCAGCGGCATCAAGGTGTCGGTTTCGGTGCAGGCGTAGCCGAACATCAGGCCCTGGTCGCCGGCGCCCTGGTCGAGGCCGTCGTCGTAGGCCTTGTTCACGCCTTGGGCGATGTCCGGGCTCTGCTTGTCATAGGCCACCAGCACGGCGCACCCCTTGTAATCGATGCCGTATTCGGTGTTGTCATAACCGATGCGCTTTATGGTGTCGCGCGCGACCTGGATGTAGTCGACGTTGGCGGAAGTGGTGATTTCGCCCGCCAAAACGACCAGTCCGGTGTTGCACAATGTCTCAGCAGCAATGCGTGAATGTTTGTCCTGCGCTAGAATCGCGTCCACGATGGCGTCGGAAATCTGGTCTGCTACCTTGTCCGGATGGCCCTCGGACACGGATTCGGATGTGAAAAAGTATTCGCTCATGGCTCTCCGATTGCTGCTTCAATGGTTAAATGGGCGCGCAGTATAGCAAATCCCCGCCTTGTCGATTTAATGGGTTTTTCTTGATGGTTATTCTGTTTGATGTGTTGGCGCGCCTGCCCTTGTCGGTATTGCACCGGCTTGGCGCGTTGCTCGGCTGGGTGGTCTATCTGACCTCGGGGCGCTACGCCGCGCGCTTGCGGGAAAATTTGCAGAAAGCCGAGCTGACGCATTCGGAACCCGAGGCGCGCCGGTTGCTGCATGCCAATATCCGCGAGATGGGCAAGGGCATAATGGAGATGCCCTGGGTCTGGCGGCGTCCGCTGGAGCAAGTGGTTGGCAGCATCAAACAGTGCCACGGCTGGGAGCATATAGAAGCGGCGCGGGCGCAGGGCAAGGGGGTCATTGCGTTGACGCCGCACATGGGTTGTTTCGAAGTCATCAGCCTGTACATCGCTTCGCGCTTGCCAATCACCAGCATGTACAGTCCGCCGCGCTGGGAATTTCTGGATGTGCTGATGCATGAAGGTCGCGAGCGTGGCGAGATGAAATTGGCGGCGGCCGATCTGGGCGGCGTGCGCCAGCTGCTCAAGGCGCTCAAGCGCGACCAGATCATCGGGGTGCTGCCGGATCAGGTGCCCAGCAATGGCGAGGGCGAGTGGGCGTCGTTCTTCGGGCGCCCTGCATACACCATGACGTTGATCGGACGGCTGGCTGAGGCGAGCGGAGCGGCGGTGGTGATGTGCCGTTGCGAACGCTTGCCGCAAAGTGAGGGCTACGCCTTGTATTTCACGCCGCTGCCCTTTGACGCGGCCCTGCCCATCCCAGTGCAAGTCAATGCGGCACTGGAAATAGCGATACGCCAGTGCCCCGAGCAATATATGTGGAGCTATAACCGTTACAAAGTTCCGCGCGGTGCGTTGCCGCCGGACGCAGCCAGGGAGTCGTGATGCTGGCACGCCTCGGTGTACTCATTTTCTGGCTGATCCATTTCCTGCCTTTCCGGATCATCGTTGCCATCGGCAATGGCCTCGGAACGCTGGCTTACCCTTTTGCCGCAGAACGTCGCAGAGTGGGCAATATCAATCTCAAGCTGTGCTTTCCCGAAATGAGTGAAGCGGCGCGAGAGAAATTGCTGCGCGCCCATTTCAAGATGTTCATGCGCGGCGTCATCGAGCGCAGCATCCTGTGGTGGTCGAGTGGCGAACGCATCCGCGGTCTCATCCGCGTCGAGGGGATAGAACATTTCGAGGCAATCAAGGGGCAGCCAGCCATCCTGCTCGTCCCGCATTTCGTCGGCATGGATGCGGGCGGACAATGGATCGCGCAGCAGGTGGACACCGTGTGCATGTATGCAAGGCAGAAGAACCAATACCTGACCGAGTTGTTGCTGCAGAAACGCGCACGCTTCCGCAACCAGTACCTCTATTCGCGTCAGGAAGGTCTGCGCCCCATCCTCAAGGGCATGCGCAAGGGCATGCCCTTCATCTATCCGCCGGATCAGGATCAGGGTGTGAAAGACGGCGCGTTCATCCCGTTCTTCGGCGTACCCGCCGCCACGATGACGTCGGTGCCACGCATCGCGCAGATGACCGGTGCCAAGGTTGTGCCCGCCATCACCCGCGTGCTGCCCGGCGGCACAGGTTATGTACTGACGTTCTACCCGGCCTGGGAGAATTATCCGAGCGGCGACGAAATCGCCGATGCGCGCCGCATGAATTCGTTCATTGAAGACCGCGTGCGCGAGATGCCGGAGCAGTATTTCTGGTTGCACAAGCGGTTTAAAACACGGCCAGAGGGCGAGGCTAAATTTTATTGAGGCATCCCCTCGCCCACTTGTGGGAGATGGGCAGGGGAGAGGGCTCTGTGGCAGAGAACGAAATTCTGGACAATGCCAAAACTTTGCGCACCCAACAAACCGAAGCCGAACAGCGGTTGTGGTATCACCTGCGGGCACACCGCTTTATGGATTTGAAATTCAAGCGGCAATATGGGTAGCTATATCGTCGATTTCGTTTGCGTGGAGCGGATGTTGATTATCGAAATTGACGGTGGGCAGCATTCCGAGCAGGTTGAATATGATCAACGGCGCGATGCTTGGTTGAAAAGCCAGGGTTATACAGTGCTGCGTTTTTGGAACAATGAGGTTATGCAGCAGGTGGAGGGCGTGTTGGAACAGATTCGATGGGCGATTGTTGGCGAGCCCTCTCCCCTAGCCCCTCTCCCGCAGGCGGGAGAGGGGAGCGATCTTTGAAGGGATAAGAAATGAAATATAAGGACCTGCGCGACTTCATTTTGCAACTGGAAAAGCTCGGCGAACTCAAGCGTGTCACTGCGCCTGTCTCCACCCATCTGGAAATGACCGAGATTTGCGATCGCGTATTGCGCGCGCAGGGACCGGCGGTGATGTTTGAGAACGTGACCGGACACAAGATGCCAGTGCTGGCCAATCTGTTCGGCACCCCCCGTCGCGTGGCGCTGGGCATGGGCGAGGAATCCACCACAGCATTGCGCGAAGTCGGCAAGCTGCTTGCCTACCTGAAAGAGCCGGAGCCGCCCAAAGGCCTGAAGGATGCGTGGGAGAAATGGCCGATCCTCAAACAAGTTCTGACCATGTCACCCAAGGTGCTGTCGTCCGCGCCTTGCCAGGAGATCGTGTGGGAAGGCAAGGATATGGATCTGAGCAAGCTGCCGATCCAGCATTGCTGGCCTGGCGATGTTGCGCCACTCATCACCTGGGGTTTGGTGGTCACGAAGGGGCCCGCCAAGCCGCGCCAGAATCTTGGCATCTATCGCCAACAAGTGTTGGGGCCGAACAAGGTCATCATGCGCTGGCTCGCGCATCGCGGCGGCGCGCTGGATTTCCGTGACCATTGTGAAAAAAATCCGGGCCAGCCGTTCCCGGTCGCGGTAGTGATCGGCGCCGATCCGGCGACCATCCTTGGCGCGGTCACGCCGGTGCCGGATAGTTTGAGCGAATACCAGTTCGCCGGATTGCTGCGCGGCAGCAAGACCGAGCTGGTGAAGTGCCTGGGCAGCGAGCTGCAAGTGCCCGCTTCCGCCGAGATCGTGCTGGAAGGCGTCATCCATCCGGGCGAGACCGCGCTGGAAGGTCCCTATGGCGACCATACCGGCTACTACAACGAACAAGACAGTTTTCCCGTGTTCACCATCGAGCGCATCACCATGCGCCGTGATCCGATCTATCACTCCACCTACACCGGCAAACCGCCCGATGAACCGGCCATGCTCGGGGTGGCGCTGAACGAAGTGTTCGTGCCGCTGTTGCAAAAGCAGTTTCCCGAGATCGTCGACTTTTACTTACCGCCGGAAGGCTGCTCCTATCGCATGGCGGTGGTCGGCATCAAGAAGCAATACGCCGGGCACGCCAAGCGCGTGATGTTCGGCATTTGGAGTTTCCTGCGCCAATTCATGTACACCAAGTTCATCGTCGTGGTGGACGACGACATCGACGTGCGCTCGTGGCCCGAAGTGATCTGGGCGATCACCACGCGCATGGACCCGATGCGCGATACGCTGCTGGTGGAGAACACGCCGATCGACTACCTCGATTTCGCCAGCCCGGTGTCAGGCCTGGGTGGCAAGATGGGCTTGGATGCGACCAACAAATGGCCGGGCGAGACGCAACGCGAATGGGGCACGCCCATCGTGATGGATGCGGCCGTCAAAGCCAGGGTGAATGCGATGTGGAGCGAGTTGGGGCTGTAACTTTGCAGAAATGAAAAAAGCCGAGCAAGCCCGGCTTTTTTAAGATTATGTAATGTTCAGAATTTAAACAAAGCCGAGGCGGAGTACAGATCGGCATCCCCTTTTGCAAAGATGGTGTCATTGCCGAAGCTATAGCGATCATATCCCAATCGAAATCCGACTGATTGATTGAGATTGAATTGACCGCCCAAACCGTAAGTTAGTGCTGATCGGGTTTCTGATAAACCGAGCCCCTCTTCTTTCGTGCTCGCCATACCTAATTTGCCAAATAGGGAAAACTGCTGATTAAAGGGGTAAGATCCCACTGCCGTTACGTAAAACGCGTTGAATTTGATTTGGTCGCTCGCAGCTTTGCCCAAGTCAACGTAGCCAACTTCTGCTGCAATATATTGGTTGAATGAGTAGCCACCAAACAGGCCAAACGCAGTGTTGGTTTCACTCGCATTAGGAACGGCTTTCTTGGCGGAGCCGACGTTGGCGCCGATATAGAAGCCTTGGTCGGCAGCAAAAGCAGGGACTGCAAAAGCCGTGAAGAGAAATAGAGCAGCGATATTTTTTTTCATCATTTACCCCATAGAGTTAAGGTTGACCAAAATAGACTGCTCCCATTGACCATGCGGAACCGGCCCAATGTTTTGGCAGCGAGCGGATGCTATTGACAGCCGGGGGAACTGGCAATACACAACTATAGGTATTTAGGCTACCTAAAACTAGGTAGATACATCACGCCGTTGACGGAAAAAGGCGATCGGATTTGCCATGCTGGTAGCCGAGCACAGTGCCAAGAATGGACTGGGTCTTGCCACAAGTGGTGAGCGACGCGCGAATGGGGCCAAGCATCGCGATGGGTTCCAATCAACGCAGATGCGATGTGGAGCGAGTTGGGGCTTTAAAAGAACTTCGAGGATCTACTGCGCCTGGAGTTATAGGTTCTGCACCCACTCAATCAGCGCGTCCTGCGCGCTTTGTCCGGTTTTGGCGTAAGGGTGGTTGATTAAGAACACAACGATCCATTCCCGGCCCGAGCGTGCGCGCACATAACCGGCGATGGTTTTCACGCCTTCCAGCGTGCCGGTCTTGAGGTGGGCGTGGCTGGCTGCAGGGCTTTCCTTCAGGCGTTTTTTTACCGAGCCATCCACGCCGAGGATGGGTAGCGAGGCCTCCAGCTCGGCGCTAAGCGGGTGATCGTAGGCGTGCTGCAGCAGTTCGGCCATGTGTGCGGGGCTGATGCGTTCCTTGCGCGAGAGTCCGGCGCCGTTTTCCAAGACCAATTCGTTGAAGTCCAACTGGTTTCGGGCTAGCCACGTGTGCATGACAAAGATGCTGCGTTCGATATTGAGCGGATAAGCGTTGAAACCCTCTGTTGAAGGTGGCGCGCTATCCAGGGCTGGGCCCGCCTCCCCCAGGGTCAGGAACAATTGCCGCGCCATCACATTGTTGCTGAATTTGTTGATGTCGCGAATGATGGCGCTGAGCGGTTCGGAGCGGTGGGTGGAAAAGAGTTTCGCACTGCTGCCAACCACGCCGTCGCGCTGCATGCCTCGCAGCGTGCCGCCGAGCTCCTGCCACACGGCGCGGAAGACCGCTTCCACGTAGCGCGTGTGCGGCATCACGCTGAGGTTCTGTTCTCGCTCGCCGCATCTGACCGGATAGTCGCCTGCCAGCACCACGCTGTCGCCATTGGCCTGAACGGAGAACTGATCGTCCCAGTAATCGCAATTGATCTGGTCTCCGCTCGGGGCGAGACGATTGTCCAGCGTTACACCTTCGAGTGGCGGTTCACTGACGACTTTCAGGCTGTCGCCATCCGGCATGTAGCGCAAGCGCAGGGTGTTGAAGTTGAGCAGCAGCGCATCGGGGCTGACGTTGTAGGCGCGCAATGGATCGCTGTCGAACTTGCCGGAATCGTAGGCAGGAAGGTCGAAGTAACTGCGATCCAGGACCAGGTCGCCGCGTATCTCGCGCAGGCCGCGCGCGCGCAATTCGCTCAACCATAGCCAGAATTGTTCGATGGTGAATTTGGGGTCGCCATAACCTTTGAGGATCAGGTTGCCGTCCAGCACGCCATCTTTCAGTTCACCATCGATCCAGGCTTCGGTCTTCCAGGTGTAGGCCGGGCCAAGCAGATCGAGGGCGGCAAAGGTGGTGAGCAGCTTCATGGTTGAAGCCGGGTTCATTCCGCGCCGGGCGTTGATGCTGATGAGCGCGGCAGGCTTGCCCACCTCGCGCACTTCGACGCCGATGCTGGATTGCGGGATGTGCTCCTTCTTCAACTCCTGAGT
>Ga0316624_10000006_pt1 | contig 58960 bp, 57 predicted proteins | sample OWC_Aug_N3_C1_D5_FD_207657 | JGI IMG/M metagenome (GOLD analysis project Ga0316624, IMG submission 207657) | Wetland soil microbial communities from Old Woman Creek delta, Ohio, United States - OWC_Aug_N3_C1_D5_A | ecosystem: Environmental > Terrestrial > Soil > Wetlands | place: USA: Ohio... | reverse complement strand
CGAGCAGGAGCAGCACCTTGGGGGTGTCGTACAGGAAGAATTGCAGGGCGTCGTACAAGTGGCTGCCGGGGGCAACCGGCAGCATACCCACCAGTGCAAGTGAAAGCGGCTCCAGCAGTTTGTACAGACCAAGCCAGAATACCGCAGCGGCGGCGAGGAACACTCTTGGATGGTGGTGCGGTAATTTCAGTACAGTTGCATTCATGTGCAGCGTCCCCAGATCGGGCCTTGATGCCCGGCATACCAAGGAGACGAATGAGTCCCGAAAAGGATGCAGCTATTTGCGGGGGACGTAGCTCTCCACCCTGCCCTGTTCATCGAACCGAACCTGGCAATTGGTGGCCAGCGTGGCACGCATCCGCTGCCGCGCGCGCAACAGCCGCGATTTGACCGCGGCCAGGCCCAAACCGTGCTCCTTGGCGTAGTCCTGCTGCCTCATGCCGTTCAAGTCGCATTGTTCGATGATGTCGCGGTCTTCTGGGGAAAGCTCTGTCAGCACGCGCCCGACGCAGGCGCTCAGCGCCACAACCGGCTCGGGCTGCTCGACCGGTTCTGGAATGTCGTCCGGCAGTTCGACGGTCTCGCGGTGCAAGCGTTGATGGTCAACCCATGCATTGCGCGCCACTTGGAACAGCCAGGCGCGCGGGTTATCCAGAGTGCAGAATCCGCTCCCTTGCCGCATCGCCTTGACGAACACATCCTGCAACATATCTTCGGCCTGATGCAGATCGCCAAGACGATGATGCAGATAGTTACGCAGTTCACTTTCGTGCGAACGCCATGAATCGATTACGCAGGAAAACTCCATGCTCAAAACTCATCCTGATAACGCACCGTGATCGGATAACGCCAATCCTTGCCGAAGCCGCGGTCCGTGATGCGCACGCCGACGGGCGCCTGACGGCGCTTGTATTCGGCGATACGGATCAACTTGACCACGCGCAACACATCAGCCTCGGCAAAGCCGCGTTCCACAATTTCTCCAATGTTCATATTCTGCTCGACATAGAACGCCATGATCGCATCCAGCACATCGTAAGGCGGCAGACTGTCCTGATCGGTCTGGTCCGGCCTCAGCTCGGCGCTGGGCGGCCGCGTGATGATGCGTTCGGGGATTACATGCCCCTGCGCGTTACGCCACTTTGCCAGGCGATACACCCAGGTCTTGCTCACGTCCTTGATCACTGCAAAACCACCGGCCATGTCGCCATACAGCGTGCAGTAGCCGACCGTCATCTCGGACTTGTTGCCGGTGGTCAGCACCAGCGAGCCGGTCTTGTTGGAGATTGCCATCAGCAGCGTACCGCGGATGCGCGCCTGCAGGTTCTCCTCGGTGGTATCGGCAGGCAGCCCCTTGAATAGCGGCGCCAGCGTCTGCTGCAGCGCATCGAAAGTCGGCACAATATCCAACTCCTCGTAGCGCACACCGAGCAACTTCACCATCTCGCGTGAATCGTCGATGCTCATCTGCGCGGTATATGGCGATGGCATCATCACGGCGAGCACCTTGTCCGCTCCCAACGCGTCCACTGCCACCGCCAGCGTCAGTGCGGAATCAATGCCGCCGGACAGGCCCAGCAACACACCGGGGAAACGGTTCTTTTGGATATAGTCGCGCACGCCAAGGCACAGCGCCCGGTAGATGCTGGCCTCGTCCTTCACCACACTCTCGCGCACGCCCGGCACCAGCTTGCCGTCCTGGAACTCAACGAATCCCAACACTTCGTCGAACGCCAGGAACTGGTGCGTCAACTGGCCTTCGCTATCCATCACAAAAGAGGCGCCATCGAACACCAGTTCGTCCTGGCCGCCCACCAGGTTGGCGTAAACGACAGGCACGCCGATTTCGCCGATGCGGTCACGGATGGTTTCGTAACGCGTGGCCTGCTTGTCGAAGTGGTACGGCGAAGCGTTCAGCACCAGCAGCGCTTGCGCCCCCGCCGCCTTGGCGCGAATCGGCGCATGCTCGTGCCAGACATCGGCGCAGATGATGATGCCGAACTTGATGCCGTCCAGCTCAAGCAGGCACGGCATGTTGCCGTGGGTGAAATAGCGCTCCTCATCGAACACGCTGTGATTGGGCAGCGAGTGCTTGTGATAGGTGCTGAGGATCTTGCCGTCGCGCAGCACCGAGGCTGCGTTGTAGCTGGATTTGCCGACCTTGTGCGGATGGCCGACGATCATGGTGATGCCCTGCACCTGCTGTGCCAGATCGCGCAGTGCGGCATCGCAGGCATAATAAAAACCGTCGCGCAGCAATAAGTCTTCGGGAGGATAGCCGCACAGGCCAAGTTCCGGTGTGAGCAGGACATCAGCACCCTGCGCCTTGGCGCGTTGTGCGTAATCGGCAATTTTGGCCGCATTGCCGGCAAGGTCGCCGACGGTGCAATTGATCTGTGCGATGGCAATCTTCATCTAGGTACTCAATTCAAAATCATTATGAAAAATATCCTGCATACCAGGCCCACGCCAGCGCTGCGAGCAGCAACAGAATAACAAGGTATGGCCACACCGGTTTCTTTTCGGCATAGGGGTCGACCAGTGAGCGATGCGCGCCTGCGGGCAGATTAGGCAAGGCGGTCAGCGATGTGCCGAACGGGATGTTGATGCGCACCCGGGCATTGATCGCCCAGCCGCAAGCGTCGAGGATGGGGCCAAGGTTGCGGCGTTTCAATTTGAACATAGCCAGCAGCATGGACGGGACTGACACCACCAGCACCAGCCCGGCCAAAGCCAAAGGAATTTGCCACGGTTTCAGACTGAGCAACCCGCCAACAATGGCAGCGAGGATGCCGCCGATAGCGCCGATCGCCAATCCTATCGCGGCAAAGATACCGGCAAATTTGGCCACATCGAACGGGGGTTTGGGCGGTGTGCTTGGCGCTGCGACAACCGCACTGCTTCCACTTTCAACAACCGTTTTGACCATCTTTTCCTGCACTGCGTCCGCTTTGGAAGCAGCGAACTTCTGCATTTGCTCGCTGATGATCTTGGCTAATTTTTTGTAGGGCGACCAGAACGCCTGACGGATGCTGATGGGGTGTTCGACAATGCGCACGATGGTGGCATTCCAATCCTGTCCCTTGCGGTCGTAGAACACGCCGTGCCGCCCCACCATCAAAAAGTCCGAGTCGCCCGCCGTGAATGCGGCGGCGATATTCATCTTCTCAGCACCATCCTTACGCACCAGTTCGCAATAAGCCAGGCATATGCCGCTGGCGTTCGCATACGCAGCATGCGCATTCACGTCCTCGACCTTGACGCACAACTCGCAGCTGCGCCCATCCAGATAGAGCGTCCCGACCTGGAAGATTGCTCTCTGTTTACCCGAATAAAATTCGCGGAATGACACGAAGTTGTTTGCCAACCGGAACAGGTCGCGCTGGTAACGGATCAGCCGCTCTACCGAACGGATGGACTTAACCTCGGATTCGACCGCCTTGTCCTGCGCAATAAGCGCATTGATCTGCGCTTGATGGCCGCTGGCAAGCATCTCGCGCAAACGCGCGATGCCGAGTTCGCCCGCTTGCGACGCCGGTTTGGCACTTAGCCATGCATCGTAAGCAGCGAATCGCGCACATAGCGCTGACCATTCGTCCTTTGTGATGTTTTGCTTGTCTCCCAGCAAGGGCTGCACTACCTGCACGCGCAACGCTTCGACTCTGGCGCACCATGCAGGATTAATTCCGGCATTCAGGGGGAGCGCCTTGCCCGCTTCGATGGTTGCCAGCGGAAAACCGGCCACTTCCTCGTTCTGCACAGACAGCGTCTGTGCTGCCAACTTCTGATAGTCCTCGGCAGAGCGGCTCAAGGGTGATGCGGCACGCCCATCGTAGCTCGCCAGCTGACAACGCGTAAAATAGTCATCAACCTTTTCTTGTATCGCCCGTAGTGCCTCTGCTGCGGATCGGCTAACCGCGCCCAAAATCAAAATCGCAGTATCGGCCTCGCCCCGAGCATACCAGTCGGCGTACGCCTGGGCATCGGCAAAGAATTTGTCGGCGATTTCCTGATTGATGCCGCTGTCGCCGCTCACGTCGGGGAGCGACCCGGACGTCTTGGCAATATCCTCAACCGAGGCACGCAAAGCGGCATCCGCAACCTGTTTTGCGCAGACCACGCCATCGCCGTTGAACTGCAAGCCGGCGAGAAACTTTTCGATGTCCTCCATGTCTGCCAGCGAAATCGCGGTTGCTTGCGGCCTGCCCAGGCTCTTCAGAATATGGCGCGCAGAAGCCAGGATCTGTTTTCCCTCTTCGCCGTCATCCGCAATATCGGCCAGGGCCAGATTGTCCGAGCCTTGCGCCAACAGCTCGCCATCCTTCAGCAGTGCGCCTGCCCAGCTGATCGCTGCCAACACTTCATTGGCGCGCACCTGCCCGTCGCCGTCTGTATCGATCATGTCCAGCGTGCGGCTATCGAATTCAATTCCGCGCGTAGGACAACTCAAAGCCACCCAAAGTTTTTGATCGAGCTGTTCCAGCGCCAGAAGGTCTGCGCCGCTATCCAGTTGCACCTGATCAAATCCACCGGCGCGGAAGAATTTCCATGTATGAGCGGGTTTCATCATTGCTTTACTCCCTAAAAATATTCAGAGATCGGCTGCTGCGATGTCGGCTGGCAATGCCGCGGTATGCTCCAGTTCCACTTGCTCAATACTGATGAAGCGCTTCGATATCTTTTGGCTGGTGGTGCGCACATCCTGCGCGTCTTCGTGCGCCTGGCGAATGTGATCCGCCAGTTTTTTCATGCGCTCGTCGAAGCGACCGAATTCCTTGCCCAGCTTGCCCAGTTCGTCCTTGATGATGTGCACCTGCTTGCGCGTCTCGACGTCCTTCATCACCGCACGCGCGGTGTTCAGCACCGCCATCAGCGTGGTCGGTGAGACGATCCACACCCGGCGCTGCATGGCGTAATCCACTACCTCGGGATGATGCGCATGGATCTCGGCGAATACTGCCTCGGCCGGTACAAACATCACCGCACCGTCCGAAGTCACCTCGGAAATGATGTATTTGCCGGCAATGTCATCCACATGTTTTTTGAGGTCGGCCTTGAATTGCTTTTCCGCCACCAGTTTCTCCGCCGGGCTCGCTGCATCGAACATGCGGTGATAGTTTTCCAGCGGAAACTTAGAATCCACTGCCACCATGCCGGTCGGCTCCGGCAGCTTCAGCACGCAATCGGCGCGGCTGCCATTCGGCAAGGTGTATTGCATCGCATAAGCCTGCGGTGGCAGGATGTTGCGCACTAGGCCTTCCAGCTGCACTTCGCCGAATGCCCCGCGCGAACGCTTGTCGCCAAGCAGCTCCTGCAGGCTCACCACGTTGGTGGTGAGGCCGTCGATCTTCTTCTGCGCCTCATCGATGGTCGCCAGCCGCGCCATCACGCTGACGAAAGTCTCGTTGGTCTTCTTGAAGCCTTCGTCCAGCCGCTCGTTGACCTTGCCGCCGATTTGCTCCAAGCGTCCGTCCACCGTCTTGGACAAGGTCTCGATGCTGCTTGCCAGATGTTGCGTGGCATTGCGGAATGAATTCTGGATCAGTTCCTGGTCGGCGCGCCCCTGCTCCGCCAGCTTGGCCAGCGTCTGCGCCAGCATCTCGCTGCGCAGCATTTCCTGCTTGGCTTGCAGCGCATTGATCGCATCGCGGGTGGCGCGCAGTTCTGCGGCGACGGCAGCGCGCAATCGCTCCGATTCGGCAGCCTGCGCGGCAATCAGCCGGTCGCCCTGCCTGTTCAATCCCTCATTCAGGTCGGTGAGCATGGCGCGATGTTGTTGCTCCAGCATCTGCGCGGCCCGCGCCGGCTGCTTGAATTGCATTGTCAACAGCATGACCAGCAGCGCCAGCGCGGCGGCGATCAGAATAACTTCCAGCGTCATATCACTTACCAGTCAGATTTCATTTAGCTTTGAATGCCTCGGTCATGAGCGCCATGCCCTTGCTCCACGAATCCTTGTCCGCCTCTGCGTTGTAGGCCATCGGCAACTTGAACTTCTTGCCGAGTTTGTCCGCCTCGGGGCTGGTGAAACTGTGCATGGCCCCCGGATAGGTCACCACCAGAGGGGTCACGCCGGCCCTTTCCATCTCCTGGCGAAACGCTGCCACCTGCTCGGCCGGGATGAATGGATCGGCCTCTCCCGTGAACGAGGCAATGCGCGCCTTCACCACGCCCGGCTCGGCCGGATGCGTCGTCTTCAGGCCGCCGTGAAAGCTCTCCACCACCTTGAGCGGTTCGCCTATGCGCGCCATGTTCAGCACCACCGAACCGCCGAAGCAATAGCCGATGGCGCCGATGTTGTCGGCATCCACGGTCTTCTGTTGCTTGAGCAGCGCGAGTGCCGCTTCGAAGCGCGCCTTGGCCAAGGCCTCGTTCTGGCTCACTTCGTTGGAGAACTTCTGCGCATCGTCGGGATGGTGCGCCATCTTGCCGTTGCCGTACATGTCGAGCGCCAGCGCGGTGTAGCCCTGCTTCGCCAGCATGCGCACCCGTTTGCGTGCATAGTTGTTGAGGCCCCACCATTCGTGCACCACCAGCACGCCCGGGCGCTTGCCCTTCACGGCATCGTCGTAGGCGACATAGCCCTTGAGCTTGGTACCGTCGGCTTCGTAGCTGACTTCTTTTCCCTGTACCGCCGCATGAGCGGCTGCAGCAACAAACATGAGACCAATGAAACAGAGCGATCTTTTCATGGCAATTCTCCTGTCGTGAATGGGACTGGCAGTATAAATCAAGATGAAATGACAAGGGACGCCGCAGCGTCCCTTGCTTGTCACATCCGGGCAATGATCACTCAGCCGCCCGTACCGCCTTCTTGCGATCGTGTTCTTTCAGGAAACGCTTGCGGATGCGGATGGACTTCGGTGTCAGCTCCACCAGCTCGTCGTCATCGATGAACTCGACGGCGGATTCCAGCGTCATTTTCAAGGCAGTGGTCAAACGTACCGCTTCGTCGGTACCGGAAGCGCGCACGTTGGTGAGCTTCTTGCCCTTGATCGGGTTGACGATGAGGTCGTTATCGCGAGAGTGGATACCGATGATCATGCCTTCGTACAACTTGTCGCCGGGAACCACAAACATGCGGCCGCGATCTTCCAGATTCCACAGCGCATAGGCGACGGCTTCGCCGTCTTCTGCAGAAATCAGCACGCCATTATGGCGCCCCGGCAAGTCGGCCTTGACCGGGCCGTAATCGTCGAACACGTGGCCAATCAGGCCGGTGCCTCGCGTCATGGTCATGAAGTCAGATTGGAAACCGATCAGACCGCGCGCGGGAATATGGTATTCCAGACGGGTGCGGCCCTGGCCGTCGGATTCCATGTTGGTCAGTTCACCGCGGCGACGACCGATCTCTTCCATGACCGCCCCCTGATGGGCGTCTTCCAGATCGATAGAGAGGTTCTCATACGGTTCGCACTTCTCACCGTTAATCTCTTTGTACACCACGCGCGGTTTGCCCACTGCCATCTCGAAACCTTCGCGGCGCATGTTCTCCAGCAGGATGGTCAGGTGCAGTTCGCCGCGACCGGAGACACGGAACACGTCCGCGTCCTGTGTATCTTCGACGCGCAGCGCGACGTTGGTCAGCAACTCCTTGGTCAGGCGGTCACGGATCTGGCGGCTGGTGACGAACTTGCCTTCGGTACCTGCCAGAGGCGAGGTATTCACCATGAAGTCCATGGTCAGCGTCGGCTCGTCCACCATCAACATGGGCAGACCGACCGGGTTGTCGCGGTCGCAAATGGTGACGCCGATACCGATCTCTTCCAGACCGGAGATGATGATGATGTCGCCCGCCTCGGCGCTATCGACCGGCACGCGATCCAGACCCTGGAAGCCCAGCACCTGGTTGATGCGGCCGGCGCCGACTTGCTTCTCATGGTTCATCACCACGACTTGCTGACCTGGCTTTATGCGCCCGTTCAGCACGCGACCGATGCCGAGACGGCCGGTGAAAGTGGAATAGTCCAGCGCAGCAAGTTGCAGCTGCAGCGGCGCATCGGGACTGCCCGGTGGGGTCGGCACGTGCTTGAGCACGGTCTCGAACAGCGGCTTCATGTCGGAAGCGCTACCGCCTTTGGACGGCGCATCGTTCAGGTCCAGACAGGCCCAGCCGTTCAGGCCGGAAGCATAGATCACGGGGAAGTCGAGTTGTTCGTCGTTGGCGCCCAACTTGTCGAACAGGTCGAAAGTCTGGTTCAGCACCCAGTCCGGACGCGAACCCGGGCGGTCGACCTTGTTAATCACGACGATGGGCTTCAGACCCAGCGCCAGTGCCTTCTTGGTCACGAAGCGGGTCTGCGGCATCGGGCCTTCCACCGCATCCACCAGCAGTAGCACCCCGTTAACCATGCCCAGCACACGTTCCACCTCGCCGCCGAAGTCGGCGTGTCCCGGTGTGTCAACGATGTTGATGTGGGTGCCGTTGTATTCGATGGCGGTGTTCTTGGCCAGAATGGTAATGCCGCGCTCTTTTTCCAGATCGTTGCTGTCCATCACGCGCACATCCACCTTTTGGTGTGCGGCGAAGGTTCCGGACTGGCGCAGTAATTGGTCGACCAGTGTGGTCTTGCCGTGGTCAACGTGGGCGATGATGGCGATGTTGCGGAGAGCGCGGGACATGGTTTACTACCTGTGCAGAATTCAAAGGGGGCGCATTCTAGCACAGAGACTTACGACAAATATGATAACTATAGATCGGCGAAATGCACCCGGTTGCGTCCGGCAGATTTGGCCTGGTACATCGCGCTGTCGGCCACCCTGAGCAGATCCTCTTGGGAGGCGCCGTGGTTATTGAACAGCACCACGCCGATACTGGCGGTACAGCGATGTTCGATGACGGTCTGGCCGTGCCCGCCGTCCTCTTTTATCACCTTCAGGCGGTATGGCTCCCCCAGAATCTGGCGTATCTTCTCCGCCACCACGGCGGTTTGCGCCATTGAAATAGCCCGATCGGTATCCAGTTCGCTCAACATCACCACGAACTCGTCGCCGCCAAAACGCGCCACGGTATCGACCTCGCGCAGGCAGCTGGTGATGCGGCGGGCCACCTCGATCAGCAGGATGTCGCCCACGTCGTGGCCATGTTTGTCGTTTAGCGGCTTAAAATTGTCCAGATCGACAAACATGAGCGCGGCATAGCGCCCGCTGCGCTTGCTCGCGGAAACGACCAGGTTGAAACGATCCTGCAGCAGGCGCCGGTTGGGCAGTTGCGTCAGCGTGTCGTAGAACGCCAGATTGCGGATCTGCTCCTCGGCTTTTTTGCGTTCGGCGATGTTGCGCGTCACTCCCAGCAGGATCAATTCTCCGGCGTCGTTTTTGGCAAAATGGGTCGTCACCTCAGTCCACACTTTTTCACCTCTATGGCACCGGTGCTCCACTTCGTCTGCATAGATACGATCCCCGTCCGCCCCGCTCAGAAACAATTTGCTGCGTTCCGCGATCCATCTGCAAACATCGGCCCTGGACTCAGGCGTCAGGGATTGGTCAGGCGGTTGCGACATGATCTCCTCGGCGGTATAGCCGAGCAGCTTCACCACCGACGGACTCATATACACCCAGGTGTTCGTTTCGAGATTCACGATCCAGATCACATCTGAAATATTGTTGGCGAGAAAACGGTAGCGCGCCTCGCTTTCATGGATCAATTTCTTCTGCTGCTCGAGCGCATCCAGCATGCGATCCAGATGCCGTGCCAATACACCGATCTCGTCCGACCGCCCGATATCAGAACGTTTTTTTCCCAGGCCATGCTCTACGGCGGCGGCGACCTGCATCAAATGATCCAGGCCGCGCGTCAGGCGCCGAGCCAACACCAAGGCGATGAGCGATATTGCCAGCACTGCGAACAGAATAAATTTGAGCCACATTTGGGTAAGCGCGGACAGGTTTGCGTTCACCGTGTCCCGCGTCATCTCCACACGGACCCATCCGAGAAACCGGCCCTCGGCCATTACCGGATGAGCGATGACAATCAGGTTTTTCTGGTTCACCTGGGTAAACTGGTCTCTGGCATTCGAGGCCAGCATATTGCGGCTCACTTTGTCCGTCACGAAGAAACCGACCTCGTCCGGATTGGTCGATGCCAGCACCTCACCGTAAGTATCCAGAAAATAAGCGCGGCGCAAATCCTGTGTCTTGGCGAATCCCTGCACCATCTCCTGCAACCCGACCAGATCGTTCGCCAATGCCCACGGGGTACCGCTGATGGCAAGTGCGTGCGCCAGCGAAGCGGCGCGTTCCTCGGAAGATCGATATAGCGCCTCGCGTTGTTGTTCAAGAATAAGGTAGCCAAAGCCCAGTATCAGGGCGAACGATGCCAGCGCGAATCCCAGGATCAACTGTCTTCGTATTGAACCGCGCCACAGCAGGCTGACGTATCGGGCAAGTTTCATCAGTCAATATTCAATTTTTCGCACAGTTTCGGAGAATACCTTCAGATATTGCTGCACGGGCCGGTAGGTGTCGTTGTTTGCATGCTCGAAGCGGGCGATCCCAAGTCTATCGAGCATAGCCCGCCCTTCTGGCGTCGAGTGCATGCCCTCCAATGCGTTGCCAACGGCTTCGGTCAGTGCCGATGGCACATTGTTTCGTGCCACCCAGCCGTTGTTCGGCAGCGTGTCGGTTTGCCATTTCACTTCCAGTTGCCCAGCCAACTCAGGGCTTTCCGCCTGAAAGGTCTTCCACGTGACGGGCCAGGTTGCACCCGCCGCCGCATGGCCGCGCAGCACGTTCATTATGGTTGACTCCTGCGAACCCACATAAAGGTTCTCGATGTCACGATTCACGTCGATGCCGTGTTTATGCAAATAGTATTGCGGCATCATGGTTGCCGCGAAGGCAGTCAGTGCTGGATATGCGACCTTCTTGCCCTTGAGGTCGGAGACCTTGCGGATGCCGCTATCCTTGCGTACCAGAATGATGCCGCGGAACATCTCGTCGTTTCCCATTTTGGCGAATACGTTGTAGCCAAATTTCAGCGAACGCTCGGTCTGGTAGGGATTGGGCATGGCAAAATCAAAATGCCCGCCGTATAGCTTCTTTTCAAACTCTTCGTAGTTGCGCGAAGCTTCCAGCCGGAAGCGCGCCTGCGGAACGAGAGTATTGAGGTAATCGACGACGGGGCCGTACACCTCGAACAGACGTTTGGGATTGTATAAAGGGTGGATGCCCACGACATACACCTTGGGTTCATCCGCACTGCGCTCCGAAAAAGTGGGCTGATAGGTGGCTTCCTGTTTGCCGCAACCGACGATCAGCAACGCGGCAAGCAGCACAATTCGCCATTTCATCTTGACTCTCCAGGCCATGGATAAGTTGCCGTCCTTATAGCTCCTGCCAGAGAAATATACTCCAAATCCCCGCTGTATCGGGCTCCATCCGCTATCCGCAGATATCGCTGGCTTTTATTTCGTCGCTGAGTATAATGCGCGCCTTGCCGCTCACTGGGCGGCATCGAGTCCATCGTTTTCTGACCCTCTGCATCCATTGGATGCGCCCAGCTTCACCGGTTAGCGACGATGTTTTGTTTGCGCCGGTAGAGGTTTCCCCCTACTGAATTTCATTGTGTGGCCCTGGGCCACGCACGCGCTGTGTCTTATAAAATTTAAGGAATCACTGTGTCTGAACAAACCATTAACACCGCTGCCCCCGCGACTACTGAAGCCGTAGCCAGCTTTGCCACACTCGGGCTGGATCCGGCCATTCTGAAGGCCGTGCAGGATGCGGGCTATACCGTGCCCTCGCCGATCCAGGCGCAAGCCATCCCCGAAGTGCTGGCTGGCCATGACCTGATGGCCTCCGCTCAAACCGGCACCGGCAAGACTGCCGCTTTCATCCTGCCCGCGTTGCAGCGCTTGTCGGTTCAATCCGAAGTGCGCAGCAAGGGCCCGCGCGTGCTGGTGCTGACCCCGACGCGTGAACTGGCGCAACAGGTCTCCGATGCCGCCAACAAGTACGGCAAGAACATGCGCCTCAAAGTGGTGAGCATCCTCGGCGGCATGCCCTACCCGCTGCAAAACAAGCTGCTGTCCGGTTTTGTGGACGTCCTGGTGGCCACGCCCGGTCGCCTGATCGACCACATCGAACGCGGCCGCATCGACTTCTCGCGCCTGGAAATGCTGGTGCTGGACGAAGCTGACCGCATGCTGGACATGGGCTTCATCGACGATGTGGAACGCATCGCCGCTGCCACCCCGGCCACCCGCCAGACCCTGCTGTTCTCCGCCACGCTGGACGGCGTGATCGGCAACCTGGCCCAAAGATTGTTAAAGAGCCCCAAGCGCATCAGCGTCGCATCGGTGCAGGCTCGTCACGAGAACATCGAACAGCGTCTGATGTACGTGGACGACATGGCGCACAAGAATCGCCTGCTCGACCATCTGCTGCGCGATGTCGATCTGAACCAGGCGCTGGTATTCACTGCCACCAAGCGCGATGCCGACTCGCTGGCCGATGAGCTTTCCGCCGCCGGCCATGCTGCCGCTGCCCTGCACGGCGACATGAACCAACGCGAACGCAACCGCACCCTGCTCAACCTGCGCCGCGGCAATGTGCGCGTGCTGGTCGCAACGGACGTTGCCGCGCGCGGCATCGACGTGGCTGGCATCACCCACGTGATCAACTTCGACTTGCCCAAGTTCGCCGAGGATTACGTGCACCGCATCGGCCGCACTGGTCGCGGCGGCGCCTCGGGTATCGCCGTATCGTTTGCTTCCAACCGCGATGCGATGAACCTGAAGAAGATCGAGCGCTACACCGGCCAACCGATCAAGGCGCATACCGTCGAAGGCATGGAGCCGAAATTCAAGCCGCGTCCCGCTTCTTCGCAACCGCGCAGCGGCGCTGGTCGTGGCAACGGTGGCGGTTTCAACAATCGCGGCAATGGCGGCGGTTTCAACGGTCGCAGCAATGGTGGCGGCTTCAACTCCCGCCACAGCGCACCGGATAGCCGCCACGAGCATTCGCAAGACCGTCGCGAAGGCCACAAGCACAGCCGTTTCACCAACGACTCGCAGTCTCCGCGCAGCCACCATGCGAACGGCAACGTCAACGGTAATGTGAACGGCAATCGCGCCCCTGCGCCGCACGCCGGAGCACGCCGTCCGCAAGGAACCAGCTTCTCCCTGGGACGCGGGCATAACGGCAACACCAACGGCAACAAGCGCTAAGCCTCACCGTAAGGCGCAATCAAAGAAGGCACGCCGCAAGGTGTGCCTTTTTTTCCGGGTTGTGCTTGCGCGTTCTATCCTCTATCCTCGTATCCGTTTGCCACATCAATAAATATCATGTCCATTAGTATCAAGACCCCGCAGGAAATCGAAAAGATGCGCATCGCCGGACGCCTGGCCGGAGAATTGCTCGATTACATCACGCCTTTCGTACAGCCCGGCATCACCACCGACGAGCTCGACAAGCTGTGCCATGACTACATGGTCAACGTGCAAGGCAGCATCCCCGCGCCGCTCAATTACGCACCAAACGGACACACCCCCTACCCGAAATCGATCTGTACCTCGATCAACCATCAGGTATGCCACGGCATCCCGGGTGACAAGAAACTGAAGAATGGCGACATCGTGAACATCGATGTCACCCCGATCAAGGATGGCTGGTATGGTGACTCCAGCCGCATGTTCTATGTCGGCGAACCCTCCATCCAGGCCCGGCGCCTGTGTGAAGCTGCATATCAGTCCATGTGGCGCGGCATCCGCACGGTCAAGGCCGGTGCCCGTCTGGGCGACATCGGCCATGCCATCCAGAGTTACGTCGAAGGCATGGGCTACAGCGTGGTGCGCGAATTCTGCGGACACGGCATCGGCAGCAATTTCCACGAAGAGCCGCAGGTGCTGCACTACGGCAAGGCCGGCACCGGCGTCAGGCTGGAGGCAGGCATGATCTTCACCATTGAGCCGATGGTCAACGCCGGCAAGAAAGAGATCAAGCAACTGGGCGACGGCTGGACCATCGTCACCAAGGATCACAGCCTGTCGGCACAATGGGAACACACCATCCTGGTCACCCCGAGCGGCTATGAGGTGCTGACCCTTTCCGCCGGATCACCGCCCATCCCTGACTGACTTCTCCGCCGCGATGTCCATTGCAGAGATACGTGACAGTCTGCGAGAAGCGCGCCGCAAGCTGCGGGACGAATATCTGGCCACCCCGCAGCCCGCCCGCTACCTGCGAGCCCATTCCCGAATTGTCGATGAGCATCTGCGGCAGACTTGGCAGATGCTGGAGCTTCCCGCCGACCTGGCACTGGTCGCGGTAGGCGGCTACGGCCGCGCCGAACTCTATCCAAAATCCGATATCGATCTGCTGATCCTGTTGCCGCAACAACCGGACCCGGCCCTGGAAAAACGCCTGCAGTCGCTGGTCAGCACGCTATGGGACATCGGCCTCGAGATCGGCCATAGCGTCCGCACCGTCGGCGATTGCATGTCCGAATCGTCTGACGTCACGGTGCAAACCAACCTGCTGGAGGCGCGCCATATTACCGGCAGCCTAGCGTTGTACCTGGAGATGCGCGAAGCGCTTATCGAGCATTTAGGCCGCCGCGCGTTCTATCTGGCCAAGGTGCAGGAACAGGAACAGCGCCACACCCGTTTCGTCGATACCGACTACAACCTCGAACCCAATCTGAAGGAAAGCCCTGGCGGACTGCGCGACCTGCAAACGGTGCTGTGGATCTCGCGCGCGTGCGGCTTCGGCCACACCTGGCAATCGCTGGCGCGCGCCGAGCTCATCACTGCCAACGAGGCGCGCCAGATCGCGCGCCACGAACACCTGCTGCAGGACTTGCGCATCCGCCTGCATTATCTTTCCGGCCGGCATGACGACCGGCTGTTGTTCGAGTACCAGACCGAACTCGCCGCACAGCTCGGCATCGCCGCGAGCGCACAGCGCCGCGCCAGCGAGCACCTGATGCAGCATTACTACCGTACCAAGCGTGCCGTGCTGCAACTCAATGCCGTGCTGCTGCAGACCATGCGCGCGCGCCTCTTCCCGACCGCGGCGACCTACTCCCTGAATGAACGCTTCGTCGCGCGCGACGACAAGCTGGAAGCGCTCGACGAAACGCTGTTCGAACGCGAGCCATCAGCCATCCTGGAAAGCTATCTGTTGCTGGCACAACATCCACGCCTGACCGGGTTCTCGGCGCCGACTCTGCGCGCCCTCTGGCGCGCACGAAAATCCATCGGCCCCGCCTTCCGCAAGGACCCGCGCAACCGCGCATTGTTCATGGAGATATTTCGCCAGCCGCAGGGCCTGACTCATGCGCTACGACGCATGAACCAGCAGGACATCCTCGGACGCTATCTGCCGCCGTTCGGGCGCATCGTCGGACAGATGCAACATGACCTGTTCCACGTCTATACGGTAGACGAGCATATCCTGATGGTGGTGCGCAATCTGCGCCGCTTCACGTTGCCGCAATACGCGCATGAATATCCACTGTGCAGCAAGCTCATCCATGATTTTGCGCGCCCGGAAGTACTCTACATCGCCGGCATGTTCCACGACATCGCCAAGGGACGCGGCGGCGACCATGCCAAACTGGGGCGGGTCGATGCGATGCGTTTCTGCAAACAGCACGGCCTGATGCGCGAGGACAGCGACCTCGTCGTGTGGCTGGTGGAACAGCATCTATCCATGTCAGCCACCGCGCAGAAACAGGATCTCTCCGACCAGGATGTGATCGCTGCGTTTGCCGCGAAGATCAAGAACGAGCGCTACTTGGCCGCGCTCTACCTGCTCACCGTGGCCGATATACGCGGCACCAGCGCCAAGGTGTGGAACGCATGGAAAGGGCAGTTGCTGGAAGACCTGTATAACGCCACCCGCCGCTTCATGACCAGCGGCAAGATCGCCGACCAGGTCGGCCAAGTGCGCCAGCGCAGCGCCGAAACGCTCAGCCTGTATGCCATCAGCCCCGATGTGTATGAGCTGCTGTGGGCGCAGTTTGACAACGACTATTTCCTGCGCCATGAACCGCATGAGATCGCCTGGCATACCCGCCTGCTGGCGCATCGGGTGAACAGCGACGTGCCTGTCGTCAAGACGCGCCTGAGCCGCATCGGCGAGGGGCTGCAGGTGATGGTCTACACGCAGGACAAACCCTACCTGTTCGCCCGCATCTGCAGCTTCTTTGCGCAGATGAGCTACAACATCATGGAAGCCAAGGTGCATACCACCCAGCACGGTTACGCGCTGGACAGCTTTCTGGTGATGGATGCAAACAACGTCAAGACAGTGTATCGCGACGTAATGAACTACATCGAATATGAACTGACGCAACAACTGGCGAGCGATGCACCGTTGTCAGCACCGGGAGTCGGAAGAGTCAGCCGCCAGCTCAAGCACTTCCCCATCGTGCCGCAGGTCGGTATCGCTCGCGACGAGAAGGGGCAGCATATTCTGTCCATCGTCGCCGGTGACCGCCCCGGCCTGCTGGCGCGCATCGCCTACCTGCTGGCGCAACACCGCATCGAACTGCGCAGCGCCAAGATCAACACGCTCGGCTCGCGCGCGGAAGATACTTTCTGGATCAGCGGAGAAGCACTGGAACGCCCGCAGGAAATCGCCGATTTGCGCGAAACTTTGCAGCAGCAGTTGGCTTGAAGAATTGTCGCAGTGAGTGACTTGAGTTCTTTGGAGGACTCGCCTTCAAGTCCCGTGCCGCCCCTTGTAGCACAGCGCCGCGGCGTGCACGACTTCCGAATAGGGAATCTCTGCCAGCTCCCCCCACTTCTGCAACGCACTACCCAATAGCGCATCCACGTTATCGACATCGGCACTGCCATTCAGGACGTGCTGCACCCCCTTCAGGCCGCCGCATTGAACGCGCATTTCCTGGGCATGCGCCAGCGGCGCGTCGTCTCGCACTCTTCCCAGCGCGAAAGCAAAGCTATGCCGCAGATTGTCATGCAGTGAAGTACAACGAGCAAGGCTGGCGGCATTCTGGCAGGTCACTGCCTCACGCTCGGCGATTTGAATGCGTTTGGAGCGGTCGCATCCGACACAACGTGCTAGTACTGCTTTTTCGAACGTACAGGGACGCTCGATCACTTCGGAATATATCTGCCGATAGGCAGTTTCATCCATGGGGTTTAGTCGTCCCCCAGTTCCGGGACCGGGTCGCGCACCTGGTTCAGCAGATCCTCGGCATGCAATTCCGACTCGGCGTGGATCATCCTGATCATCATCGGCGAACCTTCGGTAAGCTCCGCACGCAATTGCTTGACCCGCGCCGAGGCGTCTTTGTATTTGTCGTGCTGTTCCAGCTTTTCAAGCTGCCGGACGGGAAATTCGGTCACGTGGTAGATGTAGTAGGGCATGGTTGCACCTCGTTAGATTCCGTTCAAGACAGGTACTGAATTACTTGCCCGGGCGTTTCATGAAAGTAATGACGTTGGAGCCGGGAGCGTTTTTGCTGGCGCAGCTCCCCTCGCCGACTCCGGCCATCTGCTCAGCCTCATGCAACAGGTTGATGACGTCCACGTAATGCTTCTGCTTCACCATCATCAGCGCGGTGTATCCGCCCTCATTGCACGCCAGCACGTCTGCGCCTGCTTCCAGGAGTACTGCAACCACATCGGCTTCGCCATAACCCGCGGCCAGCATCAACGGGCGCACACCGTAACCGATGGCAACCTCGATATTCGCGCCAGCCTCGATCAGAGCTTTGACGACGTCGGCAAAGCCACGCTTCAGTTCGCTGTTGTACACCGCTTTGACCAGCGGCGTCCAGCCGCGTTCATCGCTCGCATTGACGTCCGCGCCAGCCTGGATCAAGGCCTCTACCATGGCCAAGTTGCCGCCATGCGCGGCATGCATGAGCAAGGTGACGCCCTCTCCGTCACGAGAATTGACGTCCGCTCCTGCAGCCAGCATGCGCTGCACATCGGCGATTTTTCCTGCCTTCACTGCTTCGATCAATTCTGTAGACATGAGATTCCCGATGACAATTATTTCTTTACGGTATTCTGCAAAGCACGGCGAATCGCTTCCGGCGCTTTCATGATGTTCATGAAGCTGTTCTTGCCCATCATGCTGAGATCAGGGAAGTTAATGGCGATGCGGAAGCGCGCATACAGTGCATAGACCTTGTTGCCCGAGACCAGCACTTCATACGGCAGGTGTGCGGTGGACTTGAGATCGCGGAAATCGATTTCGCTCATGATGAACTGGTCGTCCATGGCCTTGTTGTCGCCGCTGCCTTTCAGCGCTACGCCGAACACACTCTCCTGCTTGCCAGGAACATCGACGCGGTAGACCTTGGAAACACCGTTCTTGTTGTTATTCAGCTTCGCATCCACCGCTTGCACTGCCTCTTCATAGCTGCCATATTCGGCCAGTTCGCTGGGCTCGTCGAAGTATTCCATGCCGATGGTGTAGTGGTACTTGCGCGCCTTCTTCGCAGTCATGCCCTGCGCACCGAACTCTTCCACCTTGCCCAATGCAGTAGCCAACGTAGCCGCCACATTGCTCAGGTCGCCCTGCATGCGGTACACGTTCGCCATATACACCGGGTTGGTATAGCTGACTTGCACTTCCTGGCCCACCTCGGTGATCGCTACCCGTTGCACCGCACCGTAGCCGCCGAACTCTGATGCTGCGGCATTCTTCTTCAGCTCGTCGTTGGTCACAATAACGATGTCTGCTCCGGCATACGGCGCATATTCACCGACCACGGTAAAACCCGCCGTCGTCAGCGCTGTTTTCACCTGAGCGGATTTCTCCGCTACCGTTCCCGCGCCTTTTGAAGCCAGCACAAAGGGCTTAAGGATCACCTCATCGGCCAGCGCCGCAGCGCTGAACAGAATTAACGCGGACAGCAACACACTCTTGATTGTCATTCGTACCATCTTCTCTCTCCCTGATTGTTATTTAACTACGGAACAACTCTTCAAGATTTTTGCGGATGGAACCAGGCCAGTTTTTCCCTCAACGTGACCACGCCGCCGACGATGATGAGGGTCGGCGCTTGCGGTTTTTCGCGTTCAGCAATGGCGGGCAATGTTGCCAACGTGCCAGTAATGACGCGCTGGTTCGGTGTGGTGCCCTGCTGCACAATGGCAATAGGTGTGGTGTCCGGCAGCCCGTGCTCGACAAGCTTGGCGCACAGGTAATCCAGCCCGTGCAGGCCCATATACACCACCACGGTCTGTCTTGGTCGCGCCAGCGCGTCCCAGTCCAGATTCATCGTGCCGTCCTTCAAATGTCCGGTGACGAACATGCAGGACTGCGCGTAGTCGCGATGGGTCAGCGGAATACCGGCGTAGGACGCGACGCCGGAAGCGGCGGTGATACCGGGTACGACCTGGAACGGTATGTTCTCAGCCGCCAAGGTCTCGATTTCTTCGCCGCCACGGCCGAAGATGAACGGGTCGCCGCCCTTGAGGCGCAGCACGCGCTTGCCTTCCTTGGCCAGGCGCACCAGCAGTTGGTTGATCTCTTCCTGACGCAGTGTGTGATCTGCGCGTTTCTTGCCGACGAAGATGCGCTCGGCATCGCGGCGCGTCATTTCGACGATCGGCTTGGATACCAAATTGTCATACACCACCACGTCGGCCTTCTGCATCAGGCGCAAGGCGCGAAAAGTCAGCAGATCGGGATCACCGGGACCAGCACCGACGAGGAACACCTCGCCGCGCTGGATGTTGTCTTCGCTCTTCAGCATTTGCTGCAGCATCGCTTCAGCACCGCTTTCGTCGCCGGTCAGCACTTTTTCGGCAACCACACCTTCGAGTGTGTTCTCCCAGAAGATGCGACGCTTCGCCGGATTGGTGACACGAGTTTTGACCAGTTCGCGGAAACGTTCTGCGAACGCAGCCAGGCGGCTGTAATTCTGCGGGATAACGGTTTCCAGTTTGCCGCGCATCAGACGCGTCAGCACCGGCGACGCCCCGCCACTGGAAAAGGCGACCATCAACGGCGAACGATCAAGGATGGCGGGCATGATGATCGAACAAAGTTCGGGATCATCCACCACGTTCACCGGAATATTGCGTGCTTGTGCCAGTTCGGAAACCTGCTTGTTGACGTTGCGATCATTGGTTGCCGCGATAACCAGGATCGCGCCGGCAAGATGCGCCGCATCGAAACGTGCGACGATGGGCTCAACCCCCGGCAGCTCGGCCAACGCAGGATCAATCTCTGGTGCGACCACGCGAACTTTCGCGCCGGCCTCCAGCAGCACACCCGCTTTGCGTTTGGCAACATCCCCGCCACCAACGACGAGGCACAGCTTGCCTTTTACGTTATGAAATACAGGTAGGAAGTCCACGTTAACCCTTGACGGCTTTCAGTATCAGCGGCACCAGCGCTTCGGGAAGCGCGATCTTGCCAGCGAGAGCGAACTCATGCGCACGCGGCGACATTTTCTGCCAGGTTTTCTTGATGATCTGGATCCACTTTTCTTCATCGTACTCCGGGTGCTGGGTGGCAAATCCGATCATGTAATACTCGATGAACACCAGATCCACGACGTCTTCCATCAGCTGCGTTTCCGGGTTGACCTTCAACCCTTTTTTGCCGACGATGGACTTGACGCGCTCGATCATTTCATCGTCGTAGCCAGCTTGCTTCATCAGGTTGCCGGCAGTCTCAGCGTGGAATTTGTACAGTCCGGTGCGCCATTGCAGATAGCCCTGCCGGTCCATGGGGAAGCTGCTGCGCGGGCTCTTCCAGCGCTGGATGTGCTGGGCGCGGACAGCAAGCTTCACGGCCTCGGAGGCATCGGGAGCGTAACGTTCCTGCATCTCTGTCATGCGCTGGGAATAAAGCAGCTCCTTGGGGTATTCCTTGCCGTTCGCGATTTCCTTGTTTGGATCTTCCGCATTGGCTTTGTCAAAGGCAGCAATCGCTGCCTGATAACGTTGTTGTGTCATAGTGCTTTCCCATTGGATATTGTCAAATCGAATTCTTGTCCCTTGCGCCGCCTGATGAATGCAACAAAGCGAGTGGCCCAGTAGCAGCTGCCGATGGTGCGCAAATGAGTATAAGAGGCCAGCAAATTATTCAGAATGAGCCCGTCACGCTTGCCGTCTATGCCATGACCGCGCTCGACCTGATAGGCGAAGCGTGAGTCAGCAGGAAGGTTCTCAAGACTGGAATAATGGAATTCATGCGCTTTGATCTGTTTCGTTGCCGCATTGGGACGCGGCCAGGGATGAGCCTCATCTTCCTTCAGATGGACGTAACCGCGACCGATGGGTTTTTCGTGCATTTTCACGTCACCCGGGATCGCACCGACCATCTGAAAAGTGCGTCCTTGATACTCTATGCTGCGTGATAAATACATCAACCCGCCGCATTCGGCGTAAGCCGGCATACCGTTCTCGATAGCCTGTTTGATCTGGTTGCGCAACGCGACATTCGCTTCGAGTTCGGTGGCACAGGTCTCCGGGAAACCGCCGCCGATATATAGCGCATCAACTTCTGGCAAGTTTGCATCGCGCAGGGCGTCGAACGGGACCAGTTCCGCACCAGCGGCCTCCAGCGCATCGAGGTCATCCGCATAATAAAAACCGAAGGAACGGTCGCGGGCAATGGCGATACGCACTTTTTCGCCGCAAGGCAGCGGGCTTACTTCCGCTTTATGGGGAACGGGCAACGGCTCTTTTTGCGACAGCGCGAGCAGCTTATCCAGATCGACCTGTTCCGCAATGGCATCGCCGATCTGCTTGATCTTGGCAGTGGCGACATGTGACTCATTGCTGGGCATCAGGCCGAGATGGCGTTCGACAATACTGAGACGCTCATCGTGGTGAATTGCACCGATCACCGGTACGTCGGTATAGTGCTCGATGACGGCGCGCAGCTTGGACTCGTGACGTGATCCTCCCAGGTTGTTGAGGATTACTCCCGCAATGTTGATTTCCCGGTCGAAGGCCTGATAGCCGAGAATCAATGGTGCGATGCCTCGGGTCATGCCGCGCGCATCGATTACCAGCATGACCGGCAGATCGAGCAGTTTTGCCAATGCAGCATTGCTGTTGCTACCGTCCAGCGCGAGGCCGTCATACAGGCCTTTGTTTCCTTCAACCAGATTCACTTCCGCACTGTGCTGCGCGAAGGTGGCGACTATGTCGTCGCGCTCCATCAGGTACAGGTCGAGGTTACGGCAGGCGTGGCCGGCTGCTTGCGACAGCCACATTGGATCGATGTAATCGGGGCCTTTTTTGAATGGTTGCACGACATGCCCGCGCGCTGCGAGCGCAGCGCACAGGCCGATGCTGACCATCGTTTTTCCAGAAGACTTGTGTGCTGCCGAAATCAGCATACGGTTCATGGCAGCCCTTCCAGCAAAATCAATCAGGGATGTATGGCTTGTCTTGCGGCATGAAGTTCAACACACGCACGCTGACGGTGGTGATGATGAAAGCGATCGCGAGACCACCAAAGCCCAGCAGGACCTCGTACAACGACGGATGGTAAGCGGTGATCTGCCCATCAGCAAAGGTGCTGCTGACCTGATAGCCCGGGAAAATGTTCAGCGGGAAAGCCTGGCCGCCAATGATAAACACATACAGCAATGCGAATGCGCCCAGAACCACCAGCATCGATGCAGTCATGACGCACTTGGTCTTGCCCAGACCGGGTGCGTAGATCAACAGCAAAGGTAGCAGATTCCCCACCACGATATAGCCCCACCAGAACAGGTTAGGGAAAACCCCGCCGTCGCGCAGAATAAAAAGCTCGAAATCCTGTTGGTGAGCGAAATACATGTTTACAAAATGGTATGTTGCCACCATGTACAGTGAGCCAACGACGAATACGCCGAGCAGATTCTTTTTGCGACGCAGAATCTCAGGATCGACGGTCTTCTCGTTCCAGGCGTAAATCGCTGCCTGAACCACGTGGAACACGGCCAAGCCCCATGCAAACGACAACACGATGAACATCGGCGGCAGCAAGGCCGAGCCGTATGCTTGACGAGCAGTAAGGAACGCGAAAATCATGCCAGTACCGGTTGTAAGCACAAAGCGCCAGACAAACACTCCCAAGCCAGCCACTTTCGAGAATGGATACATGCGTCGTTCCATCATCGTCCACAGATAGACCGCTGTCAGCGAAAACATGCCGGAATACAGCACGACGTTCCACGCAAACACCGAGGTAAGATTGTAGTTGGTCGCGGCAACCATCAGGCGGTCAGGCCTGCCCAAATCCAGCATGAGGACAGTAAGACCGCCCCCCAGCATGGCGATGGAAAGCAAACCGGCCAGTGGTGCGCGCGCCTTGTACATCGCCTTGCCGAACACCGATCCGATAGATGCAACGTTAAGCACGCCGGATGCTGCAACTATCAAGAAGATGGCAAACACATGCGGCATGCCCCATACGATCTGGTTGTTCATGCCGGTGATGATGTGGCCGTGGGACTCCATCATGTGTACGGCATACAGGCCAGCCAACGCGACTAAACCACCTGCTGCGAGCAGCACGTAGTAAAGACGGTTTTTGGAACGCAGTGTAGCAAGAGAAAGATCGGCCATAGTCTTAAATTCCTTGATAACGAATGCCCGGATTCAGGCGCAGATCAGCGCGGATCTGAACGGAAGCAACGCTATGTATCTTTTTTGCGATTTCGCTGTTCGCATCGTTCAAATCGCCGAACAAAATGGCTTTGTTCTGGCACGCTTCAGCACAGGCAGGAAGCTGTCCGTTATCGATGCGATGCACGCACATATTGCAGGCCTCAACCGTACCCTTGCCACGCGGCACGTCCGGTTTCTGATCGAAGAGTTCCTCATGCACGAACGAACGCGCCTTGTACGGACATGCCATCATGCAATAGCGGCAACCAATGCAACGGTGTCTGTCTACCAGCACGATGCCGTCGGCACGCTTGAATGATGCGGTTGTAGGGCACACGTCCACGCAGGGCGGATGCTCGCAGTGCTGGCACATCATCGGCAGAGATGTTTCAATCCCGCTTCCAATGTCCTTGATCTCGATCTTGCGTATCCATTGAGAATCGGTCGCCTTGGTACCACCGGACAAACCATTCTCTTTGTTGCATGCCGTCACACAATCATTACAGCCTTGTTTGCACTGTGTGGTATCGACCAGCATGCCCCAACGAACCTTGCTGCTGGCTGCTTCGGTCTTGCCATGTGCCGTATCGAACAGCAGCATCCCTGGCGCAATGGCGACGGCCGCCGCGCCAAGAGATGTCTTCAGGAACTGCCTGCGTTGTGAATTAATATCGCTCATTTATCGTCCTTCTTGACGAGCGCTGCCTTGCGCTTGCTGGCGTGGCATTCGAAACAGTCAATCTTGACGGCTTCGTAACGATGACAGCCCACACAGAAGCTGTCATCGCGCGCAACCACGCTGTCGTCTTTCAAGCTGGCGTGGCACTCTACGCAGTTCTTCAAACTGACTTGGTCATCACGAATCCCCTTACGCACCGTCTCATCACGCTGATGTATGAGCAGATGCATATGGTTCTTGCGCATCCACTGCGGATCCCGTACGCACTGCCCGCCCTTGCCGATGTCCAGCGGGGGCGTGTTCGCTTCAGCGGCCCAAACCGCCGGGATGCAAAGGCAAAGCAACAGAGATACTAGCAGCTTCATTATTCGCCCAAACCCATTTGGATGTAGCCAGTCGGACATACGTCTGCACAGATGTGACAGCCGATGCACTTGTCGTAGTTAGTCGCTACATAACGTCCGGTAGTCGCTTCAGTCTTCTTGACGCGATACACGGCAGTCTGTGGGCAATACACCACGCAGTTGTCGCACTCGAAGCACATGCCGCAGCTCATGCAACGCTTGGCCTCGGCAACCACCTGCTTCTCGTCCAGCACACCCAGACGATCTTCGAAGTTACCCAGTGCTGTTTCCTTGTTGAAGGTAACAACGCTGCGCTGATTGCGCGGAACATAGGAGAAGTGTCCGAGGAACAGCTTGTCGTGCGGAATGATGTAGCGATCGGAACGGTTGTCGAAGTTGTGCACCGCAACGTTGGAATTGCAGGTACCGCGCATCGGCTCGTGAGCCTCCTCGATCTTGATGCCCTTCTCCACCAGCTTGCGCATCAGGTCGAATTGGTGCGCATCGATCTTTGGACGCTTCTCCAGATCGCGACCCAGCATAAAGTTGTGGATACCGTCAGCAGCAATAGAGCCGTGACCAACCGCTGTTGTCAGCAAATGCGGACGAATAACGTCGCCGCCTGCGAACACGCCTGCCTGTCCTGCGACCACATAGTTACGATCTGTCGAGACCGCACCCTTGCCGTTATTGAATTGCTCCAGGCCAGTGAAATCCACTGCTTGGCCAATCGCGGAAACGATCAGGTCGGCTTCGATGTCGTGTTCGCTGCCTTCGATGTTCTTGATCTCCAGCTTGCCGCCGGTGAACTTAGCTTCACACTTGGCGACGCGCAGCGCCGTAGCGCGGCCGTTCGCATCACGCACAATGCCGATAGGCACCAAGCTGCCAAGGATATGAATGCCTTCAGCCAGCGCCTGTTCGATTTCATGCTTGTTGGCTTGCATCTTGTCGATATTGAACACAGAGGTCAGCGTCACTTCCGCACCTTGCTTGACGGAAATATCAGCGACATCTTGCGCCATGCGCCCGGCGATGGCCTGTTCAGCATCGGACGGTTTAGCGTGCGCAATGTGACCCAGACGGCGCGCCACGGTAGCGACGTCGATGGAGGTATCACCGCCACCAACCACCACCACGCGCTTGCCCACATGCTGCAAGCGTCCGTCGTTAAAGGCCTTCAGGAATGCGGTCGCTGTAACCACGTTAGGCGCAGCACTGTCTGCGATCGGCAAAGCGCGACCGGCTTGCGCACCCATACCAAGGAACACTGCATCGAATTCCTTGTTGATCTGCTCCATGGTGATGTCGGTGCCGATACGCGTCTTCATGCGTGTCTTCACGCCCAGATCGAGGATGCGCTGGATTTCCGCATCGAGCACGTCGCGTGGCGTACGGAAGCCAGGAATACCGTAGCGCATCATGCCGCCGAGGTATTCATGATCGTCGAACACGGTGACGTCGTGACCCTTCAGGACCAGTTGATAGGCGCAAGACAAGCCGGCAGGACCGCCACCGATAACGGCAACTTTCTTTCCGCTTGGAGCGACATTGGGCTTGTTGAATTTCAGCTTGTTGGCAATAGCATATTCGCCGAGGAAATGTTCCACCGAGTTGATACCGACGTGGTCTTCAACTTCATTGCGGTTACAACCGCTTTCGCATGGAGCCGGACACACACGTCCCATCACTGACGGGAACGGGTTGGCTTCGGTCAGGAGACGCCATGCATATTCCTGCCAAGGCATAACCGGTTTGCCGTCTGCGCCGTTTGGCACTTTTTCGGTGCCGCGCACGATGCCGAGATATCCGCGGATGTCTTCACCCGCCGGGCAGCTGCCTTGGCAAGGTGGAGTCGATTGGATGTAGGTCGGGCATTTGTAAGAATAGCCGGCCTGGAAAATCTTTTCGTTCAAGCGGCGAACTTTGTTATCGCCATCCTTGTAACGACGGAATGTGATCTTTTGCGGGGTTTCGCTCACTACTGACATGTTCTATCTCCTCGTTATTTCGGACCCAGCTGGATCGCATTGCTGACCAGTTGATGTACGCCGCCCACCATTTTTCTATCGAATCCGTAGATGGGCAAGACCTTGGTAAATTGCGCCTTGCAAATAGCGCAGATTGTTGCCATAAAATTGACGCCGTGCTCGTCCACTGATTGCTTCAGTACTTCCATACGCGGCAATGCACCCTTCACCCGCAGTTCGAGCAGATCATCGGTCAGCACTCCACCGCCACCGCCGCAACAGAATGTCTGTTCGCGCGTGGTGTTCGGCGCCATCTCGACGTAATTGTTAGCGACCGCCTTGATGATGTTGCGCGGGATCTCAAACTGTCCGCCAGGCAAATCACCCATGCGCGTACCACGTGCCACGTTGCAGGAATCGTGGAAGGTGATGATGTGTTTGTCGTTCTTTGACTTGTCGAACGTCAATGCATTGCGTTCGATCATATCCCAGGTAAATTCGCAGATATGTGTCGGTTGCTTATAGCGATGATCCAGTTGCTTCTGCAACATCTGTGCAAAGCGGTCATTCTCGTCGGCACCATCGCCCACACCGGTCAAGGTGTTCCAGAAGCTGTATGCGACACGCCATGCGTGGCCGCACTCGCCGACGACGATACGTTTCACGCCGAGCTCAAGCGCAGCCTGGCGGATGCGCATAGCAATCTTGCGCAGTTGGTCATAGTTGCCGATGAACATACCGAAGTTACCCGCCTCGGAAGCTATCGACGACAGGGTCCAACTGGTTCCGGTAGCGTGGAACACCTTGGCATAACCGATCAGGCTGTCAATATGCGGTTCAGCAAAGAAATCTGCCGAGGGCGTGACGAGCAATACTTCCGCGCCCTTCACATCCATAGGGAAGCGCACATCAATGCCGGTAGCATCTTTTACGTCTTCTTCCAAACCTTCCAGCGTATCAATCAGCGCCGGGCCAGGCAGGCCGAGGTTGTTGCCGATCTTGTGAACCTTGCCGATAATCTCGTTGGAATACTTCTGGCCGTAGCCGATGGAATCAAGTATTTCACGAGCCGCCATGGTCACTTCGGCAGTATCAATGCCGTAAGGGCAGAATACCGAACAGCGGCGACATTCTGAACACTGGTGGTAATAATTAAACCACTCGTCGAGCACTTCGCGAGTCAAGTCGCGCGCGCCGACCAGTTTTGGAAACAGCTTGCCCGGCAAGGTGAAGTAACGACGATACACGCTGCGCATCAGATCCTGACGCGCAACCGGCATGTTCTTCGGATCCTGCGTGCCGATAAAATAATGGCACTTATCGGAGCATGCGCCGCAATGCACGCATGCATCCATAAATACTTTGAGCGAGCGGTATTTGGAGAGCAACTCGCCCATCTTTGCGATGGCGCGATCATGCCAGTCCTCAACCAACTGACCAGGGAAGCCGATAGCTTCATTGATCTTTTCGCTGGCTACAAAAGGCCCCTTTCCTTCCATCGATCCCGGCTTCAACGCTGGGATGACAGGGATCGTACGATAGGCCGGTGCAGTGATATCACTCATTCGCTAGCCTCAGATCTTTTCGCCCATGGAGCGATATGACGTTTCTCGCGTGGATCATCTTTCTGGTTACGCGTTGGAGAGAAAAACACCCCTGGCGCATGCAGCAATTTGCTGAACGGAAACACCACCAGAAGCAACGCTACCAATGAAAGATGCACTATCAACAATAAATCAGCAGGAAGCGTCTGGATATCGAAACGCATCAAACCAATAAAATAACTCTTAACTGAAACCACATCCGTATGTGCAACAAACTTCATCGACAGACCAGAAGCGGCAATACCGATAAGCAGCACCAGCATCAGATGATCGGACGGTGTAGAGATATAACGGATACGCTCGACAAACAAACGGCGCGCCCACAATCCCCCCAAACCCAGCAGCATGGTGATGCCCGCATACATGCCAAATGGCTGAATGAAAGCAACCCATCCCCATACCGGATCGGTGAAATAACGCAGGTGACGCATTAACACCAGCGCCAGACTGGCGTGGAACATCATCCCCATCGCCCAAATCCATAGATTGGATTTGAACAAACTCTCAAAGAAGAGAACCTCGCGCGTCATGCGCAACACCACCCCACCCGTTGTTGTCGGGGCGGGTGTTGTTGGTATCTTCAGCGGAGCCGGTGTGCGGGCGTAGGTATTGATGCGATAGAGCAATCCTACGACAAGCAACAACGTAGCGAGGTAAAACAAGATCGCAAAAACGATGCTCGCCATAAAAAAGTCCCTATCGCTAAACCTAAATTAAATACAACCAGTCGGCTTGGGCAGACCAGCAATCTTACATGCCTGCTTGCCAGGACCATATGGGAACAGGCCATACAGATACTCGCTGGTGCCCTTCTCTGCACCCAGCTTTTTGCCGATTGCCTTGGTCAGCACGCGCACAGCCGGAGCGATCTGATATTCCTCGAAGTATTCGCGCAGGAAGTTAACAACTTCCCAATGCTGGTCGGTCATGGTGATGTTTTCGGTTTGCGCCATGTAGTTCGCAACATCGGCGTTCCAATCAGCCAGATTGACCAAATAACCTTCTTCGTCAGTTTCGTAGCTCTTTCCTGCCACTTCAATGCTTGCCATACTATTTCTCCTTCAAAGTATCTATGAATTGCTGATTAAAGCCAGGATTGGCAGTTCTTGTTTTTGCTTGTCAGCTCGACAAAGCCACTGTAGTCAACTGGTGATACACCCTCAATGAGACGATCACCCAGACCACGCGCTTCGAGATCAGGCATCAGGACATAAAGCTTGAACTTACCCATTGCCGATTTCACTTTGGCTTCGATTGAACAGCCTTTCGTTGCCGCATATACCGCATCTTCGATGAGCAGAAGATCCCCACCGATTGCTGTATTAATGCAGCTGTCCAATGTCGTGCTGGTCAGGGGTGATTTGTTGATAATATGTAACATGTTCCCCCCTTAGAAACTCAAGACCACGTCTTGCTCATCCATCAGCGCACCCATTTCGGCACGGCTGAGAACCTTGACGTCAACCACAAAATCATCTTCTGTAAGACCGCGTGCCTCCATCGCCTCTTTTTCGACATACAACTTTTCAACGTCATAGTCTTCCAAGGCACGGTAAGTCGGCGAAAAGTTCTTGATCTCGATACCTTTCGTCTGCTGCCCCTTTTTCAACTGATACACGCCGTCATCCAGAAACGCCAGCGACACATCCTGATCGAAAGCGGCAGAAATCAACACCACTTCCAGCGATTCAAGCGCATAGATTGTGCCGTAAGGCGCCTTGCGATTGACGAACATGAATTTCTTAGCATCACTCATCTGGTCTCTCCTTAATCACCAAAGGTAACCAAACGGTCACACTTGATACCCGCTTCTACCAATTGCCCCAGACCGGAGATGCGGAAACCCTGCGCAAGATTTTCATCCTTGATGCCGCGACGCAATGCCGCTGCTACACAGACCACCAAATCCACCTTGTGATCTTCCGCCAACTTGGTCCAGCGATTGACGATATTACGATCATCCTGGGGAGGCTCAGTCAGCTTCGAGGCATTGTTAACGCCATCGTGGTAAAAGAACACGCGCCATACTTCATGTCCATTTGCGATAGCTGCCTTGGCAAACTGATATGCCGAGTCACTGGCTTGATGCTGGTAAGGCCCTTCGTTAACGACGATTCCGAATTTCATTAAAAAATACCTCGCTTAGAAACGGATATGCGTCGAAGCATTCAGGTTGTAACGAGAACCGCGCCAATCGTCGATCAGATACTTGGTGAACGGCAAGCCAGTCTTTTCGAAGAAACGCGGCCAGCCGATACGATCGATCCAGTCAGCCAAACGCTCCCAAGGACGCGCATCCGCCTTGTAAACGCTGATGATGTTCTTCACTGCTGCAGAAACCTCTGGCCAGCGCGGTGCATTGTTTGGCAATCCGGAAGCGACCATCTTCATGAATGTCGGCTTACCACGCGCATTAGAGTTCTTACCGCCAACCCAGATTGCCAGCTTGGAATTTTCCGGGTCGTTGATTTGCATCGGCGGGCATGGTGGATAGCAAGCGCCACAGCACATACACTTGGACTCATCGATTTCCAAAGAAGGCTTGCCATTTACCATCGCGGGACGAATCGCCGCAACCGGGCAACGTGCCACAACTGTTGGGCGCTCGCACACGTTGGCAACCATGTCATGGTTGATGACCGGCGGCTTGGTGTGTTGCACGATAATCGCGATGTCAGCTTGACCGCCGCAGTTAATTTCGCAGCAGGAAGTGGACAGGTGCACACGGTTCGGCATCTCTTCGCGCTTGAACTCGTCGATCAACTCGTCCATCAGCGCCTTAACCACACCGGATGCATCCGTTCCAGGGATGTCGCAGTGCAACCAACCCTGAGTGTGAGCGATCATGGTCACCGAGTTACCGGTACCACCAACTGGGAAGCCATGCTTTTCCAGTTCAGCGATCAGCGGCGCAACCTTCTTCTCATCCGACACCATGAATTCGATGTTGGAGCGGATGGTGAAGCGCACGCGACCTTCGGCAAACTTGTCCGCGATATCGCACAGTGTGCGAATAGTGTAAACGTCCATCTGACGTTGCGTACCAGCACGCACCGACCAGACTTGGTCGCCACTGTGCGAAACGTGGTGCAACACGCCAGCACGGGGACGGTCGTGATACTTCCAGTTGCCGTAGTTTTTCGCCAGGACTGGGTGCAAATACTTCTTGTTATCCGGTACGCCAGTCTCTTTCGGCTTGCGCATCTGTACAGGTGCATTCATCTTCTATCTCCTCAGGCAGCTTGTTTCTTGGCTTTGATCTTGGCGACTTCAGCATCCCATCCGTCGGTACGAACGTAGGGATTCATACGTGGCGAGTTGATCATCGCCGGATCCACATCGATCTCCATCGCATCAAGGTAATTGGCCAAACCAATACGTTCGATCATTTCGCCGGTACGCTCGTGCTCCAGAGCATTCTCAGCAAAGAAGTCTATAGCGCGCTGCGCGAAATCCACCAGCTTCTCAACCTCTTCCTCGGTATCCAGCTTGATGAACGGGATCACCACGGTACCCATCAAACCACCGATCTTCAGGTGACTCTTACCACCGATCAGTACGCTTGCGCCCTTATCCTTGCCAGGTGCCAATGCGCCAGTCATTACGTTGATGCAATGCATGCAGCGCACACAATCCTGGTTATTGATCTCGACAGCATGCGTATCGCTAATGGCGACTGTGGAGGTGTGCTCACCCTTCTTGATCTTGCCGATTTCCTTGACCTGGAAGGTCTTGGTCGGGCAACGTGCAACAACGTCATTCACCAGCTCGTCCATACCATGCTTGGCAAACCACTTCTTCGCCAGAGCCTCATCGGTACGAATGTTGTCGCGCCATGTTCCGATCACAGCCATGTCGGCACGCTGAATCGCATTCATGCAGTCATTCGGGCAGCCAGAGAACTTGAACTTGAACTTGTACGGCAACGACGGACGATGCAGATCGTCCAGGAATGTATTCAGCACCGCACGATGCGCCTGAGCTTCGTTGTAGCAAGACTGCTCGCAACGCGCAGCACCAACGCAAGACATCGAAGTACGAACTGCCGGGCCTGCGCCGCCGAGATCGAAACCCATCTCATTGAATTCGTCGAATGCTTTTTGCACATTCTCAGTAGTACAGCCCTGGAACATAATGTCGCCAGACTGACCATGGAATGCGATCAGACCAGAACCGTGCTTTTCCCAAATATCGCAGAATTGGCGCAGGGTAGCAGTATCGTAGTGCATACCAGGAGGAGGCATGATGCGCAGCGTATGAAACTCAGCCGCATCTTGAAATTGAGCCGTACCGTCTGCATTCTTAAGTTCGGTAAAACGCGGAATAACGCCGCCACCGTAACCAAACACACCAACCGTACCACCCTTCCAATAACCCTTGCGAGTTTTGTAGGAGGCCTCAAGCTGCCCCAGCAGATCAACGGCAATATCCTTATCCTTTGCCAGACGTTTCAGTCCGGTCACAAAACTCGGCCATTTGCCTTTTTCAAGCTCATCCAGATTCGGAGTGTCATGCAGCTTCTTCGCCATAATGTTTTCCTTTCAGTCGCGTTGCGCTAATTTGCCCGGCGTGGGCTGGAATTCCGGTATTATCGTACGGGTTCTGGCACAAACCGCCGACCCGGTTTCTTAATGGGTTCGCATGTTACGGTGCAGCATAAAGCCTAACCATTACCCTTAACGACTATCGAACATAACACTAAAGGGTGGTGCTTTCAACATCCCCGGTAGTATTTCCCACGGGGTAATATTGACGATAGACTCACGCATATAATGTTTCATTTGGATAGCACCGTGACCGTTAGAATATTATAATAAAATCATATTGTAAACATGGCAAAAATTACCGAATTAACGAAAATCAGCGTCCCATTAGGCGGACAGCAGATTGAGCTGCAACAGATAGACCATGCGGAAGGTGGCATGAGCTTGTTGCGTGTTCGCATCCGCGAGGCCAAACGCTTCACCATTTTCGACATTGACCCCGAAACCGCAACAAAATGGGCCTCCGCCATGCAAGACTGGGCCAACACACAAGGAAACAAGTGACAACCGCACTCATTGAAATGATTGATATAGTGTTTGAGGTCAGTGGCGAAACGCTACCCGCCTCCTACCCGTACGCGCTTTGGGAAGAGCTGATACAGCTAGTTCCCCAGTTGCTGGAAAATGAAAATATCGGCGTTATCCCCTTACGCGGAGCTGCCAGCAATGAGGGCATATTGCTGCCTAAGCGCGCAAAATTAGTGCTGCGCTTACCACACGATCTTGCTGATGCCGTTTCCATTCTGGCGCAGAAACAAATGCAAATAGCTGGATGCCTTCTGCAGGTGGGTTCAAGCAAACATCGCCCAATACAGCACTACCCCACCCTGCACTCGCATATGGTAACGGGAGCGGATGACGAAGTGGCATTCATGGCAGAAGTTGAAGCGACACTTGAGGCCATGGGAGTCAAAGCAAATATGATCTGCGGGCAGCGCCATGAGCTGACAGATGGTGTGCGCACTATTAAAGGATACAGCCTCGTATTGCACGACCTCACCCCCGAAGGCTCGTTGCGTGTGCAATACGCAGGGCTGGGCAAGGAACGGCGATTTGGCTGCGGCATATTCGTGCCGTACAAGGTTATTTCAAGTTTTGAGTGAATTTTTAGTGGTGTTTTTGTAAAGGTAAAGAAAGGAAAGAAAGATGGGATACACAGTAGCGGGCAACGAATTGGAAACCGATGATGGTGGCTATCTGTTGGAGCCAAACTTCAGCGAGGAAGTGGTCGGCGTGATTGCTGCGGCCGAAAACATTGTGCTGACCCCCAAGCATTGGGAAGTCATTAACTACATGCGTGAAGAATACAAAGAAAATGGACAGACTCCAAACTTCCGCAACATGCTGAAGGGCGTCAACGAATTCTGGCCCGAAGCCGACAGCAAAGCGCTGTATGACCTGTTCCCCGTCGGCCCAGCCAAGCAAGCCGCAAAGATCGCCGGTCTGCCGCAACCAAAGGGTAAAGGCGGGTATTAAAGGTTGCAGATGCGCCACGCCTTTGTGGCGAGCTTCGCTAGCCCCGCTCCCGTTAGCCACTTCACAACCGGCTAATGAAGAAGCAACTTCACGGATGCGGGGCTGCCAATGCAACACGATGAAATCCGGAAATGCACTTACCTGAGAACGGCCTCCTGAATCTGACAGTCAGCTGTCGTATTCAGGAGGCCGTTCTCATATATCATACGTGCTAAATCTCAAATAGTTGCCCCGCTAAACCCGCCATTTGGCTGGCTCACATTCAAAAAGGCTGAATATTTTGCGTATTAAAAGCACTTGGTTCAAAGACGGTCGCGAGCGTTCACCGCAGGAAATTGCTGATGCGTTGGCTTTCGTCGTTTCGCGCATCGCCGACAATGCGTTGAAAAATACGCGCAAAGCGAATTTCGAGATCGAGGTAGGCCCGCAATATCTCGATTTCCTAGCCGAGTTTCTGCTGTTCCTCATTCTGGTCGGAGATCGTATCGCCTACCAACAACTCTCTGCGGAAGATCGGCTCACGTTTACCAGCCATCTGGCAAACCGCGTGGGCGAGACCTACGCCGAGAATCGCAGCCGCCTGCTCGTCGATGACCTCAAGGCATGCAAACAACGCTTCATTGACCTGCTTAACCAGCGTGCCGGCGAATACGCTGATTTCGGCTATGACGAGAAGGGTCCGGATTACGGCTTCTATCGCTATCTCGCCTATTGCATCGGCGAGATCATGAACGACGCGGACAGCCCCTGGATCATCGACCAGATGATCAGCATCGAAGCGCCGGAAGCAGTGAAGATGGTTGAAAAAACCATGCGCAATCTATATGAGACTGAGCCGAAAAAACCGCGTCGCCGCGCTTCCTCCACAGGAGACTGAATGAGCAATCCATTCGACCTTAACGACACTGCAAGTTATTTGCGCTGGCGCGAACAGAAGCTTGCTGGCGCCCCCGCATCAGTGAACGAACTTATCGTCGAAGTGCGCGATCCGCGCACACTGACATCGAGCGAACACGCCGCACTCGCAAAATGCATCCAGCGCTGCAACATGGCGATCTATGCCAGCTCGATGCACGAGGCAGACACCGACATCCCTCGCCTGCTTGGCGCACAGTTCGGGCTGACCCATCTCGATGCCAATTGGCTGGCCGGCGAGGAAGGCATTTCTGAACTCCGCGTGTTCGACAACGGCACCCGGCAGCATTACATCCCCTACACCGATCGGGCAATCAAGTGGCACACCGACGGCTATTACAATCCGCCGGAACGCACCATCCGAGGCATGGTGCTGCATTGCGTGCACAGCGCCAGCAGCGGTGGCGAAAACCAGCTGATGGATCACGAAATGGCCTACCTGCTGTTGCGCGATGAAAACCCGCAGCATATCCATGCCCTGATGCAGCCGGATGCCATGACCATCCCGGAACGTGTCGATGAAACCGATGGTGTGCGCACTGCCCAGAGCGGACCGGTGTTTTCGCCGGACAGCGCCGGAAACCTGCACATGCGTTATACCGCGCGCACCCGCAGCATCGAATGGAAGCAGGATGCCGCGACACTAGCCGCAGTCGCCGCACTGGAGCGCCTGCTGGCGTCGCCTTCGCCACATATCTTCAAGGGACTTCTTGAACCCGGCATGGGGCTGCTGTGCAACAACGTGCTGCATGACCGCAGCGCCTTCAACGACGACCCAAGCCACCCGCCGCGCTTGCTTTATCGTGCGCGCTATCTGGATCGGATCAAATAGACTTCAAGAGATTTTTTGAACGAAAAACAAAGAAGCCCGCATTACTGCGGGCTTTGTTTTTCAACTGACGCTGGCTGCTACGTCTTAGAACTTGTAACGCAGTGACACCTCGAACGCCTTCTGGGAGTGTGTTGTGGTGTTGGTCCCAGCACCGATGCCTGTAGTCGGAACAGTCTTAGTCACTTCCGGAGTAATTACAGCCGCACCCTCGAGAGCCAATGCGTTAGACAAACTGTAGCCACCACCAAAGGTGTACGAATTAGTCACGATGGCCGGGAAGAACAGGTTGTTGAACATGTTGACGGCAGGGTTGCTAACTACGCCAATTGGATCGTTAGCATGATTGTAGCCCACGCCAAGCCAATAGCCGCTGGCGGCATACTTTGCGCCGACCGCAATGACGTTCTGGTTTTCCCATCCGAAATCTTTGTAACCAGCAGCACTGCCCCACTGAATCTGCTTGTAATCCGCAGTCAGGGTCACGCTCTCGGATGCTGCAAACGCAACACCCAACTTGATCTGAGCGGGCTGATCCAGGTTGTCACCAAAAGACTGTCCAAATTGAGTTCCGGCGCCAGAAATTTGAGTACCATATTTCGCTGCAATTTTGGACTGATACGCCGCCGCCACGGTCACTGCGCTGGTTGCGTTGTAATAACCACCCAGAGCAAAGCCAAAGCCTGTGCTGGAACTTTTATCCTGACCCAAGTTGTATCCAGGGCCGCCAGCATTATAGGAAAGCATCAAGGAACCGGACTGAAAAATTGGCGCGAATCCCAAGCCGTAATTCTTATCGTTGTAGGCAACATCAGCTACCACTCGCAGAATGCTGAGAGCCGATTTTGCATCTATAAACGCTGGGCCGGCACCCGTATAGTCGACGCCCATACCGGCAATGCCGGCCATTGCGACACCATAGGTCAGGCCATCATTGATTCTGCTGGAATAAGACAAATCAGGAATGTAGCTCGTATCCGCTTTGCTCTGCGGAGTTCCAGCTGCACCACCAGCCATGCCAGTATTAGTTACTTTCGGCTTGAACAGATTAACGCCACCCGTTACTTCTGCGCCCTTGGATTTACCCAGCATCGCCGGGTTTGCCCACAAGCTTTCAGCTCCGATGTAATTAGCCACACCAGTGCCGCCCAGTGCGGTGCTCTGTGAACCAACAGCCATCATTTCGTCGCCGTTTGTTGCATATGCGAAAGGCGTTACCACCATGCCCAACGAAAACAACGAAGCTGCTATTTTCTTGACTCCCATGCTGCTCTCCTCCTATTTATTAAAGACGCCCCCATGGCATCTCTATTTCAATCAACAAACTCTCTGCCGAATTCAGCAATGAAACTTGCGGATGCTCGACCTCTTGGCGGGTCGTTCTTAAACACGAATTAAACTTACTATGCCGCAATGTCGCAGTCAACTATTGTTTGCGTTTTAGTCAACTATTGCGTGCCAGCACATGCAAAAAGTGATGCGGGCTATAAAAGCGTGAGGAGGTGAGGAAATTTGGAAAGAGCGATTTGAGGTTTGCATGCATCTCTGAAAACATGCATTCCTATCAAATCGATTGAGCCCAAATTTCCACCGTCTCGTTTTAAGTCAGCATTTGGCGGATTCTCGTCTGATTAAGAATGACGGGAATCCGCTCCGATGTATAACTTGGGTTTGCTACAGAAACTACCGTCTTATACGAACAGGCAAATGTCAGTGTCGCCGGCAAAGCTCATGAAGGTCGCTGCGCCGCCGTATTCGACGTTATCGATGAACTCGCTCTTGTCGAACTCGAACAGATCAACAGTCATCTGGCAGGCAACGAATTTCACATCAGCTTCCAGGCACAGGTCGCGCAACTCTTCCAGAGTGGCTACGCCATGCTTCTTGAGCTTTTGCTTCATCATCATGGTCGCCATGGATTCCATGCCAGGCAACATCTGCACCATCACCGGCATCGGAATCGGCATCGGCATCGCCGGATTGGCCAACGGGCTGATCATCACGCTAGACAGATCCTTGCGCAGCAATTGCAGGCCGTAGAACGTAAAGAAAATCTGCACGTCATAGCCCAGCGCAGCAGCGGTAGAACCCAGGATGAATGGCGGGTATGCCATGTCCAGAGTGCCTTTGGTAGCGATGATCGCCATTTTTTTGTTAGCCATACTTTCCCCTTGAAATATGATTGTTTGAAGGTAATCCGATTACTTCTTCTTCATGAAGAAGACGAATTCGCCGTTCTCTTCGACGGTGGACAACAAAGAATTGCCTGTTTGCTCGGCGAATGCAGCCATATCCTTCACAGAACCTGTGTCGGTCGAAATAACCTTGAGCACCTGATTGGATGCCATGTCAGCGAGCGCCTTTTTGGTCTTCACGATGGGCAACGGGCAGGACAGACCACGTGCGTTCAGTTCTTTATCGAAATTCATTGCTTCTTCTCCTACTAGTTATTTATAAAAACCACTGAAAAAGTGCGTCGCCGCACAAAACTTGAACCGCATTATAAAGATATTCACTCCACCAACGTCCATAGCCACTAAGGGCTATTAGGTAGCCCGTTGGTGTTACAGAATACCGGACTGAAATAGTTGCTCATTTCGCCGCCGGCTTCTTGGCCGGATTGAACGGATCTTCTTTGCCAACTTCACCCATCCACTCGCAGATGGCCGCGAGGGCCATGTCTTCATTGGCGAAGATGCGCGCTTGGCCAATCTCGTCAAACAGGCCGGTGTGGCGCATCACGTCCAGCACCTGTTTCTTGAGACCGGAAAATACAAGCGTAACACCATTATCCCGCAGCCGCTCATATAGCGATTTAATGGCCTCCTCGCCCGAGGCGTCGAGATTGTTGATGCCATTGCCCACTACCAGCAGATACTCGGCGTTAGGCTTCTCGGCTACTGCTTCCAGCACGGCGTCTTCGAAATAGGCGACGTTGGCAAAATAAAGCTGGCCGTCGAACCGCACCAGCACCACATGCTCGCTGGTCGGCATGTCCGGATGAATCTTCACGTCGCGCAGTGTTCCGTCCGTGTAACGGGCCAGACGGGCCACGCGCGGCTTCATGGTGCGGTACAGGTAGAGCATGATCGCGATAGCTGCGCCGATCAGGATGCCGTTGTCCAGATGCGGCGCAAAGGCCATGGTCGCGACGAACGTCACAACGGCAGCAATGCCGTCATGTTTATGCACCTGCCACGCGTGTTTGATGGCGGCAAAGTTGATCAGGCCGATCACCGCCATGATAATTACCGCCGCCAGTACCGCCTGCGGCAGGTGATACAGCAACGGCGTAAGGAACAGCAGCGTCAGCAGCACGATGATGCTGGCGAACACCGACGATAGCCCGGTCTTCGCGTTGGAGTTCAGGTTGACTGCAGATCGCGAGAACGAACCGCTGACCGGGAAGGCATGACTGAAACTGCCCGCAACATTGGCCAAGCCCTGGCCGAGCAGTTCCTGATTCGGGTCGATGCGCTGTTTCGTCTTGGCGGCCATCGCCTTGGCAATGGAGATGGCCTCCATAAATCCGACCAGCGAGATGACCAATGCGCTGGAAAGCAGCATCCCCATATCGTTCCAGCGTAAGGATGGCATCGCCAGTTGCGGCAGGCCGGAAGGCACGCTGCCCACCACTTCACCGCCACCGATCAATTTCAATTCGCCATCGCGCAGTTTGCCGATGCGCCAGCGATACCCGTCCGAGGTTTCGCCGGCAGGCACCTGCCCAGCAAGGTACAACTTTGGACTACCGCCATCACGCGCAGGCACTTGCTCAAAAATGAACTTGCGCAACGAGCGGCTGTTCTTTCGATTTTCGCTCTCGGCATTGCCCAGTTCGAGCTGTAGCAGCTCGATCTCATAACGAACCGCAGCAATGCGTTGCCCGCTCTCGCCGTGGTCCTTCAATTGCTTCAATTCGGCCGAGTGCTGACTGATGTGTTCCTTCAACTGCGCAATGCGAGTTTCCGTCTTCATAAACTCACTGGACAGTTGGCTGACATCGCTATCCATGATGTATTCGACACGGCTTGTGCCATTGCGCTCAAAGCCGATGCTCCAGCTCACCAGCGTGGTCAATGCGACTGCGAACAACACGCTGGGCAGCTTGGGAGTAAAGCGCTTCATGCCGAACATGATGGCGAAGGCTGCCAGACCCATCACAAGGGTCGGCAGATGGGTGTCGCCGATTTGTTGCAGCATTCCCCACACGTCTTGCAGAAAATGCTCGCTGCGCCCTATGGAGACGCCGAACAGCTTGTTGAGTTGCGACAGGCCAATGATGATCGCAGCAGCGTTGGTGAAGCCGACAATGACAGGGTGAGAAAGGAAGCTGACCACGACGCCAAGTTTGAACACGCCTAGCGTCAACTGGATCACCCCAACCATCAGGGCAAGCAGGATAGCAAGCGCAATGAACTGCTCTGAGCCGGAGGCAGCCAGCGGCGCCAATGCCGACGCTGTCAGCAGCGAGACCACGGCAACCGGCCCGGTTGCCAGTTGTGCGGATGAGCCCCACAGCGCTGCGATCATGCCGGGCAGGAACGCCGCATACAGGCCGTAATACGCTGGCAGGCCGGCCAATTGCGCATAGGCCATGGATTGCGGGATGAGCACCAGCGCAACGGTGATGCCCGCGATCAGATCAGCTCTGACCGTTTCGCCACGTATCGGCCACCATGAAAGGAATGGCAGGAAACGGGCGAAAGAGTTACTCATGCAGTTCTTGGCTCACCGTTAGGCAATGAAGCCTGGCACTCGGCGAAGATTCGCGCCTTGCAGTTTCGGCAGATTTCCGAATCAAGCTTGGCGTAGACCGGCTTGATCCAGTTCGACATCGCCGGGAAGAAATTGTCGTCGCCGATGTCGTCCAATTTATCTGATTTGTGTAGAAACTTGTAAATTGAATCCTTGCAGCGGTAGAAATACAATCCGCCGCCCATCTTGCGCCGGCGCCGCGCTTCCTGCGCCAGCATCTCGGCACCTGCAACGTCGACAAAGTTGATACCGCTGGCAACAATCAATACGGACTTCTGCAAAGGACTGACTTCGTCGATTCTCATCAAGCTGTTCTGCACATGATCTACTGCGCCGAAGAAGATCGAACCGTTGACGCGCACCATGCTGACTTGCGGACATTGCGGGTGGTCCTCCGCACTCACAAAGTGGTACGCCCCCTCCTCCTTGGCCGGAACCACCTGGGCGATGCCAGGGCGCGAAACACGGTACAGGTAAATAGAAAGCGACAACAGAATACCAAAGAAGATACCCTCTTCCAGATTGATTAGGGTCCCAACCAGCGTGACAAAGAGGGTGACCGTCTCTGCACGGCTAGTTTTGATGATGGAGAAGATGTGATGAAAGTCGATCAATCCCCAAGCGACAAGGAACAATATCCCGGCCATCGCCGCCGTCGGCAGATAGGATGCCAGTGGCGCAACCAACAGCAGGATGAGCACCAGGAAGATCGAAGCATATACCGTGGCCAGCGGTGTCCGCGCGCCTGCGGCATAGTTCACGCCGCTACGGTTGAATGACCCACAGGAGGCGTAACTGGAAAAGAAACTGCCGACCAGATTCGAGATGCCCTGCCCCATGAACTCCTGATTGCCGTCAATGCGCTGTTCGGATTTCACTGCGATGGCGCGCGAAATGGAGACCGCTTCGGTCAAAGCCAGCATGGTGACCACCAAGGCCGGGAACAGCACCTTGTGGATAGTCTCATATGAAAAATCGGGAATGACGAAAGGCGGAAGATGCGAAGGGAGCGCACCCACCGTCTTGATAAGCGTGTTTTCCGCGCCGTAGTGCTGATTGACCAGATACGCGACGACGCTACCGACCACCATCGCCACAATCATGTAAGGCAGCTTGGGTATGAGGCGCTTGGACAGAATACCCACCGCCAGGGTGATCACACCGATAATCGTGACATAGGGATTGATGCTGCCGAACTGAGCGATCGTCTGTTCGATCACCACATGGAAAGGAGCACCGCGCGGAATGCTGATACCCAGGAAGTTCTTTACCTGACTGGCCGCAATGAGCAAGGCAGCGCCGGCAGTGAAACCGATAACCACCGTGTGCGAAATGAAATTGACCAGCACCCCCATTCTTGCCAACCCCAGAATCAACTGGAACAAACCAGTCAAGAATGTGAGCGTAAGAATCATGCTGATGAATTGCGGCGAGCCCGGGTCCGCAAATGGGCTGATGGCAGCAAACACCGCGATGGAAATCGCGGTCGTCGGGCCCGAAACCAGATGCCAGCTTGATCCAAACAGGGCGGCGATAATCGCCGGCAGCATGGCGGCATACAGGCCGTATTCCGGCGGCATCCCGGCAATGGTGGCGAACGCGACGCCTTGTGGCAATACGATCAAGGCTCCTGTAATCCCGGCAATCAAGTCAGCACGAGTACTGTTTCGATCCACCATGTGCCACCACTTCATGAACGGCAACAAACGGTGGAGCCAATAATTACGTGAATGCTGGATAGTCGCCATTTTGCGGTCAGCCTATAGTCTGGTAGTAAAGATTCTGCGGGTGATTTGCTTGGGCAAAGAAATACCAACGCTCCGCCAACAACCCGATGTATTGGAGCACAAACGCCATGCCGAGCAGCCCGGAAGTGTTTATATCCAGCGCCAACAGAACAAGCGGAACCGCAAAAGCCAGCACCAGAAACGTCGGCTTGATCGCGCGCAGGAAAGCTGCACTCTTGCCGTGAAAATATTCGCGCGTGTTGAACGAGCCACCCATCATCCCCATCGAGCGCTGCACGATGTATGGATGCTTCACACCAATCGCAGTCTGCATTGTTGATTTCGGCTTGAGGCGTGCGTTGCGCACCAGCGATGCGCCACGCCCCAAAAATGCCAGCAACGTGATAATGATTGCCCAGCCAGCAAAGAAGTTGGTCTGCGACGGCTCAGCGGAAGCCGAATAAAGCGCAGCAAGAATGAACCCGGAAGAGCCACCCATCAAAATGTAATTAATAACTGTCAGTGGTGTGTTCCACTCGCGCAGGAAACGCAGACAAGCGTAGATCATGCCTGTGCAAACAAACAACGCGAATGCCAGCAAAGTGCCGACGACACCAATCACGACAGATAAGTCGATAATCAGTCCGCTGGGTAGTGTCACTACTTCAGGATGGTATCCGGCCAGATGCGACGCGCCATACAGAAACACCACCCCCATGAATGCAGGCAACACGATGACTTCGCGCGACAGCCAGGATGTACGCCATTGCGTTGCTGAACGCCATGCGCGCTCCGGCCTTCCAAGGTGGAAGAACGAAGCGATCAAGCCGCCCCCGAGAAACAACAAGGCCAACACACTTCCATAACCGTAAAAAGCGTCAGACTGCATCGGCAAAATACCAAATAGCGCATACGATTGGTGAGTGAACAACGCAAGGAACAACCCCTGCCCGGCACCGAGCAAGGTAGTCAAAAATATTACTGAAAATGCTGGTTTCATCTTGAATATGGAGAACTTAACAAGTTAACGATGGCTAATGCCTCGATACATTTTCCGTTCGTCCTGATGTACGCCGCTTGCGCAGTGCATCGAAGGGTGAACGGAAAATGCTCGGCACGAACGTGTAGTTGAGCGCATATGCTACCAGGCAGAGACATCGTCCATTGAGGACTCGCCCTTGGCAGGCTTGGGCAGATGGCCTTCAACTTTGAGCGGATTGTCTGCGCGCTCCAACTCATCCTGGTGGATCTTGACTTTGGTCTTGCGGCGCGGCAGGTAGTGGTTGGATGGATGCGTCCCCCACTCCGGCATCAGTGCGTAGCCGCCATTTTCGCGTATCGCTTGCGAAACTACAGATTCCGGATCATGGATGTCGCCGAACAGACGCGCACTGGTCGGGCAGGCTTTTACGCATGACGGCTTGCGATCGATCTCGGCCAGGGATTGGTCATAGATACGATCCACGCACAAGGTGCACTTCTTCATCACCTTCTGCTTCTCGTCGACCTCGCGCGCACCGTACGGACAAGCCCAAGAGCAATATTTGCAACCGATGCATTTGTCGTAGTCCACCAGCACGATGCCATCTTCCTTGCGCTTGTAGGATGCGCCAGTCGGGCATACCGGCACGCAGGGAGGATCTTCGCAGTGCAAGCAGGATTTAGGGAAATGCAGCGTTTCGCTGTTCGGAAACTTCCCGATCTCGAAGGTCTGTACGCGATTGAAGAACGTGCCGGTCGGGTTGGCCTCGTAAGGACGTTCATCACACAACGGACCAGCCGAGCCGGAAGTGTTCCATTCCTTGCAGCTCGTGACGCAGGCATGGCAGCCGACACAGACGTTCAGGTCGATAACAAGTGCGAGTTGGGTCATTTCGCACCGCCTTTCTTCTTGCTGCCGCCGAAGTACGCCAGCCAGCTCGGATGTTCTTTCATACCTGGATATTTCTTCATGGGTTCGAATTGCGGCGAGGTCTGTTCTGGCTCGCCCTCTTCCGCCTTGTAAATGCGCACACGGACGTCGTACCAAGCCGCTTGCCCGGTGATCGGATCGGAGTTGGAGAAACGCTTGCCATCATGTTGCGGCGGCAACTCTTCCGAAATAACGTGATTGAGCAAAAAGCCTTGTTGCGATTCGTTAGCATCAGGCGACAGGTTCCACGCACCGGCAGCTTTGCCGATCGCGTTCCATGTCCAGACCGTACCCGGTTCCACCGATTCGCTGTAGCGTGCCATGCAGCGTACCTTGCCCCACTGCGACTCGACCCAGATCCAGTCACCGTCATCGATGCCAGACTCATGCGCGGTGCGAGCGTTGACATAGAGATAGTTGTGCGCATGGATCTGGCGCAACCAGGCGTTTTGGGAATCCCAGGAGTGGTACATCGCCATTGGACGCTGCGTCAGCGCCGTCAGCGGATACTTGTGCTTGTCGGTGGTCTGCGTCTCCAGCGGCTCATAGTAGAACGGCAACGGATCGAAGAAAGTCTCGATACGCTTTGCCAGATGCTTGGGCGGCTGGCGCGTGATGCTCTTGCCCTGTGCAGCGAGACGGAACTTCTGCAAAACCTCAGAGTACAGATGGATCAGGATAGGTTCTGCATAGCGCGTAATACCGTTGCTCTGCGACCATTCGAGATAGCCCTGGTTCCAGTTACGCATGAATTGGTACGAGCGCGGCAACACATGGTGGTGCACGCAATCATTCTTGGCATACATTTCCCACTGGTTCGGGTTCGGCTCACCGCGCAAGGATTTCTCGCCGCCCTTGCCGCGCCAACCGGACAGGAAGCCGATGCCGGAACCCGGCGCCGTTTCCCAATTGACGATGAAGTCGGGGTAGTCGCGGTACTTGCGCTCACCTTCCTTGGTGATGAAAGCGGGCAACTTCAAACGGGTGCCGAGTTCGATCAGCACTTCCTGGAACGGCTTGCACTCGCCGGTCGGCGGCAGCACCGGAACGCGCACTGAATCCACCGGGCCGTCGAATTCAGAGATCGGACGGTCGAGCATGGACATCACGTCGTGGCGCTCAAGATAAGTCGTATCCGGCAGAATCAGGTCGGCAAACGCGGTGGTTTCCGAATGGAATGCATCGCATACCACGATGAATGGAATCTTGTATTCGCCGCTCTCTTCCTTGTCGCTGAGCATCTTGCGTACTTCGGAAGTGTTCATGCTCGAGTTCCACGCCATGTTGGCCATGAACAGCAGCAGCGTGTCGATCTTATAGGGATCGCCGCGCCACGCGTTGGTGATGGCGTTGTGCATCAGGCCGTGAACCGACAGCGGATATTCCCATGAGAATGCCTTGTCGATGCGCACCGGGCTGCCATCTTCATTCACGAACAGATCGTCCGGATCGGACGGCCAACCCAGCGCCATACCATCCAGCGGCGTGTTCGGCTGCACGGCTTTTGGATTATTCGGTGTACGCGCACAAGGCGGGATGGGGCGCGGGAACGGCGTCTTATGACGGAAGCCGCCGGGTCTGTCGATGGTGCCCAGCAGCGTCATCAGGATGGACAGCGCGCGGATCGTCTGGAAACCGTTGGAGTGCGCAGCCAAGCCGCGCATCGCATGGAACGAGACGGGGTTACCAGTAACAGTGTCGTGTTCCTTGCCCCAGGAATCGGTCCAGGCGATTGGCAACTCGATCTTCTGGTCACGTGCCGTGATGCCCATCTCATGTGCCAGACGGCGAATGGTTTCAGCGGAAATGCCCGTGATTTGCTCTGCCCATTCCGGCGTGTATTCCTTGACGCGGTCCTGCAACATCTGGAACGCAGGTTTAACCGGCGTGCCGTCGGCCAGCTTGAATTCGCCCAGCAGGAAAGGATCGGCGCCTTCGGTATGGGTGGTCACCGCTTTGTTGGTGTTGCGATCCCACCACAGCTTGTTTTGCGGATCGTAGCAGCCTTCTTCTTTAGCCACTTCAGTACGCACAAACATGCCGAACTCGTCATGTTCTGCGTCAAGGTTCACCAATTGACCGGAGTTGGTGTAACGCACCAAGAATTCGCGGTCATATAAGCCAAGGGCAATGATCTCGTGGATCAGCGCCAGCATCAGCGCACCATCCGTACCGGGACGGATTGGCACCCACTCATCCGCGATGGCGGAATAACCGGTGCGAACCGGATTGATGGAGATGAAACGTCCGCCTTCGCGCTTGAATTTGGAGATGGCGATCTTCATCGGGTTGGAGTGGTGATCTTCCGCCGTACCAATCATGATGAACAGCTTGGAACGCTCCAGATCGGGGCCACCGAATTCCCAGAACGAACCGCCGATGGTGTAGATCATCCCCGCAGCCATGTTCACCGAGCAGAAGCCACCGTGCGCCGCATAGTTGGGCGTACCGAACTGGCGCGCGAACAAGCCGGTCAGCGCCTGCATCTGGTCGCGTCCGGTGAATAGTGCAAACTTCTTCGGATCAGTGGCGCGTATCTTCCCTAGACGCTCGCCGAGGATGGAGAAGGTTTCTTCCCAACTGATTTCTTCGAAATCGCCGGTACCACGCTCTGCACCCTGCTTACGGCGCAATGGCTTGGTCAGTCGTGCGGGCGAGTATTGTTTCATGATGCCGGACGACCCCTTGGCGCAAATCACGCCATTGTTGAGGGGGTGATCGGGGTTGCCGTCAATGTAGCGTACTTCGCCGTTGCGCAAATGGACGCGAATACCGCATCGGCAGGCACACATATAACAGGTGGTATTACGAACTTCGGTCTTCGCATCCGCAACAGGCGGTGCGAGAGGATCATGCAATGGAGGTGTTGACATAGGCTGTTGGTGTGTGAATATGTGTTTAATGAGGCTCGACAGCCCTACAAAACTGCTCAGACTTTCAGGTCGACAAGTATGCGGATACCGCGCCAGTACTGCCATAGCTGTCATGAGTAATTATGGCATAACCCGTAAGGGGGGTGCCACCCTCACCCCATGAGGGGTATCGCCCATTTAGCAATGTTGCTCTAGTGTTCTGTACAAGAGATTTCGTAAGTACCTGACTAAAAAAGGGAGGTAAGTATGGCATTAGTGAACCCGCATGGCGGGGGCAGTCTCAACCCATTGCTGCTTGATGGGAGCGCTCTTAAGTCCGAACTTGAAAAAGCAAAGAAGTTACCTCAAGTTAAGGTAAGTTCGCGTGAAAAGGGCGATATTATTATGCTCGGTATCGGCGGATTTACTCCTCTTGATGGCTTTATGACCCACGCAGACTGGCAAGGTGTGTGTGATGGCATGAAGACTGCAAACGGCCTGTTCTGGCCTATCCCTATTACCCTCTCTATCGGCCAATCTGTCGCCGATTCGATCAAGACCGGCAATGAAATCGCCCTGACCGACCCGGAAAACGGCGAAGTGCTCGCAACCATGATGGTCACCGAAAAATACACCATCGACAAAGCGCACGAGTGCGCCATGGTGTTCAAGACGACCGACCCCAAGCACCCCGGCGTCAAAATGGTGATGGAGCAAGGCGAAGTCAATCTGGCTGGTCCGATTAAAGTGCTGTCGCAAGGCGGTTTCCCGGAGAAGTATCCGGAATTGTTCAAAACTCCGGCACAAACCCGCGAGATTTTCTCCAAGATGGGCTGGTCGAAGATCGCCTGTTTCCAGACGCGCAACCCGATGCATCGTTCGCATGAGTATCTGGCGAAAATCGCAATCGAAGTGTGCGACGGTGTGCTGATCCACTCCTTGCTGGGCAACCTCAAGCCGGGCGACATTCCCGCCGAGGTACGCGCCAAGGCAATCGGTACGCTGACTGAGAAATATTTCGTCAAGAAGACGGTCGTTCAGGCTGGTTACCCGCTCGATATGCGCTATGCGGGACCACGCGAAGCGCTATTGCATGCCGTGTTCCGCCAGAACTACGGCTGTTCGCACCAGATCGTTGGTCGCGACCATGCCGGCGTCGGCAGTTACTATGGTCCATTCGATGCGCATGCGATCTTTGATCATGTGCCGAAGGGAGCGCTGGAGACCGAGGCACTTAAGATCGATATCTCCTTCTGGTGCTACAAGTGCGGCGGCATGGCTTCAGCCAAGACCTGTCCGCATGACGATGCCGATCGTTTGCAGGTGTCGGGTACGCAGCTGCGCAACTCCCTCTCCAAAGGTGAGAATGTGCCCGTTGAGTTCAGCCGCCCCGAGGTGCTGGAGATTTTGCGTGCCTATTACGCAAGTTTAGAAGGTGGAAAGTAATGGTGGTAGGTTCGTAGAGTGAGTAATTTAGTGGAAGTAATTTTTACCATACTCACCCAACCGGTTTAAGTGTAGTCATTTATCTGCAATTTTTTAGGAGAAACTAATGTTCACGAGCAATCTCTTTGCCGGACTTTCGGCATCGATTCCAACCGCTTACATGCAGTGGTACATCGTCGTGATGGTCCTGCTGGTCATGGGCGGAACGATACTTGACATGCTTCACAAGAAAAGCGCCAAGTACTTTTTCGAGAATGCAAAAAAGGCACAGAAAAGCGCAAAACGCGAAGTGAGCGGTGGTGAAAAGGTTGCGATGGCCGCTGGCGTGCTGGTCAAGGAAGTGCTGACCTCCGGCGAATTCGACAATCCCCGCCGCAGGCTTTCCCACCTGCTGACCATGTGGGGCACCATCATCTTCATCGTGACGACCGCGATCATGATCTTCTCGCCCGAGTCCACCTCCACCCTGCTGCCGCAGCTGTGGCACATTGGCGCGCTGATGCTGGCTGTCGGCGGCTACTGGTTCTGGTTCGCCATCCGTGCCGATGTCGCCGCCGAAGGCCTGCCTTGGTTCCGTTTCGAGCGTGCCGACCTGTTCATCCTCTCGCTGTTGGCCACCTCGACCTTCGCGTTGGTCTGGTCGTTTACCGGCGGCGGATTGACCGTGTACTTTGCGCTGTTTGTCCTGTCCAGCACGGTGCTCTTTGGCGGCGTGTACTGGTCCAAGTTCGCCCACATGTTCTTCAAGCCCGCTGCAGCCTTCCAGAAGCGCGTCATCATGGCCGACGGTGGCCGCGAGAATCTGCCGCCCGACTATGACCTGACCGATCCCGCAGTGCACAGCAAGTTTCCGGATGTGCCCCAGTACATGGGCAAGAACCCGCCCAACATGGGACTGTGCATCAAGGCTGAACGAGCCAACCACTACTAATGCTGTCTTGATCAATTTTCGATAAGAAATAGAGGAGTATCGTATGCCAACCTTTGTATATATGACGCGTTGCGATGGTTGCGGTGAATGCGTTGACATTTGCCCATCCGACATCATGCACATCGACAAGAAGCTGCGTCGTGCTTACAACATCGAACCCAGCATGTGCTGGGAATGTTATTCCTGTGTGAAAGCATGTCCGCATCACGCGATTGACGTGCGCGGCTATGCCGACTTTGCGCCGCTCGGACACAGTGTTCGCGTGATCCGCGATGAAGAGAAAGGCACCATCGCATGGCGCATCAAGTTCCGCAACGGCAAGAAAGACATGGAACTGCTGGCACCGATCACAACCAAGCCCTGGGGCTCGGCGACACCAGATCTCTCAAAGGTGCCCGCCCCCAGCAAAGAGATGCGCGACAGCCAGCTACTGTTCAATGAACCAAAATATATCCGTATGGATGACGGTGGACTGCACACACTGCAATCCAATGGTCTGGAAATCAAAGAAGGGGTGCAATACTAATGAGCTACTCGACAATTATTGAAGACAATATCGACATCCTGGTTGTCGGTGCTGGCCTGGGCGGTACGGGCGCGGCATTCGAGGCAAGATATTGGGGGCAGAACAAGAAGATCGTCATCGCCGAAAAGGCGAACATCATGCGTTCCGGCGCGGTGGCCCAGGGCCTGTATGCGATCAACTGCTACATGGGTACACGCTTTGGCGAGAACAATCCCGAAGATCATGTGCGCTATGCGCGTATCGACCTGATGGGTATGGTGCGCGAAGACTTGCTGTTTGACATGGCTCGCCACGTAGACTCCGCTGTGCATAACTTTGAAGAATGGGGCCTTCCCATCATGCGCAACGAGAAGAAGGGTTCGTTCCTGCGTGAAGGTCGTTGGCAGATCATGATTCATGGTGAATCCTACAAGCCTATCGTTGCTGAAGCAGCCAAGAAGTCGGCGGACAAGGTTTTCAACCGCATCTGCGTGACTCACCTCCTGATGGACGAGTCCAAAGAGAACCGTGTTGCCGGTGCCGTGGGCTTCAATGTCCGCACGGGCAACTACCACGTGTTCAAGTCCAAGACCGTTATCTGCGGTGCCGGTGGCGCTTCCAACATCTTCAAGCCGCGCTCTGTCGGTGAAGGTGCGGGTCGTGTGTGGTACGCACCATGGTCTTCTGGCTCTGCATATGGCCTGATGATCGAAGCCGGTGCGAAGATGACCCAAATGGAAAACCGTATCGTGCTGGCTCGATTCAAGGATGGTTACGGTCCAGTCGGCGCCTACTTCCTGCATCTCAAGACCTATACCCAGAATGGCTACGGTGAAGAGTACGAGTCCAAGTGGTTCCCGGCACTGCAGCAAATGGTGGGCAAAGAATATCTGGATCCGGAAGTTTCGCACCGGACTCACCGCCCTATTCCGACTTGCCTGCGTAACCACGCGATCATCAACGAGGTTAACGCCGGTCGTGGCCCGATCCACATGGTCACCATGGAAGCCTTCCAGGATCCTCATCTTGAAGAGATCGGTTGGCACAACTTCCTGGGTATGACCGTTGGTCAGGCAGTGCTGTGGGCTGCTACAGACGTTGATCCCAAGTACGAAAACCCAGAGCTGACCACTTCTGAGCCTTATGTGATGGGTTCACATGCTACCGGTTGCGGTGCCTGGTGTTCCGGTCCGGAAGATATTTCTCCGAAAGAATACTTCTGGGGCTATAACCGCATGACGACCATTGAAGGTCTGTTCGGTGCTGGTGATGCGGTAGGTGGTACGCCTCACGCCTTCTCGTCGGGTTCTTTCACTGAAGGTCGTCTGGCTGCCAAGGCTGCCTGCAAATATATCGATGATGGCAAAGCAGAAGGCATCCGTGTCTCTGACGCCCAGATCAATCGTCGCAGGGAACAGGTCTACAAGCCTCTGGAAACTTACCGTGTTTACAGCAATGAAGTGGTTGCCGGCACCGTCAATCCGAACTTCATCAACCCAAGACAAGGCCTTGATCGCTTGCAGAAGATGATGGACGAGTACTGTGGTGGTTTTGGTGTCAACTACATGACCAACGACAAGCTCCTGAACATCGGTCTGAAGAAGATGTCGATCCTGGGTGAAGATTTGGAAAAGGTTGCAGCGTCTGATATCCATGAACTGCTGCGCGCATGGGAACTGAAGCATCGTTTCCTGACTTCCGAAAGCGTGTTCCACCATACTCTGTTCCGTAAGGAAACACGTTGGCCGGGTTACTACTACCGTGGCGATGTCATGAAGCTGGATGACCAGAACTGGCACGTACTGACAGTTTCCCGTCGTGATCCTAAGACGGGCGAGTACACCATGGAAAAAGCACCGCTCTACCACCTGGTAGGCGATGTAGAGAAGAAGCCAGCAGAAGCGCACTAAGCAAATGCAGGCTTGATTTTTCGATTTTGCACAATCAGGCTTGCGTTAACTTATCAGTGTATGAAAAGAGGACCGGCATATTTCATGTTGGTCCTCTTTATTTCCGGTTTCGCAAAAGTGGAATCATCATTTCCATGTAAGATATATGAACATCATGTTCGTTTAACGGAGTTTGGTTGATGAATATCATTGAAAAGTCAGATGAAGAGATATTGGAAATCGCAAATCCCATGTGGGCGGATTTGGTGAAATACTCGAATGAAGGCAACTACGGTGCTTTCACGCGCAACTTTTCAAGTACTTTGATTGTCGGCGCTAATGAGATTGAAATGGGCAAGCAGTTTGCAAGAAGCGAACTGGCAAAAAACCTGTCCCCTGACTATGAGTATCTTGGCATCATTCGTCGTGGCGAACATGTCACAGTGCTATACAAACAGAGAAGTTCGAAAAAAGCAGGTGAATGGCTGGGAAGGCTGGTGCTGGGTTATGAAAAGGACAAGGTGAGGATCTTTGGTGCCACCATATTTTAAGACATGGGTTATAAATAAATAAATTGAATATGTCAGATACGATTGAAGACGAAAAATTCGTTGAACTAAATTACAGGGTCATCGATAACAAAACCGGTGACGTTTTGGTTACTGTGGATTATCCGCTGGCTTATGTTCACGGCGTGAATGATGTGATGTCCGAAGAAGTAACCAAAGAACTGTATGGAAAAAAAGTCGGCGATATCATCGAAGTGCCGATAGACACTGCAAAGTTGTACGGTGAGAGAGATGAATCACTGGTATTTACCGATCGCATAGAAAATGTTCCGGAAGAATATCGGGAGATCGGCATGACCATCACCATGGAAAATGAAAAGGGTGAGCCGAGAAACTTCATCGTCACTCGACTCGACGACAGGACATTGACAGTCGATGGCAACAACCCCCTTTGCGGCAGAGAGGTCACTTTCATGCTGGAAGTACTGTCCATCCGTGATGCCACAGAAGAAGAAATCGAGTTGGGCGGCCCAGTCGGTGCCGATCCCGACCTGAATGAGATACTCGACCGGGCAAAATGAATTTCTCGACCACTTACACCCTTTTCCCGCCGAACAGGGCTCTGGAGCGTGCGATAGCAAATTCCATCGGCATGCTGAGTGCCGATATGGCTGCGGCGGCTGCTCCAGACACCAGTGTTGCGGTAGCCGATAATTTCCGTTACACCCGGGGAAATTATGAACAGCACCGTTACAGTGCCAGGATTTATGAGATTTTGCGCGAGGCGCTTGAAGCATCGCTGACAGACAACAGCGATACAGACGGTCTTGCGGCAAAGGTCAGTCGCGCACGGGAGCCATTGGCCTGGGCCGAGACCCAGAACAATCTCGGAAACATCCTTGCCGCGCTGGGGCAACAACGCAGAGATGCATCATTGTTTGAACGGGCCATCCAGTGTTTCAGCAAGGCATTGGAGGAGTTCGCCCAAGAAAGCGCTCCCCAGGAATGGGCAGCTACGCAATATAACCTGGGCACGGCTAACCAGGCGCTGGGTCGGCTGCTTGAAACCACCCCACCTTTAAAGATCGCTGTAGATGCATACACCAATGCGCTGCAGGTCTGGACAAGAGAAAAGTCGCCCGAAGACTGGATGTTCACCCTGCATCAGCTGGGGGCTACCTTGCATACGTTCGGCAGACTGCTCAAAGGCAACCGTCAATTTCAAAAGGCCGTCGTGGCCTACAAGAATGCCCTTACTGCACTCGATGCAGACAATTACGCCTTGGAGCTGACTGCCACGCATAACAATCGGGCCGTCACCCTGCATCATCTCGGCGAGTCAGAGGAAAACGCTGACCGCTTGAGGGAAGCGATCAACTCCTACGAAAAGGCTGTGACGGTCAGTATGGAACAACAGCTGCCCATCCATGTGGCAGTCCTTTGCCGGGTGAATAAGGCAACAGCACAGAACACACTGGCTCAATTGCTCAATGATACTGTGCTTGCAGAAGAAGTCGCCGATGAATTCGAGGTGATCATGGAATGTTTCCATCACGCGCTGCAACCGCTCTGTTTGAAACATTGCGAGGAACAGATGAAACAGGCTCGGTCACAGCGACAAGTGATGAACAGCTAGATCGTTATGAGAGGAGTGAACTCAAACCCGCTCGGAAAGTTTGTATTCCACGTTGATGAACGAACCAGTGTCCGCCAGAAAACGGATCGTTCTGACACCGAACCCCACTTCCGGACTGGATTCACCTTTATCGATGGACAGAGTCAGCACAGCCCCCAACCTTGGAGACAGATTGTGGCTTTTACAGACTTCAACGATTTTCTCTTTGATGGGTTCCAGTTGCTTGACGAGTGTATCGGTCAAAGCAAATACGTCCACCTCTCCGGAAGTGGTCTCCGTGGATAGCTCCCATGAGCTGATCACTGGTTTATCGAGGCTGCTGTATGCCCCGGCAGCATTGACTGTGGTTGGCTCAACCCCGAGCAGCCGCGTGATGTCGTCAGGATTGAAGTGATAACCAAGCAATGCAAAGTAAGCCCGTCCTTTATTCGATGCCAAGATAGTTCCCTCGTTGGTTAGATTGATGGACGAAGTATAACGTACGGAAAGAGGTGTTCTGTTGACATCTGAAACAACGCAAGAAAAGAAAAGAGACCCGAATAATCCATGCCTGTTTTGCACAGATCCGCGTGGGGTATCTATAGAACATGAACTTGCTTACAGCGCCCGCGACACCTATCCGACGAGTCCGGGGCATACCTTGGTCATCCCGCGCAGGCATGTATCCAGCTTTTTCGACCTGACACCGGAAGAGGTCGCTGTCTGCATGGGCCTCATCAAAGAGGAAAAAAAACGCATTGACGAGGAATTCAAGCCGGATGGCTATAACATCGGCGTCAACGTCGGTCCCGCGGCCGGGCAAAGTATCCTCCATGTCCATATTCACATCATCCCCCGCTACAAAGGGGACGTTGAAAATCCACAAGGAGGCGTGCGGCATGTGATCCCGAAGAAGGCTCATTACACGCGCTAAAGAGTATAATTCGACTCGCAGCATGGGAGGGGGGTCGAAATTACAGCTTCACATACTTCCCAGTTTCATCTACTTTTTTAACCCAAGGAGATAAGATTATGGCCGATGATAAGAAGCCCTTTTGCCGCCCCAAGATTCCAGATGGCCACGCATTCCGCGTGACAACCCGTCAGAAGGAAATCGTTCCGGGACAGTTCTTTGTGGGATATGAAACCACTTGGGAACCTGCCCAGAAGGAAGTGCCCTACAGCACTCCCAAGAAGCCTTGAATTGATTTTGAAAGAATGCTGAGCCGCGCGAACTGGAATGTTCGCGCGGCTTTTTTCATAGTAATTTTTAATTCTCGGATTACCGTCAAGCTGGAGTTCGCGACCACCCAGTTGCAGCGACACTTTAGTTCGCTGTCAGAAAATCCGAAATGCTAAATCAGGTTTGAGCCCAGGGAAGACCATCAAACCGCCAGCCATTATGGGAGTTGCGATGGTGGCTATCGTCAAGGTCGCCCTCAAAACCGTGCGCCACGTTGTAGACCTCCTTAATCCCGGCCTTCTCCAGCGCTTCTCCGGCATCGGCAGAACGGCGCCCGGAACGACAGATGAGCACGACGGGACGATTGACACTGGCGGCCTTGCGTACCTTGGAGACGAAGTTCGGATCGATCTCCCAGTCCGGGCCGTCCACCCAGGGGATCAGGATGGAACCACGCGGGTGACCAACGAACATGTGTTCCATCTCGCTGCGCACGTCGATGAAGACGGCCTCCGGATTGGTCTTCATGAATTCAAAGGCTTCTTTGGGTTGAAGGTGTTTCATGTTGGCTCCCCCGTTGTTGCTCTAGTAAGGGAATTATAACGCGCCATGACAAAAATACCCGGGCGCGGTCTTGCGCTTAGTTGCTTGCGATGTCCTGCAGTTTCATGGACTGGATCCAGATTGGCGGCTTTGAGACTACTACCGTAGACCACCGCATTTCACCTGCTTGCTGCACTCGGCTGCCTCCAGCAATACTGTCATGCCGATGATGCCGCCGCCGACGGCGAGTATGGCCTGATTCGTTGCAACTCAAGCCCCCGATTCAAGTTTCTGCTGAACCGCTGCTACTTAAACCAAACAGCCTCCACGAAACCCGGGGTGATTCACTGCAGCATTCGTATCTCAAAATTCATCTGATCCAAGTCGCCGAGTATCCAGGTTGGCATGGCTTTTTTTACGCCTGGCGCATCGATACCTGCGACCGAGCCCGGATTTACCAGCCAGGTATGACCACCTTTGACATTGGTTTGCATCCCGACATGAGCAGTGTGACTGTGACCATGGCAGACCAGATCATAATCGCCGGTACAAGCAAAGGCATGCCCGCGGTGAGGCATATGTGTCACGAATACCTTGCGCCCCCCGAGTTCCAACTCAGCTTCCTCACCGTGGTAAGTAAACATACTGTTAGACTTCGCCATCATTCGATATAGCGAAGCGACATCGCCAATATTGTTGCCATGAACAGCATGGATTGGTATGCCGAGCTTGAGTGAGGCGCGCAGTGTATTGACGCCGATCAAGTCACCACAGTGAATGACAGCTTGCGCCCCCAAAGCCTGCGCTTCAATGATCGCTTCCACAAGCGGGTCTGAACGGTCATGACTATCGGAAACGATGCAAATCTTCATACTTTTTCGTAACACTGAGATTGGGGCATTAGGCAGAATCCGTACGCACACCGTCTATAACCATATCGGGTGGTATGTCATATAGCACTATTGGGTAGCAGAAAAAGTTAAATAGGGTATTATTGACAACTGACAGAAAGCAGGGTAGCCAGGGCAAATACCTACAAGTATTGCGGGATGCATCAGTTTTCAGACATACTTACGAAGTTTTTTGAACATGCTAGTTGAATGCAACAATGAGCAGGAAAATGAAGTCAGTGGGCAGTGAGGACAACGCCGCGTTCTTTTGGACGCGCGATCCGGAATTTGTGCTTCCAGGTATAAATGCCGGATTAGATACCTGTGTAGAGAAAGAGTTCGCCACTTCTCGCACCAGCGATCTCAGCACCCTGTTGAATACGTTCCTGGAGACAGCCATATCCTTCATCAAGGCCAGAGCCGGTGTAGTTCGTGTTCTGCTGCCCGATGAACAGACCTTGCAGGTAATCAGCGCGGTTGGCCTGAGCGGGGAAGAACTGGAAGCCGAACGTATTGTGGAGTTGGCTTGTGAAGATTGCGGCAAGGACGCCTTCAAACACGGCCTTTGCTCAACCAACATCGACACCTGCGAAACACGTCACGGCGACCGACCGCACCAACAGTTCCGCTCGGTCATCTCCATCCCGCTGGAAAGCCGCAATTCCCATGAAGCGCCGCTCGGTGTTTTTACCCTCTTCTTCGACACCCCTCAGTCCTCATCGGGAAACGCCGCCAAGATGGCAATCAGCTTTGCAGAGATGCTGGGATCGCTGATCGAGCACATCAAGTACACCCGGGAAGCAAAACGGGCTGAATTATTGGCGGAGCGCCAATCCATTGCCAACGACATCCACGATTCGCTGGCACAGACTTTGAACTATGCACGCATGAACACCACACTACTGAGCGATGCCATACGCAACAATAACGAAGTGATGGCAACCAAATATACGCGTGATATCGACGAGGCGCTGGAAATCAGCCAGAAAGCAGTTCGTACCCTGATCACTGATTTTCGCAGCGAAATGGATCCGGCTGGCCTGCTGCAGGCGTTGCAGACCCTGGTCGAAAAATTCGCTCAACAGCACAACATCGTTATCGAATGCTCGATCCGCGTCGCTGACCTTGATCTGCCGCTTGAGCACGAAATACAGGCTTACCACATCGTGCGCGAAGCGCTCTCAAACATTGTCAAGCACTCCAATGCGAGCCATGCGCGGTTGATCGTAGATCACCTCTGCGGCTATTACGTATTCACCGTCGAAGACAATGGTGTCGGGACGTTCTCGCCCGTTGAAGGTCATTACGGAATCATCATCATGCGAGAGCGCGCGCAGCGTATTGGCGGTGAAATCAATGTAGAAAGCACCAAAGGGCTGGGAACGTGCGTACAATTATTCTTTCCTGAACCGGAGATGAACTGGAGGACGGTACATGGCTGAAGAATTAAGAATCGCACTGGTGGATGACCAAAGCCTCTGTCGGCGCGGACTGAGCGAACTACTCACACATTGCTACAATTTCAACGTACTCGGTGCGGTCGGCACCATTGAAGATCTGCGCAACCTCATCAAGGAAGAACCGGACCTGTTGGTCATGGATCTGCGCATGAAGCCAATGGATGGGCTGGCAATGCTGGAGCAACTACGCAAGGAAGGCTGCACCATTCCCGCGGTTGTGCTGACCATGAGCGACTCGGAAGTAGATCTGGGCAACGCGATTCGCGCCGGCGCCAGGGGCTATCTGTTGAAGGATATGGCACCCGAAGAAGTCGTGGATGCCATTCGCCGGGTCGCCGCTGGTGAACTGGTGGTCGCGCCGACTATGACGGTGAAAATGATCGACATGCTGCGCGGCGATCAGCCTGGACAGGAACCGAAAAATTCGCTCAAACTGTTGACTGAACGCGAGCGCGAAATATTGCAGTTGTTGTCTCGAGGCGAAAGCAACAAGTCCATCGCCCTGACATTGTCAATCAGTTATGATACGGTGAAGCAGCATGTCAGGCACATCCTGAACAAACTCAATTTATCGTCGCGTGTCAAAGCAGCTGTACTATTCGCCAAGGAACAGGGCTCGGCACCCGACGACGGCGAAGCATTGCCGGTGAAACAGATTGGATCAAAGCATCAAGGCAGTAAATGATTCATGTAGTCGTTGTATCAATTAATAATTTAATCAGGAGAGTTTAGATGGCACACATCGTCATTATGGGAGCAGGGATAGGCGGCATGCCGGCAGCGTACGAAATGCGCGACAAGCTGGACAAGAAGCATAAGGTTACTGTCATCTC
>Ga0316624_10000005_pt1 | contig 62789 bp, 60 predicted proteins | sample OWC_Aug_N3_C1_D5_FD_207657 | JGI IMG/M metagenome (GOLD analysis project Ga0316624, IMG submission 207657) | Wetland soil microbial communities from Old Woman Creek delta, Ohio, United States - OWC_Aug_N3_C1_D5_A | ecosystem: Environmental > Terrestrial > Soil > Wetlands | place: USA: Ohio... | reverse complement strand
ACCGTCAGTGGTAGAATGCGCGCCTTCGAAAATAAGGCAGTCCAATGTTAGCTACCGCAAATATCACCATGCAGTTCGGGGCCAAGCCCCTGTTTGAAAACGTCTCGGTCAAATTCGGCGACGGCAACCGCTACGGCCTGATCGGCGCCAACGGCTGTGGCAAGTCCACCTTCATGAAAATCCTCGGCGGCGATCTGGAACAAAGCTCCGGCGAAGTGATGCTCGACAAGACTGAGCGCCTCGGCAAATTGCGCCAGGATCAGTTCGCTTACGAAGACCGGCGCGTGCTGGATGTGGTGATGATGGGCCACACCGAGATGTGGGAAGCGATGTCCGAACGCGATGCGATCTACGCCAACCCCGACGCTTCGGAAGAAGACTACATGCGCGCCGCCGACCTGGAGGCGACCTTTGCCGAATACGACGGCTACACCGCCGAAGCGCGGGCAGGGGAATTGCTGCTGGGCGTGGGTATTCCCATCGAACTGCACAACGGCCCGATGCGCGAAGTTGCGCCCGGCTTCAAGCTGCGCGTGCTGCTGGCACAGGCGCTGTTCTCCAACCCGGACATCCTGCTGCTGGACGAACCGACCAACAACCTCGACATTAACACCATCCGCTGGCTGGAAGACGTGCTCAACGCGCGCAACTCCACCATGGTCATCATCTCGCACGACCGCCACTTCCTGAACAGCGTGTGCACGCACATGGCCGACCTGGACTACGGCAAGATCACCGTGTATCCGGGCAACTACGACGACTACATGCTGGCGTCGACGCAGGCGCGCGAGCAGCAGGCCGCCGACAACGCCAAGGCCAAGGAGAAAGTCGCCGAACTGCGCGCCTTCGTGGCGCGCTTCTCCGCCAACGCCTCCAAGGCCAAGCAGGCAACTTCGCGTGCACGCCAAATCGACAAGATCAAGATTGAGGACTTCAAGCCGTCCAGCCGCCAGTATCCGTTCATCCGCTTCGAATACGACGAGCGCGAAAAGCTGCACCGCGTTGCCGTGGAAGTGGAGAAGATGGCCAAAGGCTTTGACCGCATGCTGTTCTCGAATGTGAATTTCCGCATTGACGCGGGCGAGAAGGTCGCCATCATCGGCCCCAACGGCATCGGTAAAACGACACTGCTGCGCATTTTGGCGGGCGATCTGGCGGCGGATACCGGTACCGTCAAATGGGCGGAAAAGGCCAAGCTCGGCTACTACGCACAGGACCATGCGCACGAATTCGCCGAGGACAAGACGCTCACCGACTGGATGACTGATTGCCGCGGCCCGCACGACGACGATCAGGTGGTGCGCGGCACCTTGGGCCGTCTGCTGTTCTCCGGCGACGAAGTGAAGAAGAACGTGAAGGTGCTGTCCGGCGGCGAGAAGGGCCGCATGCTGTTCGGCAAGCTGATGCTGGCAAAACCCAACGTCTTGCTGATGGACGAGCCGACCAACCACATGGACATGGAGTCCATCGAATCGCTCAACACCGCGCTGCTGGAATACAAGGGCACGCTGGTGTTCGTCAGCCACGACCGCGAGTTCGTGAGTTCGCTGGCCACGCGCATCATCGAGATCTCGGCCAGGGGCGTGAACGACTACCACGGCACGTATGAAGAGTTCCTGCGTGACCAGATGGCAGCTGCCTGATCGGCCATGAACACAGCGGGAGCGATCGGTGTCTTCGATTCGGGTGTCGGCGGCTTGTCCGTGCTGCAGCACATCCGCCAGACGCTCCCGCATGAACGGCTGATCTACGTCGCCGACTCCGGCCACGTTCCCTACGGCGACAAATCTCCTGCTTTCATTGAAGCAAGGGCGTTGGCGATCACGCGCTTCCTGATCAGCCAAGGCGCCGAGGCCATCGTCATCGCCTGCAACACGGCGACTGCTGCAGCGGCGCATACCCTGCGCGTCAAGTTCAGCAAGCTGCCCATCCTGGCTATGGAACCCGCGGTCAAGCCCGCCGTTGCCGCAACCAAGAGTGGCGTGGTCGGCGTGCTGGCAACAGTTGGAACACTTGAGAGCGCGCGCTTTGCCGCATTGCTGGACAAGCATGGCCGGCACGTAAAGATCGAGACCCAGGGCTGCCCCGGGCTGGTTGAGCAGGTGGAGCGGGGTGAGCTGGACAGTCCGCGCACACGCGAACTGATCGAACGTTACACGGCACCACTGCTGAAACACGGCGCAGATACCCTGATCCTGGGCTGCACCCACTATCCTTTTCTCGCCCCGCTGATACGCGACGTCGTCGGTGACAGCATCGCGCTGATCGATACCGGCGCTGCTGTCGCGCGTCATTTGCAGCAGCGCATCCAGGCCGAACTGCCGCCCCGGATAGCCGGGGAGGGCTCGGCGCAATTCTTTACTAGCGGTGATGCCGAACAGGCTACGCGCATTACGTCGGCGTTGTGGGGCGAGCAGGTGGTTGTTGAACAGTTGCCGAAAGAGTTCCTGTAACGATGAAGGCGTTTCTCTACATCATGCTGGCGTTGGTTATTTCGTCGCCCTGCGTGGGCGCAGAACAACAGCCAATCGAAATCCACACCCAGATCGTCTCGCAACCGGAAGCCAGCAAGCGCGTCGCCCTGACGCTGGATGCCTGCTCCGGCAAATATGACAGCGATCTCATTGATTTCCTCATCCAGAATCGCATTCCGGCAACTATCTTCGCCACCAAGAAATGGCTGGATCGCAACCCGCATGGCCTCTCCGTCATCAAGGCGCACCTCGATTTGTTCGATGTCGAAAACCACGGCGAGAAACACATCCCGGCAGTCATCGGCGCCGGCAGGACGGTGTATGGCATCCCCGGCGAGCCGGACACCATCCACCTCCGGCGTGAAGTAGTCGAAGGTGCGCGCGCAGTGGAAAAAGCCACGGGCATTGCGCCGCACTGGTACAGAGATGCCACTGCCGAATATGACGCCCAGTCGATCAGGGAGATCGACAAACTGGGCTACAAGATCGCCGGTTTCTCAGTGAACGCGGACAACGGCGCCACTTTGAAAAAGCTCACCATAGAAAAACGGCTCAAGCGTGTGAAAGCAGGTGATGTCATCATCGCCCATATGAACAAGCCCGACTCCGATTCCGCCGAGGGGCTGGCTGTCGGACTGGCTTATCTGCTTAAGGCCGGCTTTGTCTTCGTCCGTCTGGATCAGGTCGACCTGAAACAAGTGCCCGAAAAGCCCGTTAAAGCGCCTCAAGAACGGGTATCGCATTAATTCGCGAGACTCAAGGTTGCGGTTGGACTACGTCCTTCAACAACTGGGACAAGTTATCAGGAGCCTGTGCGACCGGCTGCGGACCTGAAATTTTTTCTTGCGTCCAGTCCACTGCTGCTCCCGCACCCCACGACACGGCAAAAGCCAGCAAAAATACCAGCATGCTTCGCGTCATGCCTTTGGGAAGGCCTTGCTCATCCAGGTAACGGCGGATATACCATGCAGCGATGAAAAACGCGATGGTGGAAACAATCAGGTTCGACATGGAGGGGAGTTCGAACATATTCGGGTTTCTCCTGGTTGAAGGCTTGTGAAATTGTCTGGTCTTGCAGTAACGCCCGATTTGTCCATGCTGCGCTGCGAAAGTTTCTTCGCGAGCGGCGTTATCTCATTCGCGGCATAAGTATGGTGACATTATCCGTTAAAATCGCCAGACCGATATTGAGGAAAACTGCATGACCACTCCGCGCCGCTACACCCTGACCATCTCCTGCCCTGACCGTGCGGGCATTATCGCCGCGGTAAGCGGATTCATCGCGCAGCATGGCGGCTTCATCGTCGAGGCGAGTTACCACACCGAGCAGGAGGCGCAGCGTTTCTTCATGCGCCAGGAGATACGCGCCGATTCGCTGCCGTTCGAAGCGGACGAGTTCCGCCGCCGCTTTGCTCCGCTGGCTGACGAATTCAAGATGACCTGGCAGCTCGCCGACTCGGCGATCAAGAAACGCCTGGTGGTGCTGGTAAGCAAACAGGACCATTGCCTCGACGATCTGCTGCATCGCTGGCGTAGCGGCGAATTGCAGGTGGATATTCCCTGCGTTATCTCCAACCATGACGACCTGCGCAGCTTCGTCGAGTGGCATGGCATCCCGTACATCCATATCGACATGACCAACAAGGCTGCCGCTTTCGGCAAGATCACCGCGCTGTTCGAACAGTATCGCGGCGACACCATGGTATTGGCGCGCTTCATGCAGATCCTGCCGCCCACGCTATGCCAGCGCTTTCCGGGCCGCATCATCAACATCCACCACAGCTTCCTGCCATCCTTCGTCGGCGCGAAGCCTTATCATCAGGCCTATCTGCGCGGCGTCAAACTCATCGGTGCCACCTGCCACTACGTCACCGATGAACTGGACGCCGGGCCGATTATCGAACAGGATACCGTGCGCATCGACCACGGCGACACGGTGGACGACCTGGTACGCTATGGCCGCGATATTGAGAAGACTGTGCTGTCGCGCGGCTTGCGCTACCACGTCGAGGACCGCGTTTTGGTATGCGGCAACAAAACCATCGTATTTCGCTGATCCAAGCTTGTTTTCAACCGTTGTTTATAACCAGGAGACACAACATGAAACGACTTTTGGCTTTTACTTTTGTTGCATTGTTCGCCGGAAATGCGCTGGCGTTCGACCTGACAAGCACCGACGTAAAGAACGGTCATCCGATGACTGCGGATCAGGAATACAACGGCATGGGCTGCAAAGGCGGCAACCTTTCACCGGCACTGGAATGGAAAAACCCGCCCGCCGGCACGCGGAGTTTTGCCGTCACCGTTTACGACCCCGATGCGCCTACCGGCAGCGGCTGGTGGCATTGGGTCGTGTATGACATTCCGGCAAAGGCGACCGGTTTGCCGACCGGCGCAGTTGTCAGGGAACCCTTACCTGCGGGCGCCAAACAGGGACGCAACGATTATGGCGAGCGTAATTTTGGCGGTGCCTGCCCGCCCCTGGGAGACAGACCGCATCATTACGTTTTCACCGTGCATGCGCTGAAGGTCGAAAAACTTGACGTGCCAGACGACGCCAGCCCCGCATTGATCGGTTTCATGATCCAGAGCAACCGGCTCGGTCTGGCCAGGTTGACGGCGACTTATTCGCGATAACGCCGCGCAGCGACAAAAAAATAAAAAGACGTTTAGGGAGGAGTTATGGAACTTATAGCAAACAGGAGCGATCGCCCCCAACCGGCCAAAATAGACGGTCATTTATTCTGTCCGGTATCAAAGATAGGGGCGTGACATGCCAAGTAGCAGAGGCACGAGTGTCGGCCAGGAGATCACGCTGCGCCGGTGGCGAGTAACCGAAGTCGAAGCAAGAAATGGGACTCGCAGCCGCCACGTTTGGGGGCATGACGTTGAAAACGATATAGGTCTGGCTTCTAGCCAGATCAAAGAGTTCAATTTGAGTGCCATGACCGCCACTACGCGTAGCGGCACCAATTACAGGCTGGTAGGCTTGCCGGGCAACTCCCGCTTGGGAAAGTGCGCGTGGGACAAGTGGTGCAGCAATAACCAGGTGGTTTCGGAGTTGGACGTAACAAACGAATACATAAATATCGACCAAATATCAACGGGCAAATTCGTAAAGACTGACGGCTCCGAGCATAGATAAAAGACCGCCCTGGATTCCGTACACGAACAAAGGGCACCTTCCGGTGCCCTTTGTATTGAAGCTTATTAGCTCCGTGCGACGAGTGCTTACAGGTTGTAAGCTTTCTCGCCATGCGACGTTGTATCCAGACCTTCGCGCTCGTCTTCTTCCTTGACACGCAGGCCGATGGTCAGATCAACGATCTTGTAGCAGACGAAGGCAACCACGCCGGACCAGATGACTGTGGTCAGCACGGCTTGTGCCTGGATCCACAGTTGCCCGCCGATTTCAGTATTGACGATGGCGTTGTTGGCGTAGTCAGCGATACCAGTACCGCCCAAGCTGAAGTTGTTGAACACACCGGTGAGCAACGCACCCATGATGCCGCCGACGCCATGGACGCCAAACACGTCGAGCGCATCATCCGCACCCAGCAGCTTCTTCAGGCCGGTCACACCCCAGAAACAAACCACACCAGCCAGCGCACCGATCACCAAACCACCGCCGATACCGACCCAACCGCAGGCCGGCGTGATGGCAACCAGACCGGCAACCGCGCCGGAAGCTGCGCCCAGCAGGCTGGGCTTGCCTTTCAGCAGCCATTCCGCACCCAGCCAGGTCAGCACTGCCGCAGCCGTCGCGATCAGCGTGTTAGCGAATGCCAAAGTAGCCGTGCCACCCGCTTCCAGCGCAGAGCCGGCGTTGAAACCGAACCAGCCCACCCACAGCAGCGAGGCGCCGATCATGGTCATCACCAGGTTGTGCGGAGCCATCGACTCCTTGCCATAGCCGATACGCTTGCCGATCACGAACGCGCCAACGAGGCCTGCAATAGCGGCGTTGATGTGCACCACGGTACCGCCAGCGAAGTCGAGCGCACCTTTCTGGAAGAGCCAGCCAGCGGTTGCATTTGCTGCGTCAGCCGCGGCTTGCGATGTGTAGGCATCCGGACCCGCCCAGTACCAGACCATGTGTGCGATCGGCAGGTAGGCAAAGGTGAACCACAAAGCCGAGAACAGCATGACCGCACCGAACTTCATACGCTCGGCGAACGCACCGACCACCAGTGCCACGGTGATCGCAGCGAAGGTAGCCTGGAAGGCCACGAAGGCGAACTCGGGAATCACCACGCCTTTGCTGAATGTCGCCGCATTGGCCACGCTGCCGGTCACCGGATCGAAGATGCCCTTCAGGAACAGCCTGTCAAAGCCGCCGAAGAAGGCATTGCCTTGCGTGAACGCGACCGAGTAACCGTAGATCGCCCACAGCACGGTAATCAGCGCGAAGATGCTGAACACTTGCATCAGGATCGACAGCATGTTCTTGCTGCGCACCAGGCCGCCGTAGAACAGGGCCAAACCGGGGATGGACATCATGATCACTAGCACGGTGGCAATCAGCATGTAAGCCGTGTCGCCCTTGTTGGGGACCGGTGCCGGTGCTGCCGCAGGCGCGGCGGGAGCGGCTGCCGGAGCCGCTGCAGCGGGAGCCGCCGCTGTTGCAGCTGCCGGAGCAGCTTCGTCAGCGTAGGCCGCGCCTGTCAGGCCGCACAGCATGGCCAACAAGGCGAAAAGCGCAAATAGTTTCTTCATCTCATCGCTCCTTATAAGGCTTCCGGGCCGGTCTCGCCGGTACGGATGCGGATCACTTGTTCGAGGTCCTGCACGAAGATCTTGCCGTCGCCGATCTTGCCGGTCTGGGCAGATTTTTCGATGGCTTCGATCACGCTGTCCAGCTGATCAGCCTTGATGGCTGCTTCCAGTTTGATCTTGGGCAGGAAGTCCACGACGTATTCCGCACCGCGATACAGTTCGGTGTGGCCCTTTTGCCGGCCGAAGCCTTTGACTTCAGTGACGGTGATGCCCTGCACGCCGATGGCGGACAATGCTTCACGCACTTCGTCGAGCTTGAACGGCTTGATGATTGCAGTGACGATTTTCATATTCACTTCTCCTTGAGTTGAGCGGGGCACCTTCGCCCCGCGCCGGACTGCCTATTAGAACGTGCGGCTCAGGGCCACCACTGCGGTACCCTTGCCCAAGTCTTTGCCGTTAACCGTGTAGAAACCGCCCGATGCCGCATTGGTCTTGCTGTAAGTCAGGCTTGCCGAGTAACCCGCGCCCAGATCCTTGGTGACACTCAACTTGTAGTCTGCATAGGTCGGATCGGCACCTGCTGCTTTGAGTGCGTCCGCTGTGCTGCCCTTGTAGGTCTGCTTGCCGTAATGCGCGCCGATGGTATAGCCGCTGTCGCCAATCGGATAGGCAGCGCTCAAGTCGATATAGGTAGAACCCTTGGCGTCCGAGACGCCGAACAAATCGCCCAAAGCATAAGACAACTTGGCAGTCACGATGGAGTAGGTCATCGCACCGTAGATCTCATTAGTATCAGCCTTGGTCGCACCGGCTACATAGTCGCCCGGATAGTTGTAACGCAGAAAACCCACGTCATAGGAAATCGCGCTGGCTGTACCCTTGTAACCGGCATAAGTGTCGAGCTCCAAGCCTGCGTTGGTTGCCACGCCAGCGTCACCCAACCAGCTGATGCTCGAACCCCATGCGCCGACGTACACGCCATTGGCATTGGCGTAATCGAAACCACCCTGTACAGCAGGCTTGGCGCCTGTTTGCGAGATACCACGATACAGGTAATTCGTCGTCAGAGTCACGTTGGTAGAAAATGGCGACGCGGGCGCGGTGTCTGCCAATGCCGGCAGCGCGAAAGAAGAGGCCAGAGCAGCAACCAGCAGTTTGTTCTTAAGCATGGTGTTTCCTTTCGTTAAGTAATGAGGTGGGATGAAAGTATCCACGCCCTCCTTTCAGCAGAAACTGTGCCAACCACGGCAAACCGCACCAATACGGGGTTTTCGCCGCATGCAGGAATTGTTGCCCAGCCTTCGCGCACCAACGCCATGCGCAAAAACAGTGCGGTGCACTCAGGCGGTGCGCACTATTTGTTACACTAGCCCCATACATACACACAGGAGCAATACCATGCTGAACCCGAAATTCTTTGAAGAAATGTCGTCGAAATTAAGCGAGGCCGTTGGCAGCAGCCCGGCCAAGGATTTTGAAAAGAATGCCCGTGCGCTGTTGGCGCAGGGTTTCGCCAAGCTCGATCTGGTCTCGCGCGAAGAATACGAAGTGTTGGCACAGCGCCTGGAGAAATTGGAAGCTCGTATCGCTGCACTGGAAACGCAAAAATAATCCGTCATGGGACTGGCTGTCTTATATAGCCGCGGTCTTGCGGGTATGGACGCCGCGCTGGTCACCGTCGAGGTGCACCTGGCCAACGGCCTGCCCCAGTTCACCATCGTCGGCCTGCCCGAGGCCGAGGTGAAAGAAAGCAAGGATCGCGTGCGCGCCGCTTTGCAGAATTGCCAGTTCGAGTTTCCCGCCAAACGCATCACCGTCAACCTTGCCCCTGCCGACCTGCCGAAGGAGAGCGGGCGCTTCGACCTGCCCATCGCACTCGGCATCCTTGCCGCGTCGGGGCAGATCCCGTCCGATAAACTGACCGAATATGAATATGCTGGCGAGCTCGCGCTGACCGGAGAGCTACGCGCGATACGCGGTGCCTTGGCGATGACCTATCGCGCTGCCAATTCCGGTCGCGCCTTCATCCTCCCGGCGGTGAATGCCGCGGAAGCAGCGCTGGTAGATGATGCCGTGGTCTATCCCGCGCAATCGTTGCTGCAAGTCGCCGCGCACCTGGCCGGACGCGATGCATTGACGCGGCATGTCCCCGACACGCAAGCGAGCACGCCACGCTACCCCGACATGCGCGAGGTAAAGGGCCAGTCACAATCCAAGCGTGCGCTGGAGATCGCTGCCGCAGGCGGACACAGCGTGCTAATGTCAGGCCCGCCCGGCACAGGCAAGAGCATGCTGGCCGCGCGCTTTCCCGGCATTCTGCCACAGATGACGCAACAGGAAGCGTTGGAATCTGCCGCCATGCAATCGCTGGGCAGCATGTTCGAAGTGGAGAACTGGAAACGTCGTCCCTACCGTGCGCCGCATCACACCGCGTCTGCCGTGGCACTGGTCGGCGGCGGCAGCAACCCGCGCCCGGGCGAGATCTCCGTCGCCATGCATGGCGTGCTATTCCTCGATGAATTGCCGGAATTCGACAGGGGAGTGCTGGAAGTGTTGCGCGAGCCGCTGGAGAGCGGCCGCATCACCATCTCGCGTGCGGCACGCCGTGCCGATTTCAAGGCACAGTTCCAGCTTGTCGCCGCGATGAATCCCTGCCCCTGCGGCTATCTCGGCCACTACAACGGCAAGTGCCGCTGCACGCCGGACCAGGTATCGCGTTATCGGGGCAAAATTTCCGGTCCGTTGCTGGACCGGATCGATATCCAGATTGAAGTTCCTGCCGTGCAGCATGAAGATCTGCTGAAGCAATCGGATGGCGAAACCAGCCTGGCCATTCAGGCACGGGTGGAAGCGGCGCGGCAGCGGCAATTAGCGCGGCAGGGCAAACCGAATGCGCAACTTTCCGTCACCGAGATCGACGCGCTGTGTGCGCCGGATGCGCAGGGCGAGGCGCTGCTGCGCCAGGCCATCACTCGCCTGAATCTTTCCGCGCGTGCCTACCACCGTGTGCTCAAAGTGGCTCGCACCATCGCCGATCTGGCCGGAAGCGAAGTGCTGCTCACGCCGCACATTGCCGAGGCAGTGCAGTACCGGCGCATGGATAAGCAAGTGGGGTGATGTTTTAGAATGCGCGATCACATCAACGCATCGCTCAGAAACTGGCGGTTGCCGATTCCGCCGGCTTTGAAAGAAGATTTTCTTCAGTACCAGTATCGGCAGAATGCCAAGTTCATGCTGCTGATCACCTTTATCGGCCACTTCGCGTTCTATTCCTACGCGTTTGCAGATTACCTGTTGGTGCCCGAAGTCTTCCACTGGTCCATCATCTCCCGCACACTTTTCCTCGCAATCCTGTTGCCGTTCAATATTTACCTGATACGCAAGGTACGGAACATCTCTTTGCTGGAAGTGGTGTTTTCGGTCAGCCTGATGCTGGCGACCGTCTTGTGGCTGGGCATATTGCTGCCGCGTGCGCACAGCGAGGTCGTCCACACTTATGCTTATGCCTCCATCATCTTTGTGGTGGTGCTCAACCTCGTCATCCGCTCCAACTACTGGCTCGCCGTTGCCATTTCCTTGTCGCATACGGCCGTCACCATGTATTTCGTCTATTTACTGGACCACGGCGAAAGCGAGGCGATATTCGTCTATTCGATCGTCTATTTCCCGGTGCTGTATTTCAGCCTGTTCATCAGCTGGCATAACACCCATACCGCCCGGCGACTGTTCCTACACTCGGTTATCGAGGAACTGGACCGGACCGAACTGGAAGTGGCCAACTGCAAGTTGAGCACGCTTGCGCATACCGACGCGCTGACCGGCGTGCCGAACCGCACGTTATTCGACGACCGCGTTCGGCAGGCCATCGCCAAGGAAAAGCGCGATGGCGGCAGGCTGGCGCTGATCTTCGTTGATCTCGACCGCTTCAAGCCGGTAAACGACACCTATGGCCACGCCACAGGCGACCGTCTGTTACAGGAGGTGGCGAAGCGCATGGTGGGCTGTGTGCGCGAATCGGATACGGTGGCGAGAATCGGCGGGGACGAGTTCGAGGTGCTGTTGCCCGAAATTGAAAAAATCGATGATGCTGCAGTCGTGGCCAACAAGGTTCGCGATGTCCTGGCCAGACCCTTCGAGTTGGGTGAAATCAGGCTGGAACTCAGTTCAAGCATCGGAGTTGCCATTTATCCCGAGCATGGCAGCAATGCCATCGATCTGGGGAAGAGTGCGGACGATGCCTTGTACCGGGCAAAGGACAAAGGGCGCAACCGCGTGGAAATGGCGGCCGCCCCCGAGTGAGCTTGTCGCCTGAGTGAAGGCGCGAGCGGTCGGGGCTCAGGTGAAGGCATGGTAAAATCGCGCCACAATTCAATCTGCCGCGCATCATGAGCCATACCTTTCACCCCATCGAACAACTCCTGCAACAACGCATCCTGATTCTGGACGGCGCGATGGGCACCATGATCCAGCGCTACAAGCTGACCGAGGCACACTATCGCGGCACCGAGCTGTACGGCGATTACCAGGGCACACGGCGGTCCTTCGCCGACCATCCGGTGGATCTGAAAGGCTGCAACGACCTGCTGCTGCTGACCCAGCCGCATGTGGTCGGTGGCATCCATCGCCAATACCTCGAAGCGGGCGCGGACATCCTCGAGACCTGCACCTTCAACTCCACCTCGGTGTCGATGGAAGACTACGACCTCCAGCATCTGGTGTATGAGTTGAACGTCGCCGGAGCCAAGCTGGCGCGCGGGTTGTGCGATGAGTTCTCCACTGCCGACAAACCGCGCTTCGTCGCCGGCGTGCTGGGACCGACCGGGCGCACCGCCTCCATCTCGCCGGACGTGAACGATCCCGGTGCGCGCAACATCACCTTCGACCAGCTGGTCGAAAGCTACGCCGAGGCCGTGCGCGGCCTGCTCGACGGCGGCGCGGATATCCTGATGGTCGAGACCATCTTCGATACGCTGAACGCCAAGGCCGCGCTGTTCGCCATTGAGCGCCACTTCGAGCAGCACGGGGTGCGCGTGCCGATCATGATCTCCGGCACGATCACCGATGCCTCCGGCCGCACCTTGTCGGGGCAGACCACCGAAGCGTTCTGGAACTCCCTGTCGCACGCCAAGCCGCTGTCCATCGGCCTCAACTGCGCCTTGGGCGCGGAACTAATGCGCCCTTATGTGGAAGAGATGTCGCGCGTGGCGAGCTGCAATGTGAGCGCACACCCCAATGCCGGCTTGCCCAATCCGCTGTCGGAAACCGGCTATGACGAGCTGCCGGAGAAGACCGCACGACTGGTGAAAGAGTTTGCCACCAGCGGTTTCCTCAACATCGCCGGCGGCTGCTGCGGCACCACGCCCGCGCATATCAAGGCCATCGCCGAGGCCTTGCGCGACGTGCCCCCGCGCAAGCTGCCGGACCTGGAGAAGCGTTGCCGCCTGTCCGGACTGGAGCCGTTCAACATCGGCGACGACTCGCTGTTCGTCAACGTCGGCGAGCGCGCCAACGTCACCGGCTCGGCCAAGTTCAAGCGCCTGATCCTCGAAGGCAAGTATGACGAGGCTTTGGAAGTCGCCAAGCAGCAGGTGGAAACCGGCGCGCAGGTGATCGATGTCAACATGGACGAGGCGATGCTGGACGGCGAGGCGGCGATGGTGAAGTTCCTCAACCTGATTGCCTCCGAGCCGGATATCGCCAAGGTGCCGCTGATGATCGACTCGTCCAAATGGAGCATCATCGAGGCCGGGCTGAAGTGCGTGCAGGGCAAGCCCATCGTCAACTCCATCTCGTTGAAGGAAGGCGAGGAGAACTTCATCAAGCACGCCACGCTGGTGCGCCGCTACGGCGCGGCCGCGGTGGTAATGGCGTTCGACGAGGCAGGCCAGGCTGACACCTACCAGCGCAAGATCGGCATCTGCCAGCGCAGCTATGACATTCTGGTAAACAAGGTCGGCTTCCCGCCTGAGGACATCATCTTCGACCCGAACATTTTTGCCATCGCGACGGGCATCGAAGAGCACAACAACTACGCGGTGGACTTCATCGAAGCCACGCGCTGGATCAGACAGAACCTGCCGTACGCCAAGATCAGCGGCGGCGTGTCCAACGTATCGTTCTCGTTCCGTGGCAACGAGCCGGTGCGCGAGGCCATCCACACCGTGTTCCTGTATCACGCTGTGAAGGCGGGAATGGGCATGGGCATCGTCAACGCCGGGCAGCTTGGCGTGTATGAAGAGATTCCGAAAGAGTTGCGCGACGCAGTGGAAGACGTGGTGCTGAACCGCCTTCCCGACGCGGGCGAAAAGCTGGTGAAGCTGGCAGAGTCCATCAAGGGTGGCGGCAAGGAACAGGTCGAGGACCTCGAGTGGCGCAAGGGCACGGTGCAGGAACGCCTGACCCATGCATTGGTGCGCGGCATCACCACCTACATCGTGGAGGACACCGAGGAAGCGCGCCTGCAGGCCCAGGCCCCGGTCGAAGTGATCGAAGGCCCGCTGATGACCGGCATGAACGTGGTCGGCGACCTGTTCGGCGCGGGCAAGATGTTCCTGCCGCAGGTGGTGAAATCGGCGCGCGTGATGAAGCAAGCCGTAGCGCACCTGGTGCCTTACATCGAGGCGGAAAAACTGCGCTCCGGCGACACCAGCACCAAGGGCAAAATCGTGATGGCCACGGTGAAGGGCGACGTGCACGACATCGGCAAGAACATCGTCACCGTGGTGCTGCAGTGCAACAACTTCGAAGTGGTGAACATGGGCGTGATGGTGCCGGCCCAGCAGATCCTCGACACCGCGCGCGAACAAAACGCCGATGTGATCGGCCTGTCCGGCCTGATCACGCCCTCATTGGAAGAGATGGCGCACGTGGCAAAGGAGATGGAACGCCAGGGCTTCCAGATCCCGCTGCTGATCGGCGGCGCGACCACCTCGCGCGTGCATACCGCCGTAAAGATCGAGCCGAACTATCCGAGCGGCACCACGGTGTACGTCAACGACGCCTCACGCGCCGTGGGCGTATGCAGCAAACTGCTCAGTGCCACTCTGCGCGACGACTATGTGGCCGAGATCAAGGCCGACTACCAGGCGGCGCGTGAACAGCACGAAGGCAAGAAGGGCAAGGCGAACTACGTCTCGCTGACAGAAGCGCGCGCGCATGGCCTGAAGACCGACTGGAAAAACTACACGCCACCCAAGCCCAAACTGCTCGGTGTGCAAAAACTGGAGAACTACCCGCTCGACATCCTTGTGGACTTCATCGACTGGACGCCATTCTTCCAGGCTTGGGAACTGGCCGGGCGCTACCCGAAGATCTTGCAGGACGAGGTGGTCGGAGAAGAAGCGCGCAAGCTGTTTGCCGATGCGCAGGCGATGCTGAAGAAGATCATCGAGGAAAAGTGGCTTACGGCCAACGCGGTGTTCGGCCTGTTTCCCGCCAATACCGTGAATGGCGACGACATCGAGATTTATGCCGACGACAAGCGCAAGCAAGTCGCGATGACTTGGCACAACCTGCGCCAGCAGACCAAGAAGCCGGGCGACATCCCGAACTTCTGCCTCGCCGATTACGTTGCGCCCAAGGAAACGGGTGTTGCGGACTACATCGGCGGATTCGCCGTGACCGCCGGCATCGGTATCGACCAGCGCGTGGCGGAGTTCGAAAAGAACAACGACGACTACAGCGCCATCCTGCTGAAGGCGCTGGCCGACCGTCTGGCTGAAGCCTTCGCCGAACACCTGCACCTGCGCGTGCGCCGCGAATTCTGGGGTTACGCGGCCGACGAGGCCTTGGACAACGAAGCGCTGATCGCCGAGAAATACCGCGGCATCCGCCCCGCGCCCGGCTATCCCGCCTGCCCCGAGCACAGCGAGAAGGGTCCGCTGTTCGAGTTGCTGCAGGCGCCGCAGAACGCAGGCATCACCCTTACCGAGAGCTACGCCATGCTGCCCACCGCCGCCGTCAGCGGCTTCTATTTCTCGCATCCGCAGGCGCAATACTTTGCCACGGGCAAGGTGGACAAGGATCAGGTGGCTGACTACGCCAAGCGCAAAGGCTGGACGGTGGATGAGGCGGAACGGTGGTTGGCGCCGGTATTGAGTTATTGAAAGCGCACTCATAAATGAAAAGGCAAGACTCAAAAGACCGTCCCATTGTTGAGGCAGTGCTTGAAAGCGGTGAATTAATTGTTGATGTTCTGATGCACGGCGATGTTCTAGCTGATATTCCATTTATTGGCACTGCAATTAAATGGTGCAAAGCCAAAGATTCAATTAAGGACTATGCCTTTGCCAGCAAGCTCGCGCAGTTCGTACAAAACTTGGAGGGAATTAGTCAGGAGCAAAGGAACGGACTAAAAGAAAAGATGAATGCAGGAACTGAAGAGGCGCAAAAGATTGGAGAAACGTTATTCTTTGTTTTGGAGCGCGTAACTGATCTTGATAAGCCTTCTCTGCTGGCGAAGATTTTTTTGGCGTACGTTGATGAAATCATTACCGGCGAAGAACTTCGTCGCCTTTGTCAGGCTGTTGATACAGCTTTCTCCGATGACCTTCAGCAACTTATTGACGTTCAACTAGTTCCGCCAAAATCTGCTGAGCCTTGGATGCAGCATCTCGTGGCATCTGGATTAACTCGACTGCGAGGTGCACAAACTATCGACGATATAAGTAACCATATATATTGCGAAATAACTCCATTAGGAAAAGCACTGAGGATAGCTTGCGCGTATCAACATACTGAAAACACTCAGCTATAAAACAATTCGACAATCTGTAACGGAGAAAAGATTTATGACCACCCTCATCAAAACCGACACCAAACTGGGCGAAGGCGCCCAAGCGCAAGCCGGACAAACCGTGATCGTGCATTACACCGGCTGGCTGTTTGACGCGAGCGCACCGGAGAGCAAGGGTACGAAGTTCGACAGCTCGCTCGACCGCAACGAGCCGTTCGACTTTCCGCTCGGTGCAGGCCGCGTGATCAAGGGTTGGGATGAGGGCGTGCAAGGCATGAAGGAGGGCGGATCGCGCACGCTGGTGATCCCGCCGGAGATGGGCTATGGCCCGCGCGGTGCGGGCGGTGTGATCCCGCCGAATGCGACGCTGGTGTTCGATGTGAAGCTGCTCAAGGTGATCAAGACCGACATGATCGACACCAGGATTGGCGACGGCGAGGAGGCGCATGAAGGGCAGCACGTGACCGTGCATTACACCGGCTGGCTGTTCGACAAGAACGCACCAGAGAACAAGGGCATGAAGTTCGACAGCTCGCTCGACCGCGACGAGCCGTTCGATTTTCCGCTCGGTATGGGCCAGGTCATCCAGGGCTGGGACATGGGCGTGCAGGGCATGAGGGTGGGCGGGCAGCGCACGCTGGTGATTCCGCCGGAGATGGGCTACGGCCGACGCGGTGCGGGCGGCGTGATTCCGCCGAATGCGACGCTGGTGTTCGATGTCGAGTTGCTGGAAGTGAATTGATTCGGTTTTTTAATCTTTGTGGAGAGTGCCATGATCAAGAGTTTGACCGCTTTGCTGATGGTTTTGCTGATGTCTGCTGCCTGCGCTGTTTATGCCGATGACTGGAATCTCGTCAAAAATGTAAGACGTCTTGAACAGGTTGCTCCGGACTATAAAGACGACAAAATCGTAGACAAGAAATTCCTTGAGGTGCTCGATCTGACCGAGAAGACCAAGAAAGATGCAGAGGTCTATGCCGAGGCAAAAAGAATAGCCGCCATGCCGGCCTTGAGCCAGAGCAAATACATGGATTCATTTTTGTATTACATGTTTGTCCGTTCAACCGCGCTGTCGAAGACCGGAACTGCGGAACCCGACTATTGGCTTGGACTCCTCAAGGGCAACGACAAGAGCCCGCATCTGCTGGCTGCGGAGCTCGTGCACATGAAGCTGTTGCCAAAGAACTCGCCGGACGTTCGCGCCGATGCGCAGTTTCTGGTGAGCTGGATCAAGGCGCAAAAACCGGAGATGAGAGTTCGCGCTCCCGAGTATTCCCGGAATATGTTCATGACTCTCAAACCGCGCGCTGATTTTGCCGAAGGCGGCTTCCCGAAAGCTTATAAGTTGTCTTACTACATGTCTTCCGTCACACCGATCGATGGCTTTCTTGAAGACGAAACATATGTGACCCTGCTCGGCCAGATCAAGGATGGCCACGAGGATGTGATGACCGAGATGGCCGGCATTTACCGCAAAATGGGCAAACGCAAAGAGGCTTCGGATATCGTCTATCAACTCGCAGCGCTCAAGGTGAATGCCAAGGATTTTCAGCAGGCAAAAACGTTGCTGGATGACGCAGTAAAACTCAATCCGGAAAATGTGGCAGCGGTGAAAGAGCGTGACCGGATTAAACTGGAACTTACCTATCAATCGCTGGCGTCCCCCGTATCTGCACCGCAAGAAACACCCGCGACGCAAACGACTGTTCAGTAGATAGACGGGCCGCCTGTGGATTTTTCGGGAATGCTTGCACGCGCAGAGGAGTTCGACGTCGCGGGAACGGAGATCAGGGTCGTCTCCATCGATGACCTGATCGCACTGAAAAGCGCAGTCGGCCGCCCGATAGACCTGTCCGACATCGAGCACCTGCAAAGGATCAAGTCCGCATGAAGCAACCATTCAACTCCGGTGATCGCACTTACTATGTGAGCGATGAGCGCTTGCGCGCGTTCCAGGCGTTGACCCCGAAACAGCGGCTGCGCTGGGTCGAGGAACTGGCTAACTTTTTGCGCTTGGCGAAAGTCAGCAAGAAGAAATCCGCATCAAATTAGCGAATGAACCTGATCTCCAATCCGCTGCTGGTCACCGTGCTGATGCTCGCCGTTTCCAACCTGTTCATGACTTTCGCATGGTACGGGCACCTGAAGAACTTCGCCTCCTCGCCTTGGTATGTGGCGGCGCTGGTGAGCTGGGGCATCGCGCTGTTCGAATACCTGATTCAGGTTCCGGCCAATCGCATCGGCTACACCCAGCTCAATCTGGGGCAGTTGAAGATATTGCAGGAAGTCATCACGCTGACGATCTTCGTGCCGTTCGCAGTGCTGTACATGAACCAGCCGTTGAAGATGGACTATCTGTATGCAGGGCTGTGCCTGATGGGTGCGGTGTATTTTATTTTCAGAACGTAAAACCATTCCTCTCTCCTTCCCCTCGCCGCAAGCGGGAGAGGGTGCCCGACAGGGTAGGAGAGGGTAAAGCTGGAAGAAATGATGAGCAAACCAAAACACATCCACATCCTCGGCATCTGCGGCACCTTCATGGGCGGTATTGCGGCCATCGCCAAGCAATCGGGCTATCGCGTCACCGGCTGCGACGCCAACGTCTATCCGCCGATGAGCACCCAGCTTGAAGCGCAAGGCATCGAGCTGATCGAGGGCTGGGGTACGGAACAGCTGGAACTCAAGCCGGATGTGTTCGTCATCGGCAACGTGGTGTCGCGCGGCAACCCGCTGATGGAAGAGATCCTCAACCGCAACTTGCCCTATGCCTCCGGTCCGCAGTGGCTGGCGGATACGCTGCTGCGCGACAAATGGGTGCTGGGCGTGGCAGGTACGCACGGCAAGACCACCACCACGTCCATGCTGGCGTGGGTACTGGAACACGCGGGACTGAGCCCCGGCTTCCTGATCGGCGGCGTGCCGCAGAATTTCGGCATCTCGGCGCGCATCACCGACTCACCGTTCTTCGTCATCGAGGCGGACGAATACGATACCGCGTTCTTCGACAAGCGTTCCAAGTTCGTGCACTACCATCCGCGCACCGCAGTGCTGAACAACCTCGAGTTCGACCACGCCGACATCTTCCCCGACCTCGCCGCCATCGAGACGCAGTTCCACCATCTGGTGCGCACCGTGCCGGGCAACGGGCTGGTGGTGTGCAACGGCCGCGAGGAGTCGCTGGCGCGCGTCATCCAGCGCGGCTGCTGGACGCCGGTGGAATTCTTCGGCTCCGCTCGCCCGCTTGCGGGAGAGGGGGCGGGGGAGAGGGACTGGACCATCGACGCCAGCGAAGAGGTATCGCTCAACGGCAAGGTGCAGGGAGTGTTGAAGTGGGACCTGCTGGGCGAACACAACCGCATGAACGCACTCGCCGCGCTGGCCGCCGCGCGCCATGCCGGCGTGCCAGTGGCGCAAGGTTTGGCCGCGCTGGCCGAGTTCAAGAACGTGAAGCGCCGCATGGAAGTGCGCGGCACGGTAAACGGCATCACCGTGTATGACGATTTCGCCCATCATCCCACTGCCATCGACACGACGGTTGCGGGATTGCGCCGCAAGGTGGGCAAGGCGCGCATCCTTGCGGTGCTGGAGCCGCGCTCCAACACCATGAAGCTGGGCGTAATGAAAGATGCGCTGCCCGGCAGCCTTAAGGATGCCGACCTGACCTTCTGCTACGCGGGGAATCTAGGTTGGGATGCACGGGGCGCGCTGGCACCGCTGGGCGACAAGGCGGTGGTCAAGGATGACCTGAACGAATTGATCGAAGCGATCGCCGCCGCCGCCAGATCAGGCGACCAGATTCTGGTGATGAGCAACGGTGGATTTGGGGGAATACACGAAAAGCTGCTGAAGAGATTGGCAGTGCTGGAGGGATAAAAAACGGATGGGCGCTTGCGAGCAGTCCATCCGTTACCTACCGCTACTAGCAGAACTTCCCTTACGCTACATCGACTCGGCTTCGCGTCCCACCAACACCCGTGCATCGATCATTCGCTCAAGCGGCGGGTTGTTCGCCCTCGAGTTCCGCATTCAATTTGGCCAGGCAGTTAACGGTTTTTCTGGATTGTTCAATGAAGCTTTCGGTCAGAATTTTTTGCGCCAGAGTGTCATCGCCTGCCAGGTGCGCCTCGACAACCTTGGAGGCTTGATAATGAAATTTCGCATGCTCTTCCACGAGCTGCTGGAACAACGGATATTCCCCAAAATGCGCCTTGCCGCGCCCGTGTATCCATATTCCGAGCACACATTTATTGTCCAGGCAGACGTTGTGCGGCTCCAAGTTCTCGCTGGAGCTGCCTTCAATATAATCCATAAGGCGCTTTTTCCAATTGGCATGAGCTTTCATGGCCTCGAACAAATCGATCTCATGACGAATTTCTTCGCGCTCGGCCTTGGACAAGCCAAACATCGACAACATTTTTTTTAGCATAGCGAAGCTTCCCTGATTTGACAGCCCGACATTATAACCATGGTCGGCTAATGGTCGAAGTGGCTGCATCAAACATGACGATGAATATATGCCTAGCCTAGATAACGCCACCGCTGACAACTGCAATTCCTGCAGATGTCGATCTTTCGGATGACTAATTGAGCCGGGCTGCCGCCTGTTAAAAGCAATTGCTCATTATTGCAGAATGTATTCGATCACCTCTGTCGGCGCTTCCGAAAAAGGCTGCCCCAAGCTGATCGTCCCCGATCCATGCAAAACGATTTGCTGCTGATGAAGCAGAATGACCTGATTGTCCTTGAATCGAATATAGGTGCCATTCACGCTGTGATCGCTGAGCAGAAACTTGCCGAAATTATATTCGATGCGCGCATGCTGGCGCGAAGCAAAGTTGTTTTGAATAACCAGGCTACAGGTCTCACCTCGACCCAGCAATGCGCTCTTGACCTGCTCGCCTAACGTCATGACCTGCTGGCGATAGCGCAGCAACAATGCGTTCTCGCGCAGGGCTTCCGCGGGTTTGCGAAACGCCGACATACCGATACGTGTACTCTTCGTATCGTCTTTTTCCCAAGCGATCTGAAATACGTTGAGGGCGTTTTCCTTGCCGCGCAGCTCGGCCCGCATGATTGGTCGGGCACTTTGACGCAACGCTGCCGGCAGCATGTCCACCACGGTCTCTGTGGTCAGGATCTGGCGTGCTCGCGTGATGGCCGCAACGCGTGCGGCAACATTTACCGCATCGCCGAATACGTCATCTGCCTCGCGGATGACTTCGCCGTAATGCATGCCGATGCGCACATGGATTGATTCTCCGTTGACGGGACTTTGCCCTTCCAGGGCAAGCTGCATGGCTTGGGCGGCGACGGCCGCCGTTGTGGCGTCGGGAAACGTGCACATGATTTCGTCGCCGATGGTTTTGATCAAAATGCCCTGGTGCATGTTCATCTCGTGGATGAGTAGATCCAGAGTGCGCGTGACCAGCCGGAGCGCCAGCTCGTTTCCAAGTTTTTCGTAAAGAGCGGTACTCCCGCTGATATCGGCGAAGAGGATGGCAAGCCTGGTATTTTGCCGCTCAGCACTCATTGGTCATTTGCCTCACACATCATGCTTCTCGCAACGAATCCCTTGCTGCTGGGAAGAGATGGGGCAGCGGAGGGCTTAGATGCAGTTTGCGTCGATAGGCGACGGCGGGGCTGAAGGACTATACAAAAAATGCTGATGCATTTCATTTATTCTCAAGCTTCTGGTTATGCTCCTCTACGAGAGCATTCAGCCTGGCCAGGCAATTCACCGTTCTCCGGGATTGTTCTTCAAAGCTGCCCGCCAGGATTTCTCTGGCCAGCTCTTCCTTGCCCTCCTGATGCGCTTCGACAACTTGAGCTGCGTTGACGTGAAATTTTGCGTGTTCATCCACCAGTTTGACAAACGTCGGCTGCTCGCCGAATTGAGTCTTGCCACCGCTGTATATCCATTTGCCCAGCACACAAAGATCATCCTTGCAGATTTTGCTGGGCTGCAGATCTTCTTTCGACCTGCCGTCCAGATATTCGACCAGGCGTTTTTTCCATGCTTGGTGTGCCAGCACGGCATCGTATATGTTGATGACCTCGGTAACTTCCCGGTCTTCTGATTTTGTCAGCCCAAATGCGGCGGCGATTTTACTAAACATGATCAATTCTCTCGAAACACAACACTTAACGACGCAAGTATAAAGTGTAAGCGGTATTTGGCGTTTTAGCCATTCGCGCCGAACATCATCCTCCTTGCCACGAATTTCTTCGCCGGCGGAATGCGATCCAGCAACGTCAGGGCGGCAGAACGCACCTGGCCAAGCAGCGGCAAGTCATTGGAGAAAAGGCGCACCAGACCGTCAGTGAAACGAATGCCTGCATTGCGGTCGATGCGGCGCGATTTGCGATACTCGGCACACATCGCGGCCGAGCCTATATTGTCCGGCGTACTGTCGAGGATGACTTGCGCCAACTCCCAGGCATCGCGGATACCCATGTTGAATCCTTGCCCGGCCACCGGATGCAGCGTCTGCGCGGCGTTGCCAATGAGTACCGTGTGCGGGAAGGTGATGTCCGGTGCGCGCTTCAGACGCAGTGGGTAGCAGCTGCGCTTGCCAACGCTGGTGAAAGTGCCGACGCGGTCGCCGAAGTGATCCTGCAGATATCGCAGGAAGGTCGCGTCATCCCAGGTAAGCATCTCCTGCGCCTTGTCGTGAGCAGCGGTCAACACCAGTTCGTAGCCGTCCAGGTAGGGCAACAGCGCCATCGGCCCTTGCGGCGTGAAATGCTCGAAAGCCTTGCCCTGCTTGGGGTCCGAGGCAGTGATGTGGGCGATGATGCCGCTCTGTCCATAGTCCTGTATCTGTGGCGGATGCGTAGCTTCCAGCAGTTTACCGCCCTCGGCTACGACTGCGAGGCGTGCCGTTAGAGTATGTGCTCGCCCTTGATATTGGTAGGTAAGGACGGCATTGCCGTTCGAACTCTGCAGGTCGCTCACAGCCGCGCCATACAGGCTGGTGATTTCGGCATGCTTCAGGCCCTGCTGCAAGGCGGCATGCAGCGCCGTGTAGGGAAGCACATACCCCATCTCCGGCACCTCCAGGTCGCTGGCACGCAAGGTGGTGTGGCCTTCGCTCTGCTTTTGAGAAACTTCGATGACCTTGATGCCGGTGACGTTTTGCAGAGTTTGCCATGCACCCAAGCGCTGCAGCAGCAGGCGCGTGCCATAGGACAGCGCCAGTGCACGCGGATCGGTGGTATTGATCTCCGTCTCGCGTGCTTCGAGCAACACCACCTTCAGGTCGTTGCCTTGCAGGGCTAGCGCCAAGGCTGCGCCTACTGGGCCGCCGCCGATGATGGCAACGTCGCATTTAATCTCATTCATGGCGCATGGCCTCCTCGATTTCTTTGACGGTCTTCGGTGCATCCAGCGTGAGCACCTCGTTGCCGGTCGCGGTGATGAGCACGTCGTCCTCAATACGAATGCCGATATTCCACAAGGCTCGCGGCACACTGTCACCGGGGCGGATGTAGCAACCGGGCTCGACGGTAAGCGTCATGCCGGCTTGCAGGGGGCGCCATTGGTCGCCGATCTTGTATTCGCCGACGTCATGCACGTCCATTCCCAGCCAGTGGCCGGTACGGTGCATGTAGAACTGCTTGTAGCTTTCAGTTTCCAGCACCGATTCTACCGAGCCTTGGCATAGTTTAAGGTCGATGAAACCTTGTGCCAATACGCGCAACGCGGCCTCGTGCGGCGCATTCCACAACTTGCCCGGCACGGCAGCGGAGATAGCCGCTGCTTGCGCAGCAAGCACGATCTCATAGACATCCTTTTGCGCGGCACTGAATTTACCGTTCACCGGAAAGGTCCGCGTGATGTCGGACGCGTAGCTTTCAAGCTCGCAGCCTGCATCGATGAGCAGCAGGTCACCGTCGTTAAGGCGCGCATTGTTGCCGACATAGTGCAGCGTGCAGGCATTGGCACCGCCCGCAACAATGCTGGTGTAAGCCGGATGACGCGCGCCGTGGCGGCAGAATTCATGCAGCAATTCCGCTTCCACTTCGTATTCGAACATGCCGGGACGGGTAAAGTTCATCGCGCGGCGGTGTGCTGCACTGGAAATTCTTGCGGCGCGATGCATGCTGTCCTGTTCGTTTGCATCCTTGAACAAGCGCATTTCGCTGGTCAGTTCGCGCACGTCGCGAATTTCATTCGGCGCGCTGATGCCGCTGCGCGCTTTGGCTTTTACCGCCTCGCGCAGTTTGAGCAAGCGCGCATCCCAGGCTGCATCTGCGCCCACCGGGTAGAACAGCACAGGCTGGTTGCCCATCATCTCGGTTAGCTTTTCGTCCAATTGTGCAATGGGGTAGGCGGCTTCAAAACCAAATTTTTCGCTCGCCCCATCCGGACCGTAACGGAAACCGTCCCAGATTTCGCGCTCCGCATTCTTTTCGCGACAAAACAGGACACTTTGCATGTTGTCGCCGGCAATCAGTACCAGCACCGCTTCCGGTTCGGAAAATCCGGTGAGGTAGTAAAAGTGGCTGTCGTGGCGATAGTCGTAGTGCGAATCCGCATTCCTTGCGACTTCCGGTGCAGTAAAGATAACAGCGATACCGCGCTGCATTTTGATTTGCAGACGTTTGCGGCGTTCCGAGCAGGAGGCAAAATCAGTCATGGGAGCCATTCTGCGACGCACGCAGTTGCTTGTCGAGTTCATCCAGCCGCTGCGGCGTGCCGACATCGACCCATACGCCGCGATGGTGTTCGCCGCCGACTTTGCCCAGCGCGATCTGTTCGCGCAGCAGGGGGGCGAGCGGGGCTTTGCTTCCGCGCGGGATATGGGCAAACAATTCAGGGCGGTACAGGCCGATGCCGCTGAAGGTGAGTTTAGGCCCGCTATCGGTCACCCGTGCGTCGTGCAGGCCAAAATCGCCGTTGGGATGGTGTACCGGATTGTTCACCAGGACCAGATGCGCGTTGTCCTGGTTGTGTTGCATCTGCGCAGCGAGCGCGGGCAGGTGGGTAAAGTCATAATCGCACCAGATATCGCCATTGACCACGGCAAAAGGTTGCTCGCCCAGCAGGTGCAGCGCAAACGCGATGCCGCCTGCCGTTTCCAGGGCCATACCTTCGTCCGAATAACGAATATGTGCGCCGAACTGGCTGCCGTTACCCAGCGCTGCTTCGATTTGCGCCCCGAGGTGGGCGTGGTTGATCACAAGTTCGGTGATGCCTGCGCGCACCAGTCGTTCGATATGCCACACGATGAGCGGCTTGCCTCCGGCCTGCAGCAGTGGCTTGGGCGTGTGATCGGTGAGCGGGCGCATACGTTCGCCCCGGCCGGCGGCGAGAATCATGGCCTTCATGGTTTTACGTCTTTCACGATTGCCCTTGCTCCCGCAAGCGGGAGAAGATAGCGGGGGATGCGCAGCATCAAATCGATGCACCTGAGCGTTGAGTCTGCTGCTCCAGTTCGAGCAGCAGATTGAGCAAGGGCTTGAGATCGATATAGCGTTCGCAGGCGCGGCGCAGATAGTCCATCACCAAAGGCAGGTTTTTCAGGTAACCATCCTTGCCATCACGGTGATACAAGCGCGCAAAGATACCCAGCACCTTGATGTGGCGCTGTACGCCCATCATCTCGTAGTCGCGGTAGAACTCGCCAAAATCCTCCCGCACCGGCAGCCCGGCTTTGCGAGCCTTTTCCCAATAGCGAATGAGCCAGTCTATGATTTCCTCCTCGTCCCAGCGGATATAGGCATCCTTGAACAGGGAAGCGAGGTCATAAGTAATCGGGCCATACACCGCGTCCTGAAAATCGAGGATCCCGGGGTTCGGCTCCGTGAACATCAGGTTGCGCGAATGGTAGTCGCGGTGCACATACACACACGGCTGGGCAAGGTTATTTGCCAAGATGCGAGTAAACACTTCCTCCAGTTTGGCTTGCTGTTTGGGGCCGAGCGTCACTCCCAGATGCTTGGCGATATACCACTCGGGAAACAGGTTCAGTTCGCGACGCAGCAGCGCCTCGTCGTAAGGCGGCAGTTCACTGGCGCGCGAGGCGAGCTGGATATTGATGAGCGCATCGGTGGCTGCACCATACAGTCTCTGCGCATTGCTTGGCTCCAATGCTTGCTGATAGGTGGTGTTACCCAGATCGGACAAGAGCAGAAAACCTTGTGTCAGGTCCTGGGCATAAACATGCGGCACGTGCGTGCCGGCATCCTCGAACAGTTTGCCGATATGCAGGAACGGACGGCAGTCCTCATGTTGCGGCGGAGCGTCCATTACGACCTTGGTCGTCCCATCGGTAAACGTGGCGCGAAAGTAGCGCCGAAAGCTGGCATCGGCAGAAGCCGGGGCAATGGTAAAGGTTTCGTTCGGGTATAGACTGGAAAGCCAGTCAGTAAGCTGCTGTTGACGTTGCATTCGATTGCCTTAATGTTGGTTTTGTGCGATTTTAGCACCTTAATATATTTGCCCCGCACCATGCATTTTCGCTTTTCCCCTGTTTTACTCCTCCTGCTTGGAACGTTTCCGCTGCTTGCGCACGCGGAAGACGCGCCGTTGTCGCTTAAACTGGATCGTAGCTTCAGGAAGTTGCCCGCCGTATCCGAGGGAGTGCCCGCATTTATCGATGCGCAGCATGTGGAAGCGAAGAAAGGCGGACGACTGGAGGCGAGCGGCGAGGTCCAACTACGCCAGGGTGGCCAAGTGATCAATGCCGGGCATCTGCTCTATGAACAGGAGAGCAAAGATGTATTGGCCGAGGGTTCGGTGAAAATCGAACAGGATGGTGCGGTGCTTCGCGGCCCTGTGCTGAAGCTGAACCTGGGCAGCGATCTCGGCGAAATGAGCCAACCCCAGTTCGAATTCAGCCAGAACCACGCGCGCGGCTCTGCCAGCGTTTTGCATATCGCGGGCAAGAAGAATTACACCTTCGATGATGCAACCTATACCACTTGTCCGGCAGGAGATGATGATTGGCTGTTGCGCATGAGCCGTCTGGATATCGATCGCAACACGCAGATCGGTGTGGCCCATAACGCACGCGTCGAATTTAAGGGGGTGCCGATTCTCTATACGCCCTGGATGGACTTCGGGTTAAACGACAACCGTCGTTCCGGTTTTCTGGGACCGACCTTCGGCAGCACCAACTCGGGCGGCACTGAGATTGCTTTACCATATTACTGGAATATCGCGCCCAACTTCGATGCGACCATCGTGCCGCGCTTTATGTCCAAGCGTGGAACGCAGCTCAACAATGAATTCCGTTACCTGGAGCCAAGTTACGCCGGCGAGATTCATTACGATATTTTGTCCAACGACCGCGTAAGCGGCCTGACGCGCACCAATGAATCGCTGAAACATGCCCAGAACCTGGGGGGCGGCTTTGCCCTTGGCTTGAACCTCAATCGCGTTTCGGACGACGCTTATTTCCGCGATCTGTCCAGCATAGCAAGCAGCACCTCTCAGACCAACCTGCTGCGCGACGGCGTGCTATCTTATAACGCGGCGTGGTGGTCTGCTTCGGCGCGGGTTCAACGCTTCCAGACGTTGCAGGACCCGCTCGCACCCGTGGTGCCTCCCTACCGGTTGGAGCCGCAGCTCAATTTAAACGCACAGCAGACCGTAGCCGCCGCCAATGTCACGCTTGCCAGCCAATATTCTGATTTCCGCCATGACACCATGATCAACGGAGATCGCCTGGTCATCTACCCCTCGGCCAGCTACCCGCTATTGAACGAGCCCGGTTATTATCTGACGCCCAAGCTGGGTGTGCATTTCACTCAATATCGGCTGGGCGCAAACAATACCGCGGCGTTGCCGGATGCCACGCGTACGCTGCCGATCTTCAGCATGGACAGCGGCATGGCGTTCGAGCGCGACCTGACGTCGTTCCTCGGCGGCAATTATGTGCAAACGATGGAGCCGCGCCTCTACTACGTGTACATCCCCTACCAGGATCAGAGCATGTTGCCGATTTTCGACTCGGCGCAAGCGCCGTTCAACTTCGGACAGATGTTCACCGAGAACCGCTTTTTCGGCAGCGATCGCGTGGGTGACGCCAACATGGCTACGCTGGCATTGACTTCCCGCATAATTGATGACGAAGGCGGCACGGAGCGTCTGCGCGTGATGCTGGGGGAGCGCTTCAGTTTCACCGCGCCTCGGGTGACTTTGTCCAGTCCGGCGGACAGTAACAGCCGCTCCGATATCCTGATGAGCCTCGGCGGCAAGCTGACCAGAGCTTGGTCGCTGGACAGTTTGCTGCAGTACAACCCCAATCAGGCGCAAACCGAGGCGTATAACGTGGCAGCTCATTACAAGCCGGAAGCGGGCAAGGTGCTAAATTTTGGCTATCGCTTCACCAGCGATACTTTGGCTGCAACCACCGGTTTGCCCACTGCTTTGCGCCAAGCAGACATCTCGACTCAATGGCCGCTGTTCGGCCGCTGGTTGGGTGTGGCGCGCGTGAATTATTCCTTGCTGGACAGACGTGCCACCGAGGCGCTGGGAGGGCTTGAGTATAATCAAGCCTGCTGGACAGCGCGGTTTGTCGCACAAAGTCTCATGACCGCCACGAATGTGCGATCAACCGGCGTGTTCCTGCAACTGGAATTGAACGATCTGGTACGCATTGGTTCTGATCCCCTGGACGTGTTGCGGATCAGTGTGCCCGGCTATACCAAGATGAACACGATGCCTGAACAAACGACAACGCAAAGCCAACGCTGAAATAACCGAAAGAGAACATGCTGAACAAGAAGATTTTTGGCCTTATCCTGCTGGCTTTTGCAGCCGCCTCCTCGGCAGCAGAGTCGCCGAAGCAGGCCGTTCCGATTGACCGGATCGAGGTCGTCGTAAACGACGACGTGATCACTCGGGGCGAACTGGATAAGCGCATCGCCAGCGTAACCAAAATGCTGCGGGAACAAAAAACCGCGCTGCCGGAAAAGGACGTGCTGGAAAGGCAAGTGCTGGAGCGCATGATCATGGAAATGCTTCAGGCGCAATTTGCCAAAGAAGTCGGATTGCGCATCGACGATGCCCAACTGGATAAGACCATTTTACGAATCGCTCAGCAGAACAAGTTTTCCTCGGTGGCAGCATTCCGCGCCAAATTGGAACAGGATGGCACTAACTTCAAGGAGTTCCGGGAAGAGATCCGCAACGAAATGATATCGGTCCGTTTGCGTGAACGCGAAGTCGATAGCAAACTGGTGATCAGCGAGAACGACGTCGACAACTATTTGAGCAATCAAGCACGTCAGGAAGGCAAAGGCGAGGAGCTACAACTCGCCCATATTATGATCGTCGTTCCGGAACAAGCCAGCGCTGACAAGATCCAGTCCTATCGCAATCGTGCCGACCAGGCTTTGGCCAAGCTTCGCAGCGGCTCTTCGTTTGCCCAAGTAGCTGCCGGTTACTCCGACGCGCAGGACGCGCTCAAAGGCGGTGAACTAGGATGGCGCCCGGCTGACCGGCTGCCGCCGCTGTTTGCCGAAGCCCTGCAAAAAATGAAGCCGGGCGAAGTCAGCCCGGTGCTGCGCAGTCCAAACGGCTTCCACATCATCAAACTGCTCGATCGTCGCAGCAAGGATACGCCCATCGTTATCACCCAGACACATGCGCGCCATATCCTGATCAAGACCAGCGAACTTGTTTCCGAAGACGAGGCGAAAAAACGTTTGCAGGAGATCAAACTGCGCATCGACAAGGGTGCCGATTTTGCCGAACAGGCTCGGCTATATTCCGAAGATGGCAGCGCTCCGCAAGGCGGCGATCTGGGCTGGCTGTCGCCCGGAGAAACGGTGCCGGAGTTCGAGAACGCGATGAATGCATTGAAGGTCGGGCAGGTGAGCGGCCTGGTGCAATCCGGCTTCGGCTGGCATCTGATCCAGGTGCTGGAGCGCCGCAACGCCGACGTGAGCGAGGAGCAAAAACGCCAGCGCGCACGCAACGCCATCCGCACTTTCAAGTCCGACGAGGCTTTTCAGGATTGGCTGCGCCAGTTGCGCGACCGCGCTTTTATCGAATATCACACCGCCGCCAAGTGATGGAGCAACCCCTCGCCATTACTGCAGGCGAACCTGCCGGCATCGGCCCTGATCTCTGCCTGCAGCTATCGCAGCATAAATTGCCGCTGGTGGTAATCGCCGACAAGGGATTATTGCAGCAACGTGCGGCGCAACTCGGCATTGGCGTCGCGCTGCATGATTACACGGCGAGCAGGCCACTCCAGAGCGGTAAGTTAAATGTATTGCACGTGCCCTTGGCGCATACCGCCCACTCCGGCAGGCTCGATCCCGCAAACAGCCCTTATATTTTGGAGACTTTACGTCGCGCAGTGCAAGGTTGCCTAAGCGGCGAATTTTCCGGCCTGGTTACTGCGCCGGTGCATAAGGGAATTATCAACGACGCAGGCATTCCCTTTACCGGCCACACCGAATTTTTGGCGGACCAGACGCATACGCCGCTGGTGGTAATGATGTTGGCTGGCGGAGGCATGCGTGTGGCGCTGGCAACCACGCACCTGCCGTTGCGCGAAGTGGCCGATGCGATTACTGCGCCGCTGCTGGAAGGTGTTCTGCGCATCATGCAGCGCGATCTGCAGCGCCGTTTTGGTATTGCGCGGCCCCGCATCCTGGTTGCCGGGTTGAACCCGCATGCCGGCGAAGGTGGACATCTCGGCCGCGAAGAGATCGAAGTGATGATCCCGGTACTGGACAAGCTGCGCGCCGAGGGTTTCAACGTCAGCGCACCGCTGCCAGCCGACACGCTGTTCGCCGCGCATCGTTTGCGCGAGTGCGACGCCGTGCTGGCGATGTATCACGACCAGGGACTGCCGGTGCTGAAACATGCCAGCTTTGGCGAAGGCGTGAACATCACGCTGGGGATGCCCATCATCCGCACTTCGGTCGACCACGGCACGGCGCTGGAACTGGCGGGCACAGGCAAGGCCAATGTCGGCAGCATGCTGGAAGCGATCAAGGTCGCAGCAGAAATGGCGCGCTGCGAAAAACTTTTGCCCGGGCACCCATGAACGGGCATAAGGCAAAGAAGAGCTTTGGCCAGAATTTTCTGGTCGATCAGAACATCATCGCCGACATCGTCCACGCGATCCGCCCCGAGGCGGGCGACAACATGGTGGAGATTGGCCCCGGTCTGGGTGCACTGACGCGTCCGCTGCTGAAGCAGTTGAACAGGCTGCATGTGGTGGAGATCGACCGCGACATCATCGCGCGCCTGAAGACGGATTATCCGCAGGACAAGATCGTCATCCATGAGGGTGACGCACTGAAATTCGATTTCGCCACGCTGGGAACGCCGCTACGCATCGTCGGCAACCTGCCGTACAACATCTCCTCGCCGCTGCTGTTCCATTTTGCCGAGTATGCGGCGCGCATCACTGACATGCACTTCATGCTGCAGAACGAAGTGGTCGAGCGCATGGTCGCCGCCCCTTCCACGCCCGAGTACGGCCGTTTGTCGGTGATGCTGCAATACCGCTTCTACATGGAAAAATTGCTCGACGTGCCGCCGCAATCGTTCCGCCCCGCGCCCAAGGTCGATTCCGCCATCGTGCGCATGATCCCGCTGCCAGCCAACCAGATCGCGGTCAAGGATGAAGCGCTGTACGCCAAGGTGGTTTCCGCCGCCTTCGGGCAACGGCGCAAGACCTTGCGCAACACGCTCAGAAGTTACCTGTCGGAAGGCGAATTTACGTTGCTCGGCATCGACGCACAGCTGCGCGCAGAGAATCTGGGCGTGGCGGAATTTACCCGTATCGCCAATTACTTGAGCGAACGCGCGCCGCTCTAGTTTCGGTTAGAATCACGCCTCATTTACTACGCCTTTTGGTGCCCCATCATGTCTGACATTCCACCAATCGTCCTGACGTTCGCCGCTACCGATCCAAGCTGCGGTGCAGGTATGCAAGCCGACATCCTGACCATCGCCAGCATGGGTTGTCATCCGCTGTCCGTGGTCACCGCCATCACCGTGCAGGACACCAGCGGCGTGGACGATGTGCAGCCGATAGATTCCGATTGGGTCGCCGACCAGGCGCGTGCAGTGCTGGAAGACATGCCCGTCGCGGCGTTCAAGATCGGCTTGCTGGGCAGCGTGGAAAACATTGCCGCCATTGCGGAAGTGATCTCCGATTATCCGGATATTCCGTTGGTGTTCGACCCGGTGCTGGCCTCGGGCCGCGGTGACGAGTTGGCCAATGAGGACATGGTCGACGCGCTGCGTGAACTGCTGCTGCCGCAAACCACCATCCTGACGCCGAACAGCATGGAAGCGCGGCGCTTGGTGCAGGATGAAGACAACGAACAGGACGATCCCGAGTTGTCCGAGTGCGCCAAGCGCATCCTGCGGCTGGGTTGCGAATATGTGCTGATCACCGGCACGCACGAGCACACCCCCAAGGTGATCAATACGCTATATGGCGAACGGGGCTTGGTGCGTAGCGACAGCTGGCCGCGCCTGCCCGGCATCTATCACGGCTCCGGCTGCACCTTGGCTTCGGCCGTGGCAGCGCTGTTGGCAAATGGACTGTCCATGGAGGACGCCGTGCGCGAAGCGCAGGAATACACGTGGGAGGCGTTGAAGTACGGCTTCCGTCCCGGCATGGGACAACACATACCGGATCGCCTGTTCTGGGCGCGCGACGAAGACGCGGAAGATGAGCCTGAAACCCGGCACTAAGAACAATATCCGCTCCTGCAAAGAGCGTTCGTTTGCTTCCTCTCCCGCTTGCGGGAGAGGATTGTGGAGGGGGATGCCGTGAAGCCAATTCACGGCTTGTATGCCATCACGCCGGATCTCGCCGACACAGACAAGTTACTGCAATACGTGCGCTTGGCTCTGCAGGGCGGTGCGCATGTACTGCAATACCGCAACAAGGCCGCTGATGCAGCACTGAGATTGCAGCAGGCACTGGCGCTACGCGAACTGACCCGCCAATTTTGCGCCACGTTCATCGTGAACGACGATGCCCAGTTGGCGGCGCAAATCGATGCCGATGGCGTGCATCTGGGCTGTGACGATGGCAGTGTGGCCGCGGCACGGGCACTGCTGGGCAGCGAGAAGATCATTGGCGTGTCTTGCTATAATCGCGCTTCGCTGGCGCATGAGGCAGTTAAGCATGGCGCGGATTACGTAGCGTTCGGCGCGTTCTTCTCATCGAGCGTCAAACCCGAGGCGGTACAGGCGGACGTGCAGTTGCTCAAGTCGGTCCAGGGCGAACTGAGCGTTCCCATTGTCGCCATTGGCGGCATCACGCAGCGGAACGGTGCATCCTTGATCGAGGCAGGCGCAGATGCACTGGCGGTGATTACAGCGCTGTGGAATGCTCCCGATATCCGCGCGAGCGCACAAGGATTTTCAACACTTTTCAGCAGGACTAAGCAATGACTTCACACAACCAGGAACTCTTCGAACAATCCCAGCAAGTCATTCCCGGCGGCGTGAATTCGCCGGTACGCGCGTTCCGCTCGGTCGGCGGCACGCCACTGTTTTTCCAGCGCGGACAAGGCGCGTATGTGTGGGATGCTGATGGCAAAAAATATACCGATTATGTGGGCTCATGGGGACCGATGATTGTCGGTCACTGCCACCCGCAAGTAGTGAAGGCGGTGCAGGACGCGGCCGCGCAAGGGCTGGGCTTTGGCGCGCCGACCGCAAGCGAACTGGAACTGGCGAATCTGCTGTGCAAGATTCTGCCGAGCCTGGAAATGGTGCGCCTGGTCAGCTCCGGCACCGAAGCGACGATGAGCGCAATCCGTCTGGCACGCGGCTTCACCGGGCGTTCGCGCATCATCAAATTCGAGGGCTGCTACCACGGCCATTCCGACGGCCTGCTGGTAAAGGCGGGCTCCGGCGCGCTGACTTTCGGCCAGCCGAGTTCTTCCGGCGTGCCCGCCGAAATCGCCGCGCTGACCACGGTGCTGGATTACAACGATGCGGCCGGGCTGGAAAAAGCCTTCGCTGAAATGGGCAAGGAAATCGCGGCGGTGATCGTCGAGCCCGTCGCTGGCAACATGAACCTGGTCGCGCCCAAGCGCGAGTTCCTTGAGGCCATGCGTAACCTGTGCACCAAGCACGGCGCTGTATTGATCCTGGATGAAGTGATGACCGGTTTCCGCGTCAGCCTACAAGGCGCGCAGGGCTATTACGGCATCAAGCCCGATTTGGTCACGCTGGGCAAGGTGATGGGCGGGGGTCTGCCCGCTGCAGCCTTCGGCGGACGCCGCGATATCATGAATTGTTTGGCTCCGCTCGGCGCGGTGTACCAGGCAGGCACGCTGTCCGGCAACCCGGTGGCAGTCGCGGCGGGCCTCACCACCTTGAAGCTGGTACAGACACCCGGCTTCTACGAGCGTCTCTCGCAACTCGCAAAGCAGCTCACGGAAGGTTTGACTGCAAGCGCAAAGAAACACGGCATCGCCTTCTGCGCCCAGTCTGTAGGCGGCATGTTCGGCCTGTATTTCAGCAAGGCGCTGCCCACGAGTTATGCCGAAGTGATGTCCTGTGACAAGGAAGCGTTCAACCGCTTTTTCCATGCCATGCTGGATGCCGGCCATTACTTGGCGCCATCGGCGTTCGAGGCGGGCTTTGTTTCTGCGGCACATACCGAAGCGGACATTGCAGCAACCATTGCTGCCGCCGACAAGATTTTCGCGGCCTGGAAGTAATGGGACTCTTCTCTCAAGCTACTTTCTACACCACCGTCAATCACATGAAAGACTTGCCGCTGCATGGCGGCAAGGAAGTCGCGTTTGTCGGGCGTTCCAATGCGGGCAAGTCGAGCGCCATCAATACGCTGGCGAACCACACCCGGCTAGCCTTCACCAGCAAGACTCCGGGGCGCACACAGCATCTGAATTATTTCTCGCTGGGTGACAACAACTACCTCGTTGACCTGCCCGGTTATGGCTATGCCAAAGTGCCGCCCGACGTGCAGGCACATTGGGAACATCTGTTGGGTGAGTACCTGCAAACTCGCGAGGAACTGTGCGGATTGGTCGTCATTATGGATGCTCGCCATCCGCTCACCGAGCGCGATCAAGGTATGCTGGACTGGTTTGCGCCGACGGGAAAGCCCATCCATATTCTGCTCACCAAATCTGACAAGCTGAGTCGCCAGGAGTCCACCAAGACATTGCGCGAAGTCAGAGATTTTCTGGGGGAACATTTCCCACAATGCACAGTACAGTTGTTTTCCAGTCTGAAGAAATTGGGAATGGATGAGGCGGAGGCGGTAATCGCCAAGTGGTTTGGCGCAAAGGAATAAACATCTTTCATCCGCGTCATCTACGAATAGTTTTTCCTCACAAAAAAACGCCCCTGAACCAAAGGGGGAGGTCAGGGGCATAAAGGTCTTTACAGGGTAAAGACTACCCGCTCAGGGAGGAGAAACGGGGAGCAACTTGCGCTGCTCAGTGATTCAGATACGGCTGTGCGAAAATAGTTCCTGTTACGTTGATTTTTTTTGGAATAACCATGCAAACACTCGGACAATACCCCAATAAACGCATGCGCCGGATGCGCAGAGACGCCTTCTCACGTGACTTGATGCGGGAGCATATACTTACTCCAAGCGACTTCATCTACCCCGTTTTCGTACTGGAAGGCGGCAACAAAGTCGAGGATGTGAAATCGATGCCGGGCGTGCAGCGCAAGACTTTGGACTTGCTGCTCAAGGATGCCGAGCAGTGCATGGAGCTGGGCGTTCCGGTCATGGCGATCTTCCCGGTAATTGATGCTCCGCTGAAGAGCCTCGACGCAAGGGAGGCCTATAACCCCAAAGGCCTTGTTCCGCGCGTGGTCGCTGAGCTAAAAAGAAATTTTCCTGAACTTGGCGTGATGACCGATATCGCGCTTGACCCCTATACCAGCCATGGGCAGGACGGCCTGCTCGACGACAGCGGTTACGTGCTTAACGACGAAACCATCGCCGTGCTTACCCGGCAAGCGCAGACCCATGCCGCCGCCGGCGCTGACATCGTCGCGCCTTCGGACATGATGGATGGGCGCATCGGTGCGGTGCGCGCTGCGCTCGATGCCCACAATCACATCCACACCCGCATCATGGCCTATTCCGCCAAGTATGCCTCCAGCTTCTACGGCCCGTTCCGCGACGCCGTCGGTTCGGCCGGCAATCTGGGCAAGGGCAACAAGTACACCTACCAGATGGACCCGGCCAATTCCGATGAAGCGCTGTGGGAAGTCGGCCTTGATCTGCAGGAAGGCGCGGACATGGTGATGGTGAAACCGGGCATGCCCTACCTCGACATCGTCCGCCGCGTGAAGGACGAGTTCAAGGCGCCCACCTTCGTTTATCAGGTAAGCGGTGAATACGCCATGCTCAAGGCCGCCGCGCAGAACGGCTGGCTGAACGAGGAGGCGTGCGTGCTGGAAGCGTTGCTGGCGTTCAAGCGTGCTGGGGCGGACGGCATACTGACTTACTTTGCGCTCGACGCGGCGCGTTGGCTGAAAAAGTAACGGGCAATTAGCATCACCTGTTTCAAAATATTGCAGCGCGCTATTCTGAACACCGCGTAGCCACTGGGGTTGACACGTTTTACCAAAACACGGACACTTCGTCCGGTGCCGATTTGAGTTCAGCTTGCGGGGCACGTTAAACATACCAGCTAAAGCGAGGAGACCCGCTCTAGCCACAAGCTGTGCGGGTTTTTCTTTTGGAGTTTCTTTGAGCAATTCGGTTGGAATCGTAACAGCGCAGCGCGCGACTTTTGACACACCGCTGACTTTCAAGAGCGGGGCGGTGTTGCCGCGCTATGAGCTTGTCTATGAGACTTACGGCAAACTGAACGCCGACAGGTCCAACGCCATCCTGATCTGCCATGCCCTTTCGGGACATCATCACGTGGCCGGACATTACGCCGGCGAGACCAAAAATGTCGGCTGGTGGGACAACATGGTGGGGCCGGACAAGCCCATCGACACGAACAAATTTTTCGTCATCGGCGTGAATAACCTCGGCGGCTGCCACGGCTCAACCGGACCTTCCAGCATCGACCCGCAAACCGGCAAGCCCTATGGCGCGAGCTTCCCCGTCATCACGGTAGAGGACTGGGTGGAATCCCAGGCACGACTGGCGGATCATGTCGGCATCACGCAATTTGCCGCCGTCATCGGTGGCAGTTTGGGCGGCATGCAGGCGATACAATGGGGGCTGTCCTGCCCCAAGCGCGTGCGCCATGTGCTGGCCATCGCTTCGGCGCCCCACCTTACCGCGCAGAACATCGCCTTTAACGACGTGGCACGCAACGCCATCCTCACCGATCCGGATTTCCACGGCGGCGATTATTACCAGCACGGCGTAGTGCCAACACGCGGCCTGCGCCTGGCGCGCATGTTAGGACATATCACCTATCTTTCCGACGATGCGATGGCGGACAAATTCGGCCGCGAGCTGCGCCACGGCAAGTTGAATTTCAGCTACGACATTGAGTTCCAGATCGAATCCTATTTGCGCTACCAGGGCGACAAATTTGCCGCGTATTTCGACGCCAACACCTATCTGCTGATGACCAAGGCACTGGATTATTTCGACCCGGCGCGCGATCTCGATGGCGACCTGAACCGCGCCTTCGCCGCTGCCCAAGCGAAGTTCCTTGTCGTATCGTTCACCACCGACTGGCGCTTCTCGCCACAACGTTCGCGTGAAATCGTGCATGCCTTGCTGCATAACAAGCGCGACGTGAGCTACGCCGAGATCACTTCTCAGCACGGCCATGATTCATTCCTGATGGAAGACGAGCGCTATTTCGCCGTGATGCGCAATTATCTGAACAATGTGGCGGAGGGAGCAGCATGACAACGCGGCGCGAAGCGACAAGTTGCGGCGTAGGCTCACCTTCAGGTTATGCCGGAGCCAACAGGGAGCAGGGGCCCCGCGTCGGGGATGTGACCGTCCGCGAGTGCTGCATGATGCCGACACGCAGCACCATTTCACGACTCCGGGATTTCAGGGAGGCATCGGCATGACCACCGATTACGCACAACTTGGCCTGTTGCGCCCCGACTTCGCCGCCATTGCGACCTGGATACCGCAGGGCTCCTCCGTGCTGGACCTCGGCTGTGGCGACGGCAGTCTGTTGCGCTATCTGCGCGAAACCCGCGAAGTACGCGGTTATGGGGTCGAGATCAGCGATACCAACATCGCGTCGTGTATCGCCAACGGCGTCAACGTGATCCAGAGCGATCTGGAATCAGGCATCGCCGATTTTGAAGATGCATCCTTCGATGTCGTCATCCTCTCGCAAACCCTGCAGGCGACGCGTCACACTGAGGCGTTGATGAAGGAGATCGTGCGCGTGGGACGCGAAGGCATCGTCAGCTTCCCCAATTTCGGCTACTGGAAGAACCGCCTGCAGGTGTTGCTGGGCAACATGCCGGTTTCAGATGAGCTGCCCTACCAGTGGTATGACACGCCGAACGTACACCTGTGCACGCTGGCTGATTTCGAGATCCTTTGCTCGCACCACCAGATACGCATCCTTGATCGCCACGTGATGTCCGACGGCAGCAACGTGCACTTACTGCCGAATCTGCGCGGCAGCACCGCAGTGTATCGCGTCAAGCGTGCCGACTGAGTGATGTCAGTCTGGCAGCAATTGTTTACGCGGCGCATGTTGATATGCGTCTTCACCGGCTTCGCCTCCGGTCTGCCGCTGTTCCTGCTGTTCAACCTCGTTCCTGCCTGGCTACGCAGCGAGCAGGTCGATCTCAAGACCATCGGCCTGTTCGCGTTGATCCAGTTCCCCTACACCTGGAAGTTTCTGTGGTCGCCGTTCCTGGACCGCTTCGTGTTGCCCGTGCTGGGCAGGCGGCGGGGCTGGATGCTGCTCACGCAGATCGGACTGCTGCTGGTGATCGCCACTCTGGGCGGGTTCTCGCCGCAAACCGAAATGACATCCATCGTGCTGTTTTGCACCTTGCTGGCCTTCCTCTCCGCCACGCAGGACATTGCGGTCGATGCTTATCGCCGCGAGTTATTGAGCGATGCCGAGCTGGGCCTGGGCAACGCGATCCACGTCAATGCTTACCGCATCGCGGGGCTGGTGCCCGGTTCGCTGTCGCTCATCCTGGCTGACCACATGGCGTGGAACTGGGTTTTCATCATCACCGCGTTGTTCATGCTTCCCGGCATGGCAATGACGCTGCTGGTGAGCGAACCGCACCGCGCCTCACCGCCCAAAACGCTGCGTGAAGCCGTGGTCGAGCCGTTCCATGAATTCATCACGCGCCAGGGATGGAAAAGCGCGTTGCTGATTCTCGCTTTCCTGCTGTTCTACAAACTCGGCGACAGCATGTGCACCGCGCTGGCCACGCCGTTCTACCTCGACATGGGCTTTTCCAAATCCGACATCGGCCTCATCGCCAAAAATGCCGGACTGTGGCCATCCATCATCGGCGGCTTGCTCGGCGGATTATGGATGATAAGGATTGGCATCAACCGCGCGCTGTGGCTGTTCGGCGTGGTGCAAATCGTCTCCATCTTCGGCTTCGCCTGGCTGGCCTCGATCGGTCATCACACGGAGATCACTGTACTTGAGCGCGCTCAGCTGGCGCTGGTCATCGGCCTGGAAGCATTGGGCGTCGGGCTGGGCACAGTGGCTTACGTCGCCTTCATGGCACATACCACCCATCCGGCCTACACCGCCACCCAGTTCGCACTGTTCACCAGCCTGATGGCGATGCCGCGCACCTTTGCCAATGCGGCGACAGGGTGGCTGGTCGAGACGATGGGGTGGACGAATTTCTTCTTTCTGTGTGCGCTGCTGGCGATACCGGGGATGCTGTTGTTGCTTAAGGTTGCGCCGTGGCACGAGAAGACGCTATGAGTGCGAAGGCATTGGTCGCTGCCGCACAAAAGCTGTCGCAGGCCGTGTCCGGGCTGGCATTTTCGGCGCCGGTCACGCATGTTTATAACCCCCTCGACTACGCTTGGCGCACACACGAACAATACCTGCGGCGCTACGGCGAAGGCCGCAAGCGCATCATCTTTCTCGGCATGAATCCCGGCCCATTCGGTATGACGCAGATCGGCGTGCCGTTCGGCGAGATCGCAGCCGCGCGAGACTGGCTGCTCCTCGATGCGCCCATCAACAAACCCCCTCTGGAAAATCCTGCGCGTCCTATCGAAGGCTGGGGCTGCCCCCGCAGCGAAGTGAGCGGGCGGCGGCTTTGGGGCCTGTTCGCCCAGCGTTTTGGCACCCCCGAGAATTTCTTCGCCGACCACTTCGTTGCCAACTATTGCCCGCTGGCCTTCTTTGCCGGTGGGCGCAACATCACGCCGGACAAGCTGTCCGGCAATGAAGCAGCGCCCCTCTTCGCCGTATGCGATGAGCATCTCGTTAAAGTGGTGAAGGCAACAGGCGCCGAATGGGTCGTCGGTATCGGTGCGTTCGCCGAAGCCCAGGCGCAACGCGCGCTGTCGAATGTGCCCGGCGTACAGTTCGGCCGCATCCTGCATCCCAGCCCGGCGTCGCCCGCCGCTAATCGGGGTTGGGCAGAGCAGGCAACCGGACAGATGCACGCTCTCGGCCTCTGGGATTAAACATAAGCCGTGCGCCTCTGCTCAGCAGTCAACTGCCGTGGAGTACGTAGCAGCAACGACAAACTACTATTGTTGTGCATTACATAACGCGGGTTGTCTTAATCAGAAATACTTGGGTACCATATGCCTGCACTTTCCCCAGGTGGACAAATATGTTTTCTCGCTTATTTCCGGTTGCTCTAATTCTCGCAGTTGTCGGTTGCGGGGTGGTGGTGGGGTTCAGGCTCCTGCGTCCGCGGCCATTTCGTTCAGTCTCTCGACAAGTCGCAATACTCCGGTATCACCGCACCGAGTAATCTGGTGATTAAAGACGCCGAGGCTTGGGCTCAACTTTGGGCGAACCACACGAATAGAATGGTGCCTATGCCAACGGTGGATTTCAACATAGATATGGTGCTCGCCGTGTTTCTCGGTAACCGCCCGAGTGGCTGCTATTCGGTGGCTATTACAAGCGTTGTCCAGGATTCTACGGGAATAGCTGTCACTTACCATGAGTCAGTTTTGACCGGTAGCACTGTCGCATGTACAGCTTCCATCACGTATCCATCACATATGGTTATCCTGCCAACCTCGACAGCGTCAGTCCGTTTCGTTGCTGCGTAGAAAGAATGCAAGCGTAAACGTCATTGGGGTCAGGTTCGCATTAACTGCCTGTTCTGTACCCTCGCCAGCAACGCCTGCGCACTGACCGCCCCGATCAACGCCATCAGCATGTCCGTTTGCGTGTCCCACGGATCGCCCTGCGTACCGAGGAAAGCATCCGCTCCTTGTACCATCGTGACTGCTGCCGCCCATTCGATGAGTTCATAACTGGCGCTGACAGCAAGGCAGCACGCCGTTACCAGGGTGAACAGCAGTTTGCCCGGACGTAACGGCGAGCTGCGCAGCAGCAATTCGCGGAACAGCATGGCGGGAACGAAACCTTGCGCGAAGTGGCCGATCTTGTCGTAGTCGTTGCGCGCGAAGCCGAGCCAGTCTTCCATCCAGTAACCCAACGGCACTTCGGCATAGGTGTAATGACCGCCGACCATCAGAATGAGCGCATGCAGGAACAACAGGCGGTACACCAGCGGGGTTAGGGTATAGCGTTTGCAGCTGGCGACGAGGATGGGCACGGCGATGAAAATGGGCGCAGTCTCCATCCACCAAGTGGTGTAGTCGTGCGGATGGATGGCGGTAATAGCGAGCAGCACACATCCAACCGCCATTAATGCCAAGGGTTCGTTGCTCGCCTTCATTGTCACTCCTGGTAGTCCACCATCAGCGGCGCATGGTCGGAGAAACGCTGCTCCTTGTAGATGCCGGTGGCTATCGCCTTTTCGGCCACGCCGGGGGTGGCGATCTGGTAGTCGATGCGCCAACCGACGTCCTTGGCCCAAGCCTGGCCGCGATTCGACCACCAGGTGTAGGCTTCCAGTTCGGGGTGCAATTTGCGGAACACGTCGACGAAGCCGACTTCGCCGAACAGTTCGGTGAGCCAGGCACGTTCTTCCGGCAGGAAACCGGAGTTCTTCTTGTTGCCGCGCCAGTTCTTCAGGTCCTTTTCGGTGTGGGCGATGTTCCAGTCGCCGCAAACGATCACGTCACGCCCGCTTTGGCGCAACGATACCAGGTGCGGCATGAAGGCTTCCATGAACTTGAACTTCACCGCTTGGCGCTCTTCGCCGCTGGAGCCGGAGGGCAGGTACAGCGACACCACGCTGAGGTTACCGAACTGCGCTTCAATATAGCGGCCTTCTGCATCAAACTCCGAGATGTTCAAACCGACGATTACGTTATCCGGTTTGCGCTTGCAGTAGATGCCCACGCCGCTGTAGCCCTTCTTTTCGGCGTAGTGAAAATAGCCGTGGCAGCCAAGCGGGGAAAGCATGTCCGGCGTCATGTCGGGTTCCTGTGCCTTGAGCTCCTGCACGCACAGGATGTCGGCATTCTGCTTGGCAAACCACTCCAGCAGGCCTTTGTTGTAAGCGGAACGGATACCGTTCAGGTTCAGGGTGATGATGCGCATGTTGCCTCTCGTTGAATAAGCACGCGCATTATAATGGCGGCATTGTTCAATCCATCCGCAAAGCTATCCATGCACGCTTACCGTCAAGATTTCATTCGTTTCGCTGTCGAACAAAAGGTATTGCGCTTCGGCGAATTTCAGACCAAGGCCGGACGTCTTTCACCTTATTTCTTTAACTCTGGCCTGTTCCAGGATGGCGCCGCGCTGCGCGAATTGTGCCAGTTCTATGCGCAGGCCATCCTTGCCTCGAATGTTGAGTTCGACATGCTGTTCGGCCCAGCATACAAGGGCATCCCCCTGGTAGCCGGCACATCCATCGCGCTGTCTGAGCAGGGCCGCAACGTGCCCTATTGCTTCAACCGCAAGGAGGCAAAGGATCACGGCGAGGGGGGCAGCACGGTGGGCGCTAAACTGAAGGGCAGGGTGCTCATCATCGACGACGTGATCTCGGCTGGAACCTCGGTGCGAGAGTCCATCGAGCTCATCCGCGCAGCGGATGCCACACCGTGCGGCGTGGTGATCGCGCTGGATCGCATGGAGCGCGGCCAAGGCGAATTATCCGCGGTGCAGGAAGTGAAGCGAGACTATGGCCTGCCCGTTATTTCCATCGCCGCGCTGGATGACTTGCTCGGTTATTTGCAGGGTCAGGCAGAATTGGTGCAGAATCTGCATGCGGTGCAAACCTATCGTGACCGTTACGGAGTTAAAGAATGACCAAGTCTAAATTGCTGGTAGCAAGTGCAGCCTTATTTACCGCATTCTGTTTCAACGCCGAAGCCAAGCTATACAAGTGGGTGGATGAAAATGGCACCACCCATTACGGCGAGACTATCCCGCCTGAATACGCCAACCGCGAGGCAAAGAAGCTCGAAAAAGGACGTCTCGTCGACCGCAAAGATACGTTCGACAATCTAAAGCAGAACACACCCAAAGAGGAGACAGCTGCTGACAAGGCGGCCATCGAGGCTAAGCGCCATGACAACGCTTTGCTGAATAGCTATAGCAATGAAAAAGAGATTGATCTTGCCCGTGACCGCAATCTTCTGCAGATTGAGGCACGTATCAATAGCTACACCACTTTGCTGAAGGCAGCTCAGGCCACGTTGACTGATTTGCACAAGGAAAGCGACACGCGCACAAAAAATGGCCAGAAGATACCGCAGTCCTTAACCGATGACATCGCCGCAGCTGAAGCGCGTGTCGCCTCGCTGCAAAAGGATCTGGATTCCAGCCAGAAGGATGCGGACGCGATGAGGGCGCGCTACGAGGCGGACAAGCAGCGGTTCCGCGAATTGAAGGGTATGTCGGCTGATTCCAAGTAATCAGAACGCGATGTAGTTCTTGGCTGCTGCGTCGTAACGTAGCAGCTGCCCATGTTCGATATCGAAATACCAGCCGTGCAAAGTCAGCTTGCCGCTTGCCACGCGCTCTTCTATCCACGGGAAGGTCATCAGGTTGCCCAGTGACACCAGGATAGCGCGCTGTTCGCAGGCGCGCTCCTGCTCTGCCAACGGCGCTTGCGGCATCTCCGCGATTACCTCGGCGCGAGCGCTTTCAACCAGGCACATCCAGTCATCGATGTAGGAGCCCGGTGTGCCGACGCCACCGGTTTTTACCAGTGCATTGATACCTCCGCAGCGAGCATGGCCCAACACGATAATGTGTTCCACCCCCAGCGTGCTGACGCCGTATTCGATCGCGGCGGTAGTACCGTGATGTCCGCTATGTTCTTCGAGCGGCGGAACCAGATTCGCTACATTGCGGATGACGAATAGATCGCCGGGGTCGCAGTCGAACACCAGCGCCGGGTCGACCCGTGAATCGCAGCAGGCTACGACCAACACCTTGGGCGTCTGGCCTTGTTTTACCAATTGCTGGAAAAGGCTGTCGTTGCGCTCGAAATGGCGCTCGCGGAAGCGCTGGAAACCTTCAACGAGAGTGCGCGGTATCGATGTCATGCGCCGGTAAGCAGCCGTTGAGCTTCACGGTATTTATCCGCAGTCCTTTGCAGCACATCGGCAGGAATCTGCGGAGCGGGGGGTTGCTTGTTCCAGCCCGAGGACTCCAGCCAATCGCGCACGAACTGCTTGTCGAAACTGGGTGGGTTGCTGCCGACCTTGTACTGGTCGGCTGGCCAGAAGCGCGATGAATCGGGTGTTAGCGCTTCGTCGATCAGGTACAGCTTGCCGTCTTTGTCGACGCCGAATTCAAACTTGGTATCAGCGATGATGATACCCTTGGTCAGCGCATAGTCGGCCGCCTCAGTATAGAGCGCCAGCGTGGCCTTCTTCACTTGCTCGGCCATCTCAGCGCCCAACAGCTTCCTGGCTTCTTCAAACGAGATGTTTTCGTCGTGTTCGCCGACCGCCGCCTTGGTCGATGGCGTGAACAACGGTTGCGGCAGTTTCTGCGCTTCCTGCAGACCTGCTGGCAACTGGATGCCGCACACGGCACCGGTCTTTCTGTAATCTTTCCAGCCGGAGCCAACCAGATAGCCGCGCACGATCGCCTCGATCGGCAATGGCTTTAGCTTCTTGGTCACGAAGGCGCGACCCCGCACTTGGGCCTTCTCTGCCTCAGTCGTCACCACCGACTCCGGATCGATGCCGGACAAGTGGTTAGGAATGACATGCGCCAGTTTCTTGAACCAGAAGTTTGATACCGCAGTCAGCACCTCGCCTTTGCCAGGGATAGGCGTGGGCAGGATGACGTCGAACGCAGACAGGCGATCTGTCTGCACGATCAGCAAATGATCAGCGTCGACTTCATAAAGATCGCGCACCTTGCCGCGATGCAGGAACTTCAGACTGGTCAGGTTGGATTCGTGCAGTGCAGACATGATCGTCCTTTCTTACAAAGCCGGGAGCGCGGTTGCGGCAATTTGTTCGGCTTGCTTCTTGCGGTAATCGGTAAGCTTTTGTGCCAATTGCTTGTCGTTCAGTGCGAGCATGGAAACGGCGAACAGACCCGCATTCGCCGCACCTGCTTCGCCGATGGCAAAAGTCGCCACCGGAATGCCTTTCGGCATCTGCACGATAGATAGCAGTGAGTCCATACCCTTCAGATATTTCGAAGGAATCGGCACGCCCAGCACCGGCAGCGTGGTCTTGCCGGCGATGACGCCGGCAAGATGCGCCGCGCCGCCGGCGCCGGCGATGAAGCATTGCACGCCTTGCGCGCTCATTTCCTTGATGTAGTCGAACAGCAGATCGGGTGAGCGATGAGCCGAAATAACGCGGGCATCGAAGACTACACCGAAATCCTGCAAGGCACGTGCTGCCTGCTGCATGATCTCCCAGTCGTTGCCGCTGCCCATCACGATAGAAACGAGTGGCTTGGCCATGTTTTATGCTCCCTTGTGATAGCTCACTACGCGCTCGACTTCGTTCTTCGAACCAAGAATCACTGGCACGCGCTGATGCAAACCGGTGGGTTGCACTTCCATAATGCGCTCGCGTCCGGTGGAGCTGGCACCACCTGCCTGTTCGACGATGAACGACATCGGGTTGGCTTCGTACATCAGGCGCAGCTTGCCGGCTTTGGCCGGATCCTTGGTATCGAACGGATACATGAAGATACCGCCGCGCGTCAGGATGCGGTGCACTTCGGCGACCATGGAGGCGACCCAGCGCATGTTGAAGTTCTTCTCGCGACCGCCGTCCTTGCCCTTCATGCACTCGTCGATGTAACGCTGCACGGGTTTTTCCCAGTAACGCTGATTGGACATGTTGATGGCGAATTCGGCGGTGTCAGCCGGGATCTGCATGTTCGGATGGGTCAGAAAGAACTCGCCGACGTCGCGGTCCAAGGTAAAACCGTTCACACCGTGGCCGGTGGTGATCACCATCATGGTGTTCGGGCCATACAGTGCGTAGCCGGCGCAGACTTGCTTGGTGCCGGGCTGCATGAAATCGGCAGCGGTCGGGTTGGTCACGCCTTCCGGGCAACGCAGAATCGAGAAGATGGTGCCGACGGAGATGTTCACGTCGATGTTGGAAGAGCCGTCCAGCGGGTCAAAAGTGATCAGGTACTTGCCCTTGGGGTATTTGGCCGGGATCGGGTAGATATCGTCCATCTCTTCGGAAGCCATCGCTGCCAGGTGGCCGCTCCACTCGTTGGCCTTGATGAATACTTCGTTGGTGATGATATCCAGCTTCTTCTGGGTTTCGCCTTGCACGTTCTCGCTGCCCGCGCTGCCCAGCACTCCGATCAACGCGCCCTTGTTCACGTCATGTGCAATCTGCTTGCAAGCGGAAATGACATCGCTGAGCAGCCCGGTGAAATCGCCGGTCGCACCGGGAATATGGCGTTGTTCTTCGATGATGAACTGGATCAAACTCTTACTCATTACTACTTCTCCTAACGATTAAAATTACAACTAGCGGATTTTACAGGTTTTGCATTCTGCTCTCTATGGCTATTTGGTCAGCGAGATGAATAGTTCGGGCAGCTTCTGCGGCAACTGCTCCACGTTGTCGACGATCGTGTACTGCTTGCCGAAGATGTCCGCTACATACTCGTCCGCCTTGGGGTCGAGATTGATGCAGTAGCTATAGATGCCCTGCCGGTCCAGCTCCTTCACTGCCTGGCGCGCATCCGCGATCAGTAGTTCACCGTCCTTGGTATCAATATCCGAGGGCTGGCCGTCGGTCAGGATCAGCATCAGCTTCTTGTCGGCCTGCTGCTTCTCCAGATAATGCGCGGCATGGCGCATCGCAGCGCCCATGCGCGTGGAATAGCTCGCTTCCATCGCCGCGAGGCGGCCTTTCACCTCGTCGTCCCAGCGTTCGCTGTAACCCTTGATGTGCAGGTAGCGCACGTCATGGCGCGTGTTGGAGTGGAAGCCGGCGATGGCGAATGGATCGCCCAGTTTTTCCACTGCCCAGCCCAGCAGCGAGACCGCTTCCTGGCTCAGCTGCAGGATGGTCTGCTCGCTGCCGGAAGCTTTTTCGTTGAGTGACTCGGACAAATCAAGCAGCAGCATCACCGCGATGTTGCGCCCGTCGTTGCGATGGCTCATGTTAATGCGCGGATCGGGCTGGCTGCCTGCCTTGTAGTCGATGAGCGAACGGATCGCGACGTCGAGGTCGAGCTCGGAGCCTTCTTCCTGGTAGCGGATGCGCACCTTGTCCTGCGGCTTCAACAGATCGAGCATCTTCTTAAGGCGCTTGGCCAGACCCGCATGCTTCGCCAGCAGCCGGTCGATGTCCGCCGGATTGCCGGAAGGATGCAGACCCTCGTACACGCTGACCCAGTCCGGACGATAGTTGTACGCGCTGTAATCCCACTCCGGATAGTGGCGCGGCGGCAAGCCTTTCAATTCCTCGCCCGGCTCGATCTGGCGCGGCTCATCGAACGCCTCTTCCTCATCGCCTTCCTCGATGAATTTCCACATCTGGCGGTTATCGTCGCGATAGTCGATCACCGTGTCGTCAAAGTGCGTGTCGGCGAAGTTGTCGCTCTTTCTTCGCGTCTGCGCGATGAACGCTACGGCCAGATCGGCCATGGCTTGCGTGCTGGCTTCGCTGCCCGCCAGCAAGGCATGGAAGCGCCGCGCGAATTCGATAATGTGCGCATTCCGGTACGGATGTTGCGGATCAAGTATGGCGCGCGACAGCATGGCCAGACGGTGGCGCACGGTGGATACCTTGTCCGGATCGCAGGCATTTTCCGCCGGAACCGGATGCAATGCCATGAAGATGCGGCGCAGGCCGGGATACTCGCGCATCGCCAGTTGTTCCACACGGCTGTCTTCCAGAAACTCAGCCGCCATGCGCTGGAATGGACTCATGTTGTCGGCGATGATGGCTTCGGTCCAGCGCCGGTGGCCGACGATGTGCGCGAGCGTCGCGCGATAGCGGTCCAGGCCGGATACGCCGCCTGCATCGTCATAAACATCCGGCAGGCGGATGCCCAGTTTGTCATAGTAGGGGATGGGTTTGCGCAACTCGTCGAACGAACTCGAATAGGGGATGAGCATGTCCTCGTCCTGCCACAGGCCGCGCAGGTACAGATTCAGTTTGCGCTCATTGTCCACCAGCAAGGTGCCATGTCGTTCGCGTTGCAGCACCGCACGGCTGTCCGCCGATTGCAGGCTGAAATATTCGATCTGGCGCTCCGGATGATCTTCGTAATAGCGCACGCCATACTCCACCCAGTTCTTCAGTCCCGCCAATGACAGCTGGCTGAGCAAGACTGGCACCTGCTTGAACATCTCCGGCAGGCCGGGGCTGGGGAAGGTCTGGTGTATGCCATGCACCGAGCCTGTGGTGCACTCCATCAGGTCCAGCGCAATAGCCAGATAATCCTGCAGCAACTCCGGCGTTTGCAGCCGGCGCGCGGTGGCCGGCAGCGATTGCAGGAACGGGACGATCGCCGGACTGTTGGGCGATCGCCACAATTTGCGGATGAACGTCATGATGTGCGGCAACACCTCTTCGCCGACCACCTTGGCAACCTCCGGCCACTCCTCCAGGAAGATCAGGATGGGCTCCGCACCGCGGCCCATCTTGCCGAGGAAGCGCGCATGTTCGATGTAGGCCGCCAACCCTTCTGCGGACAGCAGCGCCTGTGCGTGGCGCATGCAATCCGGAAATACTTCGGCTACGCGCGGAAAGCCGCAATCAAGCTCGTTCCAATAAGCTTGCAGGTCTTCCGGTATGTCGGCCGTTGGCGTGGTCATGGCGTTATCGTGAAACTTGCTCGGCGATTCGTTCGCCCCCTCGCCCGCTTGCGGGAGAGGGTTGGGGAGAGGGAATCGGGCATGGCGAGTTCATTTTCATGGGTGACTAGTTGCCATGCCCGTTAGGCAAACGTCGCTTCGATGGCGTGGTCCAGCGTGTCGCGGATGTCTGCATCGTCCGTGATCGGGCGCACCAGCGCCATGCGGCAGGCGGCCCGCTGGTCGACGCCGCCTTTGATCAGCGTCGCTGCATACACCAGCAGACGCGTGGAAATGCCTTCATCCAGGCCGTGCCCCTTGAGGTTGCGCGCGGCGTGACCGATCTTCACCAGTTGTGCGGCCAAGCCGTTTTCGATGCCGGTTTCCTTGCTGAGAATCTCCGCCTCGACCTTCGCTTCCGGATAGTGGAATTCGAACGCGGTGAAGCGCTGCTTGGTCGATTGCTTCAGATCCTTCATCAGGCTCTGGTAGCCGGGGTTGTACGAGATCACCAGTTGGAAATCGGGATGCGCCTCGATCAGCTCACCCTTCTTGTCCAGCGGCAAGGTACGACGGTGGTCGGTGAGCGGGTGAATCACCACTGTGGTGTCCTGCCGTGCCTCGACGATTTCATCCAGATAGCAGATCGCGCCAATGCGCGCCGCCGTGGTCAGCGGGCCGTCCAGCCAGCGCGTGCCGTTGGCGTCGAGCAGATAGCGCCCGACCAGATCGCTTGCCGTCATGTCTTCATTGCACGCCACGGTGATCAGCGGCTTGTTCAGCTTCCAGGCCATGTACTCGATGAAACGCGATTTGCCGCAACCGGTCGGGCCTTTCACCATCACCGGCAGGCGTGCCGCATATGCCGCTTCATACAACGCGACTTCATCGCCCTGCGCCTGATAGAACGGCTGCTTGTGGACTTTGTATTGGTCTGTGTTCGTCATGGCTCGCTCCTGGCTCAACGTGTATCCGCACACGCCGAGCGGTTTTGAATTCGGGAAAAAAACGCCCCCAACTGGTGGGGGCGCATTTTTGCTTCGATACTGCCTGAGCTTACTTGTGTACGCCCAGCTTTTCGCGCCAGCCCGGGAACAGCTTGTCCGAATCCTTGGGGAAAGACTCGAATGCACGTGCGAACTCCTTGTGTTCCTTCGCCCACTGGATCGGGTCTGCACCGGCCTTCCAGCACTCGTAGGCTTGACGCAGCGACTTCGCGCCGGCTGCCGGAGAGTCGATGTGACCGTAGGATCCGCCGCCTGCGGTGTTGATCACGTTGCCGTGGCCCAAGTTCTGGAAGAAGCCTGGCAGGCGCAGCGCGTTCATGCCGCCGGAGATGATCGGCGTCGTGGCCTTGATGCCATACCATTTCTGGAAGTAGACCGGACCCTGGCACTCGTCGCGCTCGATCATGTAAGCGATGATCTTGTCGTCGCCTTCGCCTTCCATCTTGCCGTAGCCCATGGTGCCGACGTGGATGCCGGAAGCACCTTGCAGACGGCTCATCTTGGCCAGCACGAAGGCGGTGTAGCCGCGCTTGGCAGAGGGAGAAGTCACCATGCCGTGGCCGGCGCGGTGGTAGTGCAGGAACTGGTTCGGGTATTGGCGACGAGCAGTGGTCACCATGCCGGGGCCGCCCACGAAGCCGTCAACCAGGAAGGCCAGCTTGTTCGCGTCCGGACCGAAGGTCTCCAGCGCGAAGTCTGCACGCGCCAGCATTTCGTAATGGTCATCCGCAGTAATGTTCAGCGAGAACAGCTTGGCATCGCCGGTTTCGTCCATGGCGCGCTTCATTGCGTCGTACACGAGCGGCAGTGTCTTCTTCAGCGGAGAGAAAGTCTGGTTGCCTTGCGGCTCGTCGTTCTTGATGAAGTCGCCGCCCAGCCAGAACTGGTAGGCAGCCTTGGCGAACGGCTCGGGACGCAGACCCAGCTTCGGCTTAATGATGGTGCCGGAGATGTAACCGCCGTCCTTGGTCGGACGGCCGAGGATGCGCCACAGCTCTTCGATGTTGGTCGTCGGGCAGTCGAACTGGCGGATGACTTCCTGCGGAACGTAGAAGTCGATCATCTTGGCGTGTTCGATGTCGCCCATGCCCTGGTTGTTGCCGATGGCCAGAGTGAGGAAGGACACCAGCATGTAGCGGCCGTCGGTCACGTTGCGATCGAACAATTCCAGCGGATATGCGATGCGCATATCTTCCTTGGCTTCGTCGATGTAGTACACCAGCGCGTCCACGCCCTTGGTGAAGTCGTCGGTGGTCGAAACTTCAACGTTGGTGCCGGTGGAAGACTCGGCTGCGAAGTGCGCAGCGGCTTCCAGGTAACCCAGGCCGCCCTTCGGCTTCATCTTGTAAGCGACCAGAATGTGCTTGCCGCCCTTGATCAGGTCTGCTTCTTTCAGACTCAGATCGGAATAACGATTGGATTGATCCATTGTTCTCTCCTTAGTTGTTTATCGATTGCTATTTGATTCAATTGCCACGGAGCGCACTATACGCTCGCCATCCATAAACGACAGTCAAATGTTTTTATGTGAACCATAAGCGCGCCTTATGGTATAAATTCGCCATGTTACCCATCTCATTGCGCCAACTGCAGGTCTTCGAGAGCGTCGCCCGCCACCTGAGCCATTCGCGGGCCGCCGCCGAGCTGTTTCTGTCGCAACCGGCGGTGTCGATGCAGATCAAACAGGCCGAGAACGCGGTGGGCTTGCCGCTGTTCGAACAGGTCGGCAAGAAGCTTTTTCTCACCGATGCCGGGCGCGAACTGCTGCGCTATGCCCGTTCCATGCTGCAGACCATGGAGGAGATGGAGGCGGTGTTCGACGAAATGAAGGGCTTGGAGCGCGGCCATCTCAACATCGCGGCAGTCAGCACCGCCAATTACTTCATGCCCCAGCTGCTCGCCAAATTCATCCACGCGCACCCCAAGATCCAGGTCAGCCTGTCGGTGGCCAACCGTGACGCCGTGGTTAAGCAACTTGCCGACAACATCGCCGACCTCGCCATCATGGGGCAACCGCCTGAAGGCACGGACATGCTGGCTGAGGCTTTCATGGAGAATCCGCTGGTAGTGATTGCCGCTCCTTCGCATCCGTTGGCGCGCGCAAGGAAGATTCAGCCGAAGCAGTTGGCGCGCGAGGTTTTTCTGTTGCGCGAGCAGGGTTCAGGCACGCGCGGCGTGGTAGAACGCTTCTTCGCCAGCCACAGGCTCGCCTTGCCCGCACACATGGAGATGGACACCAACGAGGCCATCAAACAGTCGGTGCAGGCGGGCATCGGCATCGGCATCATCTCGCACCACGGCATTGAACTCGAACTGGAAACCAAGCGCCTCGTGGTACTCGACGTAGAGCACTTTCCCATCGTGCGCCACTGGTACATCGTGCACCGCAAAGACAAACGTCCTTCGACGGCAGCGCAGGGATTCGAGCGCTTCCTGCTGAAAGAATCACAGAGCATGATGAGGCAAAGCAACACATCGGCTGCAAACAAATAGGCGGAACAGAATCTAAATGAAACAAAAAAGCGACCCGCAGGTCGCTTTTTTGTTGCTGCTTGCTCAATGATTACTTGATGATTGCGTTCAGCTCGCCCTTGCTGTAGCGGGTAGCCATTGCGTCCAGCGCGATCGGCTTGATCTTGCCGGCTTGGCCTGCGGAACCGAAGGCTTCGTAACGTGCCTTGCAAATTGCGCGCATCGCCTTGGTGGTTTCCGCCAGGAACTTGCGTGGATCGAAGTCCTTGGGATTTTGCGCCAGGTAGCGACGAGTCGCGCCGGTGGATGCCATGCGCAGGTCGGTATCGATGTTCACCTTGCGCACGCCGTGCTTGATGCCTTCGACGATCTCCTCGACCGGCACGCCGTAAGTTTGCGGCATTGCGCCGCCGAACTGGTTGATGATCTCCAGCCATTCTTGCGGCACAGAGGAGGAACCGTGCATCACCAGGTGGGTGTTGGGGATACGTGCGTGGATCTCCTTGATGCGGCTGATCGCCAAGGTGTCGCCTGTGGGCGGCTTGGTGAACTTGTACGCGCCGTGGGATGTGCCGATGGCGATCGCCAGTGCGTCGACCTGGGTCAGTTTGACGAATTCCGCAGCTTCGTTCGGATCGGTCAGCAATTGGTCGTGGCTCAGCACGCCTTCAGCGCCGTGACCGTCTTCCTTTTCGCCGTGGCCGGATTCGAGAGAGCCCAGGCAGCCCAGTTCACCTTCAACGGAAACGCCAACAGCGTGGGACATTTCCACGACGTTGCGGGTCACGTTGACGTTGTATTCAAAGCTGGAAGGTGTCTTGCCGTCGGTCATCAGCGAGCCGTCCATCATCACGCTGGAGAAGCCGGACTTGATGGCGTTGATACACACTGCTGGCGATGCGCCGTGGTCCTGGTGCATGACGACGGGAATGTGCGGATACATTTCCACTGCCGCTTCGATCAGGTGGCGCAGGAACGGTTCGCCAGCGTACTTACGTGCGCCTGCGGAACCTTGCATGATCACGGGGCTGTTGCATTCATCAGCCGCTTCCATGATCGCCTTCACTTGTTCCAGGTTGTTGACGTTGAACGCGGGCAGGCCGTAGCTGTGCTCTGCCGCGTGATCGAGAAGTTGACGTAAGGATACGAGTGCCATTATTTCCTCCTGATATTAAATTTACAAAACGCTTACGATTTGTTCGACTAACTCTTGCGATGGTTGCCCACACGCACGATCTTCAATGTGTTGGTGTGGCCTGCCTCGCCGATCGCTTCACCGACGGTCATCACGATCAAATCGCCATCTGTCACCAGGCCCAGACGCGATAGTTCGTCTTCTGCCTGGCGCAAGGTGACAGAGTGATCCTTCGATTCGATCTTGAATGCGATGGGGTGCACGCCGCTGAACAAGGTAACTTTGCTCAGGGTGCTTTCCATCGGTGTCATCGCGAAAATCGGCGTACCCGCGTTGATGCGCGACATCCACAATGCGGTCGAGCCGGACTGGGTTAGCGCAACGATGGCCTTCACCTTGAAATGTGATGCCGCATACAACGCAGACATGGCGATCGATTGGTCAACACGGGTGAACATGATGTGGCCCATGCGACGATCAGTCGCGCTTTCTTCCGTTTCCTTTTCGGCGTTGACACAGATGCGCGCCATCGCTTCGACGGTTTCCACCGGATAATCACCGACCGCTGTTTCTGCGGACAACATCACAGCATCAGTTCCATCCAGCACGGCGTTTGCCACGTCGGATACTTCGGCACGGGTCGGGATCGGATTCGTGATCATCGACTCCATCATCTGCGTAGCGGTGATAACCAATTTGTTTCTGGCTCGCGCCATCTTGATCATCTTCTTTTGCAGGCCCGGCACGGCGGCATCGCCGACTTCCACAGACAAGTCGCCGCGCGCCACCATGATGGCATCCGACGCTTCAATGATATCGCCCAGCACCGGAATGGCTTCGGCGCGCTCGATCTTGGCCATCAGCAGGCTCTTGCCGCCTGCTGCTTGCATCAGTTCGCGCGCCAGTTTCATATCGTCCGCCGAGCGCGGGAACGACACCGCCAGATAGTCCGCCTTGATCAGCGCGGCAGTCTTGATGTCTTCCTTGTCCTTGTCGGTCAGTGCGGGGGCAGTGAGTCCGCCGCCCTTGCGGTTGATGCCTTTGTTGTTGGACAGCACACCGCCCCTGACGACAACGCAATGGACCTCTTGTCCTTTGACGCCGGTCACGTGAAATTCCAGCATGCCGTCGTTGAGCAGCAATACGGTGCCAACATCGACATCATTGGGCAATTCCTTGTAATCCAGGCCCACGCGTTCCTGATTGCCCAAACCATCCAGTGAAGCATCGAGAATGAAGGCATCGCCCTTGTTCAGGGTGATCTTGTCATTCTGGAATTTGCGCACACGAATTTTTGGACCTTGCAGGTCAGCCAAAATACCAACCGTGCGGCCTGCTGCTTTCGCAGCGGCGCGCACCTTCTCGGCGCGGCCCATGTGATCCTGGGCGGTGCCGTGAGAAAAGTTCATACGTACTACATCCACTCCCGCGCGTATCATTTGTTCCAGTACCTTTTGGTCGCTGGATGCGGGCCCCAGTGTTGCTACTATTTTTGTTCTGCGGAGCATTTGTGTCCTAGTTATTATTGCTTGGCGCGCTGCTCCAGAATCTCTACTGCAGGCAATGTCTTGCCTTCAAGAAACTCAAGGAACGCACCGCCAGCGGTGGAGATGTAAGACACCTTGTCGTAGATGTCGTACTTCTGAATTGCCGCGATGGTGTCGCCGCCGCCTGCCAAAGTGAAAGCCTTGGTTTCGGCAATGGCCTTGGCGATGGTCTTGGTGCCTTCGCCGAATTGGTCGAATTCGAACACGCCGACGGGGCCGTTCCATACCACAGTGCCTGCCTTCATGATGATATCAGCGAGCTCTTGGGCAGACTTCGGACCGATGTCGAAGATCATGTCGTCGTCAGCCACGCTGCCAGCGTCCTTCAACACCGCGGGTTCATTGGCGTCAAACTTCTTGCCGACCACCACGTCGACCGCGACGGGGATGGAAGCGCCACGCGCCTGCATCTTGCTCATCAGCGCTTGTGCGGTCGGGACCAGATCGTCTTCACACAGCGACTTGCCGACATTTTTGCCGACCGCCTTGAGGAATGTGTTGGCGATGCCGCCGCCAACCACCAGCTGTTCGCATTTTTCGGACAACGATTCCAGCACGGTCAGCTTGGTAGAGACCTTGGAACCGCCGACGATGGCAACCATTGGACGTGCCGGGTTCAACAGGGCTTTGCTCAACGCTTCCAGTTCTTCCGTCAGCAGGATGCCTGCAGCAGCCACGGGAGCGAACTTCGCCACGCCGTGAGTCGATGCTTCGGCGCGGTGGGCAGTGCCGAATGCGTCCATCACGAACACGTCGCACAGTGCGGCATATTTCTTCGACAGTTCGTCGTTGCTCTTCTTCTCGCCTTTATTGAAGCGGCAGTTCTCCAGCAACACCAATTCGCCGTCGGCGACCTGGAAACCGCCGTCCACCCAGTCGCGAATCAAGCGCACGGGTTTGCCGAGCTTGTTGGCAATTGTGTCAGCAACGGGCTTGAGCGAGTTTTCTTCCGAATACACGCCTTCTTCCGGGCGTCCCAGGTGAGAAGTCACCATCACTTTTGCACCAGCCTTCAGTGCGGCATTGATGGTTGCCATGGACGCGGTGATACGGGCATCGGAAGTAACTTTGCCGTCCTTGACGGGAACGTTAAGGTCAGAGCGGATCAGGACGCGTTTGCCCTTGAGATCCAGATCGGTCATTTTGATAACGGACATGATTTTTCCTTCTGTGCAGACTTTAAAAGCTGAAAGGGCTGGCATCAGCCAGCCCTTAGTCGAACGGATTACTTGGCGACGTGCTGGACGAAGCGCAGCATGTTGCAGGTGTAGCCGTATTCGTTGTCGTACCAGGCGACAACCTTGACGAAGGTACCATCCAGCGCGATGCCGGCTTCGGAATCGAAGATCGACGAATAGCCACAGCCACGGAAGTCTGTAGAAACCACCTTCTCGTCGGTGTAACCCAGAGTCTTGCTGATATCACCGGTCTGGGACGCCTTCTTCATAGCGGCGCAGATGTCTTCGTACTTGGCTTCCTTGTTCAGCTCGACGGTCAAGTCAACCACGGAAACGTCGGAAGTCGGTACACGGAACGCCATGCCGGTCAGCTTGCCGTTCAGTTCTGGCAACACCTTGCCCACCGCCTTGGCTGCGCCGGTGGAGGAGGGGATGATGTTCTCGAGGATACCGCGGCCGCCGCGCCAGTCTTTCTTGGACGGACCGTCAACAGTCTTCTGGGTAGCAGTGGCAGCGTGCACGGTGGTCATCAGACCGCGCTTGATGCCCCAGTTGTCGTTCAGCACCTTGGCTACCGGCGCCAGACAGTTGGTGGTGCAGGAGGCGGCGGAAACGATGGTCTCGCCCTTGTATGCGGTGTGGTTCACGCCGTACACGAACATCGGGGTCTTGTCCTTGGAAGGAGCAGACATCACGACCTTCTTGGCGCCAGCCTTGATGTGCGCCTGGCAGGACTGGTCTTCCAGGAAGAAGCCAGTGCACTCCAGCACGATGTCGGCGCCAACTTCATTCCACTTCAGGTTGACCGGATCCTTCTCAGCAGTCAGGCGGATCTTCTTGCCATTGACCACGAGGTTGTTGCCGTCGACCTTGATGTCGCCCTTGAAATTGCCGTGCACGGAGTCGTACTTCAGCATATAGGCCAGATAGTCCGGCTCCAGCAGGTCGTTGATGGCGACCACTTCGAGATCCGGAAAATCCTTAGAGATGGCGCGGAACGCCATGCGGCCAATACGTCCAAAACCGTTGATGCCAACTTTGATTGCCATGTTTCTCTCCTGAACTTAATTAATGAATATTCTGTTACAGCACACCCTTTACGGTCTTCACCACGTTTTGGCTTTGGCCGGGACTACGCCCCTTAACATTCGCTAAGCTCATGTTAGCCGTTGCCGAAATGTCATCTATTACAGAACACCTTTGACTGTTTTAACGACATTTTCCACGGTAAAGCCGAAATGCTTGAACAACTCCGGGGCAGGGGCGGATTCGCCGAAGCAATCCATGCCGATCACTGCGCCTTCCAGGCCGACATATTTATGCCAGAAGCCGGTGACGCCTGCTTCAACCGCCACACGTTTGACGCCCTTGGGCAATACGCTGTCTTTATAGGCTTGATCCTGGCGGTCGAACACGTTGGTCGAAGGCATCGATACCACGCGCACGTTCACGCCTTCGGCAGCCAAGGCTGCTTGCGCCTTCATGGCCAGATCGACCTCGGAGCCAGTGGCAATGATCACGGCTTGCGGCTTGCCGCCTGCAGCTTCGGACAATACGTAGCCGCCCTTGCGGATGTTCTCGATCTGCTTCGCGTCGCGCTTCTGGAACTGCAGGTTCTGACGGCTGAAGATCAGCGATGCCGGGCCGGTCTTGCGCTCGACCGCGCACACCCAAGCCACCATGGACTCGACGGTGTCGCATGGACGCCATGTGTCCATGTTAGGAATGAAGCGCAGCGTAGTAGTTTGCTCGACGGGCTGGTGGGTCGGGCCGTCTTCGCCCAGACCGATGGAGTCGTGGGTGAACACGTAGATCACGCGCTGTTTCATCAAAGCCGACATGCGCAATGCATTGCGGGCATATTCGGAGAACATCAGGAAAGTGCCGCCGAACGGCAACAAGCCGCCATGCAGCGACATGCCGTTCATGATGTGCGACATACCGAATTCGCGTACACCGTAGGAGATGTAGTTGCCAGGCTTCTTGCCGGAAACGTGATGCGCACCCGTCCAGTTGGTCAGGTTGGAGCCGGTCAGATCGGCGGAACCGCCCAGGAATTCGGGCAACGCCGGAACCAGCGCGTTGATAGCGTTTTGCGAAGCCTTGCGCGTAGCGATGGTCTCGGCCTTCTCGTTTACTGCGGCGATAGCCTTGGCCGCGTGTTCCGCCCAGTTGGCCGGCAAATCACCCTTCATGCGGCGTTCGAATTCAGCTGCTTCCTTCGGGAATGCCTTCTTGTATTCGGCAAACTTGTTATTCCACAGTTTTTCCAGCCCTTCACCCTTGGTACGCGCATCCCATGCTTCATACACGTGAGCCGGAATCTCGAACGGGGGATATTTCCAACCGATGTGTTCGCGCGTTGCCGCGACTTCAGCGTCACCCAGCGCGGCGCCGTGCACATCGTGCGTCCCCGCTTTGGCGGGCGAGCCTGCGCCAATGATGGTCTTGCAGCAGATCAATGTGGGTTTGTCGGTGACAGCCTTGGCTGCAACGATGGCCTGGTTAATCGCATCCGGGTCATGGCCTTGCACGTCGGCAATCACATGCCAGCCGTACGCTTCGAAGCGTTTGGCTGTGTCGTCGGTGTACCAGCCGTCGATATGGCCGTCGATGGAAATGTTGTTGTCGTCCCAGAAGGCGATCAGCTTGCCCAAGCCCCAAGTGCCGGCCAATGCGCAAGCTTCGTGCGAAATGCCTTCCATCATGCAACCGTCGCCCATGAATACATAGGTGTAGTGGTTGACGATCTCGTGACCGGGTTTATTGAATTCGTTGGCCAGCAGCTTTTCGGCCATCGCCATGCCGACGGCATTGGTGATGCCCTGACCCAGCGGGCCGGTAGTCGTTTCGACGCCGACGGTGTAACCGTACTCGGGGTGGCCCGGGGTTTTGGAGTGCATCTGGCGGAAGCGCTTCAGCTCTTCGATCGGCAGGTCGTAGCCAGACAGATGCAACAGGGAATAAACCAGCATCGAGCCATGGCCGTTGGATTGCACGAAGCGATCGCGGTCTGCCCATTTCGGATTAGCCGGGTTGTGGCGCAGGTGATGGTTCCACAGAACCTCTGCGATTTCGGCCATACCCATCGGCGCACCGGGGTGCCCGGAATTGGCCTTTTGTACGGCATCCACCGCCAGCATACGAATCGCGCCGGTGATGTCATTGAACTTCGGGGGGGTTACATTACGTGCCGCAGCCATTTTCCTGCCTCCTAAAAAACTTCCCTAACGGATATTAATAATCACTATAAATTTCTGAGAAAGGCGCCGATTATGCCCTACCGTCGCGCCTCTAAGCAACATGGGCGCTTGGTGGGCATGACCGTTACGTCTTATTGATTGTCCCCTGAGCTCTTTTTAAGGGGTTTTATCCCCAATTGTTTTAGTTTTCGGTAAAGATGCGTGCGTTCTATTCCTGCCTTTTCGGCGATGCGCGAGATGTTTCCATTCTCTTTTTGCATCTGGTAGGTAAAGTACAGACTATCGAAATGCTCGCGTGCTTCCCTAAGTGGCAAATTTAACCGCAAAGGCATCCTGGCGCAACCCTCACCATCGTCTTCTGCCTGTGCGGCTTCTTGTGCGATATTGATGGCCGGCACGCCCTGTTGAATCGCTCTCGCCACCGTTGCCAGCAATTTTTGCAGCGCGATTGGCTTTTCCAAAAAATCTGACGCGCCAATGCGCATGGCTTCCATTGCCGTCTCGATCGTGCCATGTCCCGACATCATGATCACCGGCATCGTCAGTAGGTCTTGCGCAACCCATTCCTTGAGCAGCGTCAGGCCATCGGTATCCGGCATCCAGATATCCAGCAATACCAGGTCGGGAACATGCTGTTCGCGAAAACTGCGTGCCTGCGCCGCATTTTCTGCCAAGTGGATGCGGTAACCCTCATCAAACAATATTTCGGAGAGCAATTCGCGGATGCCCACTTCGTCATCCACTACCAGAATATTCTTTGTCGTCATTGACTCAGCTCCATTTCCGCAACAGCTAACGGCAAGACTATGCTGACGCACGTCCCGCCCGAGGTTTGACTTTCGATCATTATTTTGCCGCCGTGTTCTTCCACGATTTTCTTTACGATGGCTAAACCCAGCCCGGTTCCTTTTTGTTTGGTTGTCATATAAGGCTCGAACAATCGTCCCAACAATTGCTCCGGTACCCCGCTGCCGTTGTCGCTCACCGTCAGTTTCAGCGCTCCATCGGCGGTATTTTCCGTGGCGAGGACGATTTGTGGATGTTCTGTTTGTTGTAAGGCGTCGTGCGCATTTTGCAGCAGATTGTGGATCACCTGACGCAAACGCGTAGCATCCCCGTTCAGCCCGGTCCGCTGCGCTTCCAGCTTTAGGGTGATCGGGCTACTGTTCGCCTCATACAGGCCCATTACCTCGACCAGCAACTGGTGCATGTCAAGAGGTGTCAGGCGTGTCGCTGGCGCGCGCGCATAGTTGGCAAATTCGGTAACCATGTTTTTCATAGCCGCTACCTGGCTGACTATGGTTTGGGTAGCGCGTTGCAGTAACTTTGTGTCCAGCTCGTCCAGTTTGGGCAGCAGTTTGTGCTGCAGGCGTTCCGCCGATAGCTGGATAGGCGTAAGGGGATTCTTGATTTCATGAGCCAAGCGGCGTGCAACCTCGCCCCAAGCTGCTTGGCGCTCGGCTTGAAGCAAATGCGTGATGTCGTCAAATACCACAACGTAGCCGCTTTCCTTTGTTGTGGACAGTTGCGTGCCCCGCAGTAACAACATCTGCTCGCCGTTTTTGCTCATCCGTTCCAACTGGCGCTGCCATTCGTGTGGAGAATCTACGCTGAATCCCAGCCTAACAGCTTCAATGAACGTGCGCAGCAATGCGTATTCTGCTGCGATTTCACTCAGTGTCTTACCCGCCATGTCCTGCAGCGACACGCCCAGAATTTGATTCGCACTGGGGTTGGAGGAGCGTAAACGATGTTGTTCATCCACCACTAGCACGCCTGATGACAAGTGCGCCAAAACGCTTTCCAAATATACTTTCGCGTCTTCCACCTGCTGTTGCTGTTGCTCTCCTCTGTGCTTTGCGTCTGCCAGATAAGCGTTCATCTGGTTGAACAGGCCGGTCAACGCGCCCAATTCGTCGCCGCTTTGAACAGGATAATTGCCGCTAAAATCCCCCTTCGATACCGCCAAGGTTCCTGCCGCCAAGGCGGCCAACGGTGCACTAAGTTGCTCGCTCAGGAAAAATGCTGTCGAACTGACGCTCAAAAGTACGATCAATAGCGACAACGTCAGTGTGATGCCATACAGCCGCTTCAATCCGAGCCGCGACAGCGACAACTCCTGGTAATCGCGGTATACCGCTTGCACCGTCTCCGCATCGGCCGCGATTTGCCTTGATACCGGCTGCATGAATTGCAGCGTTCTTCGCTCACCTTTCCACAATGGCGATTTCATCGGCACCAACACGCGCAATACCAGTTGGTCGTCAGGCAGCACCTCCACCATGTTGTATCCGTTATTTTCCCAGGCTTGGCGCATCATTTCGGCGGTCGGCTTCTCTGTCCATTTCCTGCCGCCACTCCCTGCAAAAGCCAACTCTTGTCCTTCACTGCCGAATATGACCGCTTCTTGCGCTCCCCCCTCTTCGATCAACCGCGCCAAGGTCATGTTATGGCGGCGAGCATCTTGCTCCGCCAAAATGAGCGCGACCAAGTGCCCTTTTTTGCCCAATTCCACCAGGCCGTTTTCCAGTGAGCTTCGCCCCAGGTTCAAGCCTCCTTCTAGCGCTTTTTCCACGCGTACATCGAACCACGACTCGATGCTCTTGCTAAGGAATTGCACTGAGACCGCGTAGACCAACAGTCCGGGAACAATGGCAATTATCGAAAAGATCGTAACAAGCCGCAGGGTCAGTTTTGCGCCGTACACCTGTTTTTTTAGCTTGGTTCGCAATTGCCACGCCTGCGACGCAAGCAGGATCGCCAGCCCAAAAGCCAGCACGCCCGTCATCATCAACAGCACGTAGTAGTTGTGGGAAAAAAGGTCGGTATTTGCGCTTGCGCTGGACAGCAAGTAAAGCAGCGCCGCGCCTATGATTCCGCTAATAATGACCAGATATTTCATCGCCGCACTTCGCTTTGTTCTGTCGACGGCTTGAGTTCCCATCGGTATGGCTTGGATTCCAGATTCCAGTCTTCGTTGGTCAACGCATTTACTTGCAGCGGTTTTGGCAGTTGCGTCACATCGAGCTTCATTTGTGCGAAGGCCGAGCAGCAAGTGCTTCCCTTTTTCATCAAACGTGAAAAATACCCG